>Ga0326727_10022988_pt1 | contig 11969 bp, 13 predicted proteins | sample MB2enrmetagenome_FD_207643 | JGI IMG/M metagenome (GOLD analysis project Ga0326727, IMG submission 207643) | Lab enriched peat soil microbial communities from McLean, Ithaca, NY, United States - MB29MY | ecosystem: Environmental > Terrestrial > Soil > Wetlands > Peat | place: USA: New York... | reverse complement strand
TTGGAGAGGAGGGCGGCTTCGTGGTCTTCATCGTGATGATCCTCATCCTGCTCCTCACCGTCCTCGGTCTCGCCGCGAACAGGAGCATCATCACCGATATCGGCATTGCCGCGAATTATACCGGCTCAATACAGGCCCTTTACGCGGCCGAGGCGGGCGCCAACCTCGCCTTCAACCAGCTCTACGGGGCCCTGTCGACGCTTAACCCTGTGATCCCGACCCCGCAGAACCCTGCCATAACGGGCTACACCTGGACGACGGCCATCTCGACCGTGCCTTCGGGCGGACCGAACGTCATCCAGAGGCCGGCCACCGGCATCTTTGCCGGACTCACCGCCTACGTGCAAATGTACAGGATCACCTCCACGGCGACGGAGGCGAAAACGAATGCGGTGAGCACGGTGACAATAGACGTGGAGGAGCAGCTCATCCCCATATTCCAGTTCGGCGTCTTTTACAACAGCATCCTGGAGATCTTCCCCGGCGCCAACATGACGTTTACCGGATGGATTCACTCGAACAGCGACCTTTACCTGGGTTCCAACGGCGCGACGCTGCAGATCAATTCAAACGTCACCACTGCCCAGAACATATTCGATTACCGCCTCGACAGCAGTCAGTCGGTCAACCCCGCAAACATCTATAAAACAGGAGCGTCAACGACGTTGAATAACACGGATTATCCCCCGGAAAACCACGACAGCGTGACGGACACCAACCACAACGGTATCCCCGACTGGGTCGAAGACCACTATGCCGGTGCCTGGAACGGTGGGGTGAGGACGCAGTACGAGGGCGTTGCGCCTCTGGACGTCCCCATGCCTACGAGCAACCCCTACGACATCATCGGCACCGGGACGGGGAGCATGTACCAACAGGCGAGCCTCAAGATCATTGACGGCGTGGGCTACGACCAGGCGGGCAATAACCTCAACTGGTGCAGTCAAAACAAGAACTATAAGAAGAACGGCTCCCTCATCATCGACCCCGGCTGCAACTCCACAAATAACCAGAACCCCGTGGTCACGGCCGGCACAGTCTATGACTACCGGGAGGGGACAACGATGAACACGCTCGATATAAACATGAGTGCCCTGGCTACCTACGCCCCGGCGCAGAACGCCCTCGTTACCCCCCCTGCGGGGGATGACCCGGGCATACTCTACGTCTCTTCGTCGAGCACGAACGGCGCGGTCCGTCTCGTGAACGGCTCGACCCTGCCCCAGAACCAGGTAAGCGGAGAGACGGCGGGCCTTACCGTGGCCACGCCAAACCCTGTTTACGTAAAGGGCGATTACAACAGCGTATCCACGGCGCCGGCGGCGATCATCTCCGATGCCCTCACTATCCTCTCCAACAACTGGAGCGACACCTACACCGCGAGCACCGCGATCAGCGCGCGGCCCGCATCACAGACCACGGTAAACGCGGCGGTCATGTCGGGCAACATCAACACGGTGGGAAGCCAGTACAGCGGGGGCCTTGAAAACTTCATGCGCTTTTTGGAGAACTGGAGCGGGGTCACCTACACCTACAACGGCTCACTCGTCTGCCTCTGGCAGAGCGAACAGGTCCAGTCCCCGTGGCCGGGCACCGGGACCGTCTACACCCCGCCGGTACGGAACTGGAGCTTCTCCATGTCGGTGAACGACCTGCCGCCGGGCACACCGAGGGTGAGGATCACGACCCGCGTCGGCTGGAGCGCAAACTAAGCCTTTTTCCTCTTATGGCTTTCGTTTTACTGCGATAAGCTGCGCAACGATGCTGACTGCGATCTCCTGAGGCGTCTCCGCTTTTATATCAAGGCCAATGGGCGCATGAACGGACTTCAAGGCGTCCTCATCGATGCCCTTCTGCCTCAAGTGGTCCAGAATCAGGGCGCTTTTTCTCTTGCTTCCGATCATGCCTACGTAACGGGTGGGCCTCTTCAACACCTCTTCGAGGACGAGCGCGTCATGCTTGTGCCCCCTCGTCACCACGGCCACGTACTCGTTTCCATAAAAATGGAGCTGCTCGAATACGTGCCGGAAGTCATCAACGATGATCTCACTGGCCTCCGGGAACCTTTCCCTGTTTGCGAAATCATCACGGTCATCCACCACGACCACGTTGAACTCAACCATCGTCGCCGCCTTCGACACGTATTGCGAAATGTGGCCGGCGCCAAACAGGTAAAGGAGCGAAGACGATGTTGTCGGCTCGATAAGGATCCCCTCGCCGATGACCGGCCCTCTCTCCTTAAGGTATGACCCCAGACGCTCTCTTATCTCCTCCCCCGGGTCGTCGCCCGTTACCTGACCGTCCGCCCCGACAAGACTCTTCGAGAACGAGCTTTCAGAGAACCTGGTGATAATTAACGCTTCCTTTCCTCGTTTTTCAAGGTCTCTCGCTTCCGCGTACACGATTTTGTAGCGCTCCACAACGGGTTCGAGAAAGATATCGACGTTGCCCCCGCATATCATCCCCTCATCCTCGACGATGCGGCCGTCCAAACGGTAGTGCAGGAGCTTCACCTTTCCCGTCCTCGCGACGTCTTTCGCCGCCTGCCACACCTCCGCCTCGACGCAGCCCCCTCCCACGGTGCCGAAAAACCGGCCGTCATCCCCTATGAACATCTTCGCCCCCGCTTCCCTGGGGGCCGCACCCATCTTTTTTATGATAGTGGCAAGGGCACCGCCTTTTCCCCTCGACAGATAATCGTCAACAGCCTCGTAGATATGCACTCTACCCCCTCCCTAAACGGCAATGTCATCCCTCGTCCCCCTATCCGTTGAACCGGTGCGCCATTACTGGGGCTCGCGTCGCCCCCTCCACCGGCAAGCCACGACCCGCTACGCGGGTACCCCGGCCACCCCCTCATAAAAAGGAAACGCCGAAATCGTATATGGCCCTCTCACTACCTTCCCCCTATCCATTGAACCGGTGCATCACCGCTTCGAGCACGCCGCCCGCGATGGCGCGGGCCTTTTCCGAGATGGTGGCGCACCGGCTTCCGTCGCCGCTCGGGTCGACGTCGCCGAGCTTCTCGTTGTGTTGTACAATCATGGGCCTGACGAGGCCGCGCACAACGCCGTCTATCGCGGCCCGGACCGGGGTTTCATCCACGTACAGCACCACGTCGTCCTTTCTCACGATGTCCCCGATCGCCAGCGCCGGCCTCACCATGCCCGCGTAGGGGGCGCGAAGCACCCTCTCCTCCGTCACACCCATGATGGCGCCCGGGGCCCCGGTAAACCTTTCCGCCTCCCCCTCGTAAATCACCCTTCCCAGGTGATGCCCCCTGTTGCTCTCGATGACCGCGTCCACCTGGTCTGGGGCCCTGAACCCCGGACCGACCCCGATCACCAGCCCGGCTTTCGGCGCACGCACCTTAACCGACCCCTTCGGCCTCTTTGTCATGGTCGCGTCTATGAACACGTCCGGCTCGATGGTCTTCAGAAAAACCGCTTCCTCATCCACCAGTATGGCAATCGCGCGCCGGTCCCAGATTGCTTGAACCGCGGCAGGCGAGTCCGCCAGCTCCGCCCTCACCCCCTCCACCTCGTGAGCGCCCGTATGCACCGCTTCCGAAAAGGCGACATGCCTCCGCACCGTAAGCGGCGCCTGTATCTCCGACATGAGGACGCGGGTAAGATGGGACGAGAAAAGGCGATGGGCGATGCCCGAGGCCATCTCGCCCGCGCCCAGGATCACGATGGTAAGATCTCTCATGCTACCGTCCTTTTCCGAAGAAGCAGTTCGGATAGCGGCACACGTCGCAGTGCAGGCAGAGCCCGCCCAAAGCCAGCTTGCGCACCGCAGCCGCGGTCACTTTCTCGCCCGCCATGATCCTCGGCAGCAGGATATCGAGCATGGTGTGGGTGTTGAAGTAGACACAGGCGGGCGCGCCGAGGATATAGCGCCCCTTCAGCCGGGCCACCAGGAACATCGCGCCGGGAAATACGGGCGCGCCGTAAGAAATGACCCGCGCCCCCGTTGCCTCCACGCCTTCCTTCGTCAAATCGTCGGGATCGACGGAGAGGCCGCTTGTGGTCACGATGATCTGGCTGCCTGCGCCGATCAGCTCCAGGATCGCGTCCCTGATCAGGCCGACGTCATCCCTGACGAGCCTCTTTCCCCTCAGCTCGAGGCCGTGTCCCTCCAGCTTTGCCTCCACCCGCGCCGAGGCGTCCGGTATCCTCCCGGTGGCCACTTCCGTCCCCGTCACCACGAGACCGACCGACATGCGCGCAAACGGGAGGATCCTGATAAGCCCCTTTTTCCCCACGCCCTCCGCCTTCTGCAGCAGGCTTTCCGAGATATAGAGGGGGATGATCCTCGTGGCCGCAACGATATCGCCCGGCTTCACCGGATACCTGTCGGGCACCACCGTAAAAAGCACGTCTTTGATCCTGTTGATCCGGTCGAGACGCGCACCGTCGACCGCCACAAGGCCGTTGACCTTACTCCTGATGTTGATCCGTCCTTCCTTGGCGGGCGACAGCTCCATGTTGTCGTCCATGGCGGCCAGTGCGATGCGTCTGCCCGCCTCGTCTTCGTGGATTTCCCTCTCGTGACCGTCGGTCACGAAAATATGGCTTTTCCCCAAATCCAGCAGGTGCTCCACGTCGCCCTTTTCTATAATCCTCCCGCGCTGGAACGCGACGTCCTTCTTCTCCCCCGGTATGATCTCGGTGATGTCGTGGGCAAGGACGAGGCCCACCGCATCCTCCACGTTAACTTTTTTCAATCGAATAGCCCCTCCCTTCCAAATAGACGATGTCCTCGCTGGTGTCGAGGTCCAAAAGACTCCCTTCCCCGCCCTCGACGAAACGCACCTGTGCGCCGGCCGCGGCGATCACATCCCTCAAGCCCCCCTCGCCCTCGACCGCGGCGACCGCCCGGAAGTGCTTTCGCATATCCACGAGCACGGGGTGGCCTTTTATCCCCTCATGGACCGGGACGATGATCGAGCTGCCTCCCGCCTCATACGCCCGTATCACCCGATCGATCACCTCAGCCTCGACAAAAGGCTTATCGCCAAGATGAAAGAGCGCGAGGCTCGCATGGCGGATCGCGGGCAGGGCCGCTCTTATCGACGCGGACATGCCGTCCCTGTAATGTTCGTTATGGACGAACGTCACGGGAAACCCCTCAAGCTCACCCTCGACCCTCTCCCTCTCAGACCCTGTCACTACAAAAATTTCTCCTGTCCCTGCCTCTGTAAAAAGACGCACTGTCCTCCTGACAACCGCCTCTCCGTTCACTCTTACGCACAGCTTGTTGAAACCAAGCCGCGTTGACGCCCCTGCGGCAAGGATTATCGTACATATGCTCTCCATAGATTGGTCCTAAAAAACGCGGCTACGCGGGCGTTTCTTATCGTGCGGAAAAGAAAGCGGGATGAATCACCGGCCTACGTGGACTTGCGCGCCCTTAGCGCGTCGCTGCATCACGCCCTACTTCCTTGTTCAGGTCCACAATGAGGGCATCCACATTTATGCCGTGGACTTCGGCCCCCTGTTCTATGCTCTCGAACAGGGCGGCCTGGCAGCCCAGGCAGCCCAGGCCGTGCCGTTCAAAGATCACTATCGTCTCCGGGTGCTTTCTTACCACTTCCTCAATCGACATCTTCTTATCGATCATACACGCTCCCCATATTCTTTGCTCCCCTCTTATTAGAACACATCTGCCGAGAAGATGTATATATTTGTCCCCTCCGACCGCCAGGCATCTCTCGGAAGCCCCGCCTTCTCGCACGTATATTCAAGGAAAGTCTGTCTGTCCAATCCATGCTCCGTCGCAACCTGGGGCAAGAGCAGCCCGGAGAAGGAACCGCTTTCCACATAGAGCCCGTGAACGCCAACCTGGATCTCGTCGATATCGCGTATTTTTCTCATGGGGGTAAGGACCGAGATCTCGATGTCCGTATGCTCCCACTCACGAGCGTCAAGCGGCATGAACCGGGGGTCGTGGAACGCTGCTTCGACGGCCATCCGCCTCACTGTCTCGTCGAGGGGCATCTCGGCCCGCAGATAACCGATGCAGCCCTTCAGTTCCCCCCACGTTTTGAGGCAGACGAAAGCCCCCCTCTTCTTTTTTAGCGCCGGGGGAATATCCGGAGGCTGCTCCTTTTTGCCGAAGAGCACCTTCTCTATGGAGGCCCGCGCAAGCTCCTTCAGCACGCGCCTCTCCTCATCCGAGAAATGAAGGTCTATCCCCGCCTTGTGTGCCGGCAACGACTACTTTCCTCCATAAAACACGCAGGAAGCATACCCGACAACTTCGTTTCTGTCGCCCGTCACATCACCGGAATTCTCATAATGGAGCACCTTGCTTTTGGCCGCCCCCAGCCTCCGGCACACGTCCATGGTCGCGAGTATCGCGCCCGCGCCGCACGCCTCGTATTTCCCTCTCACCAGCTCCCTCGACATACCCTCCAGGTCGAACTTCTCCAGAAGCTCGACGGCGGCCCTGTCCATCTCCACCGCAAAACCGTAGGCATAGTAGTGAGAAAGATCGGAGCTGCCCAGAATGAGGCAGCTCCCTTCCCTGTTTTTGATGGTGTCATAAATGAGGTCGCCCAGCTCCAGGGAGGACCGCGGGTCCTGGGCGCTGCCCATGATCAGGGGCACTATCCTGAAGTCCGCAAGGACGCACTGAAGAAAGGGGATCTGCACCTCTATCGCGTGCTCCCTCCGATGCATCTTCGGGTCCACGTGGACGATATCCTCGCTCTTCGCAAGCTCGCGGGCAAGGCCCTCGTCGATCTCGACCACGCCGAGAGGCGTCCTGTACCCGCCGGCCTCCTGCACGGCTGCACCCACGAAGAATGACTGGTGGCTCGGCGCGACAATGATGACGGTGTCATAGTGGCGGCCCGACAGGGCCTTGTAGCCGTAAGCGGCCGTCGGCCCCGAGTACATGTAGCCCGCATGGGGCGAGACCAGGCCGCGGATGTCGCCGGCAAGCTCCTGGACAGGGGCTTTCGCGAGATACCCCTCGATGTCCGCCCTGAGCGCGTCCGGGTTGCTGGGGTAGAAGCTGCCGCTTACTGAGGGTTCTCTGATCTCGCTCATTGGCTCCTCTGGCCGGGTTATCTCTAGTATACCATAAACGCTTTCTTCTCTATATTTCTTTTTGTCCGGTCGGACGACGGCCTGTTCGGAATCGCGATCTGCCGCGCCCTGCTCGCCCTGTGACGCTCCGACGTACGGTACAGTACGCCTACGGTCTACAGGGCTCACAATGCATCGACATCTCATCGATCCCTCCAGGCCGTCGTCCACCCGATCCGGGTCCTCTCAGCCTCCAACTCGCTGATACTCCCCGGAAGTAAAAAAGCACTTGCCCTGGATTAAGCGATCCGCTGTGCCTTCACGCTTATCATCTGCAAAGCTTCAATTGTGGCGGGTTCAACATGCTTACGTCGCAGTCAAGCTTCTCAAGTCTATTCAAAAGGGCATCAACGTCGTGGACGAAGGCGAGATCAGTTTCTTTCATAGAGAATCCGCCCACGCCTGAGGGCATGCGCGACGACGTGACTGCGGCTGTACCGCCACCGCTCAACCTCTTCGAATGCGTAGACAAGGATGTCCTTGGCTACATCAAACCCTGACAAAGCCCGCCACAACTTGGCCATCTCTTTGCGGCGGCTGCGGGTGGGGCCGAAGGGCTCGTCTTCTACCACCAGTAAGTCTACGTCAGATGTGGACTGTGAGTCGTTGCGGGCCCTCGATCCGAACAGAACCACCGTCCGGGGGTTTACCGTCTCCACGATCTTCCTTGTCATTTCTTCGAGCAGCTTGTCGGTAACCGGCGTCATCTTCCTTCAGTGTACACCCACCTCTGTGCCTGTTCAAGCAGTAACCGGGGCAGACCGTATGAAAAAATTGTCTTTTTGTCGTCACCAAGCCTGCCCCGGAATGTATGTACCCGGTGGCGGACGCTGGGGTCCAGGCCCTTTGTGACGCACTGAAAAGACCCGATGTCCCACCTGCGCGGCATGGGTACGCCCGTAAGGTCCGGCCTCTTTCCGCGGGTAAGGCGGCTCTGCATAAAGGAAAGGTAGTCATGCCTGGCAGTCTCCGCGCCAGCATTGAAGTGACGAAGTACATAATCGACGTCCTGCCATGAATTGAGAGCCCTGCCCATGCGTGCGGCATGACCGGAGTAGGAACAGCGGGAAAGATTGCTAAGGTTTTTGATGATTCCCGCTCGTATAGGATTGAGATGAATGTAAGAGACGAGTTCGATAAGATAGGTGTCTTCCTGGCAAAGAATCGACTTATAGCGGTTCTGGAAGAGTTGACCGTGACGGTGATGTCTCTTATTGAAGACGACCGCATGGCCGGTGAGAAGGCGGGCCATCACCGTATGGAGGGGGACCGTGCCGGTCTTGAGGAGCAGATGGGCGTGATTGCCGAGGAGCGCCCATGCGTAACAGGGGGTGCGGGTGTCGACGAATGCCTTCTCCATTCGTTCGACAAAGCGGGCCTTGTCAATATCATCGCGGAAGATCAATCGCCGCTCGATGCCGCGGACAATGATGTGGTGGAGGACGCCCTCGGCGTCGAGACGGCCATGGCGGGGCCTGGCCACTCATATCAGACGGGAAACCGGCCTGTCAAGAGTTACTTAGTTACTTACGGTCGTCCCCCTGTGCTCCCCCAAGTCTATTCAAAAGGGCATCAACGTCGTGGACGAAGGGGTACTCCTGGCCCAAAAGCGCTATCCACGCTTTGAGGGTCTTCTCAATCGCCTGTTGGGCATGAAAACCGAAGACCTCGTCGGCGAAGACGCCAGGATCGGTCATGGCCTTGATCGCCTTGAGGTCTTTTTCTGCTGAGGAGAGAAGCTATCGGGCGAGATCAGTTTCTTTCATAGAGAATCCGCCCCTGCCATGAGCTTACAAAAAGGTTGGCTAATAACCACAAACCCTGTGATACCGATTAGACTGGCAGGGAACAAACGATTTTCTGGAAGACGACAAGGATCGTCTATACCGATGGGTGCATGGTGCGGAAGAGACCGCTAACCACAAAAAGAGAAAAGACAAACAGATTCCAGGCGCAGCCCGGCTTTATGAGCAGGCCGGGCGGAGGTGGAATAAAGTGTGGCGTACCGTGGGGAGCCCATAACCCGCTCTTTAAACGTGCCCTTAAGGCCCCTGGATACACCAGACGTGAGCAGCCTCACTGCAATACCCTATCTGTGTGACCCAAACCTGAGTTATTGAGTGGGTCTGGGTTATCGACGGGGGGCTGGGAGACTCTAAGTATGCGAGTGTGCCGTACGCGCCGAGCCCCGTGGTGCCGCTATAGGCATTGCAGTTGGGTGGGCCGTTGTTGGATGCGCCCGTGCGGACCCACCCTGGAGCGCTGCTGGGGGGGCCTGACCCCTGGTCTGCGTTCGCGTTGTAAGCGTTCCGGGCCCTGATCGCGTAGGTGAGTCCACTGGGATCCAGCAATTCAAAGATGCTGGCCATGTGATAGGCGGGGTAGGTGTCGGTGGAGCAGGCGGTGGGCGCGAGCGCTGCAGGGACTTCATCCGCTGTGAGGTAGTAGTAGCGGGTGGTGTGCTCCTGGGCCGTGGCTATGGAGGGATAGATAACGCCTGTTGAGAACGCCATGGCAGCGACGGTGAGTGAAAGAATCAACGTCATGCGGTTCATGAGTGAATACCTCCTTGGCGCGAGCCGGACGACTCGCACTCTGTTCGATGATTAAGTAAGATACGTTCGCCACTTGCATGATACCTGTGCCACTACGAAGTCACTGCGCGCCCAGTCATAAGACCGCAAATCATGCAGTTTTGCTCGGATCACCTGCGTCTGCCGCACCCTGTACCCAAACTCTCATTCGCTGGTGAGCAAGGCCAAAGAACTCCCTGCGTGGAGTTTTAGGACATGAGACCTCCAAAGGGAACGGCCCGAAAGGGATCTTCTTTTTGCCGGCTTGAAATCGTCTTAGCGCGCATTGTACGGCACCTATGCAATGCCAAATTTGTTTTGCGGCTTAATTCTGGTATTTATACATTACCACTCGCACTCGTGCACTACAAGCGGAATCTAAAAATTCACGACTTCCTGTCCGCGAGCTGGTCGACGTCCTGCCGCTCGCTCTCGATAAGCCTCTCGGGCTTGACTTCGGGCTTCGTGCAGGTGATCTGATGGATGGGCTTGTTGCCGGAAAGAGCGAAGGTGCCCGAGGTGTCTGGAAGGAAGGGGCCAACAGGCGGGCTCTCCCCGGGGGCTTCTCCGGGTGCGCCTGCTTCTGCAGGGCTTCGAGATAGGCCATCCTCGAATTCTCCCCTCAATTTCTTGTCGTGTCGCTCGGACGTTTTCAAGGGTTTCAGCTTGTACTCGGACATATTTGCTCCCTTCGGCTACCCGGAAGTCACCGGAATCGGTCTTTTTTGCTATAAGGGATCGCGGGGAAGGCACCAAATATCTGTTTGCAAAGTGTCTTCTTTTCTTGTTTAATGTGGGTGTCGCTCGACGTTCGAACCGCAAGCCGGCGCAGGTCGAGGAAACACCACGCGTTTTCACGCGCAATGTCGGGACCCCGGTACGACCTGCTACGCTGAGGAGGACTACCCGTGAAAAGACCCATGCTGGTTGGAGGCCTGGTACTTGGTCTCCTTTTTGTCATCACCCATGCCCCCGCAAAAGAACCCATGAAGCTGGGTTTGATTACACCCCTGACCGGGGACGTAAAGACCTTTGGCGAGTCGTGCAAGAATGCGTTCCTGATGGCAATAGACGATTACTCGAAGACCGGCAAATACCAGATCATCCCGGTCATAGCCGACGACAGGAATGATGCAACGGAAGGAACCAACGCGGCTCTTAAGCTTATCACTCAGGACAAGGTTGCAGGTATCATCGGTCCCTTGACCTCGAAGATTGCCATACCCGTGAGCGAAATTGCGAACAAGCACAGAGTACCCATGATCAGCAGTGCGACGAACCCAAAAGTAACGGTTTACGATGGCAGGAGAAAACCCTATGTATTCAGATCCTGTTTCACTGACCCGTTCCAGGGGAGCGTGGCTGCGAACTTTGCGCTCAAAGAGCTGAAGGCACGTACGGCAGCCGTGCTGTATGACGTGGGCAACGATTTCTCAAAGGGCTTGGCTGACTTCTTCAAGAGCACGTTCGAGAAGAGCAAAGGCACGATCCTCGCGTATGAATCCTACCAGAAAGACGATGTGGACTTTTCAGCTCTCATTACAAAAATAGGCGTCATGAAGCCGGATGTCATCTTCTTGCCTGACTATTATACCAAGGTTTCCCTCATCGCGAGGCAGGTGCGCGAGAAGGGCATCAAATCTGTCCTGTTGGGCGGTGACGGCTGGGATTCTCCCGACCTGGTCAAGATCGGCGGTTCTGCCATCGTCGGCAACTACTTCACGAATCATTACTCGGCGGAAAGGAAGGGCAAGGTGGCCGAAGCATTCATGGGAGGATACCAGCAGAAGTACCGTGCGGTTCCGGATGCGTGGGCCGCACTGACCTACGATGCGACGATGCTCTATCTCCAGTCACTCGATAAGGCGAAGAAGGCAACGCCCGAAGAGGTGATGAAGGTCCTGACCGACCTTAAGAACTTCAAGGGTGTTACCGGGAACATATCCTTTGACAAAAATGGTGATCCTGTAAAGTCGGCTATCATTTTAAGGGTAGAAAAAGACGGCTTTAAGTATGTCACAACGGTAAACCCATAAGGCAGTGTTGAGGGGATTAAGGGTCAAATCTTTAGTTCTTGATTTAAAGCGTCCTCCACAGCATGAAACTGCTTTTTCAGACTGTCGTCAGCAGCCAGCATATCCCGAAACCTTTTCCTCGCCACGCTTACGGAACTGTAGTCAACACCCATAAGCTCCCCGATTTCTCTCTGGTTCATACCCGCGTGCCGGTAGAGAAGCTCCATGGCGATGCGTCTCGCCGGCCCTCGGTATTTCTTTCTCAAGATTTCTTCGCGGGTTGT
>Ga0326727_10022987_pt1 | contig 11969 bp, 13 predicted proteins | sample MB2enrmetagenome_FD_207643 | JGI IMG/M metagenome (GOLD analysis project Ga0326727, IMG submission 207643) | Lab enriched peat soil microbial communities from McLean, Ithaca, NY, United States - MB29MY | ecosystem: Environmental > Terrestrial > Soil > Wetlands > Peat | place: USA: New York... | reverse complement strand
GCACTTTGGGTCAAGATTACTATGAACATCACGAGGGCGGTAGGAAAGAGCCGTTGAAGTATGCTCAAACTTATCGGCGCGTTCGGGAAACCTAGCCTAGGCAAACCGCTAGGAATCACCCCGATCATAGCGACGCCGTATGAAGCGAAATTGAGAGTATAGCTAGCAATGATCACGCAAATTACCGCGATCAACGCGATCGGAATCTTCCGCGAGATTCTCCGGATGCCAAAAATCATCACCAATACCGTAATTGAGATTGCTAAGGAATAGGGGTTCACCTTGGATAATTGCGCTAGGTCAATGACGAGTTCTTGTACTGGACCATTACCATGCGAGGGAATTCCAAGCATAGCAGGAATCTGCCCAATAGCAACCTGAATCCCCACCCCCACAAGGAACCCAACCAACACCGTTCGCGAAAGAAAATCAGCGAGAAAACCCAACCTGACCAAACGAGCCCCGATCAGCATTAGTCCAACCATAAGCGCCAACAGACCTGCGTATGCCACGTAGTTCGGAGAACCTATGGTAGCGATCCCGACCAAACCAGCTGCCAAAACAGCTGCCGTAGCAGAATCCGCCCCAACTACTAGGTGCCGCGACGACCCGATCACGGCATACAAGGCCATCGGGACGAGGATGGTAAAGAGACCAGTAATTATGGGGGTGCCGGCGATTCTTGTGTATCCCATAACTTCTGGAATAGCAAGAGTGGCCAGCGTGACTCCAGCGAGAATGTCCTTCGGAATCTCAGACTTGCGTAAGGGAAGTATCCCTCTGAAAAGAGGGGACTTAGAATCTGAACCCTTGGTGTCTACTGCATTATTCTGAATCTAACTTCTACTCCCTTCCAACGACTGCATCGTAATTTCTAATCAACCACTCTGAGCATATCCGGTCTCATAATAGGCATTCTTGGACTTTTCAATAACTGCTTTTGTTTATTCAATGGTTACTACTTTCTTTGAAGTTAGTCGTTATCTCACGAGTAGTCGACGATCTATTTCTAAGGGCGCGAGCTATAGCTGAGACCCGAGGCTTCAACACGGCAAAAACAAAATAGACGCTTCTTCAGCGTAGAAGCCGTATGGATGCAACCACGGCCTGGCTCGTAGATCCAATAGAACCTGGTGTGCAAGCCCAAGCACTGATGTACTTCGCGGGACGCCCACGCGACGACCCGCTTGTAACTTCGGCGCAGAGAGAATCACTTGTCCGAGGCTCAATCGCTAAAACCCTCGATGGACTCACAACCCCCTCCGACACCAACGGCCTTTGGGAGCCCAAGTACAGCGCGCCCTATCACCGTCTCATAGCGCTCGCGGAGATGGGTGCACCTGGTAGTGATGGGCGCATAATCAAGATCTTGGAAGCGTGCCTCGACGCTTTCGCTAAACCTGATGGAGGCTTCGGACGGAGTAACAGCCACCTCTGTATTACTGGGAATATGGTGCGCGCGGCAACGCTCTTGGGCCGCGGCGGTGATCCACGCGTGAAGCGAGGCGTCGGGTGGCTTCTCGCGCAACAGCGCGCGGATGGCGGTTGGAACTGCTTCCCGGAGGATGAGCCAGGCAGCACGGTCGATTCATGGGAGCCGCTTGCAGCTCTAGGGACGACCCCTTCGTCGCAACGCTCGCCAGAGATTGAGCGCGCCATCAAACGCGGCGTTACATTTTTCCTCGAACAACACCTCGGCGTCGACGATGGATACGATCCTTGGCGCCGCATCCACTTCCCGAGGCATTACTACTACGATTTCCTCCTAGGCCTTGAGATCATAACGAACTTAGGCGACCCGCAGGACGCACGCCTCAAGACCGCGCTCGACTTGCTCCTCTCTAAGCGCTCCGCGGACGGTAGGTGGGCGCTCGACATCACGCACCCGGACGTCGATCCGAAAGGTGATCCACCCTACAAGCCAATCTATGCTGAGATGATGAGAACTACGGTGCGTCTCGAAGTTGAGCCCGCTGGCGTACCGAGCCGTTGGGCCACGCTGGCGGGGACGCGTGTCCTCCAGAGGGTTGGGTATGCTGGCGTCGCCGGTATGAGACCTAGCGAACCATGAGGCCCCTAATTCATTGTGTCGTTTGCTGACGAAAAGCATGAGGTGATGCGGGAGACGTTGACAAGGTCTTTTATATTTCGGAGACGGTTTCCTAAATTGTGTAAGGACTCTTGTTCGGAAAACTGTTACTCTCCGTCCTCATATTGACAGTTGCAGTTTCGGCGGCATCATACGCGTCGCCTAGCCCCACGCAGACTGTAAACACCATAACACAATTCACCGCGAACCCTGTTACGATGAGTTATGCCCTTCAAACACAGACTAACGTAGTTTCACAATTTACTAGCATGGTGTCTTCTCTGTCTTCCGCAACAGGCGGCCTAGTGAATATACCCGGCTTCTCATTCGAGTCAATTCTTCTGGGCGTTGCCCTTGCCATGGTATTCTTGCTGGCAAAGCGGTCGAAGAAGCAATAGCTAGCTCAACCTGAAACTATTCTCAGCAACCTCGCCCTCTAGACAGTCGTTGAAGACTCTTCCCCCGTATATTGCTGCGGTGATGCAACAGAGAACAGCTTGCTTTACCGAAAAACCAGTTGGTCCTGTAGAGTCAGTTGCCCAGTTTTCCGTCTCACAGTTTTCTGACAATGTGGGCACGGTTTGAAGATAAATGAACGTTTGTGGAGTACCGTAACCTGAATCCATTCGCCGCCACGGTTATTGCAGTATCTGCATTCAGCGTCGGACATATGCGATTCACCAATCTTAGCTTCGGAGCCGGTCAAGTCTTAGGACCTCGTTGAACATTAGAGCCCTAATGGGCATTGGAGGGTAAAGTGCCGAGAGGGAGGGGTGTAATAGAACCGCTTTCGTTTAGCATAAATTTGTTTTATGGTAGTGATCCCTTGGCAAGACGTATCCCAAGCGACGGCATAGCAGGAACCAGGTTGTAATCTAGTGATGCAAGCCGCATGTTGTAAAACGAAGGACAGGCACCTTCCCACATTCGTCATGGATAATTTTGTACGGCGATGGTTCTTTCCTCCTGAGAAGAAAGTTTCAAAATTCCTGTCAGTTGGGAGTGTGGTCGCCGATGTGGGCTGCGGACCAGGTTACTTCACCATTCCAATGGCCGAGCTGGTGGGATCTACGGGGAAAGTTTACGCGGCAGATTCTCATCCTAAATCAATCAATGTACTGAGAGCGAAATCAGACGCACATAGGGTTGGGAACGTAGTCGAGGCACATACCACTTCTGCTGCAAGCTTGGGCGTGATACCTGATCGGTCGGTTGACTTTGTGTTCGCAAACGCTGTCCTTTGCTGCATGGTGGATCACGCAGGCGCAGTTGCGGAGATCAAACGCATTCTGAAACCTCAAGGCCTAGCCTACGTCAGCGTTACAAAATTGTTCAGAAAGAATGACCCTAAGGCGGTCACCAAAGAAGAATGGAGGCGAATACTGGAAGGTTTCATGGTTCGTGAAAATGGCGAGGGCCTCCTGAATCGCTGGGCCACCGTATCAGTCAAGAACGAAGTTCCGGTATCATCAATCGCCGATACGCCAAAGGCAAGTGTCTAGTTTCCCCGAAGAATACGGGACGAGTTAACCTTTTAGACGAAGAGTAGACGTAGACTGCATTCGAGTTTAGGCTTACGGGCGAACAACACTGAGCAAACCAGTAGACATAGGGGACCTAAAGATCGGCCATTACGTAATTATCGATGGGGAACCTTGCAAGATTGTGGAGTATGAGAAGTCAAAACCTGGAAAGCACGGGGCTGCTAAAGCCAGAATTGTAGCGATCAGCGTAACAACTGGTACAAAGAAGAATTTGATCGGCGGAGTGGATTCGCGCGCAGAGGTGCCAATGATCGAAAAAAAGACTGGGCAAATCTTGGCCCTCGTAGGTAATAACGTGCAGGTTATGGATATGGAAAGCTACGAAACTTTCGAAACCCCCGCTCCTGAAGACGAGGAGATCAAGTCCAAATTAGCGCCCGGCGTCGAAGTTGAGTATTGGCAAATGCTCGGCCAAAACAAGATAATGCGAACCAAGGGTTAATCCCCCTCTACCAACTCTCAATCCTACGTGCCCTTACCATGCCGTTAGTGTCTCAGATCAAAATAAAGAGACGAATGACGGTCTCCGACCTAGCCGAACAGATGGAGGCCGCGAAAGTTCTTGGCGCAGGCAGATTTGGCAAAGCCGCTAGCATACTTAGCGAAATGTTCCGAGACGAGAATTACACAACTATCATCTCTCTCGCCGGGCCACTAATTCCAGGCGGCCTTAGAACCGTAGTCAGAGACTTGGTGGATGGAGGATACGTTAACGCTATTGTTTCAACTGGAGCGAACGTCACACACGATGTGCTCGAAGGGTTAGGACACAGGCATATCGTCGGATCCGAAACGGCGGATGATACTAAACTTAGGAAACGCGGCCTATCCAGGATCTACGACCTGTTGGTAACTCAGAAATCAATTGAAGCGCTGGAGAAGGCCACCTACCGGATGCTGAACCGAATCCCCGAGTCGAAGCGGAGGAACATCGGAAGCTACGAGTTGTTGTGGGAATTCGGCAAACAGATTGGTGATAGGAACTCACTTCTCCACACCGCTCAGGCTCGCGGAGCGCCGATTTTCTGTCCCGGCATCTTCGATTCGATGCTCGGCCTCCACCTCTGGACCTACAGTCGACTCCACACACTCTTTGTCAACCCGTTCAGAGACTTTTCAAAACTCGTCGATATGACGTACGAGAGAAAGAAGGTTGGCGTAGTAATTCTTGGAGGAGGAATGCCCAAACATCAGGCCCTGATCGCCAACACATACAGGGGTGGCGTCGACGCCGCCATCCAGATCACTCTCGATCGAGCTGATGGCGGAGGATTCAGTGGCGCCCCCCTTGAGGAGGCCATTAGCTGGGGGAAGATCAAAACGCCGAAAAAACTTGTTACCGTGGTGGGAGACGCTACTGTTTTGTTTCCTTTACTTACCGCAGCCGCCCTTGACCGAGTTGCTCGGTAAGGTTCCGCTTACTTCGTTCGAGGTAAATGAACTTCCAGTAGTCCGCGTTTGAATTTTTTTGTCGCGCGTTTCTCGTCGACTGGGACGGGCATGCGGATCATTGCGTGGTAGGAGGTGAACTCTCCGTGTCTGTGTTTTGCTCCAAGATCATGGAACGTGATCCGTTTAGTTGTCTCTGCATAAACCTCAATCGAATCTTTTGTAGGGAGTTTAAGTTTCACGGACTTTTGGTTTACGTAAGGAAGGTCGACCGTTAGGACGACTTCCTCGGCGGCTACGAATAGGTTGTATAATGGTTGGATGGCGGAGGCCGCGGCGTTCCACCCTGAGCCATGAGGCGGCGACGTATTGACCCTTGATTCTGTACTCATGACATTCACCCATAGAGGGGCGGCAAGTCGTATTCATGTGATTTGTCCATCTTGTTCATCTCTTCGTGTGTTCGATGCATCATATCTTTACTGCGCAAACGAATCTCCTCCCCCCTCTTCAGGAGTTCTGATACGTCGACCTTCAAATCTAAAATCCGGTTAACCGCTGTCAAAGCTGCGCCGGCGGCTTCCGGGTCAGGGTAATTGTAATGTGATTGAGTTAGCAAGGTTATTGCTGGCAGGCCGGTTTGGGCACACTTCCGGAGAAGCAAGCCGTACGCACCAACGATGTATCCCTCCTCTAAGATCTCGGCCGCACCATGCAATTGAGGTTCAAGCCCCTTTGCTGAGAGGGCTGCAAACACTTTGGGCACGTCTATGTCCTGCCGATTGGCGACAGCCATTCCACCTAACGAAAGCATCAACCTAGCATTCTTGGCGCGAGCCCACTCCACGAGGCCGTTCGCAAGGGGACGGATGAGCGAACCTGGGATGACGGTCTCGGATATCACAACCACGAGCCCATCGCCCGAGAAAATGCGGAAAGGTGCTTTAGGTTCCCCTCCATGCAGAACGATCATTGGTGGCAGTAGCTCTGATTCAATAGCGCCGACTTCTCGAAGCTTCAGATCACTGATTATGTGTGAAGCCGCAAGGAGACCAACGAGGCCCACGTCTGGTAAACCGTTAATGACCACTGCGCCTTTAGGAACCGAACCAGTTTCGATGATTCTTAACCCGTCATTCGTAGACAGGTTGGCAGACATCAATCAGAACCTTCCAACAAGAGACGTTTGAAAAGCACCCTTCAGCGGCTAATTAAACGGTTCGACTGTAGCCGCCAAGAACTTTTAGGCTACGGTCAACAACGCATGAACTTGTTTCAGAGCGGAATGGAATGAGTGCGCCTGAAGGCCTGGGTAGATCGCTTAGGGACGCAGTTAAGAAACTGCTCAGGCTGGCGGTGGTCGACGAGAAAGCCGTTAAGGAGCTAGTACGCGACCTTCAGCGGGCACTACTTCAATCCGACGTTAACGTAAACTTGGTTCTACAGATTTCTCAGGCAGTGGAGAAGAGGTCGCTTGAAGAAAAGCTACCTCCCGGAATATCACGCCATGACCACGTCGTCAAGGTTCTGTACGAGGAACTGACACGATTCCTTGGGGAAGAACCGGCGAAACTCACTGTCGAGCCGGGTAATAGGCAGGTAATCATGCTCGTCGGAATTCAAGGGACTGGCAAAACGACTGCATCAGTCAAGCTTGCTCGATTCTACCAGAAACGCGGGTTACGGCCCGCGATCATTTGCGCGGACACATACCGACCAGGCGCCTTCGATCAGCTCAAGCAACTTGCGGATAGAGTAACCGTCCCAGTATACGGCGAACCAAACGGCAAGGAGCCGTTGAAGATCGTTAGGAAGGGGATGGAACAATTTGCGAACGAGAAATATGATTTGATTATTGTGGATACGGCCGGGAGGCACAAGAACGAAAAAGAGCTCATGGACGAAATGAAGGATCTGGCGAAACAGATTCAGCCTGATGAAATCATCCTAGCAATAGACGCCTCTATCGGGCAAGCAGCCACATCCCAAGCAACGGCGTTCAACGATAGCACTAAGATCGGATCCATCCTTGTGACGAAACTTGACGGCACGGCGAAAGGAGGAGGCGCCTTATCCGCAGTAGCAGCCACACAGGCGAAGATCAAATTCATTGGGACGGGCGAGAAGATCGATGACATAGAACAATTCATACCAGCCAGCTTCGTTGGGCGACTTCTCGGAATGGGCGACATCAAATCGCTCGTTGAGAAAGTGCGAGAAGCACAGGTTGAGATTCCCCAGAAAAAAGCCAGGGCGTTTCTAGAGGGGAAGTTCACTTTGAAGGACATGTACGAACAAATGGTGGCCGTGAGAAAGATGGGCCCGCTCAAGAAGCTCGTTGGAATGGTGCCCGGCGGGATGAACATCCCAGACGACGCCATGGAAACCGCAGAGAAGAGACTTGACGCTTGGCGGGTAATCATCCAATCGATGACTAAGGACGAGATTGAAGACCCCAAACTGGTCGATTCATCCAGAGCCAGGAGAATTGCCCGCGGCTCGGGAAGACCCGATAGAGAGGTGAAGGAAATGATCAACCAATATTTCATGATGAAGAAAATGATGAAAAGCATGAAACGTAGGGGGGGAGCGTTGGGAAGAGGCGGCAAAATGCCTTTCCCTATGAGATGAACACCTCACGACGAACAGACGACAATTTTTGAAAAACACCCAACCCTTTCAGTGAGTGGTATAGCGGTACGCACCTCCCCCCCCAAGAAAACTTTTGAGAAAGAACCTGGCTTTGTACCAATTGCTAACAGGTCCCGAGCCCCGGCCAGGGCGATGACGGAACCAACCCTAAAACAGAACGAACCAAGAATTGAACAAGACTTGACCCTAACGGCCATAATGATTTAGCAGAAAACCCATTCTTCTTAGGCGATGAATGCTACATTCGCGAGTATTCAGAAAAAGCCGTAGTTTAGAGCAAGGACATTCTTGCGATGTACTTGTTTTTCTATCCTTATATTGAACCAAGGCGAGAATGCACAAAGTTAGTTGTCGAGAACGAGAGGCACGAGTCATTTGCAACGATTGACCGCATGTTCTTCTTCTTGCTGCAACTGACCGAAGTCGCCGAAGTCTGAGGAAACAACCGAAACGTCGTTCCGATGATAAGTGAAAGACGGAACCAGTCTTCGGTCTTCACCTTGGACCCGCGACGTGAAGGATAAGGAGAAAAAATCCATGAGTACTTTCGAGAAACTGGGTTTAAGCCCAGAAATATTGGACGCTATCAAAGCACTTGGATTCGAGCGACAGTTTCCGATCCAAGAAGCAACGATTCCACTTCTACAGCACGGAACCGACGTGATTGGTCAAGCTCATACCGGAACTGGAAAGACCGCAGCCTTCGGGCTACCGCTCCTAGAGATCGTTGACGAAAAGAATCTGAATATTCAGGCGCTGGTGCTAGTTCCGACACGCGAGCTTGCGATACAAGTAGCAGGCGACATTAACTCGTATGGCAGATTCACTCGCAAGCGCGCTCTTGCGATCTATGGTGGTCAATCAATTAATCTTCAAATGCGCGCCTTGGAAGATTGCCCTCAGATTATAGTTGGAACACCCGGGCGAGTCATCGATCATATAGAACGCGGATCCCTTCACCTTGACAAGGTCCAGTACGTTGTTTTGGATGAGGCTGACAGGTTGCTGGACATGGGTTTCATTCATGACGTTGAACATATTCTAACTAAGACTAGAAGCAAACGTCAAATCGCGCTCTTCTCCGCAACGATGCCCAAGGATGTACTGAAACTTGCCCGTAAACACATGAAGAACCCTCGCGAAATTCTGATCGAACCGGAGGATCTCAGCGTCAGGGAGATCAGCCAATACTACTACCAAGTGGACCAGGAAAGAAAACTTGACGCGCTGCTGAGAATTCTGCAGGACAAAGAAGTGCATCGTGCCATAGTTTTCTGTCGAACCAAACGGAGCACATTTTGGTTGAATCAATCACTCAGGAGAGGAAATCACGATGCCATTGCACTGAACGGTGACCTTACCCAACATCAACGCGATAGAGCAATGAAGGCGTTTCGAAGCGGTCAGAGTCGTATCCTAGTTGCCACTGACTTAGCTGGAAGAGGCTTGGATATTGATGGAGTTACACACATCATCAACTATGACGTTCCTGAGAATCCGTATACTTACTTCCACAGGATTGGTCGAACTGGACGAGCTGGTAAGACAGGAACCGCGGTGACGATAGTATCCGCGGAGCAAAATAGCGACTTTCGAGCGATACAATCGATGGCAGACGACCGGATTGAGCGGCTTAACTTCACCTCTGGCCCTGGCACATTCACTGGGGGGAGAGAGGAATCGTGGATATCTACTGGTGAAACTCGCCGCGCGTTCGGAGGAAGATCACAATACCCAAGACACCGCCGCCGTTCAAACTATCGATATTCGCGCCGCTGAAGCTGCGCATTCATGAAATACTGCTGGGCTAGTATCCTATACTTCTAACCTGCCGTAAAAGGAGCCAACACATCCGCGTGTGTGGTACTACTGGTGCGAGCATCGTAATTTGAACTATCAATTTTCTGAGAAGAGCACACACAGCTTCTTGGGCATTCATCTTAGCCCCTCCGTGACAATATATCGTGACGTGAACAGCGTTCCTAGTGATACGTGGAAAGGGTGGCTTTTCGCTCTTTCTTCTTCTCGCGTGCTTTCGACTCCTTCTTATCTCTAGCAGCCGTCCACGCTTTCTTAGATGCCCTACTCTGCTTTGCCATACATTAATCACCTCTCAGACACAACACAGCACTCACACTCGAATAAGCAACTTCCGACGCTTTCAGAAACCGGCCTTTATCTGCAACTTACCAACTGTTCAAGTAACGACTTATGACCCAATCGTCGTCGGTACTACTGGTGCGCATACACACTTTTTTCATGACGAACGACGGTTCAAATTACGACGCCGCAGATCAATACGAAGGTTGACCTAGTCTAACTCCAGTTTTTTTAGTTTACTCAATTAATTGGTAAACTATCACTCCTTAGCATTCACAGGTTTACCTAACCGTGGCCACCACATAGTCCTAATCCCACCGATTCAAGTTATGGAATTACTCTGCGGTACTCAGCGGACGATACGCATTGGAACTACTCGTTCTTGTTCTGATAGTCGGCGCGGCCGTTATGCACGCCAGTTGGAACGGGATCGCTAAGATATCGAAGAACATGGTCGCGTTGATGTGGTGGGCGACTATATTCGGTACTGCTGGTTACGGGGTCTGGCTCGCAACCGGGACGGGGTTCTTCCTCAGTCCGAGTTCGCGAATTCCGTTCCTGATCAGCGCAATTTGTGAAACAGGCTATTTCGTTACCTTGGTCAAGGGTTATTCACAGGGCGACCTATCGTTAGTGTATCCCATCTCAAGGGGTTCCGCCCCAATCTTCGCAGCCCTCTTAGGTGCATTCGCACTTGCCGAAAACCTGCCTCTCGTTGGCTATGCTGGTATCCTACTAATGGTCGCCGGAGTGTTCGTGGCCTCTCAACCCGTTGAACAATCGAAAATCAAGTTTGGATTCTACTCGATCCTCCATGACCGAGCAGTAGGCTGGGCTCTTGCATCCGGAGTGTTCATCGCCATCTACTCCGTGTCGGATAAAGTGGCCGTCGCCGGAACGAATCCGCTCGTGTACAATTGGTGGGTATTCGCAGGCAACACTGTTCTTTGGGCACCATTCGTATGGCGCCGCTACCATTTCAGAACGAACTTTGACGAGTTACGGAATAACTGGTCGGGAGTGATTATCGTCGGCGTGCTGAGTATCGGGGCGTATGCCCTAGCGTTGGCTGCATTGGCACTCACAAGCGCAGGTTACGTTGTCGCCGGGCGTGGTTTGAGCGTAATGATTGGCGCCGCCATTGGATCAATCCTGCTGAAGGAACGATTCGGCACAGCACGGATCATCGGCGCCACGCTGATGGTTGCAGGCCTCGCCTTGATAGCGTTTAGCTAGGTTCTACTTTTCACGGTTCAAATTGTGTGTGCGCACCAGCTTACCCACACACGCGAAAACCCTAAACCTGGACGAGTCTTTCCATAGCTGTTGACTCTTGCCAAGAATTCCGTTGATTGAAGACCTAACTACAGGCCCAATCGCTCCCGGCTCTAACCTTCTAGTGGAGTTCACTGGGGCTTCTCAATGGTACAATGCGTCTTTCACGATCGCGGCTGGATGGCTAAAAACGCAGGGGACAGTCGGCTACAGTTGCTCTGCCCACTCGCCAGATGAGATTCGCTCAAAACTCGACAGACTAGGATTAAATTGTGAACAACTAGAACGCGAGGACAATCTGCACATCAATGATATGTACACCGCGACGCTTGGCCAGAAATCCAAGGAAAAATTTGCGCCCCCTTCATTGAAAGTTGCGGACCTAAGCATAAGGTTCTCAAGAGACATTATGCGTCGACCACCCGAACCAGAGGCGCTAATACTCGCCGATAACGCCTCAACCTTAGCAAGGTTCAACGACGAAAAGAGCTTTGTTGAGTTCATACTTACGCGAAGCATTCCAAGCGCGAAAATGCTGAAATACAGCCAAATCGCTGGCATAATCACAGGAATTCACAGCCCATGGGTGTACGAGCAGTTTGAAGCAGCGGTGGATGGTATCATCGATTTCAAGGTTGAAGAGGAAGGCAAGACTACGAGAGACCTCATGCGGATCAGAAGTTTGCGGAATGTAGGCTATGACAGAGAATGGCATGAGTTGAAGATCGGAGAGAACTTCGAGGTTACTCTAGCCAAATAGTCTTTTCAATGTACGGTCGTCGTTCGTCGAAAAAGTGTGTGTGTGGGTATGCTGGTGCGCGAACAACACCCTCCGAGAAACTAACAGAATTTGTGGCGGTTCTTCCAGTTTCGACAACAGCTTTTCCGGCCAATCGCTTTCAATTCCTGAGCAATCAGCC
>Ga0326727_10022986_pt1 | contig 11969 bp, 9 predicted proteins | sample MB2enrmetagenome_FD_207643 | JGI IMG/M metagenome (GOLD analysis project Ga0326727, IMG submission 207643) | Lab enriched peat soil microbial communities from McLean, Ithaca, NY, United States - MB29MY | ecosystem: Environmental > Terrestrial > Soil > Wetlands > Peat | place: USA: New York... | reverse complement strand
TTGGCGGCAACCACGGCAACCCGGTGACCGGCTTTACCGATTCAAACGGCGTGCTCTTCACGCAATGGGGCTCGGACGATCCCGCCTTGCAGGGCTATTTCGACCTGAGCGGCATCCCGCTTCCTCCCGGCGTGACCACAGCCAACTATCAGGTCACATTTGAGTCCATTAATCCTCTCTACATCCTCACTGACTCGGTCGGACCCTACGCAGACGGCCAGGTCGCGCCCTCCGGAACCCTCCAGGCCATCTCCGTCCCCAACATGGCCGCGGGAAGCACGCAGACACTTACTATTACGGTGGCCGACTCGGCCGTGGGCGGCTATCAGGATGCCATCGGCACCGAGGCCGTCCCGCGGCCCATGCCCGCCGGCGGTCTTTGGACCGGACGCCTGAGCCAGATCGGCCAGAGCGACTGGTTCAGCTTTCCAATCCGCGGCAATCGCACCTTCACGGTCGTCACCCAAGCCCTGGATGAAACCGGCGCGCCGACTGAATTGAAGGCCATGCCCTCGATCGGCGTGTGGGACGCATTCGACCCCATCGGCGCCACCGCCGTGGGAGCGGCTCCGGGGCTCAACGGGCTCGCTGCCGGCGAAACCTGGCTCCGGGTCAGTTCCAGCGGCGACGACATCGTCCGCATCGGCATTGCCGATCTACGCGGCGACGGCCGGCCCGACTACGCCTATAACGGCTGGGTTCTCTACGCCGACACGGTGCAGCCCGCGCGCCTTACCGCTTCCGGCGGACCCATCGTGATTCACGGCATGGGCTTTCGCCTTGCGGACACGGTGCTGGTGGGCGGCCAGCCTGCTATAGTCACCAGCATCTCGCCCAACGAGATCGCCGCCATCGCCCCCGCCGCGGCCGCGGGCGTCTCCGGCTCCGTAGACGTGGAGGTCGACGATCTGCCCACGTTCTACGCTGCGACCATCATGTCCGCCGCCCTAAGTTACGACTCCGGCTCCGGCGACGCGCTCACCCTGGTCACCGCGCCCTCGAACACCGTGCCCATCGCGACGCCCATCCCCTTCACGGTAATCGCGCTGGGGCCGGATATGACGCCTGCCGGCGGCGTCACCGTGGTTTACACCGTAACCAGCGGGTCGGCCACCCTCGCCTGCGGCCTGCCGGTCTGCTCGGTTACGGCCACCGGCGACGGCCGCGCCAACATGAATGTGACGGCAGTGGACGGCACATGGTCCATCATCACCGCCTCGCTCACCAACGGCTCCAGCGTCCAGGCACAGTTTGCCGGCGGAACGCCGCCCGTCCTGGCCTCGCTCACGCCCCAGCTCTCTCTCGCCGCAGGGGCCACCTTCACCTGGACGGTGCAGGCGCTGGTGCTCAAGAACGGCGTTCCCGCCGCCGGCCAATCCGTCGCCTGGGCGACCTCAGGCGCCGGCATCGTCTCTTCCGGCTCGACCGCCGCTCTCACCAACTCAAGCGGGATCGCCACCAAAACGCTCACCGCAGGCCCGCTCACCGAAGGCCAGATAGCCACCATCAGCGCCTGCCTGAACGGCACCAGCCAGTGCGTTGTCTACACCGCTTTCGGCGCGCGTCCCGAGTACGCTCTGCTCGAAGCCGTCTCCGGCACGGCGCAGAGCCTTGCCGTCTACGCAACCCCAGCACCGATTGCGCTTCGACTTCTCGACATGGACGGCAACCCCATGGCCGGCGGCACCGTAGCCCTCTACCAGGCCCTCTATGCCTGGGCTCCGCCCTGCTCCCCGCATGAAATCTGTCCACCGGGCACTTTACTCGCCGCCCAAACTGCCACGGCCACCTCCGCAATCGACGGCACCGTCGCCTTTTCCTCCGCCACCCTCCCCGGCGTAGCCACAAGCCTTCTCGGCCTGGCCGCTTCAGGTAATACAGCCACGGTTGGCATCGCGATCGAACAGCATCCTTAAAGGCAGTGGACAGTGAACAGTGAACACGAATCGGAGGTCAATGGTGGGTTTTAATCTCTCAGGTCTCAGGATCGAGGCCTGGGGGCACCGGCATGTGATCACGACCACAGCGAACGGAGCCCAGTAAATGCAAAAAGGGCCACTCCGAAGAGCAGCCCCTTTTGTTCACTGTTCACTGTTCTTATGCCGGCGAAGGCGAGCCCTCGGGATAGCCGGGACCGCTGCGGCTCTCCGGCTTGAGCACCTGCTGCGGACTGCCGTCAGTATCGGTGGGCGAGGCCAGGATGGAGCGCAGCGGAGACAGCTCCTTGCCCTCGATCAGCATCCGCACCTCTTCGGCGTCAATGGTCTCGCGCTCCAGCAGCGCGGCGGCGATGCGGTGCATGGCGTCCTTGTTCGATTCGACGATGGAGTGAGCGGTTTGATAGGCCTCGTCGATCAGGCGGCGCACTTCGAGGTCGATCTGGCGAGCGGTCTCCTCGCTGAAGTCGCGATGCTGTGCAATCTCGCGGCCCAGGAAGATCTGCTCCTCCTTCTTTCCGAAGGTGAGCGGACCCAGGCGGCTCATGCCGTACTCGCAGACCATGCGCCGGGCCAGGTCGGTGGCGACCTCGATATCGCTGCCGGCGCCGGTGGACATCTGGTTGAGGAAGATCTCCTCGGCCACGCGTCCGCCGTAGGACATGGCCAGTTTGGCCTCAAGATATTCGCGCGTGTAGTTATGCCGGTCGCCGGGCAGGAAGATGGTGACGCCCAGCGACATTCCACGGGGAATGATGGTGACCTTGTGGATGGGGTCGGAGTGGTCGCGGAAGAACGAAACCAGCGCGTGGCCAGCTTCGTGATAAGCGGTGACCCGCTTCTCCTCGTCGGTGAGCAGCATGGACTTGCGCTCGGCGCCCATGAGCACCTTGTCCTTGGCCAGCTCGAAGTCGTACATGGTGACCTGCTTGCGATTCACGCGGGCGGCGTTCAGCGCGGCCTCGTTCACCATGTTGGCGAGGTCGGCTCCGCTGAAGCCCGGAGTTCCGCGGGCCAGCACGTTGAGGTTGGTGTCTTCAGAGACCGGAACCTTCTTGACATGGACGCGGAGGATTTCCTCGCGGCCGCGCACATCGGGCAGGCCCACCACCACGCGGCGGTCAAAGCGGCCGGGACGGAGCAGCGCGGGGTCGAGGACGTCGGGGCGATTGGTGGCCGCCACCAGGATGACGCCGTCGTTGGATTCAAATCCGTCCATCTCGACGAGCAATTGATTCAGCGTCTGTTCGCGTTCGTCGTGTCCGCCGCCCAAGCCTGCGCCGCGATGGCGTCCGACAGCGTCGATTTCGTCGATGAAGATGATGCAGGGAGCATTCTTCTTTCCCTGCTCGAACAGGTCGCGTACGCGGCTGGCGCCCACGCCGACAAACATCTCGACGAAGTCGGAGCCGGAGATGGAGAAGAACGGCACGTTGGCTTCGCCGGCTACGGCGCGGGCCAGCAGGGTCTTGCCGGTTCCAGGAGGGCCGACCAACAGCACGCCCTTGGGAATGCGGCCACCCAGTTTTTGGAACTTCTGCGGCTCGCGCAGGTATTCGATAATCTCCTTCAACTCTTCCTTGGCCTCGTCGACGCCGGCCACATCCTTGAAGGTAATCTTCTTCTGCTGCATGGAGAGCAGGCGCGCGCGGCTCTTGCCGAACGACAGAGCCTTGTTGCCTCCCGACTGCATCTGCCGAAGCATGAAGAACCAGATGGCGCCGAGCAGGACGAAGGGGCCTACGTTGAACAGCAGCGGCAGCAGAATGTTGCTCTGCGGCTCCTTGATGGAGAAGTTGATCTTGGCGGCGAGCATCGCCTTCTCAAGATCCTCATAGTTAGCGGGAATCGTGGTGTGGAACTGGTCCTTGGGAGAGGACTTCAGGTGGCCGTGCAACTCGTTGCCCTGAATGCTCGCATCCAGGACCTGCTGGTTTTGCACCTTGTCGAAGAGATCGGAGTAGGGAATCTCCGTATCCTTGCCCATGGTCGCGCTCTTCTGCACCACCGCCCACAACATCATCAGGCAGATGAGGATGAAGACCCAGAACATGATCGTCTTGACGCTCGAATTCACCAGAACACCTCTTGCCCGCCGGGGAAGATGCCGCCGACAGGACCTCCATCGCACCGTGCACACCCTTTAGACGCCGGTACCTTGCTGAAAGTGTCAGAAAGTACACGACACTCGGACAGCAGACACAACTACCCTGCCGCCTGGATGAGCAGTAACCCGATTGTACTCCGAAGGCAGCGACAGTTACAGCAGTATGAACGCCCTGCAAGCCCCGCGTACTGCAAAAGTTGCAGCTGGATGAACGACTGGCGAGCTCCGGGATCTTCGGAAATCAACCGTGCCGGTAATTCCTTTGCGGAGTGGTGTGGGAGGCGGAGGCATCGGTAAACCCATCTGCAAACCTGGCTTCGATGGCGATTCCCGGCTCCGGCTGCAACTCCACGCCCCGCATCCAGATGATGCGGCCGTCCAGTTCGAGCACTGGCCACAGCATCCGGCTGGTTCCCGTAACTCGCATCCGTTCCAGCACTTCCTTCACTTTTCGCGAACCATTTGAGTAACGCAGCATGACCCGGTCTCCGGGCCTCCAGTTGCGCAGCGTAACCGGCCTGTCGCGGGACGTTCCCTGCCCGTCCCCAGGCGAGACAGGAGAAGAAGCGGCAGGAGCGGATGGGACTGGACCGGGCGCGGCGGCGCACAGGTCGATGCGCAGGCGAAGGCCGAATGCGGGAGCGTCGATTTCGCCGGGGATGGTTCCCTTGTACTCGGGAGGCGGCGCGGCCAGGTCTTGCCCAGCGCCGGGTTTTCCAGACTCGGAAATTGGCCCCGCAGTCAGGCGCAGTTCGCGGTGAGTTCGCTCGGCGCGCAACCCCTGGGCCAGCTCCAGCTTCTGGCCGGCGCGGCCGGCAAGCGCCAGCGTTCGCAGCGCCTCTGTTGCGGCAAAATCGGGCGCAGCACCCAGTAGTCCGGCGGCGTAACGCAGCAGCCTGCGCTGCACGGCCGGAGGGAGCGCGGCCAGCCTGGTCACGTCGATAGAGAAAGACGGAGAAAGCACCGGGGCGAGCCCGTCCCCGGCGGCGGCGCGGCCACCCCCGCGCACGGGACGGCCCTGCATGAGGAATTGCGGGGCGAGGCGAGCCAATTCCGCGGCCCACCAGGCTTCTTCGTCGCTGGCCAGCGCGGCCATCTGGGCCAGGTGTTCGCGCAGGCGCGGGTTCCATCCCTCAAGAAGAGGCAGCAACTCATGGCGGATACGGTTGCGCGTGAAGGTAAGGTGGCGATTGGAGGAGTCCTCGCGCCAGCTTTGGCCCAGTTCGCGGAGATATGCCTCGATTTCTGCGCGGCTGGTGTCGAGCAGCGGGCGCAGAATGGTGCCCTCCGGGCCTTCGAGTTTTGGAGAAATGCCTGCCAAACCCTCGGTCCATGCGCCGCGCAGGAATTTGGCCAGCACCGTCTCGGCCTGGTCGTCCAGGGTGTGTGCGGTGACGATTGCATCGAGCGGAGTTTCGGACATCAACCTGCGAAACCACTGGTAGCGCAGGCGCCGCGCGGCCTCCTCGATAGTCTCGGCGGGCTTGCCCGTTGCGGGGTTGGCTTGCGATTCGGCGGCAACGTCGACACGGGCCTCATGAAACGGCAGGCCGAGCGCGGCCGCAAGCCGGCGGGCAAAGTCCAGATCGGCGTCGGCCTCCTCGCCGCGCAGGCCGTGGTGCAGGTGGGCGGCGTGGAGGACCAGGCCCAGTTCCGCGCCGCGCGCGGCAAGGGCACGCAGCAGGGCTACTGAGTCAGCTCCGCCAGACAGGCCCACGGCCACACGCAGGCCCGGCTTGAAGAGCGACGTGTCGATATGCAGCGTTCGAGGCAAGGTTGCAGGCTGCTTTGAGGGTGCCGCTCGGCGCATCCCAAAATGATAAGCGGGCCATGCGGCGTTGTGGCGGGAAACATCTCGCACAAGGTCTGCCGCTTAGCGTGCCTTCCGATGTATACTCCACGAGTTATGCAGGTATTCGTAATTCTTCCCGCGGCCGGACTGGGCACCCGGATGGCCGGGCCTCAGCCCAAGCAATTCCTGATCCTGGATGGATTGCCGATCCTGGTTCATTCCCTGCGCGCCTTTGCGGCGGTGGAGCGGGTGACGGCGATTTTTGTGGCCGTGCGCAAGGCCGAGATGGAGCGCGTTGTGGCCCAGATTGCCGAGTACGGGTTTGTCGATCGGGTGTGCGTGGTGGAAGGCGGCGACAACCGCCAGGAGTCGGTTTCTCATGCCCTGGCTGCGTTGCCCGCCGAGCCCGACGACATCGTGTTGGTCCACGACGCAGTGCGGCCGCTGATCGATGCGGCCACCATCGAGCGCACCATCGATGCGGTGGCCGAGTACGGAGCGGCGATTGTGGGAATGCCGGCCGTGGACACCATCAAGCAGGTGGAACGGACCGCCCACGGAGCGCTGATCACTTCGACCATCCCCCGCGAGTACGTGGTGCTGGCGCAGACGCCGCAGGGTTTCCGCTACGGACTGTTGCAGCGCGCCTTTGCCGAGGCCACCGCGGATGGCTTTATAGGCACCGATGAAGCCTCGGTTGTGGAGCGGGCCGGAAATCCTGTAGCCGTAGTTCACGGTTCTCAGGTTAATCTGAAGATTACGCAGCCGGGCGATCTGGAGTTGGCCGAGTTTTACCTCCGCCAGCGCGGGCGGTGAGAAGGGCGCGACTCAGGAACTGAGATCTGGGAAGTTGAGATTGCCGGCGGCAGGAGTCCAGAGAACAGTCACGGAGACCCACAGAGATGATGGATACACGCATCGGATTTGGGTATGATTCGCACGCATTCAAGGTGGGCGTGCCGTTGCGCATTGGCGGGCTGACGCTGGACCACCCGGAGGGGCTGGCCGGCCACTCCGACGGCGACGTGCTGCTGCACGCCATTACCGACGCGCTGCTGGGCGCGGTGGCGGCGGGCGATATCGGCAGCTTCTTCCCGTCCGGCGATCCGCGCTGGAAAGACGCTGACTCGGCCATCTTCCTGAACCTGGCCATGGAGGAGCTGCAAAACGCCGGCTACCGCATCGTGAACATCGATACGACGCTGATCCTGGCCGCGCCCCGGATCGGGCCGGTGGCCGGGGAAATGCGGGCTCGGGTCGCCGACCTGCTGGGCGTGGACATCGACCAGGTGAGCATCAAGGCCAAGACTCCCGAGGGCTTGAACCTGGACCACGTGGCCCAGTGCCACGCGGCGGCCCTGGTAGAGCGCGTGCAGGAGCCCGACGATCTGAAGAGCATGAGCGAGGTGATCGAAACCCAGCGCCAGCTCGAAGACGTGGTTGAAGACCTGCTGAGTTCGGTGCACGGCGTACCGAAAAAGCGGGTCACGCCGGTTTACGACACGGAGGACATTACGTAGAAAGGTTGCCGGCGGTTAGTTGTCAGAAAGACGAGGCTGGACCGATCAGACAAGCAGAACCGGAACCCCATATAGCGCAAGCTGCTCGTCGGCGGTCACCAGAATCAAGTCTTCCACCAGCGCTTGCGCGACCAGCATGCGGTCGAACGGATCGCGATGATGCAAGGGTAGCAGGGCAGCCTGATCCCCATGGCGAATCGCCACCGGGAGTTCCAGCAAGCCGAAGGTCTGGAGCATTGCGCCTACCGGCGTCCGCAGCCTCAGTTTGCCGGCAGCCTGCTTCAGACTCAATTCCCACGCAGTTACGGCGCTCAGGTACCTGTTTTCCGCGCGGCGTAGCGTTTCAAGCACCGGCGGGTTGAGCCTGCCGTTCCCTGAATCGAGCCAGATAAGAATGTGCGAATCCAGCAGGTAGCGCCCCCCGCTCACTTGGACTTCTCCGGAAACAGCAGCTTATCTTCCTCTTCGTCTTCAAACCACTCGAGGGGGATGTCCTTTTCCCAATCATCGGAGAGAAATTCAATCCCCAGCAGATTCTGTCCAAACGGCAATGGCTCAGCAGGCTTCTCGTCCACTGTTACCGCAGACAACCGAGCCATCGGCTTCCCAGCTTTGGCAATTACGATCTCCTCCCCCATCGCGGCCCGGTCCACAAGGCTGGAAAGATGTGTTTTGGCCTCGTAGAGGTTTATCTGTGTGTTCGCCATAAAACTGCCTCCGATGTTCCGATTATCGGCCCAAATTCCTTGTTGGTCAAGTTGGTCAAGGCAATTTCAGATCAGCCGATGTGAAGGTCTCCGACCTATGCTCCGGACTTTCTTGAACCTGCTCCAGTTTTTTATTGCGGAATAACGGGTTTGGCTTTACTTTTGCTCCGAGCTTCCATCCCACTCCGGAGCGTTCTCTATGTTCGATTTAGCGTTGATTTTGCAGGAAGGGCCGGATCCAGCAGCCGTCCAGCGCATGGCCGTGGCCATGATCGCCATCCTTCCGATCATCATTCTGGTGGTTCTTGCCATCGTCATTGTGCCCTTCTGGTTCATCTGCAAGAAGGCGGGCTTTTCACCCTGGTTGTCGCTTTTGAATATCATTCCGATGGGCAACCTGGTCCTGATTTACGTGCTTGCCTTCTCTGACTGGAAGGTGATGCCGGCGCCGCAGGCTTACTGGCAGCCGCAGCCGCCCTATCCGCCCCAGCCGCCTTATCCGCCGCAGGGCTAAAGGACTCCGAAAGCTCGCGCTTGATCCAGTATTTCTTCCACCCGTCAAACCAACCGGCAAACGGCCGGGTTGATTCGTCGGGCCGAGGGGATCGTTTGCCCGTGTTACCATGGCTCCGCGATCACTCGCACATTTGGAGCTACCTATGGGCGACTTGCTGCAGCCGTGGCATCTCATCGTGCTTTCTGTCGTTTTTGCGATCCCAGCCATCGTTATCGGTTTTATTCCATTCTGGTTCATCTGCAAGAAGGCAGGATTTTCTCCGCTTCTTTCACTGCTGAATTTCGTTCCCTTTGGATTGGGCACCCTGTTTCTGCTTTACCTGCTGGCCTTTGCCGAGTGGAAGGTGACGCCAGCGGCGCAGAGCTGAGACGGCTGGAACGGGCCGATGCGATAGCATCGTGAATGGAACGCAATCGACACGATGCCTGATTCAACTCCCTCCGCGGCAAAGACACCCCGCGTCCGTTTTGCTCCCTCGCCGACCGGTTATCTGCACGTGGGCGGAGCGCGCACCTTTATCTTCAATTGGCTCTTTGCGCGCCGCAACCACGGAACCCTGGTGTTGCGCCTGGACGACACCGATGTCGAGCGCAACACCGAGGCCAGCGTCCAGTCCATCTTCGAGGGACTGCGCTGGCTGGGTCTCTCCTGGGACGAAGAGTACAAGCAATCCGAACGCCTTGCCCTGCACCGCCGGCAGGCCGAAGCCATTTTCGCCAAGGGCCTTGCCTATCGCGACTTCACCCCCGCCCACTCGGCCCCCGCCTACTCGGGAACTGACGAGCAGTCCTCCTCGCAGGGCGCCTGGCTCTCGAATCCCGGTATGCGCGATCTTTCCCGCCAGGAGAGTGACCGCCGCGCCGCCTCGGGCGAGCCGTTCGCCCTCCGCTATCGCGTCCCCCGCGGCGCGGGCCGCACTCTGCGCTTTGTCGATGGAGTTTATGGTGAGCAGCAAAAGCTCGCCGACGAGGTCGAGGACTTCGCCCTGGCGCGCTCCGACGGCATGCCCACTTACCATCTCGCCTCGTGCGCCGACGACGCCGATCTCGGCATCAGCCACATCATTCGCGGCCAGGATCACCTGACCAACACTTATAAGCACCTGCTCATCTTCGAGGCCCTCGGCGTCCAACCTCCCCAATTCGCCCATCTTCCCCTGCTGGTCGCTCCCGACGGCACCAAACTCTCCAAGCGCCGCCACGGCCCCGTGGTCAGCGTGACCACCTATCGCGATGCCGGCTTCCTGCCCCAGGCCTTCGTCAACTTCCTCTGCCTGCTCGGCTGGTCGCCCAAGGACGACCGTAATTTTCTGGCTTTGGATGAGATTCGCGCCAGCTTCACACTTGAGGGCGTCAACCGCGCCAACGCCGTCGTTAATTTCAACGAGGACGACCCTTTCGATCCCAAGGCCGTCTGGCTCAACGCGGAGCATATCCGCGCCCTGCCGGTCGAGCAGCTCAGCGCCTGCATCGAGCCCTTCTTTGAGCAGGCCGGCTTCCATCCCTCGCCCGAAAAGCTGCTGGCCGTCACCCCGCTCATCCGCGAGCGCATCAAGCTGCTGCGCGATGCCGTCACCGCCGCCGACTTCTTCTTCCTCCCGCAGCTCGCGCCCTACGACCCAGCCGAGCTGATCCCCCAAAAAGGCGATGCCGCGCTGGCCCGCCGCGTCCTCCATCTCGCTCACCATGTCCTCGCGACAACCCCTTTCGACCACGATTCGCTGGACCGGGCACTGCGTGCGGCAGCCTCTCGGTTAGGTGTAAAGGCTGGGCCAATGTTCCAACCCATCCGGGTCGCCGTCTGCGGACGCAAAAACGCGCCCCCGCTCTTTGAAACCATGGCTGTCCTTGGCCGCGATGTTTGCCTCGCCCGCATCCGCCAGGCCGAAGAAGCCCTTGAATCGCTCGGCTGAGCACAGAACCTCAAATGGAATGAGGAAAAGCAGCTATGACCAACTCAAATCCAGAAAGCCAAGACACTCGCACTCCCTCCAACTTCCTCCGCGACATCATCGCCGAGGATGTGCGCACCAAAAAGTACGGCGACGCCCAAATCCAGACCCGCTTTCCACCCGAGCCCAATGGCTACCTCCACATCGGCCATGCCAAAGCCATCTGCATCGACTTCGGCCTCGCCGACGAGTTCGGCGGGAAAACAAACCTGCGCTTTGACGACACGAACCCTGAGAAGGAAGAGCAGGAGTACGTCGATTCCATCATGCAGGATGTCCGCTGGCTGGGCTTCGAGTGGGATCACCTCTGCTACGCCTCGGACTACTTCGGCCAGCTCTACGAGTGGGCTTTGCAGCTCATCAAGACTGGAAAAGCTTACGTCGATGACCTCTCCGCCGAAGAGATTCGCCAGCACCGCGGCACCCTTACCGACCCCGGCAAGGACAGCCCCTATCGAACCAGGTCTGTCGAGGAAAACCTGGACCTTTTTGTGCGCATGAAGCAGGGCGAGTTCCCCGACGGCAGCCGCGTGCTGCGCGCCAAGATCGACATGGCGTCGCCCAACATCAACATGCGCGATCCGGTCATGTACCGCATCCTCCACGCCACGCACCAACGCACCGGCGATGAGTGGTGCATTTATCCGATGTACGACTACGCCCACGGCCAGTCAGACTCGATAGAACGCGTCACCCACTCCATGTGTACCCTCGAGTTCGCCGACCACCAGCCCCTCTACCGCTGGTATATCGAGCAGTTGGGCATCTTTCCCTCGCAACAAATTGAATTCGACCGGCTCAACATTACCTACACCCTGCTCAGCAAGCGCAAGCTGCTCCAGTTCGTGCAGGAAAAGACTGTCCGCGGCTGGGACGATCCCCGTATGCCCACGCTCTCCGGCTTCCGCCGCCGCGGCTTTACCCCCGAAGCCATCCGCGCCTTCTGCGCTACGATCGGCGCATCGCGGACAAACGGGACGACGGACATTGAAATGTTGGAACACTTCCAGCGCGACGACCTGAACCGCCGCGCCAGCCGAGCCATGGCCGTGCTTCGTCCCCTCAAGCTGGTCATCGACAACTACCCCGAAGGCAAGGTCGAGTTCGTCGAGGTGGCCAACAACCCCGAAGACCCCTCCGCCGGGACCCGCCAGGTGCCTTTTTCAGGCGAGATTTATGTTGAGCAAGATGACTTCCGCGAGACGCCTCCGCCCAAGTACTACCGCCTGTCTCTAGGAAAAGAAGTCCGCCTGCGCAACGCCTACTTCATCACCGCCCAGCGCGTGGTGAAGAACGAGGGCGGCAACATCGTGGAGGTGCACTGTACTTACGATCCGGCCAGCCGCGGCGGCAACTCTCCCGACGGCCGCAAGGTCAAGTCCACCATTCACTGGGTCTCGACATCTCATGCCCTGTCGGCAGAAATCCGTCTCTACGA
>Ga0326727_10022985_pt1 | contig 11969 bp, 6 predicted proteins | sample MB2enrmetagenome_FD_207643 | JGI IMG/M metagenome (GOLD analysis project Ga0326727, IMG submission 207643) | Lab enriched peat soil microbial communities from McLean, Ithaca, NY, United States - MB29MY | ecosystem: Environmental > Terrestrial > Soil > Wetlands > Peat | place: USA: New York... | reverse complement strand
CAAGATCTGGGCCGGAAGCGGAGCCCCTCCTCCTGAAGAGAAAAATCCCAACTGGAGAAGAATAAACGCTTCTCAGCCACAGCGCTCAGAAGTGTGATTAAAAAGATTGGCCGGTTATTTTCGACTATGCCGTTCTGGTTCTGGAACGGCAAAATGGAAGGCCCGAAGATTCAGAAAGAAATCCGCCGGATGGTGGACCAGCACGTTTACGGGGCGTTCTTGCATGCCCGCGATGGTCTGCTGACTCCATACCATTCCGAGGAGTGGTGGCAGGCCATTGGCGCTGGGCTCGAGCAGTCCAAGCGGAGCGGCTTCAGCTTCAACTTTGTCGACGAATACGACTGGCCCTCCGGCGAGGCCCGCAACATCTGGATGGCAGGCAATCATCAGAGCGAAGTATTGGCGCGCAAAGCGGAATACCGCATGAAGAGCCTGGGCTACAAAGCGGAAGTGGTCAAAGGCCCGAAAGAGGTATCGCTTTCCGCTTCGCCCGAGCTCCAGGCTGTGGTGGTGGCCCGCTGGCTGGGCGACAATCGGATTGATGGCCAGAGTTTGCAACTCTTGGCATCGCCCGTGCGATCAGGACAAATCAAATGGCATGCCGAAGAGGGCGACTGGGTAGTGGTTCAGTTCTACCTCGAACCTTCTATGGGCTTTGATGGCGGGTTTGTCGATTTGATGAATCCGCAGGCGATGAAGTTGTTTTTTGATCTCTCCTACGGCGAGTTCTACCGGCGCTTCAGCTCCTATTTCGGCAGTACCATTCATTATTCCTTCGCGGACCACGAAGGCGACTACGGTTATCGCATCGCCTGGACACCCGCCTTGTTTGAGACCTTTGAGCAGCGAACGGGTTACGATCTCCACAAAGTGTTGCCGCTTCTGATTTACGACGGAGGCGATTCCACCATCAAGGTTCGATGCGACTACCTGGCCACGGTAACCGGGCTCTACCAAGAGTCCTTCTGGAAGGGAATCACCGACAGCGCCGCCAAACTGGGGATTGGCCGCACCGGTCATGCCTGGGAGGAATCTCTGCAGTGGGCCGCGGCGCTCGAGGGCAGCTTATTTGCTGTGGAGCGCGGCCTTAATCCGGTGGGCGTTGATTCCCTGTTTGATTATGGCCGACAGCCGCTCAACTTCAAGGTCGCGCAATCGGTGGCAGACTTCGAAGGGCGGCGTTTCATGTGTGAAAACCAGGGCGTGCAAGGGACGGATTCCTACCTGGATATGGAGGGATTGCGGCGGGGGACAAATGGAATTGGCTTGTGGGGAGTTAACCTCTTCGTGGGTCATGCTTTCAATTATGATGCCTCGCGCGCTAACTACCCGCCGGATTGGCTCCATCAGCCCTACTGGCCGTACTTCCACTACTATGCGGACTATACGCGGCGCATCAGCTACATGAATTCCGAAAGCCGCCACGCCACCAACGTCCTTCTCTACTACCCCATTCTTTCGATGTGGGCAAACTCAGATCCCGTTTTCTCCGGCAGCGCGCCTTATGGTCAGATCGGCACGCCGGCCGTTTGGAAAAACCTCACCATCGCGATCAACGACTATTACACGCGCCTTATTCTCCGCCTCGCGGACCGGCAGTGGGATTTCAACCTTGCGGATGACGACTATCTCGCGCGAGCGCGTATCGAGGGTAAAGAACTGGTGATTGGCACGCAGCATTTTCAGACCGTGATCCTGCCGCCCATCAGTACCGTCAGCCGAGCGACCCTCGAGAAGATTCGACAGTTCTATCAAGCGGGAGGGACGGTGTTTGGCATTCGCATGCTTCCGGCCTCCTCGCCTGAGGCGGGAGACAATGACGCCGAGGTGAAAAAAGGGATTGCCGGCCTGTTTGGTGCGGAAGCGAGTGAGACGGCGCTGGCTTTCACCGAGCAGCAAAGCGCCGGGGGCGGCCGCGCCTATTTCGTTTCCTACGACGTGGAAACTTTGATTGATTTGCTCGATTCAGGCGTGCCAAAAGACGTTCGAGTGGTTTCGGGCTCGTCCGCCCATCTTTACTTCGAACACCGCGAGAAGCTGGGAACGAACTACTATTGGGTGGTCAATGACTCCGATCGGGTCCGGACGAATCAGGTTCTCTTCTCGGCAACCGGCGCGCCCGAGAAATGGGATGCCCTGAGCGGCAAGCGCTTGCCATTGTTCTACGTGAACCATCCGCAAGGGACCGAAGTGCGGCTGGACTTCGGACCCTGGGACGCTTACTACGTGGTCTTCAATCCACTCGACGGGCAAGACCAGAATGTCGAACTCGTGAGCACGAACGCGGAAAGCCTGGCGATTGTTTCCCGGCAGCCTGACGCGATCCAGGTGCGCGCCTCGGGTCCGGGCACGCAGCGCGATATTGCGGTCACCATGCGCGCCGACGGCGAGACGTACCGGGCGCGAGCCCCGATTGCCGAATTAAGGCCGATTTCACTCTCCGGGAATTGGGGATTCCGTCCCGAGCCCGATCGTGTGGGAATTCCCTATGTGAAAGTCAAAGACGGTAAGGAAGGCGAGGGTGACAAGCTCGGGTGGTCTCGCGCCCAGTTCGATGACGCCGCCTGGCCCTCACTCTGGCTGAGCGAAGCGGAAAACACCGTGCGCAATTGGAACGTGATCGGGCCGTTCCCCAATGCGGATGATGCGGGGTTCGAAACGGTTTACCCGCCTGAAACAGAGTTCAATGCCGTCATTCCCGCGCAAGCGGGAATCCAACCCACTGTCATTCCCGCGAAGGCGGGAATCCAGCCGGAGAAGACGTACCCGGGCCTGCACGGCGCTCTGGTGGGATGGAAGCGATACTACGGCGACGAGCCCTACCTGACTTTGGGCCACTGGAACATCTGGATGCAGACGGAAGGCGGCCCCTTCGATGATTCCGCCCACATCGTCCAGTTCAATCGCGTGCTGGAAACTTCGGGGCAAGACTGGATCACGAGCTACGCCCTCACTTACCTCTATGCTCCCAAAGATCAGCCGGCCAAATTCGTGGTGGCGGCCGATAATTGTGTCAAGGTGTGGCTGAATCATCAGCAGGTCTTCGCGCGCCTGCGTCATCCCTTCTGGTACGAGATGAATGATAACTGGGCTGACCAGATTCCGGTCGAGCTGCGCGAGGGCTGGAATGAAGTGCTCCTGAAAGTAGGCCTGGGCCGGGGCGCCTCGAGCAGCTATTACGGATTCACTTTTAGGGTTGCGGACCAAGCGGGCAAGACGCTGCGCGGCATCATCAACGGCATGCTCCCTTACGATGTACAGAAGGCGGCAAACACCCATCCCGAAATGCGCTGGTACCGGACGGAGGTTCCACCGGGCGTCACGGCCATCGTTCCACCGGCGCTCGAAGGGCCCTACCGCCTGATCTTGAACGGGGTCGGACTCAAGCCATCTGGGGGAACTCCCATCGACATCCACGGCTTGTTGGCATGCGGGGGCGACTTTACTTCGTCACGTAGCGACGATCCTGCGTCGCCGCGGGGAGGAGATTCCGCTTCCCCACGTAGCGACGATTTTGAATCGCCGCGACATAACACCGTGAACTGCACAGGGAGGAACGTGCTGGTTATCGTCGCGCGCGCGGATGACCGCTTGAGTTCGCCGGTAGAATTTGTGAGTGGCGCGACGCCGTTCCCTCTCGAATCGTGGACCAAGACGCCTCTCGCCAACTTTTCGGGGACGGCGATCTACGAGAAGAGCTTCACCTTGCCCGGCTCTTATCGGGGTTCGAAACTCGTCCTTGACTTGGGCCGCGTGAGCTCGGTGGCGGAAGTCTTCGTCAACGGGCGCGAGGTGGGAACCTTGGTGTGGAGTCCCTACAGGCTGGATATTACCCAGTACATTAATACTGGAGTAAATCATTTGAAGATTCGCCTCACCGACACCGAAGCCAACGCCCGGGCGGTAGGGCCGTCGCACCGGATTCTTGCCAAGATCGACGTCTGCGGGCTCGAAGGGCCTGTCGAGATTGTGCCGTATACGGAGCGAACGCTGACTTTGCGGCCCGCTAAGTAGTCCTGCGGCCGCTGTCTTTCACCGGTCGCACTAAGCGCTCCGCCTGTCATTCTGATCCCGCACCCAGTTCTTCTGCTCGTCACTTGTCACTCGTAGTAACCGTACTTCTCGATTTCGTCCCACATGGCCAGGACATTATCGAGTTTGGCGGCAGGATGGATCTCGGTAGTCGAGCCAATCCAGTAGCGCCCACTGGCCCCGGCGTCGTCGATGGTCTTTCGCACGGACTGGCGGACCTCTGCTTCGGTGCCAAAAGGCAGGAGTTGCGATACGTCGATGCCGCCCATCAAGATCCACTCCGGATAAGCCTTGCGGACGTCGCCCGCGTACATCCTGGACAGCGGCTCGAGCGGATTGATTCCATCGATCCCGGCTTGGCGGAAATCATCCAGCACGGCCCACAGGTTGCCGTCCGAGTGGTAGATCACTTTTATCCCGTGCTCGTGCCAGGCTTTTACCAGCTTGATCAGGCGCGGGAAAAACTCCTGACGCAGAAACTTAGGCGAAAAGAAAACTTGCTCCGTGCTGGCGATATCCGCGAAAACCAGGGCGACGGGAGACAGGGTGGCGTCCGCCGTCTCATGCACACGTTGAATCTCCGCCCAGTTCAGCGCTTCCAACCAATCGGAAACGAGCTGCGGGTTCTCCGCGTAGGCGTAAACCAGCAAGTCCAGTCCCGCCCTCACGTGAGCGGTGTCCAGCCCCACCGGGCTCTCGTTAGGAAAAATCACCGTGTTCTCGCCGACCTTCTCCTGCAACTCGAGGAACTGTTCCCGCGGCGATTTGGAAGATGCTCCCCAGACATTGCTCTTCCCGGCGAATGTGAACATGTCACCATACTTACGATTGCGGATCTCCTCGATGTTGCGGGGAATGTAATCGAGCAGCCCCTCGACATCATTGAAGGGACGCTCGATGAGCCAAGTGGTCCACCATTCCTGTTTGTAAACGAAGCCATCGTCGTGGCGGATGAGCTTCTCTTCGACGGGAGGCGCAATCCCCCTCGTAATATCAAGCCGCTCGCCGATGGTTTTGCAAACCAAGTCCAATCCGTTCTGCAAGGTGACCTTTTCACCCGTAATATATTCAATAAGAGGTACATGCTGGATGAGATCGAAAACGGGTACGCGGTCAGGCAGCTCACCCCGCAGAGTGCATTCAATGCGCTGCCGCGCCGTCATTCGATCTCTGGGAAGTTTGCGCATCTTTCACCTCCTCCTCACACAGGTTCTATCCTACCCAGCTCATCGATCTGTCGCTCGATGGTTTCGCTCTCTTCCACACCTTCAGCCCCAACTCCCTGATCGAGGGCTTGGATGATTCCCATCATGCGATGAAGCGGGACGGCCAGGAGGAGGTGGTCCTCGGCAAAGCCAGCCAACCTCCTCGCCCCGAAATCGAGGAGCGACAGCCCTATCTCGCCCGTGACGACTGGATACGCTATCCCGGTCCTGCACGCAGGACCAGCAAGCTCGGCCTTCAGGGAACCACCTTCCCAGTAGCCGGCGAAGCTCACCAGACGTTGGAGCGCAGCGGGCTTGCCAATGAACAGCACGATGTCAGGCAGGGTCACAGCGCTGGATAAGGGCGAGAAGAAGACATGACTTGCCATCCCCAGGGGTGCAGGCACACTTTGTTGGCCGCGATAGATCGCCACACGGGAGCAGAATACCTTCTCCTTCTTGACGAGAAAATCCACCAGCCTTTCTCTCCCTTGTGCCGGCATCTGCCCCAGCCCCAAGCTCGTCAGGCCCCCGGGGCAACCACAAGTCTCCGCGGTGATGGTGACGGCTTCGCCCTCGCTGGCTTTCTTCAAGGCTTGGCACACGGAGACTTTTCCCTGCGGTGAGGGGGCGCCCGGCGCCGGTGCGCCCCCGAAGCTCACGGCGATAGGACTCGTGTCGAGCTTCAGCTCTTTCTTCAATCGGTCCGACCATCTCTGCCAATACATTTTTCCGCCTCCTGCACTTCGGCGTTCTAGGGTAGGCCCTTGTGGCCGCCCCATCGCATTCATCCGCCAGTTGGCGTATTGCCTCTATGACCTCTTGCTACGACCGCCGCCGGGCGCCCACGAGGGCGCCCCTACAGCGGCTGCCACGGCCGCTTATGAGGACTATGACTGCAACTCCCCCGCGTGCTTCTGAATCTTCCGTATCGCGTCGGCGATATCGTCCATGTCGCGCCGCGGACCGATCAGCATCGTTTGGAAGAACCACACCGCTTCTTCGCAGAGCTTGTCGTTCTCCGGGCAGGCATTGCGCTCTTCCCACTCGGCAATCTGCCGTTCCGAATACATCGTCCGGTAGACCCGGGAATTGAGCGTCCGCTTGATGAAGCGTTCTTTGTTCAGCGGGGAGTAACCGCCCGCGCAGGGAATTCCTTCCTTCTCCAGGGCCTCGAGAAAGCGCGCCCGCGGCAAATTGGCAAAGTGCGCTTTATCGTACCGCAGCATATAGAGGTGATAGCCATTCCTGGTGGTGCCCTCGTACATGCGAGCGGGAGAGATTCCCGGAATTTCGCGCAGCAGGCCCGTCAAGTACTGGGCATTCTTTTCGCGGGTCTGCGATTGCTCCTCCACGCGAGTCAGTTGTTGCAACAGCAGCGCGGCCTGAAACTCGGTCATGCGCAGGTTAGAGCCCTGGCGCGCATACGCGAAAGTGGCGCCGGCCGGGCCGCGCCCCTGATCCTGGAAGCTCTTGCAGAATTCGTGGTGCGCCGAATCGTTGGTCAGGATGGCCCCACCCTCGCCCGAATTCAGGTTCTTGGAGGCTTGAAAGCTGAAGCAGCCCAGGGCGCCCAAAGTGCTCACCCGCCTGTGCCGCCACTCGCCCGTATGAGCCTGACACGCGTCCTCGAGAACGGGCACCTTATGTTTCTTGGCCACCTCGAGCACCATGTCCATATTCACCGGATTGCCACCCAAATGCACGGGCATGATGCAGCGCGTCCGGGGGGTGATTTTCGCCTCGATTTTGCGGGCGTCGATCTGGAAAGTTTCCCGGTCGCTATCGACGAACACCGGCAACGCGTATTGCATCAGAATGACGTTGAGAGTGGCGACGAAGGTGTAGGGAGGAAGGATGACCTCGTCGCCGGGACCTACTCCCAAGGCGTTGAGCGATGCGTAAAGCGCGGTGGTGCCGCAGGACGTCACCACGCAATACTTTGCCCCCAATGTTCTTGCCCATGTCTCCTCAAACTTTGTCGTAAAATGCCCGTCGCCGGCGCGGCACCAATCCTTGCTGCGCAGCACTTCCATCCAGCCTTTCTCGTCGTTTTCCTGGACTATCGGCCAAGCTGGAAAAGGCTCGGTTCTCACCGGTTTCCCGCCGAGGATGGCTGGCTTCTCTCCCGCCGATCCGGAGGGGAAGGCCCGCGCGGTAGTCCCGGCTGTCAATCCTAGCCCCGCCGCGCCGACCGACATGGTGCGAAGAAAATGACGTCGCGTGAGATAATCATCCATGTAGCCTCCTCAACTTCTGCCCCTTTCCCGAGGAAAAAGGCTGCGAATTGGACCCCTGTCCTCTCCCTGGAGGAGAGAGGCAGGGAATGGAATCTTTGCCCTCTCCCCAGGGGCTGATCGTTACCCATATCTTCGGCTGGACACCGGGGCTGCCCAAGTTGGAAATATAGCCCTCTCCCTTGGGGAGAGGGCTATGACTTCAACTTTACCCCGGTGTCCAGCGAAAGATGTGGGACATGCTCTGCACCCGCCCTATTAGATCGTGCACCTTCCCGATTATTGTCTCCTCGATGCTGGGCGCAAACGGACCGGGTTGGCCGTAATAAATCATGGCGCCTCCGCCTTCGTAACCGCCTTCTTCGAGCACGCGCAACGAAGGGATGTAGGCGAATACGTCATTCGAGTAGGCTGCCACCCAAAGTTTTTCCGCGCCCAACTCTTTTTTCAGGCGCAAATCGTAATCCACCACGACTTCGCCCCCCAGAGCGATCAACGTAAGGTCCTGGCTGAATTGCCAGATTTCCAAGGGGTAGGGATATTCAGTGGGCAAGTGGCCGTCGCGATCCAGAATCTTGAGCATGGCTCCGGCCCAGTTCCGGTGATACACGTCTTTGCTCTCGAGTTGGACCCTCAACTCCTCCCGGCCGGGCGGTGTTGCGAACGCGACGGGGAACTCTTCGTAAGCTGTCTTCAAGGGCCCGTGGATCGGCTCGAGCTTCCCGGCCAACACTTTCTCGACCGCCGCCGCCAGTTCTTCACCGTGTTGCCGGGCGAGTTCGACCGAGCCACGCGGGTAGGGGTTCGCATCACCCCCGCATCCGGCGATGAAAAGGGCCGTCAAGCCGGGATGGTCCTTCTCGAGCCGCGCTTGCGCAAAGCCCGCGTAATCGCCATTAAACAGCAACATATCTTGCGCCGTAGTGTTGTGACACGCGTACCCGAAGACGACCGCCTGAAGCCGTCCATGCTTGTCATCGACTCGCAGCACCGGGACGTCGTGGTCCACCGGCCCATCCTTGTTCACTCCGATCACTACTTCTTCTTTCGTCCGGGCGCGGCGATTCATCGCAAAGCCGCAATCGCCGTGGCCAAAACTCAATTGGGCGGGGCGCAGGGACTTCAGTGATATTCCGACGAGGGTAACGATCTTGTTCTCGAGATCATTGGTGTAGGCCTCCACGCCGGCCCACTGCTCGGAGCTCATCGGGTACATAATCCCCAGCATCTCACCGATGACAGGGCCGCAATGTGTATGCGAGGAACTCAGCAGCAGCCGGTCGCGTGTGAGCTGATACTGTTTCTCCACCCGCCCGGCGATATTGTGGCTAACCACCGCAGGAAAACCGAGCAAGTCGCTTGTCACCAAGACCGATCGTTTGCCGGCGTGGTCTTCCAATGCCAGGGCTTTGACGTAAAGCTCCTGGCTTACACCTTCGGACGGCTTCTTGCGGCTCGCATAGCCAGCCATCCACAGAGATTTCTGCGGCGTGATGGCCGCCCGTGCCTGCCCCGCCTTCCAACCTGGGCGCGCGGCAAGGGCGTCCGAGGCGAGTTGTGCAGCGAGACCTAACCCCGCCGCCCCTGCCGAAACGCTGCGAAGGAAATGACGTCGTGTTAACTGATCGCTCATAGGCCTTCCCCTAAAAGGTGCCCATACTATACCCAGGAAGATGAAAGCGCAAGACAGACACCTGAAAGCAGGTGTAAAGAAATCATGTTTCGGCAGGGGGTTGTAGGGGCAACCCTTGTGGTTGCCCCAGGGCGGCCACAAGGGCCGCCCCTACAGCTCGATTTCTTCACACCTTCAGAGGACTGACGCAATGAATTCCCGGTCACCCGTTGCAGGGTGCTCCACGTTTTCCCTAGCCCCGCTTAGCGCGCGCCCAGCGGCGCCTGGCGAGTCGTGATTTCGGGTTCGAAGACACATAAAGGCTGTCTTTTGCCACTTTTGGGGTCCGATTGGCGTTCATTTGCACTCAGGAATGAGTTCGTTTTAGGCATTGTAAAAATTTAAGTAATTCATTTCAAATGAGTTACTGAGTTCGTTCCCTCTAAATAGCATCTTTTTCCGTTGGCGCGGCGTTTAGCCGGTGCGGATCTCGTTCTCTGCGCCTTGCCACCGTCACACGTTGCGTCGCAATCTCGGCTTCGAAGACACCTAAACGCTGTTTTTGCCACTTTTAGGGACCCGATTGGCGCTTGTTTTGCGCTCGAGAGTGAGTTCGTTTTCAGCATCGGTCCTTCATTTTCAATAACTTACTGGCTTCGCTCGTTGTAAATAACATCTTTTTCGGTTGGCGCGGTGTTTCCGTGGTGCGATCTCGTTCTCTCCGCCTTGCCTCCGCCGTTGGCCTCCCTAGCTTCTCTTTCCATCACGACAATTCTAGGCTATGATGAGTCACATGTCAAGTAAAAAGTGCATGAAGAAACTGCAAGAGACAAAAGGTCATACGCCGGAGGCCAGACACAGAGTCGGGAAGTCGAGAGTCGAGAGTCCAGAGTCGAACGGTTAAAGTCCAGAGTTGCGAGGCGAACGCTCGCGTGCGCAGAGGTAGCGCGGACTCCCGATTTTGGGGTCCGCGGCTCTTACTTTCTGATCTCGGCGGGTGGGCGTATGGCGCGTTCCCCCCGGCTCGAATCGTCCGCAGGTGTGCGCCACCTCGTGGAAGTACCGCGGACCCCAAGGTCGGGGGTCCGGGCCACTTCCGACTCCTGACCCCTGACTCCCGAGTCCTGAATCCCGAATCCTGCTTCCTTTGTTTTCAACGACATTCCCGGTTTGTTCCTTCAATTTCGGGAGTCAAGAGTCGAGAGTCGAAAGTCGAGGAGTTAACAAACACGCCCCAGGTTACCGGTCGACTTTGCTCTCGCATTCGAATCTCGGTTTCTTGACTACTCGACTTCTCGACTCCTCGACTTCTTGACTACGTCCTTTGTTTTCAGAGACATTCCCGGTTTGTTCCTTCAATTTAATTTGCTGCGTGTTTCCTTCCGCGGTCGCAAGAAACATTTTGTCGCGGTCCGCGAGGCGTCCCAAGGCTCTCGTCGGCGGAAAGTTCCCCTCAAATCGGCTGCGGACCTGGCAGCTCAAAATGGCCTGGGCCAATTCACAATTTACTATTCACCATTTTCTGCTCTCTTCCGCCTTGCGGCTCCTGAGCCCTGAGTCCTACCCGTTAGCATACTAGCCTATCTTGCGCCGTTTGTCAAGAGAAAAAAAAGGTCCCGGTGCGATACTACCGAAAACCTCCGACATTTCGTCACTCTCTAGGAAATGCTGGACTCGCTAATATTTCTCTTGACAAAGCAGCGGGGGGGGGGCGTAGCTTGGCCGTATCTTCGGTTCCGGAGACATCGCCGTGTGCAACCACCGCGCGGCAAGTATCGCTTCCTTCGAAGCTGCCCGTCGTTCGCGCGCCGTGCCTTGTCATTCCCGCGCAAGCGGGAATCTCGCCACACAATCATGGACCCCCGCCTGCGCCGGGGTGACGATGGGCATTGAGGCGGTCTTCGCCGACCCAGCCATGGACCCCCGCCTGCGCGGGGGTGACGCGAGTGGAGTTGCGCTGCAAGGCCCAGTCGTCATTCCCTCGCGCCACCACGTCATTCCCGCGCAAGCGGGAATCCACTTCGCCCTAATCCTCCAATTCCCATCCAAAAGGTGTCGCCGTGTTCAGGCATGCCCATCGCCAAAGGATCGCGCCTGTAGCTCGCAATGCATTTGTTCTGGGACTTCCCTCTGGACCGCCGCCTGTGGATTCCAGGGGCGGCTTCACCGCCACGGACCCCAGGGTTCTCAGGGTGCTCAAGATCGTCGCGCGCGAGTTCGACAAACCACTGTCGGTGAAATTCCTCGCCGCGCAGTCGCGCCTCAGCGCGTCCCGCCTCGAGCATCTTTTCAAAGCGCAAACCGGCCAAGCGATCAAGACTTCCCTTCGAGCGGTCCGCATGGCCAGGGCAATGGATTTGCTGCGGGATCCTACGTTGCGCATCAAGGAAGTGGCTGATGCGGCGGGCTACCATAACATGGCGGACTTTGTCCGAGACTTCAAGAAACGGTATGGCAAGTCCCCCACTCAGACACGAAGACCTGTCAGGTCAGACGAGGGAATAGCAGGTTTGACGAAGTAATAGCAGATTTGACGAACAGATAACTGTTGACTCGTTGTTTACCAGCCGTATTATCTCAATCTGAAATACTGGAGCTGCAATAACGGATGTTGAACCGAATGCGGCGCGTGGGGTTTGGTGGCGCCGCAGCGCCGGTCCGATCCGCCGCAGAGACTTCTCACGAGGAGGCGCCTCATGTTCACTCGCGTTCTACTCTTCTTTTTCCTGACGACTTTGATTTCGAGTCCTATCAATGCTCAGACTCCCGCTCCCGTGAGCGATCCGAATGCCGTGGCGCTTGCCAACAAGGCTCTCCAAGCGCTCGCCGGATCCACGGCTTTGAGCGACATCACGATCCAGGCCAATGCTACCTACATCGCTG
>Ga0326727_10022984_pt1 | contig 11970 bp, 12 predicted proteins | sample MB2enrmetagenome_FD_207643 | JGI IMG/M metagenome (GOLD analysis project Ga0326727, IMG submission 207643) | Lab enriched peat soil microbial communities from McLean, Ithaca, NY, United States - MB29MY | ecosystem: Environmental > Terrestrial > Soil > Wetlands > Peat | place: USA: New York... | reverse complement strand
CTGTAATATATGAAATTAACGATCCCAAAGTTCGTTATGCGATGCAGTATGGTATTCAGATCGAAGAGTAGATAACTGCGGAATTCGTGACTCACTTTCCGCTACTGAGTCAGGTCTATATCTGGGAGTCTGATTTATAAGGCAGGAGATTAGCTGCTATTGGCTTGAGGAAGAATGCTGGTTAGTACAGCCTGCACCGTCAATTGGCTACACTATATTGGCAATAAGTTACAGAATAGATTCTAAGAATACCGATTGCACCAGGGTCTGAATCCATAGACGCTCTTCAGCGGCTAGCAGATTAGCGCATTCTCGATGAGCACCAAATCGCCGGTTCACTCATCGACCTATTCCGGAGGCATTGTCCCTGTTGCTGGAAGGCGGCAAGCCGAAATTTACGTCTGAGTCTTCCTGAAGGGGTGTGCCAGAACCCTTACCTTTTGGAACGGTCAAATCGGGGAGATCCGACTGTTGATTCCATTGGAGTTAAAGGAGGGGTTTTCAGCACCCTTTTGGAACAGTGCTGCCGGAGAGTATTTTGTCTTGGACCATACGATGGACGGTAGTACGGGAGACGTGGTAGGTCTTGGCGATCTGGCCAAGGCTCTGCCCTCGCTGACGGTCTCGGACGATCGCTTCGCGATCGAGATCAAGAGGCTGGCGTCCAATGGGCCGGCCTTCGAGCTTGGCGCGCCGCATACCGGCGCGCACCCGTTCGATGATCAGGTTACGTTCGAGCTCGGCGATGGCCCCGATGATCACGACGATGGCCCGGCCCAGCGGACCGCCGGTGTCGATATTTTCCCGGAACGAAACGAACTCGATGTTGAGCCGGTTCAGTTCGTCGAGGACATCGAGGAAGTGCTTCACCGAGCGGGCGATCCGATCTGATGCCCAGACCAGGACCACGTCGAAGCGGCCGCGGCGGGCGTCAGCCAGCATCTGATCGAGCCCGGGCCGCTTGGCCTTCGTGCCGGAGATCCTGTCTGTGTACTCGTGGATGATCGTATAGCCGCGCTGAGCCGCCATCTGGCGCAGGTCCAGGAGTTGCGTCTCCGGATGCTGATCTACGGTGGAGACGCGCATATAGAGCCCGGCGCGCTTCATGCGCGCCTGCCCTTCTTCTTTGAAGTGACGGATCCATACTTGGCGACGTAGCTCTCGATAAACTGTTGAAGCACGGTCGTCATATCCACGCCTTGGGCCGCGGTTGCGGCCTTGAAGGCGTTGTGCAGGTTGACTTCAAGGTTGATATTCACGCGTTTTATCCCTGTTCCTTCCTTTTTCTTGATTGGTCTCACCTCCTTCCCCTGGAGATGAGCTTATACGGGTTTGAGTACCTGCCGCCAGTGCCCCGGAAGTTCCGGGGCGGCGGCAAGACGGGGTTAGGCCTCCCAGGCACCCTGGCAGAGCAGGACCATGGTTCCCAACTGTGCGCTGCTGAGCTTCAGAACCTCAGCCATCGAACGCAACTGTGCCGCGGTCTCTGGAACACGGCCAGCTTCGACGGCAGCCCATGCGGACGGCTCCATTCCGGCCAGGCGGGCCGCTTCCTCGACGGAATACCCACTCTTCTCACGGCCCTTCTGCATAAACAGGCCGAAGACCCGGCCCCAGAACTGGCTATTGGCTTGGCGGAGGTCGTTTTGGCAGCGAACTCTCATACTCATATACACATTACTCCTGATGAACGCGCCCCGTCAAGCAAATCCAGGGCCACGCTGATTTGAATTACACGATGAGTATGTACTCAAGGAGGTCCAGAACCAAAGCTCCGCCGTTATTACGAGCGCGAACTGAGCGCCAGATATGGTCCCAGCCTGTCGATGCAGGAAGGTTTCGGCTACTCCGAGCCCTTGCGCCGCTTTATTCAGCGTGAGCCCTTCGAGCCCCAGGCCAACGAGCTGCCCAACGAAATGCCCTCGTGGCTGCCCGGCGCCGGCTATGCCGCCCTTCATCCAGAGCTCGAGGATGTAGACCCGGAAGATTACCCAGACATCAACAAACTGGCCATTCTGGCCGATGTGGCGCCTTACAGCCGCCAGTTTCATACCTTCCGTCAGAAGGTGGCCGCCGAGGCCAAAGACGATACCGAGCTCGAGCTCGAGTACGAACGCATTCTCGATCGGGTGCGCCAGACCCGGGAATCCACCATCCAGATGGAGGAGCGGCACTTCAGCGCCCCCACCGAGACCATCAACGGAACCATCGCCGAGGCTTCTCCCCGTGGCGTCACCCTGAAAGAGTACCCGGGCCGGTTCTTCTCCTTCTCTTCTGTGGGCATGAGCGCGGCAGACATGTCGGCACGGATACTGGGGGAACATAATGACATGACTAGGTTTCCCCGTCCCGCCTCACACAAAAGCCCTCGCGCGCCCGCGCCGGAAGCCGGTGCCATTGCCGGTCACCCATGTGCTCGCGGCCACCCCGGAACGGCATGTTTACCATCTTGATGCCTGCCGTGAATTGCCCCCATTCCGCCTTCGCGTCGAGGTTGGCGTTTTTGTATGCAAGAGGGCGGGAACACCATGTTCCCAACCGAGTCTTGATACTTATGGCACACTTTGCCTCTTTTGGGGCTTGCAAATTCCCGCTCTAGTATAGAAAAACATGACCAAAACCGTGAATTCTTCTTTTCGGCCGCGCCAGAATCACGTAAATCGGCACCAATCAGCGCCACAGATCTCCCTGGCCGTCCTTTTCGCCCGCCGGCGGCCGGCGTGACCCTCCAAAACACCCGTTACCGTTGCGCACCCTGGCTGAAATAACTGTGCAACACCCCTCAGCATGCCTACTTCCGTTGCACACTCACCGCTGAGAAGGTGCGCAACACCATGGCCAGCGGTGGCAGGCATGGCCAAATATGGCTATTTTTGCGAAAAATCACCGATTGGGTCATGACGGGCAATACTAGGAAGAGGTGAGAGTCAGTATCTGCCATCAGAAGGAGAACTCACCTATGTCAAACCCCTCTTCCGCCGTCGCCGACCTCCAATCCCAGTGGCACACCCTCCACGACCTGGACCGCGCCCGCGCCGTCTATGCAATTCATCAGGCTGGCACCAGCCTTCGCGAACTCGCGAAGGCCCTGAACTGCAGCGACCCCCTGCTCCGCCATCTGCTTGCGGCTCTCCAGGCTCCGCCTGCGGACCGCGCCCTCGCCCGCCAAGGCAAGATCAGCACCAACGAACTTGTCCGCCGGTCCAAGGCGGCGGGAATTTGCCGTTCCAGTATGCACCGCGAAGCTCGCGAGTTTGAACGCACACAGGCTGCCCGTCAGGGATGCAGGACAATCTGTAATTGGCTGGCAACTGAGAGAATCTCCAAGCCGTATGGCGAGCAGATCGTCGACGAAGCCCGGCGGCAACTGGCGATGGCGGGAATGACCGGGAAGTTTCCCAAAGACGCCACCCCGACTGACATGCCAACCGCGGAGATTATCAAGCGGTGCCGGCCTGCCGAACTGAAGACTGATGCCATTAGCTTTATCGCCTGGCTTGCGCGGTGGCTCGCGCTCTGGACCTATTACGCCTTCACCGATACCTCGGTCCGAGACACTGCTCTCGATCTCGCCCTCGACACTCAGATCAGGAGGTAAACTCTGGCCGGGTCGCTCAGTTTACGAAGACTTCCTGATCAGTGGCATCCATCCCACCCCTATAAAACCTGATCTCCGCTGCACATATGTGCGAGTTGTGTGTTTATCTCTTGCCAGGAGGTAGTTATGGCCAGAGAAGCTGGACAATTCATTACACGCAGTTCGTGCACATGGTTCGTGCGCGTTTATCTCGGCTGCAATCCAGAAACCGGGACGCTGAAGTATCACAACAAGACCATTCGCGGCTCTTTCCGAAAAGCACAAAACCAGAAAACCTTGCCGGCGCCTGTCATCTGAGGTGCTTCTGAATCGGCTAATCGTCTGTTGGCGAACCAGTAAGAATAGGTCTTGCGGTGAAGCCATTCCACTATACTGTTCCTGGTCTTCATTAAGCGGGTGTAAATCGGATGGAAAACAACCGTGCGCCATGGGCAAAGATACAAGGCGGTGAAGGAAAGTGGCACCACCTCGCTCATCACTGCGCGGATGTAGCGGCATGCCTTGAGGTGATTTTATCCTTGCCCGTCTTTCGCAGGCGGATGGAAAGAGCAGCGGGTGGTGTGCCTGCCTCTGTTACTTTTGCCCGCCTGGTGGTTCTTGCCTTCCTTCATGATGCGGGGAAGCTGCACCCTGGCTTTCAGGCCAAAGGATGGCCTGAGAGTGCATGGCGCGGACCACGCCATGGACATGTGCGGGAGGGTGCCGCGATCTTTCGCGAGGATGCGCTGAAACCGATTGCTCTTAACCTATGTTTGGCCGAGCTGATCGGCTGGGGCACGGACGAGAACCTTCTGTCCTCTGTGCTTGCGCACCATGGTCGCCCGATCGACTACGACCTCACCGCAGCCAAGTCCTGGGGGCCGGTGAAGACAGCGGACTTCACGTACGATCCGGTTTCAGCCTCCGCTGAGATTGGCGCCACGCTTCGCCGCTGGTTTCCTGAGGCATTTCTGCACGCATCAGAGCTGCTTCCGTCAAGGCCGCAATTCGCCCATTTGTTCGCCGGCATGGTTGCGCTTGCAGACTGGCTTGGCTCAGACCGGAGATTCTTTCCTTTCGTGCGGGATCTCGATCCAGGTTACATAAACCTGGCTCGCAAGCAAGCCCGGCGCGCGGTTTCCGCGATTGGTCTTGACGTTGCCGATCTTAGAAGAAGCCTGGCGGGTGGGGTGGACTTTCACCAGGCCACCGGCGCCACAGTTCCCTACGCTCAGCAGCAGCTCGTAGGCTCATCTTCCTTGGAGGAACAACTCCTGATCCTGGAAGCCGAAACCGGCTCAGGCAAAACAGAGGCGGCATTTTGGCGCTTCGCCCGGCTCTTTGAAGCGGGGCGTGTCGATGGTCTCTACTTTGCCCTGCCCACGCGCTCCGCGGCTATGCAATTGCATAGCCGTATCAACCGGATGCTTCGGCACTTGTTCGGAGCGCTGGCCCCGGAGGCCGTTCTCGCCGTTCCTGGATACTTGAAAGCTGGTGAAGCTGAAGGCGTGGCGCTTCCTGGCTGGCAGGTCCACTGGGACGATGACGGCGGCAAGGCTGAGGAAGAGCTTGCCGCGCGATGGGCGGCAGAGAGTTCCAAGCGCTTTCTGGCAGCAACGATTGCGGTTGGCACAGTTGATCAGGCCATGCTCGGCGCGCTCCGCGTCAAACACGCCCATCTTCGTTCCGCAGCGCTCTCGCGCAGTCTCCTGGTTATCGACGAAGTGCATGCCAGTGACAGCTATATGACAGAGGTGCAGGGGCACCTCCTCCGGATGCACCTGGATCACGGCGGTCATGCCATGCTGATGTCGGCGACCCTGGGTTCACGCGCGCGTTCCAAGTGGCTTCAGGCCGCGCAACCGTCCTATGAGGATGCTGTGCAAACCGCCTATCCAGCATTGTGGTGCGGCAAGCAATCTACGCCCGCGACGGCCGATTCCAGCTCATCGCCAAAGCATGTCTCCATGACCTTGCTCAATACAATGGCCGCCGAATCTTGCGCTAGGCTGGCTCTCGATGCGGCCCGGCGTGGCGCGCGCGTCTTGGTTGTCAGAAACACTGTGGAAGCAGCAGTAGCAACCTGGCAAGCCGTGCGGCAAGCCGGAGGAGAACAATTTCTGTTAACCGTACACGGCGGCCCTGCTCTGCACCATGGGCGCTTTGCGGCAGAAGACCGCCGGCTGCTTGACCGGGCAGTAGAGCAAGCTCTTTCGCCCCAACTCCGAAATGATGGTGGCGTTCTTGTCATCGGAACGCAGACATTGGAGCAGAGTCTGGACATTGACGCCGATTATCTCTTGACCGATCTCTGTCCCGTTGACGTTCTGCTGCAACGAATCGGGCGGCTCTATCGCCGCGCGGCGCTTTCCCGGCCATCCGATTTTCAGATCCCGTCCTGCACCGTGCTGGCTCCGGAAAAGGGCCTTGCCGCGCTGCTCAAGCCAGACTTTGAAAATGGACTTGGGGCACGGAAAATCAAGGGCGTCTACGAAGGCATCTATCGCGATCTCTCCATGATCGAGCTGACTCGAAGACTTATCGAGGAATATCCGGTTTGGGAATTGCCCGCCATGAACAGGATGCTCGTGGAAAGCGCCACGCATCCAGAGCGAATCGAAGCATTGCACCATGAACTGGGCCGGGAGTGGAGCGATTACTCGAATCAGGTGATTGGAGCGGAGATGGCAAACCAAGGTCTAGCCAGGATGGTGTTGCTTCCGTTCAAGACGCCATTTGCGGATCGCGATGCCCTATTTCCATCGGATGAAGAGCGAATCCGCACCCGGCTGGGCGGGGAAGGCGCGCGGGTGAAGTTTGCCGGACCGGTAACAGGTCCATTCGGAGAGATGATTCAAGAAGTCACTTTGCCGGAACACTGGTCGGTGGGTGTCGATACAGATACGGATGTGACTCCCGAAGTCTCGAATCTGGGATTGCGCTTCTCCGCCGGCAGTATGATGTTTTCATACGATAGAAGTGGCCTGATGAAAGTGCGCGAATGAGCCAGAAGAACTGGAACCTCTTGACACAGCCATTGCTTCACGCCTTGCCCGCCGGCTGGGTAACTCTTCCCGGTCTTCTGGCCTGCCTGGCGCGCGATGAGGTCGATAGCTTCCCCGCTTTGCGTCCGCATCAGGCTCCCGCATGGCACATGTTTCTGGTCCAGTTGGCGGCGCTGGCCCTGCATCGCGCCGGGGCCAGCCAGCTTCCGCGGACAGAGCCGGAATGGGCAGAGGCTTTGCGCGGACTCACTCCGGAATTCCCCGAAGACGAACCGTGGCGCCTGGTGGTGGACGATTGGAGCAAACCGGCGTTTCTTCAGCCACCTGTCCCGGCCGGGGTTACCCTTAAAACCGAGGTTTCGACGCCCGATGCGCTCGATCTGCTCATTACATCCAGAAATCATGATCTGAAGCAGGAGGTCGCTCGCCAAGCAGAAGCACAAGATTGGCTTCTGGCATTGATTTCTCTGCAAACGGGCGACGGATATTGTGGGGCCGGAAACTACGGAATCGCACGTATGAACGGCGGATCATCTTCGCGATCGATGTTCGGTCTTGCTCCATTGTCAGCACAGAAAAGCAAGATGAACAGCGTACTTCCTGGTCCATGGTTTTGTCGCGACGTTTCTGTATTGTTAGCCACTCGTGAAACACAATGGAACGAGCAAGCGTTTCACGGATACCCGAAAGCAGGTGGCCTTGGATTGACCTGGATCGCCCCATGGGAAGAAAGGAAGCAACTTGAGCTGAAGGATTTGGACCTGTGGTTCATCGAAGTCTGTCGTCGTGTTCGGCTTAAGGAAAGTAACGGATACATTTCCGCCCGATCTGGCAACTCGGCTTCGGAGCGGATCTCGGCCAAACAATTTAATGGGGCAATCGGAGATCCGTGGGCTCCTGTTCATGTAACTGAAGGCAAGAGCTTCACTTTGGCTGGACGCGACTTTCATTACTCAACTCTGGTGGAGCTTCTTTTCTCTGGGGACTGGAAGACGCCCCTTTTGGCACAGCAGGCAGGCTTTGAACCCTCGCACGAGGCCATGGCACTGATTGCGGAGGCGCTCTCGCGGGGCAACAGCAAGACGGAGGGTTTCAAGTCCCGCATTCTTCCCATTGGCGGAAAAATCGCACGCACACTCAGCGTTGGTTCCAAGCGCAACGAGTTGCATGAGTTGGCCCGCAGACAAATCGAGGAGATCGAGAAGTTCGACAAGGCGTTGCGCGATGCCCTTGCCTTGGCCGCTGCTGGAGGCAAGCGAGACTCGCTTCGCAAGGAACATTACGCCCACTCCGATTTGGCCCGTACCTGCTTTGATCGCGCCGCCGACGAAATTTTCTTCGAGCACCTCTGGGCGCGCTATGAGGTGCAAGAGGAGGGCGGGGAAGCGCTGAAGTCCGAAGCTGAACTCTTCGCCCACGCGCTGTATGAGCGTGCCAATGTTATCTTTGACGCTTCGCTCCCCGGCATTCCGTGCCCCAGCCTTTTTCGGCCACGCGCGGAGGCACGGGCGCGCAGCCGGTTCCACGGCAAGGTTCGCAACGACTTCCCGGAATTGTTCCCATCATCTGCAACTGAGGAGGACAGCCATGCTGTCGCTTGACGAAACCATTGAGGCCGTTTCAGAGCGGCTGCTGGGGCTTGACGCTGGTCCGCTGGCCGAGTTGCGGCGCATGGAAGCTGATGGTATCGGCACTCCCATCTTCTGGCGCCTGGCCGCCGAGCTGGGCTTTCGCGAGGACCAGACAAAACAATGGATGCAGGTTGTGGGCATTCTTGCCATTCTGACTCCAAAGTCTCGTCTTAATCCCGGTGTCCGGCTGCATGATCTAGGCGGCTTGGACGGGTTCTGTGCGACGGCGGCGATCCCGCCTGGCCGCCTGACCCGTCGCGCCCCCGTCCTGCGCTCTCGGAAACACGTTTCGCGCGCCTGCTTGCCACCCCTGCCGCGCAGCGCGGAGAGGCTCTTAGGCGAATTGCCCGCATGCTGGCCCGGACTCGCTCTCCGGAGGCTGGCATCAACTGCACTGATATTGCGCGTTTGCTCCTGCAATCGGACGCTTCGCTCCCGCTCCAGAACCTGGCTCGTGACTACTATCGCCGGCTCGACCCTGCCGACCGCAACGCCACCAAGGAAGGAACCGCCGCATGACCGCTGTCCGCTTTCTCCAAATCCACACCCTCCACTCCTACACGGCCACCCTGCTGAATCGTGACGACAGCGGCCTTTCCAAGCGCCTGCCTTATGGCGGCGTGCTGCGCACGCGCATCTCGTCCCAGTGCCTCAAGCGTCATTGGCGCAAGGCAGAACATGATCCTCATGCGCTCATCAGCTTGGTTGGAGAGGCGAACGACTCGTTCCGCTCTCGGGAGTTGGTAACGAAGAAGGTCTTTGAACCATTGAGGCTGAAGTTTTCGGAGAAAGCCGAGGTGCTTCGAGCGCTGGAACTGGAGTTTCAGAAGGCGGTCTACGGTGAGGATAAAGGTGCTGAAAAGAAGACTCGCCAGACTCTCTTGCTGGGCGCTCCAGAACTGGCATGGCTCGCCGACGAAGCTGAGAAACTAGCAGCCAGCGTCTCCGACGCCAAGGCTGCGAAGAAGGCAGTCGAGGAATGGTCTGGCGGCGGAAAGGAAAAGAAAGAGTTCAAGAAGAACATGGAGGCGCTACGAAAGAGTACTGCTCTACCAGGAGGATTGGTCTCCGCGCTCTTCGGCCGCATGGTCACATCGGATACAGCCGCCAACATTGAAGCTCCCGTGCACGTGGCCCATGCCTTCACAGTGCATGCAGCGGAAGCCGAAAGCGACTACTTTACCGCGGTCGATGATCTCAAAGCGGATGACGATGACAGCGGCGCTGATACGATTCAGGAGACCGAATTGACTTCCGGCCTCTACTACGGTTATGTCGTGATCGATCTTCCGGGACTTATCGAGAACTGCGGCGGCAAGGTGGACAGGGCTGCCGCCACGGCTCTCGCCGCCAACATCGTTCATAACCTCCTCTACCTCATTGCAGAAGTTTCTCCCGGAGCCAAGCTCGGCTCCACCGCGCCCTATGATCGCGCCAGCTTCATGTTGGTGGAGGCCGGCGACCGCCAGCCGCGCAGCCTGGCCGGCGCCTTCCGCAAGCCCGTCGAGCCAGATCTTGACCTGGCGGTCGGCGCTCTGGCCAGGCATTTGAAACAACTCGATGAGGTTTACTCGACGGGAGAGGCGCGACAGTATCTTTCCCTGTCTGAGATCGCTCTGGACGGTGCGGAGCAGGGATCTCTTGCCGACCTGGCAGCATGGGCACGGGATCGGGCGGGAGAAGTGCAGTGAGCGCGGATCGCCGCTGGCTTGTCCTGCGCCTGGAGGCGCCTCTGCTGGCCTTTGGAGGCGTGGCCATTGACCAGATCGGCGTCACCCGGGATTTCCCCGCGGCCTCCATGCTTACCGGCTTGCTTGCCAATGCCCTGGGCTGGCGGCGAACCGAGTGGCAGGCGCACCAGGCGCTGCAGGACCGGCTCGTCTTCGCCGCGCGGCGTGACCGCGAAAACAAGACCGGGATTCTGACCGACCTGCAGAATGCTCGGCTTTTTGCGAAGGAAGCAGGTTGGACTACGTTTGGAATCCCGGAAGGTCGCAACAAGGAAAGTTCATCCTTTGGGGTTGAAGATTTAACTTTATCGAAGAAACTGGGCAAGTACTTGACCAATCAGCGCCTGCGCGACTACCACGCCGATGCTTGCGTGACCGTGGTTTTGCGCCTTGATCCTGCCGAAGACTTGCCCGATCTCGATGCCATCGCCGCAGCTCTCGACCGTCCCGCCAGGCCGCTCTTCATCGGCCGCAAGCCCTGTTTGCCTTCGCGCCCCCTGAGCGCCGGCACGGTGGATGCACCCTCAGCCTACGAAGCTCTGCAACGCATTCCGGCCGTTGACAAGCCGTGCGGTTTACTTCGCGCGCTATGGCCCGAGCGCGAGGGGCCCTCCGAGGGCCGCCAGGTGCATCGCATCGTCGCATTGCCTGACCTTCGCAACTGGAAGACCGGCCTCCACGGTGGAACACGCATGGTCGTGGAAGGCACGGTCGAGGCCGAAGGAGTACACGCATGAGCGCATTGCATCTTATCCGCTTGCCCGTTTCAATCCCGGAACTAAGCCGCTGGGCCGCCCTGCGAAACTATGGCTTTACACTGCGAAGGGGCCTCAAAGGCCAGCAGCGCGATGCCGGCTTCGATGAGGGCCGTGCCATCCACCATCTGCTGGCAGAAACATTTGGCCCCGGCGTCCTGCAACCCTTCCGGCAGATTACGGCTCCCGGCGGAAGGCTATCCCAGGTTTATGCCTACAGCCGCCTCGACGCAGCCGCCCTCCGCGACGCGGCCAACTCTTACGCGCTGCCAGAAGCCGTTGCCCTCTGCGATTTAACCCGCCTTGCGGCCAAGGTCATGCCGGAGCAGTGGCGCAGCGGCCACCGTCTTGGCTTTGAAATCCGCGTGCGGCCGGTAAGCCGTCTCCTCAAGCCGCTGCCCGCCGCCGGCGGCGCCTTCGTGAAAGGCGCTGAGGTTGATGCCTTTCTTCTGGAGGCGCTGCGCAGTTTCCCCACCGCCGAAGCTGCGGAAGCGTGTATGCTCCAGGCTGGCCGCACCCGCGAGGCTGTGTATACGGATTGGCTTGCCCAGAGGCTCAAGGGCGCGGCGACTCTCCATCCAGGTGTCCGCCTCACCCGCTTCCAGCGCCTGCGCGCGGCCCGGGAGGGCCACTCCCCTGAAGGCCCCGATGCAGTTTTGCAGGGCAATCTCATCGTTGACGATCCGGCTGGCTTCCAGGGGTTGCTTGCCCAAGGTGTCGGCCGCCACAAAGCGTACGGCTACGGTATGTTGCTGCTGCGCCCGCCTCAGAGTCTCTAATGCTGGCTGGACGCCTTGGTCTCGAAAAAGCGCGCATTCCCCACGCCGACCGTCACGGTCTGGTGTGGCTGGATCGCGGACGGCTCGAAGTCGAGGATGGATGCCTGCGCTTTATCACGGCCGGCGGTGGCGATCTCGATGCCGGCAACTACCAGATTCCCCACCAGGCCGTTTCGATCATCCTTCTCGGACCGGGATCGAGCGTCACCCATGACGCGCTTCGCCTGCTTGCCCGCCACGGTTGTGCACTGGCAGCCGTCGGCGAGGGAGCAGTACGCTTTTACACCGCTCCACCCCTGCTGCCGGACAGTTCCGCTGCCGCCCGCTCTCAGGTTACCCTCTGGGCCGATCCTAAAACCCGTATGGAAGTTGCCCGCTCCATGTACGCCATGCGCTTTGGCGAGTTTGTCCTCACCCGCGACATTGAGGTTCTGCGCGGCCAAGAGGGCGCCCGCATCAAGCGCAGTTATCAGCTTGCGGCCCAACGCTTCGG
>Ga0326727_10022983_pt1 | contig 11970 bp, 3 predicted proteins | sample MB2enrmetagenome_FD_207643 | JGI IMG/M metagenome (GOLD analysis project Ga0326727, IMG submission 207643) | Lab enriched peat soil microbial communities from McLean, Ithaca, NY, United States - MB29MY | ecosystem: Environmental > Terrestrial > Soil > Wetlands > Peat | place: USA: New York... | reverse complement strand
GGCATCACCGACGCGTTCAACACCGTTGTTGGAGCGGACGTGGACGCCAACGTGACCGGCGTGAACATCACCCTGACCGCCGGCGACAACAACCTCGGCGCCTCCCAGTCCGAGTCCGGCACGGGCGGCATCGGCACGCCGGAGGACTTTCTCAAGATCAACGTGAACGTGCTGCGCGGCGCGACCGGGCTTGGCGTTCTGAACGCCTTCGACACGGCCGCCGGCTCGACCCAGGGCATCTTTATCACCGATGTGCTGCCTGGACCCAAAACCACGAGTCTGCTCGGCTCGCAGACGGTCGGCGACCTCGAGGTCGATACCGTCATCACGAACGCCAACGTCTCGCTGGCGACGCAGAACGGATCGATCGTCGATGCCCGCAATGGCGGCGTCGGCTTCGATGCGCTGGCCAACGTCTTCGGCAACACCATCGACCTCTATGCTCTTGGCGGAAACATCGGCGACCCGAGCGGCGACAACGATCTCAAGATCGATTCGCAGTACGGCGCGTACGGGACGATCGGCGCTTGGGCCACGAACAACATCGATCTGACCCAGGTCAGCGGCAGCGCCCAGGTGGCGCTGATCGAGGCATTGACCGGCAACGTCAGGTTCACAGTGCGCGATAACAATTTGCCGGGCGAAGACCTCGATCTCTTGAATTCGGGCTCGGTGCTGTTCGTCGGGAACGATCCGCAGACCCTGCCGCACGGCTTGATCGACACGCCGCAGGGGTCGGTCCTGTTGCGCGTCGCCGACAACGTGACCGTCGACCCGAATGCGCAAATCATGGCCGGCGACAATATCGTCATCTACGGCGACTTCGCTCGGCTGAACGAGCTTTCCAGCGGCGCCCTCGTCAGCGATACGCCTGAGCCTTTTGGCTACCTCATCACATCGGAGGGCACGCTCGAGGCGCAGCAGTCGATCGATATCTACGGCGGGGCACAACCCAACGGCAATGACGGCAACGACCAGATCATGCTGTGGGGCGACATCAGCGCCCAAGTCACCAACGTCTACGCCGGCGCCGGGCCGGGCAGCGCGACGATCGCGCTCAACCCCACCAACGACGACGGCTACAAACTTACTTACATCTCCGGCGAGTTCAATCTCTATGGTAACACCGGCGGCGACACGTTTGTCGTCAACCAGATCCCCAACCTCGATGTTGCGCACAAATACATCACCGGCCAGACTGGCCCGACCAGCATCGACCCGGGCAGAGGCGGTACGTTGGCTCCGGGCGTCGTCAGCGTGCGCGACACCGTCAACATCTTTGGCGGCGAGGGGTCGAACCAATACGACATCAACCTAATCGGTACGAACGACTACATCCTCAACGTCACCAACCTGTATCACACAGCCAATCCCGCCGACGGTTCCGACACTCTGACGATCAACGGCGTCCCTGGCAGCGACACATTCCTGCTGCGGCAAGGCTTCGTGGCGCTGCTGCAGTATAACTCGCAGGGGGTCCTCCAGCAGGACTACGAGCGGATCAACTACAATACGTCGATCAATGTGCTCAACGTCAACGGGCTCGAGGCCGACGATTATGTCTATAACGACGCTACCGGCACGGTGCAGGAGCAGTTGGCGCCGCCGGCCTACGCCGCGCAGAGCCTGACCAGCCAGACCAACTTCTATGTCGACGGCAACAGCGCGATCACGACGCTGACCGGCGCCGACGGCGGCGACACGTTCCAGTTTGGCCAGGTGTTCGGCTCGACGCGCGTCGGAGGCTCGACCGTACAATTCGGCGACGACGTCTCGACGATCGAGGTGGCGATCGGTTACAATTCCACCGGGGGGATCGTTCCCGGCTATCTGACGAGCGGCCCCGAATACGCGACGACGGCCTATGGCGGCGACGCCAACGACACGTTCACCGTTTACAGCAACCAGGCGCCCTTGAAGCTCTATGGCGAGGGCGGCAACAACGACTTCGTCGTGCGCGCCTTCGCGCTGGCCAGCGGCAGCGGCCAGTCGACTCAATTGACGACCATCCATACCGGCGACGGCAACAACCAGATCACCTACAACGTCAACGCTCCGGTCAGCATCGACGGCGGCAGTGGCGTCAACACCGTCACCGTGCTCGGCAGCGGCTTCGGCGACAGCTTTGTGATCACCAACCAGGGGGTGGAAGGCGCCGGGCTCAACGTCAGCATGACGAACGTCGATATCCTGCAAGTCGACGGCATTTCGGGCAACAACGCCTTCTACGTGCTGAGCACCGCGCCGGGCGAGGTCGTGACCCTGATCGGCGGCACCGGCAACAACAATACCTTCGACATCGCCGGCGACGTGACCACCCCGGTCATCGCCAAGGACCTGAACGGCGTCAGCGGGGTCATCAACAACGCCGTGTCGAGCGCCGACCCGAACTACAACGGCTCCTACGCCCCTGGCGTCTCAGTCAACGTCGCCTCCAGCGCGGCAGGGCAAGTCGTCATCGGCCAGCTCACCGCGGTCGGCTCGTCGACCCCGATTCCGCAACTGTTCGAGAATCCGCTGAGCGGGCCCAACGAGGGGCAATATACGATCAACCTGGCGGTACCGTCGAGCTCGCCGGGCTTTGTCGCGGGGACGGTCGCCTATGTCACTGTCGCGGCGGCGCTGCGCCCGTATCAGGACACCTCGCAGGGCAGCCAGTCGCTCGAAGTATCCGATGATGGCGGCGCCACTTGGCATCAGTCGCTGGTGTTGACCTTCGACTCGAGCGCGGCTGCCGGCAGCGCGACTGACTGGAACCGCACGCAGACGATCTTGGTGAAGGCCATGAACACGCTGGCCCCCAGTGGGCAGCCGGACAATGTTCAGGAAGGCCAGCAGACCATCATCATCAGCCATTCGATCCTGAGCACGAACCCGGCATTCAACGCGCTGCCGATCTCGAATCTCGAAGTCAACGTGATCGATCAGGGCCTGCCTGATGCCGTCCTCACGCCGGCGCATACTGGCAATCTGCAGGTCGTCACGGGCTCGCCGACGGATTCCGGCAACCCGTTCCCGCAGCAGACCGATTCCTTCACCGTTCAGCTGAACCGCGCGCCCAATCCGGGCGAGACGGTGACCGTCGCGCTCAACAGCGAGGTCTACACGACACAAAATTATCTGATCCTGTCGGCCACAAATTCGGCCGGCGCTCCGGTGTTCACGCAAACCGCCACCGGCGCGACGATCACCTTCAATGCGTCGAACTGGAACGACAAGGTGACGGTGACGGTGGCCGCCGCGCCGGACGGCGGCAAGCCGTTCGATCCGATACAGACGGTCATAGAGGATACGGTCACGAGCACCGGGACGGGCCCCCTCCTCTTCAATCAGGACAATGTCCAGCATAAACTCACGGTCAATGTGATCGACAGCCGGCTGCCGCAGGTGCTGGTCACGCCGGGCACCCCGCTAACGGTGACGCCGACCCAGCCCGCCAGCTACACAATGCAGTTGACCACGGCGCCGACCGCGCCGGTTTATGTCAGCCTTCTCGACAGTGGCCAGACTCTGTTGTCCTCAAGCAGCCCGCAGTTCACAGCCGCGAGCGGCAACACTCCGGCGATGGTGGAGTTTACCAGCAGCGACTGGAACCAGCCGGTCACGATCACCGTCTCGTACAACCCGAACTATGTGGCCAGCCAGCAAGGCAACCAGTCGCAAATCTTGTTCCCGGCGCAGGCTCAGCGCACCTCGGCGATCCAGGGCCCGGTCATCATCGAGGGCTACAGCATCCCCAATCTAAACCTGGGGCTGCAGCCGGCAGTCAAGCTGCCGACCGAGACGGATGTGCCTCTGGGGACAGTGGTCAGCGCGAACACTCAGGCGACCCAGACCAACGTCCTCAATGTGTTCAACGCCGGCAGCACCCAGGACGACGCGGGCGCCCTCACCACCCTCAACAACCTGGCCGCCGCCGACGAAGAAGGCATCTTGCAGCAGTATGCGGAGCAGACCCTCAACCCCCTCGAGTTTGGCAATATCTCCGGCGAAGACATGACCGGGGCGGCGGTCGGAGCGGCGTCGTCGCCGTCGCTGACCTTGAACTTCGGCACGATCCTGAACCCCGACTATGTGACTTACGCCGGCGGGATCACCTACCGCGACGTTCAGGTCGTCGACGTCATGCTGGGTTCGGGCAACGACACGTTCACGGTCAACGCCACGCCGGTGCAGCCGGCGAGCAGCTTCGGCGCGGACGTCGGCGATTCGCTGACCGTGATCCAAGGCGGCGGCGGCAACAACACGCTGATCGCCAAGGGCGGGGGCGGCCCGAATTCGGCCTTGGTTCTGGCCGGATCGACGACGCAGGACGGCGTTTTCTACGATTCGTCGACCAGCAACATCACCGGCTGGGCGCGCAGCTTCAACGATCCGGGGAACAACATCCTCAACGCCAGCGCCGACCCCAACCCGGTCATTCTGTACGGCGGTCCCGGCAACGACACGATCTATGGCGGCGCCGGCGGCGACTGGATCGCCGGCGGCAGCGGCGCCAACACGATCTACGGCGGGACGGGCAATGACAACATCCTGGGCAGCGACGGCTTCAACCTGAACCCGGCCTATGAGACCCCGATCAACAAATACGAAGGCGTGCTCGAGTCGCAGGTCATCGCCAATAATATCGCCGTGCCAATCCGGCTCAGCGCGGCCCTCGCCAGCCTCACGACCAGTCGGCCCGTGCAGGTCCTGCTCCAAGTCAGCGCGCCGCCAAGCGGCTCGACCTACCCCGACGCCGACCTTTTGACGGCCGGCAACAACACGATCTATGGCGGCGCCGGCAACAAGATCATCGTCGGCAATCTCGGCGTCATTGACCAGTTGCCGGCGGTGCAAAGCATTCTGACCACCGGCCAGGTGATCAGCGTCACCAGCACGGCGCCCGGCGATTACGGCAACGATTCGATCTATGGCTACGAAAGCTACTATGGCGTCGGCGCTGGCAATGATGTGATCCTCGGCGGCAGCGGTTCCGACCTGATTTATGGCGCGACCGGCAACAACATCATCATCGGGCAAGATGGCGAGGTGATCTATTCGACGCCGGGCGAGTTGTTGTTGATCTCGTCGATCGACCCGAGCTACGGCAACAGCAACACGATCTTTGGCAGCCACCTCAAGGGCAACGACGTCATCATCGGCGGCACAGGCAACGATACGATCACCGGCAGCGTTGCCGGCAATGATGTGATCATCGGCGACAACGGCGAGGTCGAATACTGGGGCCTCAATCAGAACCCCGGCCAGATCGAGACCATCACATCGCTTTACCCCGCGAACGGCGGCAGCAACAGCATAACGGGAGGCAACGGCGACGATGTCATCATCGGCGGCATCGGCAACCAGCTCATCACCGGGGGCACAGGCAACAACATCATCATCGGCCAGGACGGCCTGGTGACATATACCGCGGCGGGTGGCTCGCTCGGGCAGCTCGGGAACAACTTGGCGGTGATCGAGTCTGCGGATTTCGGCTACAGTGGGGGCGATAACCTCAGCTACGGCAATATTTCGTCCAGCACCGACATTATCTTTGGCGGCGGCACGCTGGCGGACGGCGGCGTCAACATCATCATAGGCGGCAGCGGCGATGACTCGATCTGGGGTGGTCCCAATAATGATCTGATCTTCGGCGGCAATGGCCAAGTGAAGATGGACGGCTACGGGTTCGGCTACATACACGCAACCTTGATCACCACTGACTTCACCGACCCGAACTCTTTCGGGTACGCGGCAACGGTCCACGGCCCCGGCCGTTCGGTGGCTGGAAACGCCAACGTGAACAACGTCATTCAAGGCTACACGCAGGCCAGTGCGACTGGACCGACGCCGACTGGCGGCGGCGACGATATCCTGATCGGCGGGCCGGGGAATAACTGGATCGGCGGGGGCGCTGGCGACGATTTGATCTTTGGCGGCAACGTCACGCTGAAGCGGGCGGCGACAACCGATGATCCGCGTTTCCAGACCTTGACCGGGACGCAGATCTATACCGACACTGCGACGACCGACACAGTCAACGTCACCGGCGGAATGGGGCAGGTCTTCCGGACCCAATCGGGGCATGTGCCGGCCTGGGCGAACATGAACATAATCGCCTTGGACGAGACCGTCTCCAAGCCGTCGGGCGACTATGGCAACGCTTACATCGCCGGCGGGCCGGGCGACAACATGATCTTCGGCGAGGAGGGAATCAACACGATCCAGGGCGCCGGTTCGATCCTCGGTGCGCTCAACCCGCCGACTGTTGCGGTGACGACACCGGGCGCCCTCAATACGACGGCTCAGGTCGATACGTTGACCCTCAACGCCTTCACGACCACCTACTCCCTGACCTTCGCTGGCCAGTCCTCGGGCAGCGGAGGCGTGATCGACGGCATCAGCCATCAAGCGACCGCAGCGTGGCTCGCGAGCGCGATCTCGGCGCTGCCCGGATTCGCCGGCACGACCGTCACGGGCAGCGCCGCTGGCGGATACACGATCACCTTCACTCAGGCGCTGGGCAGAGTCACAACCACGGTCACTAGCGAAGTCTATGCCTACCGCAGCCCCAACATTCAGCTTCAGGTGGCGCCCGGTGAGACCGTCACGGCGCTGGGGGCGCTCCACGTCAATCCGTCCTTCGAGGCAGCCACCGACGGCAATAATTACATTGAGGGCGGCGGCGGCAATGGCACCGTCATCTTCGGCGGCACCGGTCAGAACGACATCATCGGCGGCAACTCGAACCTGTTCAGCCTGAGCACGGCCGCAGAGCGGCCGGATTCAGGCAACGTCATCATCTTCGCCGGAGCGGGCACCGAAATCGCGGACGGCGACTCGCAGTCCACCGCGACGATCGGAGGAACTGCCACGGTCGGCGATACGCTCAGCCTCACCATCGGCTGGGTCTCGCCCGTCAACCAGGCCAGCATGACCGCGACGGCGAGCTATACGGTGCAGGCGGGCGCCACTGCAGCCCAGCTGGCGCTGGGTCTGCTCGGCGCGGCGCAAAACAATGCCGCTCTTGGCGCCGCAGGGTTCACCTTCGGGACGAGCGGCAACGAGGTCGTGATCAACAGCACCGAGGCCTATACCCTCACCGCTGCGGTGGGCGGCAAGCAGACGGAGACGATCACACTCGCCCAGGGCGGCGCGACGGTCGGCACGGCGCAAGGTAACGTCCACGCGCGCAACGCCTCGGTCGTGGTCGCTAACAACGGCGACATTTTCGACTTGGTCGGGACCAACGGGACCGACAGCGGCGGCTTCCTGACCTACAACTACGATTCGGGCATGAACGGCTATATCTACATGCCCGGAGAGGATTTGAGCGCGAATCCGGCTCTGAACTACTACGGCGGCACGCAGTTCGTGATCCCGCACGCGGTCCAGCTGCTCGACTACAGCTATGGCGGACCCGACTTCAATGCGGCGGCGGCCGCGTCCAATATCGGCGGCACAGCGGAGATTCACGCCGAATCCGGCGATACGCAGATTTATGGCGGGCCGAACCTCGACTACCTGTTCGGCGGCTCCGGCAACGATCTGATCACCGGCGGCTACGGCGGCAAGTGGATCTCGGGCGGCAACGGCGACACCGGCGAAACGAGCGGCCGGCAGACGATCAATACGACCGGCATTCTCGGCTCCGACGGCCGATTGGCGATGAGCCGCAACGGCATCGCCGAGCCGCTCTACGGCATCGCGGCGGTCCCACCCGCCGAGACGCCGAACGAGGTGATCTACAACCAATCGACGATCAATGTCGCCGGGGCGCTGACCGTGACGGCCGACCTGGTCGGGACGACCAGCGCGCTCAAGGGCGCGGCGATCCCGGCGCCGCATTACGATGATATCATTTATGGCGGGCTCGGCAACGCCTTCATCTATGGCGGCCCCGGCAGCACCGCGATCTCGAGCGGGGAGGCCCCGGCGGTCTTCTGGAACAATCCGGTCAAGAATCCGGCCACCTATTTGGCGTCAGGATCCGCGCAGCACATGTTCGCCGCGTCGGCTCCAACCGAGCCCGCAACCGGAGTGACATCGCTGACTATGGCAGAGGTCGATTCGGTGCTCCCCGCGGCGATCGAGCGCCTGACGACGGCGCTGTCGCTCAGCGCCGCGCAAGTGGCGGAACTGGAGGCCGCGCCGATTCAGATCGAGAACCTGCCCGACAATGGACTAGGCCTCACCTTTGACGGCACGATTACGCTCTCCCCGAACGCCGCCGGCTGGGGTTGGTTTGTCGATCCGGCGCCCTACACCGACCGCTCATTCCCGAATGTCGCCGCTGGTGGTTTGATCGCCACTCCGGGCAGCCCGGCCTCCGGCGAGATGGATCTCCTGACGGTGGAGATGCACGAACTCGCGCATCTGGTCGGCTACGGAGACACATCGAGCGGCTTGATGTCGGAATATCTCTCGCCAGGGATCCGGCTGGCGCCGCCGATTGCGGGCGCGACCGTCGGGCTCAATGCGGGGACTGCAATATCGACGGGTAGCGCGCAGTCGGTGGTGTCCAAAAATCCAGCGGCAGTGATTGGGTCCGCTACCCAGGCGGCTAATCCCGCAACTGGAGGAGCGCTCGGACTGCTGTCGTATACTTGGCCGCAACTGACCGGTCCGGGGGCGCCAGATGGTGCGACGGAAGCTTCTCCATCGGCGACAGCCCCTGCGGGAGGTCTGCCGATATCCGACATCGTGGTCCCAACAGAACCTGTGGGCTTGCTCCACAAGAGCCTCGGAAACGGCTCCTTGCACGGGGCGCTGAGCGGTGACGGCGATACGTCGACGCTTGGCGCAGCGCCGGGGTCCCTCGAGTGGAGCCCGCCACGCAGTTCATCGGTGCGGCACGCCGCGGCGACGGATGGCATCGAGACGCCGACCATTAATTTGAACGGCGACGGCGCCAGCGTCTTCGACGCATCGGTCTCTCCTGCGGACCGTGTTCCAGACTGGCTGGACGATTTCATCAATCACGTCGGCCAGGACGAATCGTTGCGGAATCCCAATGCCAGCCTGCGTGTGCGACCGGCGATCGGGGCCCCGAATGGGGCGGATCTCGGGTAATCCGAAACCATCGACCACCAATAGAAAAACTCGGGGGGAATACTGATTATGCCGACGCAATTGCTCATCTATGAGAAAGTGGCGCCCCTGTCCAATGCGCGTCATTCCGACTGCGCGGTGGAGTTCAGCGCCAATTACCAGTTCAGCGCCAACGTGAATTCCGTTCCGCTAATGGCTGTCGAATTCCCAGAGGCCGCACCGGAATACGCAATCGTGTTCGCGGGAACGCCCGAGGCTGTCATGCCAGCCGTCATCCTCGGCATGCGCGAGGGAAACCTCTTCGTTTCGACCGAAGGCGCTTGGGGCGCCAAATACCTGCCGGCGTTCGTGCGGCGCTATCCATTCGTTTTCTCGCTGAGTTCGGATGGGAAGCGGCATGTACTCTGTATCGACGAGGCGTTTTCGGGCTTCAACCGAGAGGGCCGAGGCCAGAAGCTTTTCGGCGACGACGGCAAACCGGAGCCGATCGTCGACAACGTGCTGAAGTTCCTGCAGGAATACCAGGCGCAGTTCCTTCGCACGCAGACGTTCTGCGGCAAGATTCTCGAATTGGGGCTATTGGAGCCGATGCAGGCTCAGGTCGAACTGCCTACAGGGCAAGAGATGCGACTGAGCGGATTCATGGCCGTCAACCGGGCGAAGCTGAAGGCTCTGCCCGCCGAAAAACTTGCCGAGCTAGCAAAGACCGACGAACTCGAGCTCATCTACTTGCACCTTCAATCGATGCGTAATTTCGTAGGTTTGAGGGACCGTCTGGTGGTGATCGAGGGCGGAAAACCGGCCAAGGAAAGCGTGCAAAAAAGCGGGAGAGAACAGGTGAATGCCGAGAAAAAGGAGGCGAGCGAAGCTTCGAAGCAGAGCGAGAAGGCCTCGGAGAAATCCGGCAAGCGAGGATTCTGGGCTTGACGAAAGGCGGCGACGGGAAACCGGGCGCGAGATCAAGGAAGACTCCATGCATTGCGGTGTGAGAGGGAAAGCGACGCGGCGGGGGGAATTTGAGCGCCTTGTCAATCGCAGCGCGACTTCGGGCTGATGGCTGTAGGGTTTTCTCAATTCAACCGCGGCGGAAAAAATGGCTGAACCGGCCTCGTTACACTCGCTCGCTGACGATCTGACTCGGACAGAAACGGCGGCTTGGGCCAAGTTCTCGGCAGCCAGGAGCCATGCGGAGTTTTGCGCAAGTTGGCTGGCTATTTTGTGCACGCAGATCGAGCGGGTAGGCGGTGGACTATTGCTCCTTGGGCCGGACAAGGAGGGCGCTTATTCGCCGGCTGCAGTTTGGCCACATGCGGGCCGCGACATGCAATATTTGAGTCCTACGGCGCAACGGGTGCTCGGAGAAAGACGTGGGATCGTCGTTTCCGCGGAGGGCGGCGCGGCGCTATCGCGTGATCAGCGCGCCTATGTCGCCTACCCGATCGAGGTTTCGGGCGCCTTGCACGGCGCCGTCGTGCTTGACGTCGATCCCGGCCCCGAAGCAGCCCTGCAACGGGCCCTGCGGCTCTTGCATTGGGGAAGCGCCTGGCTCATCGATGAATTCCACAAGCGCGCCCTGGCCGAGCGAGACGCTCGCCTTTCCCGGCTGTCGCTCGCGACAGACCTCGTCGCCACCGCGATACAGGAACGTAACTTCGGTCCCTCCGCGCTCGCGGTGGCCAACGAGCTGGCGAGCAGGCTGGCGTGTGATCGAGTCAGCATCGGCCTCGAAAAATCGGGCGGGGTCGAAATCCGCGCGATTTCGCACACCGCAACATTCGATGCGAGGATGGATTTGGCTCGCCTGATCGACAGTGGCTGAACCAGATCGAGCCGCGCGTTTCGCCTCGCACGTTTGAGCGCTACGCAGAGATCGCGCGCAAGAACATCGTCCCGCTGCTTGGCCAGTGCCTCGTCACCAAGCTGCGACCGGATCAGATCGCTGCGGCATATGCGAAGGCCTTGAAGTCAGGGCGGCGGGATGGCCAAGGCGGCCTGTCGGCCCGCACAGTGCACCACATGCACCGGGTGCTGAAGCAAGCTTTGGCGACGGCGGTTCGCTGGCGCGTCCTACTACACAATCCAGCCGATAGCGTCGATCCGCCTAAGGTCGAGAGGCGCAAGATGCGCGCGCTCGATTCAGCGGAAACGGCTCGCCTGCTAGCGCACTTTCGCGGATCCCGCATGTTTGTCCCTGTGCTGCTCGCGGTCATGTGCGGTCTGCGTCGGGGCGAGATCACGGCGCTGCGCTGGGGTTCAGTCAACTTTGCGGGAGCGCAGCTCTCCATCATCGAAAGCACCGAGCAGACGACGAAGGGTACGCGCGCCAAGGAGACCAAAAGCGGACGGGCCCGCACAGTCGCAATCCCGTCGCTCGTCGCCGAGGAGCTTCGCCGCCATCGAGCGGGACAAGCCGAAGAGCTTTTGCGGGTTGGTGTCAGGCTCTCCGACCAAAGCCATGTCATCGCTCAAGAGGACGGCCGACCGCTTCAACCGAACAGCCTCACGCATGAGTTCGTGCGCATCTTGGCGAAGGCGACCGATCTACCCGGCATCCGGTTCCATGATCTCAGGCACACACACGCGACCCATATGCTGGCGAACGGCGTTCACCGGAAGGTTGCCCAGGAGCGACTGGGCCATTCAGGCGTTGGGATCACCCTCGACCTTTACAGCCACGTCCTGTCCGGTATGCAGGAGGACGCCGCGGCGAGAGTTGACGCGGCGATCCGGGCCGCCATAGAGAAAACCTGAGGCGTTTGGTAGCAATCCGGTAGCAAGCGTCCTCTTTTCCGCGGGAGCGCATGGAGGAAGGCCCAGGAATAACAGAAACTTGGAAGGGTGGCCGAGTGGTTTAAGGCAGCGGTCTTGAAAACCGCCGTGGGGGCAACTCCACCGTGGGTTCGAATCCCACTCCTTCCGCCAAGAACGACCTTTAGA
>Ga0326727_10022982_pt1 | contig 11970 bp, 16 predicted proteins | sample MB2enrmetagenome_FD_207643 | JGI IMG/M metagenome (GOLD analysis project Ga0326727, IMG submission 207643) | Lab enriched peat soil microbial communities from McLean, Ithaca, NY, United States - MB29MY | ecosystem: Environmental > Terrestrial > Soil > Wetlands > Peat | place: USA: New York... | reverse complement strand
GTATGCGGCCGCTCCCGCGGTTACCTTCGGAAGTTCGACATGTGCAGAATCTGCTTTCGGAAATACGCTTCCGACGGTTTGATTCCCGGCGTGACGAAATCGAGCTGGTAGGAGGTAGCGATGAGCGTTTCCGATCCCATCGCGGACATGCTGACCAAGATCCGCAACGCGAGCACGGCTCGACACGAGAAGGTCGACATTCCGACCTCGAAGCTGAAGCTCGAGATAGTGAAGATCCTCAAGACCGAGGGCTTTATCAAGAATTTCAAGAAGATTCAAGCGGAGGGGACGAATGTCATCCGCATCTTCCTGAAGTACGACGACGCGAACGATCCCATTATCCACGGTGTGGAGAAGGTTTCCCGGCCAGGTCGCCGCGTCTATTCCGGGTACAAAGAGCTCCCCAGGGTCTTCAACGGCTATGGAACCTTGATCGTTTCGACCTCAGATGGCGTCACGACCGGGCGGAAAGCCGTGGAGAAGAAAGTCGGCGGCGAGCTTATCTGCACCGTCTGGTAACCGGGGGAACGAAATGTCGAGAATTGGTATAAAGCCGGTTCAGGTGCCGCAGGGCGTCAAGGTAACTGTCTCTAGCGACCTTGTGACCGTCGAAGGCCCGAAGGGCAAGCTCAGTCAATCGTACATTCCCGAGGTTGTGATCAAGGTGGAGGGCGGCACGGTCCAAGTGACCCGCAAGGTCAACACCAAACAGGCGAGGGCCTATCATGGGCTCTACCGCAACCTCGTTAACAACATGGTGATCGGCGTTTCAGCCGGATTCACCAGAGCGCTCGTGATCAACGGCGTCGGCTACAAGGCCGAGATCCAAGGCAAGCTCCTCGTGCTCAGCCTCGGATACTCTACGGATTTCGCGGTTGCGATTCCCGATGGCCTGTCGGCCGTGGTCGAGGCTAACGGCCAGAAGGTCGTCATCTCCGGCTACGATCGCCAAGCGGTAGGCAAGTTCGCGAGCGAAGTGAGGGGTCTGAGGCTCCCTGAGCCTTACAAGGGCAAGGGTATCAGGTACGAAGATGAGACGATCCGTAAGAAGGTCGGCAAGACGGGCGTGAAGTGAGGCCGAGGATATGAGCGCCAAGGAACTGAGCGACAAGCTCCGCAAGCGGGAACAGCGCAAGCTGCACGTCCGCAAGACTCTCTCCGGCACGCCGGAGAAGCCGAGGATGACGGTTTTCAAGTCGAATCGGTTTATGTACGTACAAGTGATCGACGATGTGGCCGGTGTGACCCTGGCTTCCGCCTCTACCCTCGAGGAGACCCTGAAGAGCCTCAAGAGGAACAAGGATGGGGCGGGCAAGCTCGGCGAGGAGATCGGCAAGCGGCTTAAGGAAAAGAACGTAGGCGTAGTGGTTTTCGACCGCAACGGCTATCAGTATCACGGCATAGTGAAAGCCATCGCCGACGGTGCCCGCAAAGCCGGGATCGCGTTCTAGGGGGACGGCGTGGATAACCGAGACAGGGATAGAGGCAGACGAGACGACTCCCAGGGTCGTGATAATTACATGGAGAAGCTGGTCAAGCTCAACAGGACGGCAAAAGTCGTCAAGGGCGGTCGCCGCTTCTCCTTCTCGGCCCTCACCGTGGTGGGCGACCGCCAAGGCGTGGTGGGCTTCGGCTTCGGCAAGGCGAACGACGTCACCGAGGCCATCCGCAAGAGCATCGATCGCGCCCGCAGGGCGATGATTAAAATGCCCGTGAAGAACGGCACGATCCCTCACGAGGTGACCGGCAACTACAAGGCGACTCACGTCCTCTTGAAGCCCGCCTGCCCTGGTTCGGGAATCATCGCCGGAGGGCCTGTCCGCGCTATCATGGAGGCGGGCGGCGTCACGGACGTGCTCTCCAAGTGCGTGGGTTCGCGTTCCTCCATCAATATTGTGCGCGCCGTCTTCGATGGCGTCGAGAACATGATGGACGCCAAGACCGTGGCGAAGAACCGCGGAAAGACGCTCAAGGATTTTTGGGGTTAAGCCATGGCTAAGAAAATACAAGTTACCCTGGTCAAGAGCCTGATTCACCAGAAGCCCGAGAAGCGTGCGACCGTGCGCTGCCTTGGCTTGAACAAGATCAGCTCCAAGGCCGTGCACGAGGCGACGCCCTCCATCCTCGGGATGGTGGCCTCCGTCGCGCACCTCGTTGAAGTTAAGGAGCTCGACTGATATGGCCGACTTCAATCTCCATGCGCCTTCTGGCGCGACCAAGAAACGCCGCCGCATTGGCAGGGGCGCGGGTTCGGGCCTGGGCACTACCGCCGGTAAGGGAAACAAAGGCCAGCAGTCCCGCTCCGGTGGCAAGACTTATCCGGGCTTCGAAGGCGGACAGATGCCCCTTTACAGGCGCCTGCCTCATCGTGGCTTCACCAACACCTCCTTCAAGAAGGAGTGGCAGGTAGTCAACCTCTCACAAGTCGAGGCGAAATACGCCGCCGGTGAGATCGTCGACGGTCCCTCTCTCGTCGCGAAGCGCCTGGTCAAGAGGGCTGACGTCCTCGTCAAGGTTCTCGGCAACGGCGAGGTCACGAAGGCGCTCACGTTCCAGGTCGACAAGGTCTCCGCTTCCGCGAAGGCCAAGATCGAGAAGGCCGGCGGTAAGGTCGAGACGCCCTCCGGCGGCGCGACACCTTCCGGCGGCGCGAAAGCTGACGCGCGCGCCTGATAAGGCGCGAAGGGCGGATTCATCATGGCGAGCAACGCGTTCATCGACATATTCCGCGTAAAAGAGCTCAGGCAACGTATCCTCTATACGTTCGCCTGGCTCGCACTGTTCCGGCTCGGTACCTATTTGCCCCTACCCGGAATCAATGCGAGCGCCCTGCAGTCGTATTTCGCCTCCCAAAACAATTCTTCGGGCGGCGGGATCACCGATTACTTGGACTTCTTCGCGGGCGGCGCCTTCAAGAACTTTTCGCTCTTCATGTTGGGCGTCATGCCTTACATCAGCATGCAGATCATCATGCAGCTTTTGTTGGTCGTGTCGCCTAAGCTCAAGAAGGTTTCAGAGGAAGACGGCGGTAAAAAGAAGATCGCGCGCTGGACCAGGGTCGGAACGGTGTTCGTCACCATCGTCGAGTCTTACTCAGTCACGGTCTGGGCGGATCGCATTCCCAACGCCATCGTCATGGATAAGCTGGCGTACACGCTGATCGCGATCCTGACGGTCACGACGGGCACCATGTTCCTCGTTTGGATTGGCGAGCAGATCACCAAGCGGGGTATCGGTAACGGCGTCTCGCTCATCATCTTCGCCGGTATCGTGGCGAGGCTGCCGAATGCTCTGTACGAGCTTTTCCTTAAAATCCAGCGCGATGAGCTCAACGCGATCTACGCGGTCGTCGTCCTCGCGATGTTCGTCCTTGTCGTGGTATTGGTAATTTATGAGCAGCAGGGACAGAGAAAGATCCCGGTCAATTACGCCAAGCGCGTCGTGGGCCGGAGGATGTACGGTGCTCAGAACACCTACATACCCTTCAAGATCAACCCCTCGGGCGTCATTCCAGTCATTTTTGCGAGTTCGATCCTCCAGTTTCCGCTCCAGATAACCACTATGCTGGGTGTGCAGTCCAAAGTACTGCGCGATTTCTCCTATTGGCTCAGGCCTTCGGGATTCTGGTATAATTTCCTTTATGTGGCCCTGATCATCTTCTTCGCCTATTTTTATACTCAGGTTACGCTGAACCCGGCCCAGATTTCCAAGAATATAAGGGACAACGGCGGATCTATTCCGGGCATCCGCAGCGAAAAGATGGAGGAGCACCTGACGAGAATTCTCAACAGGATCATTCTCCCCGGTTCGATCTACCTTGGCTTCATAGCCCTGATCCCGAGCCTTGTGCAGAGCCTCTTCGGCTTCCCGAGCCAGCTCGCCTACCTTTTGGGCGGTACTTCGCTCTTGATCCTTGTCGGCGTAGACCTCGACACGATGAACCAGATCGAGGCTCTCCTTAAGATGCACCATCACGAGGGCCTGACTCGCAAGGGCCATATCAGGTCGAGGAACCTGTAGATTCTTTCGCCTAATAGGCTTACAATCGCGGACGGAAAGCCGCCGCCCCCTACCGGCGGCTTTCGCCTGCACAGAGGAGTTTCGGTCATGAAAGTAAGGACCAGCGTGAAGAAGATATGCGATAAATGCAAGGTGATCCGCCGAGACGGCGTCGTGCGTATCATCTGCGAGAACCCGAAGCATAAGCAGAAGCAAGGCTGAGGGAGGGAGGAAGAGCCATGGCACGTATAGCGGGAGTCGACCTCCCTAATAAGCACATCGAGATCGCCTTGACCTACATCTACGGACTCGGAAGGGCCAGCACCCGGAAGATCTGTGAGATGGCGAAAGTCGATCCGAACAAGAAGATCAATGATCTTTCGAACGAGGAGCTCGCCGAGCTCCGCAGGATCATCGAGAACGACTACAAGGTGGAGGGCCGCCTCCGCTCGGAGATCGCGCTCAACATCAAGCGCCTTATGGACATCGGTTGCTACCGCGGCCTCAGGCACCGCAGGGGCCTACCCGTCAACGGACAGCGCACGAGGACGAATGCGCGCACCCGCAAGGGAAAGCGCAAGACCGTCGCGAACAAGAAGAAAGCCGTTTAGCGCCCTGCGGGCGCTGACTGCGAGGAATTGATTGGAAGGGTCGCCTTAGGCGACCCGCGTATGATAGGCAAGGAGAGCGGACGTGGCAGTCGCTAAAAAGAAGAAAGAGAAGAAGAGCGTATACGAAGGTAACGTCTACATTCAGGCTACCTTCAACAATACGATCATCACGATCACTGACCTCAACGGCAACGCGATATCCTGGTCGTCCTCGGGCGTTCACCAGTTCCGCGGCGCGAAGAAATCCACCCCCTTCGCCGCCCAGACCGTAGCCGAGACCGCCGTGCAGAAGGCTCTGACCGTCGGCCTGCGCGAGGTCCATGTCTACGTGAAGGGTCCGGGCGTCGGCCGCGAGTCGGCTATCCGTCAGCTTGGCGCTCTTGGCCTCAAGGTCAAGAGCATCAACGACGTGACGCCGATTCCCCACAACGGCTGCCGGCCTCGCAAGGCCAGGCGCATCTAACGAAGGGGTAGAAGAATGGCGAGATACACTGGACCAGTCTGCCGGCTTTGCCGGACAGAGCAGACCAAGCTTTTCCTAAAAGGCAATCGCTGCAAGAGCGACAAGTGCCCTATCAATCGCAAGGCTCTTCCCCCTGGGAAGGCGCCGAAGTCCCGTCAAGGGAAGCGTTCCGACTACGCTGTGCAGCTGCGCGAGAAGCAGAAGCTCAAGAGGACCTACGGCCTTCAAGAAACGCAGTTCAGGAACACCTTCGAGAAGGCGCTCCGCATGCCTGGGAAGACGGGCGAGAACCTTTTCGCGCTCCTGGAACGCAGGCTCGACACCGTCGTCTACCGCCTGCGCTTCTCAACCAGCCGCGCCCAGGCGAGGCAGCTCGTCCTTCATGGCCACATCGCCGTGAACGGTAAGCGCGTCAATGTCCCTAGCTTCTCCGTGAAGCCCGGCGACGTGGTTTCCGTACACGTGACTTCCAATAAGCTCGCGATCTTCAAGGACGCGCTTCAGGAATTCGGCCGCTCGGGCGTCATGCCCTGGCTCTCCGTGGATCCCGATAGCATGACCGGCAAATTCAACACGGTCCCGCACAGGCAGGACATCACCGATATGGCAGACATCCGCGAGCAGCTCGTCGTAGAGCTCTACTCGAAGTAAGGAGCCCAAATGGCGCGGAAGAACCTACTCAAGGGTTTCAAGAGACCCAAGGGAATCACCTACGAGCAGAGCGAGTCAGGCCCTGACTACGGCAAATTCCTCGCCTATCCATTCGAGCCGGGCTACGGGACGACCGTCGGCAATACGTTGCGCCGCATACTCTTGTCTTCAATCCAGGGCTATGCGATCACTGCCGTGCGCATCGTTCGCTACGACTCCGAAGGCGCGCAGCACATCGTCACGAGCGAATTCGAGACCATACCCGGGGTAGTCGAGGACACCATCGAGGTGCTCAACTCCCTCAAGCAGGTGCGGATCAAGCTGCCCGACGACGAAGAACAGGCGACCTTCCTCTACGAGCTTAAAGGGCCAGGCGATATCGACGGCTCTTTCTTCTCGAAGGACAAAGCCCTCGAGGTGCTTAACCCCGGTATAAAGATTTGCACCCTCATGGACGACGCGAGGATAGACCTCGAATTGCAAGTAGACTTGGGGCGCGGCTATGTGCCCTCCGAGATCAACGAAAAGTACGTGGAGGTCGTCGGGACTATCCCGATGGACGCCATCTTTTCGCCGGTCAAGAAGGTCAAGTACTCGGTGGAGCCGACCCGTGTCGGGCAGCGCTCCGACTACGACAAGCTCGTCCTCGAGATATTCACCGACGGGACAGTTAAACCCGAGGACGCCCTGGCCGAGGCGGCCAAGATCGCCAAGGACCACTTCGCCATCTTCGTCAACTTCGATGAGGGCGAGGCGGGCGGGGACGACGAGAGTGACGAGGTCGAGGAGCGCGTGAGGCAGATCCTCAATACGCCCGTCGAGGAGCTCGAACTCTCCGTGCGCAGCTCCAATTGCCTCAAGAACGCAAACATCAAGACGATAGGCGATCTCACCCGAAAGACCGAGGACGATATCGCCAAGACCCGCAACTTCGGCAAGAAGTCGCTGCAGGAGATCAAGGATAAGCTTAAAGAATGGAACCTCGGCCTCGGTATGACCGACTATTCCGCCCTGCGCAACTACCTTAAGCTGTCCATGAAGAAGGAAGAGACTGATGAAGCATAAGATAGGATTCAACAAGCTGAACCGGACGCCGGCCCACCGCAGGGCTCTTATACGCAATCAGATGACCGTCCTTTTCAAGCACGAGCGTATCGTCACCACGAGGGCCAAGGCCGTCGAGACAAGGCGCTTCGCCGAGAAGGAGATCACCCGCGCTAAAGAGGACAACGTCCACAATCGCCGCATGGTCGCCCGCCTGATCTGGGACGAGGCGATCCTCGCGAAGCTCTTTACGGACATCGCCCCTCGCTTCAAGGAGCGCTCAGGCGGTTATACTCGCATAATCCGCTTAGGCGAGCGGGCGCACGACGCCGCCGACATGGTGGTGCTCGAGCTTGTCGACCGCAAGGACGACGGCAAGAAGGCCGAGCGCGAACAGCGCAAGGCCGAGAAGAAGGCCAAAGAGAAGGCCATGGCCGATGCCCAGGCTAAGGCCTAAGGGGCAGGAGGGAAATATGTCGAAAGCCCATCGTGGAAAGGGTATCAGAGAGCTCGCCGCACATGGCCGAGGGACCTGCCCCGTGTGCAAACGCGATAATGTCAAAGTATTGTATGAGCAAGAAATAGATGGCCAGAAGGCCAAGATTTGCAAGACCTGCAAAGCAACTCTCGCCAATAAGAAGAAGGCAGAGGCTTCGGCTAAATAGGCCGCAAGCCGTACGGTTTTTGGCTTACGTTAAGACCCCTGATGGCGCGACCACGGGGGTCTTTATTATAGTTTCGGGGATTCAATAATGGTTAGAGGAAATATGAGCGTTACCCGTTGGGCAATCCTCTCAATAGCCATTGTCCTCTGCCTTTCCTCCTGCGATTCCGCCTTCAAGCAGACAGACCTTGAGTCCTTCGTATCGACGGGGCTCACCATGGTCGCGCTGCGCTCTTCCTCGTACAGCTCGACGACAAGCATCGGGAGCGTGCCTTCGGGCACACCAGTGACCTGCACTCTTACAATCATCAATCCGAAATCGTTCGGCGTGGCGTATACCCTTGGATGGAATGTCGACGACAGCCTGTTTACGACCGTGCCGTCGACTTCTCCGACCGCGAGCGACGCGACACACCTGTCGTTCAGCTTCACCCTGGCCCCGACGAAGGCCGAGCGCAAGACGATTGCCTTCACCTTAGGCAAGTATGTGGCTTCGATCAACAAAACCTACGATAAAGATACTTTCTCTGTTGTCTGTGAAAGCCCGCCGGACCCTCCGGCGCGGGTGGCGACGGTCATAGACAAGAACCAGAAATCAATACTCGCGATTATGTTGCCCACCCTCACGGCCGACGGGGACCTTTCGAAGCTTCAGATCACCTGGACCAAGGAAGGCACGACTACGAACGAGAGCGGGACGTACAGCATTTCTTCATTACAGACGGCGCCGGCCTCGAATCCCTTTACGTCGAAATACGATTGCTACTTCCAAAGCTCGGACGTCGTGGCGGGCTACGGGTACTCCTATTCGGTAGTGCTCCTCAACGCCGAGGGGATACAGTCGAGCGCGGTTACTGCCTCGAGCACGGCCAACCAGTTCTACCTCAACTACAACGGCAATGGGAACACAGGCGGAACGGCGCCTGCTTCTGTAGGTTATCGCTACGGCGCCACGGCTACAGTGGCGTCGGCCGGGACCCTGGCAAGGACCAACTACGCATTCTCGAAGTGGAACACCGCGGCCGACGGCTCGGGCATCAGCTATTCACCGGGCGACACGCTGACGATTCCCGCAGGCGAGACGACGCTTTATGCACAATGGGTCGGGAGCGCGACGGTCGGTGTCGGCACGACGACGAACTATCAGGGCCTGACTTTGGCGGCAAACCCGTCATCTACGGTTACGCAAGGGACCAGCGTCACCTTGAGCGCGACGCTCGCGGCGGTCACGAGCGGTTGGACCTGGTACATAGACGGCGCCGTGCAGAGCGGCCAAAGCTCGTCGAGCTTAACCCTGGACACGTCCACGATGCTCGGGAATTACCTCATCGCGGCCAGCGCAACCTACGGCGGGGTCGTCTATTCGGGCAGCCTCACCATCACCGTGACCAGATGAATGGGAGAAAGATCGCGATGAAAGCGGAATGGGGAAAAACAGGATCGCTCGCGCTGCCTCTCGTCATGGTCGTGGCTCTCCTCTACACTGGCTGCACGAATTTCTTCGGCAAGCAGTCCTCAAGCGGAGCTACTGCGTCCCTCGTCGTATCGTTCTCCGCCCCCTTGGCCAAAACGGTCACCGCCTCGTCGAGCGATCTTTTAAGTGCCGTCTCGACACTCGCTATAGCCGTGGTCAATAGCTCCGGTACGACCGTCGCCACAGGGGCTGTCACCTATAGCTCGGGCACGACTAAGACCTTCGACTCTCTCACGGCGGCAACGTATATGGTGGACGTTAACGCTTACGACGCCTCCAGCAATCTTATAGCAACAGGCACGCAAACCGTAGCCATGGCGGGCAACACATCAGTCACCGTGGACCTCTCCTTTAGCCAGACCTCCACCGTGACCTCAGGCGGCTTTTCGCTGAATATCGCTTGGCCGACCTCGACGAATCTGCCATACGTGTACGCCAAGCTCGACAGCACTAGTGCCTCGGCTTTTTTCAGCGCGACCGGCACGGTCTCGAGTTCGAACTACACCGCGACGATAGCGAAATCGGGCCTCTCCAGCGGCTCGCACCTTCTGTACATCTACTTCGCGGCCTCGAGCACTGTTACGACCTACCTCGGCCCCTACATAGAGACCGTGAACATCTGGGACGGGGTCACCAGTACCTCCTGGCTCGATGGAAGCGGGAACTGCCTAAGCCAGCGCAGCTTCGCGGCAAGCGACTTCGCGAGCTCGAACGCCAACCTGGAGGGCCTGAGCATAAGCGGCGCGACCCTGTCGCCCGCGTTCGCCGCGGGAACGACGAGCTACAGCTTGAGCTCGGGCTTCACGAGCACCTCCTTCACTTTCATCGCGACGACGGTGTCCGGGACCCAGAACGTCGCGTATACGTGGAACGGCGCGGCCCAAAGCTGGACTAGTGTCAGCGGCGACGTGTTCACCGCCTCGAGCCTGAGCCTCGTCTCTGGGCTTAACACGCTTGTGCTCACCATGACCGCACCGGACAAGCAGACAACGAAGACTTACACGGTGAACGTGAACTGCGGCGCTGCAGGGGGCACGATCACCACGCCAAGCCCGAGCTACGCAGGTCTCGGTTTCCCCAGTTCGGCCACCATCGTGCAGGGGGCCCCCTTCGCCCTCGAGACGAGCAACAGCACACTCGACGCGATCACGAGCGGCTGGCAGTGGTACCTCGGTGACGCGCAGGATACTACCCAGACTACGCAGCGCTTCGTCTTCTCGCCATCGACGACGGAAAGCATGCTCGGCACGTATAGCCTCTCGGGTAGCGTCGTCGGCTCTGACGGCGTGACCTACACGGGCAGGACGGCGCTCACGGTGAACAGGAGCTCCCTGAATCCGAGCGGTGTGATCTCGAGCACCTATACAGGGTTCAACGGACCTGTCGGGATTGCTCTGCTCAAAGGCGTGCTCTATGTCACGGAATTCAACTCCGACGTCGTCAGCGCAGTAGATCTTACATCGTCTACGCCTAGTCGCGTCCTGCTCGCTGGCAACGGAACAGCTGCATCCGTCGATGCATCGGGGACTTCCGCGAGCTTCAATATTCCCCATGGCATCGCGACGGATGGTTGTTATGTCTACGTCGTCGACACGGGCAGCGGCGCACTGAGAAAGATCGACATCGCGACCAAGGCCGTGACGACGCTGGTGACGGATGCAACGCGTCTTAAAGGTAGCGGCATGATGACCTTTGATGGGTCGTACTTATATGTGACCCATTCCGCGAACAATGCCATCTATAGAATTAATCCTACGACCGCGGCGATAAGCACGGTTGCGACAATCTCGGGCATTAACCCCTGGGGAATAGCGACGGATGGTAGCTACTTTTATGTAAGCGTAATCGGCGGTTCTGCTAGTATGTATCGAGTATCGCTGGTGGATGGCACTAGTTCTCCATTTACAACGAATTATGGCTATGGCGTGTACGCATGCGGGGGCTACCTCTACGCTTCGGATTATAGTTCTAAGGTGATTCGCAAAATACTCATCTCAAATCCGAGCACGGTGACTACTCTGACACCCCGCGGCGCCAGTCTTTCCGATCCACGTTGCCTTGTCACCGACGGTGCTTCGCTTTATCTCGTAGATTTTGGGAATAATTGCGTATATACGATCAATTGAACGAGGGAGAAGCAGGATGTCGATAATGCCATGCCGAGCGCGGACTTCTCACGGTCGCGGCGTGCTGATCCCCGCGATGCTTTTTATCGTGGTGATAGCCTCGGGCTGCGCCAACCTCCTTTCCGCCATCTCCGGCCAGGGCTCGCTCTCCTTGAGCATCTCGAGCCCGAGCTCCAGCGCGAGGGCGATCGTGCCTTCCGCGAGCGATTACGCCTCTACCATCAAGTCCTACAAGATCACCGTCACCGGCAACGGAAATACTTACAAGAGCACGACGGTGACGACTGTTTCTTCGACCAGCGTCCTCTGCACCATGCAGGACATAGCCGCGGGTAGCTATACGATTAGCGTAGCAGCCTGTGGCGATGCTGCCTCCACAATACTGGTCGCCACCGGATCGTCTTCTGTTACAATAACCGCGGGGGCCACACAATCTGCGGCCGTGTCTCTCATCTTCACGCAGAGCGCCGTCGCGGGAGCAACTAACGCTGGCGGCATATCGCTTCCTATATCATGGCCGACCTCGACGGCACTTTCCTATGTCTATGCGGTGCTGGACGGCGCTACCGGCTCGCCAATCGTCCCGGCCGTGACTACGGGGACGGCCTATTCGGCCACTATCTCGGCCTCGAAGCTCGCGGGCGGTACGCATCTCCTCGCCATCTATTTTCGAAGTACGAGCTCGAGCGGAACCACGCTCGGCCCCTATTATGAAAGCGTGTACATCTGGGACGGCGTCACCGACACGACCTGGGCCGACTCGAGCGGAGGTCAGCAGACGAGCCTCAGCTTCACCGCCGACGAGTTCGCGAGCTCGAACGCGAAGCTCGCGGGATTGAGCTGCGCGACTACCGACGCCACGCCGGCGAGCATCGCGCTATCGCCCGCATTCGCCGCTGGAACTACGAGCTACAGTTTGAGCACGGGCTTCACGAGCA
>Ga0326727_10022981_pt1 | contig 11971 bp, 9 predicted proteins | sample MB2enrmetagenome_FD_207643 | JGI IMG/M metagenome (GOLD analysis project Ga0326727, IMG submission 207643) | Lab enriched peat soil microbial communities from McLean, Ithaca, NY, United States - MB29MY | ecosystem: Environmental > Terrestrial > Soil > Wetlands > Peat | place: USA: New York... | reverse complement strand
ACGACGTAGGTTCGGCAATCCTCTTTTGTCGGTTGGATTGAATCATTGCGTGTGGCACCGCTTTGGAGGGGTGAAACGATGGTCAGATTCACGTGCCCAGGGTGTGGTAACGAAAACGTCGCACCTGACGAGCGCTCGGACGAATACGTTACGTGCCCGAAATGCGGAGCCACGACTCACGCCACGATTGAGACGCACGATTCACGAACGGGCCTACCGAAACCCCCGTCGCAACCCGACGATGCGCGTAGAGCTAGAATTGGAGCGACCCCACAGGCGAGGGATTCTCGGCGATCTGCTCCGCCTACTTTAGCCGCAGCGATGTTGCCGATGTCAGACTTGCGTTATGCGAAGCCTTTCCCGGACGCGCAGAGACGCCGGCCCTGGTTGCTGGCTGCATTGGCAGGCGTCATTCTTGCGGGCATGGGCGCAACCGCCTTTTTTTATCGAGGGGCAGGGTCGCCGTGGCAAGTACCAGAGAACAACTGTGCGACGGAGGCCATTACAATCTTCGAGCAGGCCGACCAGCGCATCAAGAAGGTTCAGGTTTTGATCCCCGAAGCGGATTGGATTCCCAAACAGGCACTTCTCGAAAAGATCAAGGCTACCTATCAACCGTATGGAATCGACGTTGAAGCACTTCGTCCTCCATTTAAGGTCGAAGACGCTGACCTGACCTCCGACGCACTCCTCCTCATGTTGCCCCCAAAGCAGCTAATAAATGAGTATGGCCCTCCGACTTCCCTGCTTTACCTGTGGCTCGATGTCAAACAGGGCTACGTCGTTGCCGCGGACTCTGTGAGCGTTCCTGCATCTCCAGAGAACGGCAAGACCATCCTTGACCTGACGCCGCCTCCGCGTTACGTGATGGACACACGGGCTTTTGCGTCCGGCACCCAGAGATTCGAGAAGGATGCTTTTCTCTTGGTTAATGATCCGGCGGTCTCCGATGACGGTCGATACGTGTTCTATGGTGTCAAGAACGAGTTGCGCGTTCTTGACATGCAGACCGGCCAACTTGTAGCGACAGAACCGTGCGATGGAGATGGGGACCTCTGGATTCGCGGGTCGGTGCTATGCCGGTGCAGGAGGAAGTTCGTCAAGCACACCTCGAAGATCGACAGAACGGGGCTCCAGCTTTATAACGTGTCAAGTCCGCCCGTGCCGAAGCCGCGTGCCTCGTTGTTCAATGACAAGGAAGTGACACAGTTGGCCATCACGGGCGAACATCTGTTAGCCCTAGCTGACGGTGTGCTGCATGTCGTGTCGATTAAGTCGCTCGAATCGCCGCAAATCGTATACACCGACTCTGAGAAGTGTGGCAGCTTCGCCACGGCCGATTCGGGGGACATCTTGTTGGTTGCGCCGGAGGCAAAAGGAGACGACTCACAAAAGGCCCTGAAGGTTCGCATTGCGAAGATGGAGAGCGACGGCCGCCTACTGTTCCGAAAAGACACGACGACCGATGTTCTTGGAAAGCACCGTTCCTTTTGTGTGGCAGATGGGGTCTTGGTGGGGTTCGGCGACTCGCGTTACGTCTCAGACAGAACATTAGACGTTTACGATATCCGAGGCGACGAACCCAAGCACCTCGGGACTATTGAGGCCCGCGCGCGGGACGTACTCATCCTGCCGAGTGCGATTGTCTTGCTCGAATCTTACGCGCTTCGGTTCTACGATACGCGCCAACCCCTGCGTCCGGTGTTTCTCGGAGAGCTTCCCGTCGCGTGGCAAGTTCCGAAGCGTTTTGCGATGTACGGCTTCTTGCCAATGGCGACCTTCCACACGACCGCACCAATGTCGCGTCAGAATGTTCGTCGCGTGAATGACAAGATAATCGTCCTTAGCTCAGGCATGAGCAATGAGTACGTTCTCGGTCCAGGATACGCCAAACTTGGTGAACCGATGGGCACATTCCGCGTGGACGTAATTGACCTGGGTGTCGCTAGAGGGGCGAAGGCTGACGCGAACGACAACAAAGGCGACGCATCGTTAGGCTGCGCATTGAGGCAAGAGCCCAAGGATTTTGTTGCGACTCTGCGCACGGAAGGCAACATTGCACGATCTGGCACTGAATCGCGCTCGGGAACACCTGAAGGGCTGAACGGCATCTGCCAACTGCAACCAGGACAAAACAGGACGATCACTCTCGATAAGGGCGGCGAAATGACCTTTGAGTTCTTGCTGAGTCGCTTTGGCAAGTGCGAGTTCAAGATCACAACTGATAGCTCCAAACCCATCAAGTTGAAAAGCGGTAGCAGTCCCGCTGTCTTCCTGGTTAGCAAGAACCGTCCACTTAGCCTTCTCGTTGAGCATACGAAAGACAAGGAACTGATGCCTCTGAAGGTACTCAATGTCACTGGAAGAAGAACCCCGCAATTCAAGGCGGAACTTACCTCGGTCCGGTGAACCGTTTTGCGGGGGCTGCCTGGCCCGCACCGGTTCTCGCTCTTAGGGGTGACGCTATGCCGATCATTGTTCAATGTTCCGGCTGTGGAGGCAAGTTTCGCGCGCCCGACGAAGGCGCAGGCAAACGGGTGAAATGCCCGAAATGTGCGAACATGATCGAGATTCCCGGTCTTGCCCAAGCCCAAGACGGAGATGCACTCCCACAGCCTCGACCACCGATGGCCCATCGGACAAGCACCCCCCAGCCGCCAAAACGACAAGCGGAGAATGGGAAGGGCTGTTCTATTCAGAAAGAGTCAAGGGCCGCTATACTGCCCAGTGAGCGCGCGGCCCAAACACCGCCTCTGGTCCAAGACGAAGTTGCATTTCTAAAGGATGCGGCCACCGAGCAAACTGTCAAGGTGGCCCAACAGGACAAGCGACCGGGTGTGCCGATGCTGGTGGTCGTTTACGGCTGGTTGTTCATAGCACTCTTCGGTAGCCTGGGGGCCCTTCTCCTGTTGCGCGTCGCGGTGGGCATAGTCAACGGTTTCTTTACGGAACCCTATTACATTTTCTTCAATGGCGCACTTGGCATCGCGCCCCTGTTGGGTGCATGGGCCGGCGCACGTCTCAAAGCTGGACGCCGCCGGGCTGTGTACGGCCTTATCCTCTTCGGAACGGTGCTAACGCTTGCTGGTGTAAGCCTTCTCCTGATGGGCGAGGGCGCAACAATTGTCGGCGGGATTGTCCTGGTCATTGTGGCAATACTCTTCTTGCCACCGCTTGTGACGGCATTTGCACACTGGGACAGGTTTTTCTAAGGAGGGAACGCCCCGCCAGAAGCAGCCGGACGAAAGGGCACGCCCGTAAAGGGTTCGGCCTTCGGGTCAGCAACGGCAGCCAACACGGGCGGAACAGCGGGACTCGGGCGGCATTGTTACGGCACCATCGACAGCCGATCCCATGTACAAAGTGGCCGGCAACAATGCCAACGCCCGGGGCTCCGGCGGCCATCGACAGCGGCCGGCAGCACGGCCAACGCATGGGGGTGGGCCCGCGGGGGTAGTTGCGGGCCTCCGACCCCTTGATTATGCTATCGGATGGTTGGAAAGGCGTTGGGGGGTGGCGCTCCTTTTTGTTTGGGGAGGATCATGCAATGCCAATCGCAGTTCAGTGTTCGGGTTGTGGCGGCAAGTTCCGTGCGCCGGATCAAGCGGCGGGCAAGCGAGTCAAGTGCCCGAAGTGTGCCGCGGCGATTGAGGTCGGCGGCATTCGGCAGCAACAAACCGCCGCAGTTGGGCGATGTGAAAAGCCCCCGCGGCCAACCGACCGTCCTCCGGGGCACGTATCTGAGACTTCCCCTCCAACCGCAGGAGTTCACTCGCGCGCCCGGGCGAAAGGCCGTCTCTTATGGGCGATTGCCGCCGGAGGATCAATCGTGGCGCTCGCCGCTGTGGTCTTCTTGCTGCCAACGGTTTTCCAACAGAAGAGAGAACAACCGGAAGTCGGCGGGCCAACCCTGGCCGCAACACAGCCTGTTACACCCGCCGGACGCGAGGTGGCCGTTGGCGCAGATAGGTCTGGTGTCACCAGCACGCCGGGCAGTTCCACTCCAAACGGCGCGCGGACGCCAACCAGTGCTGAAGGGCTCCAGTCGCCTATCGCGTCAGACGATCCGAAACGCACAAAGCAGTCAAGTGGACCGAAAAGAAAACTGCCAGACCCGCCCAATGAGTTGGCGTTTTCAGCCAAGACGGTCAAAATGTCGCCGGGGGACCGGTGGAACTATATCATTCTTTCTGGCGACGACTCCTTGGATGGAAAGATTCTGAAGTTCACCCTTGAGAAACGTGAGAAAGACGCCTTCCATTTCTCGGCTCAGCTAGAGAGCGGTCCGCCTTGGCAGTTTGTTGTGAAGGCGGAGGGGACGCTAGCGTTTCTTCCACGGGAGGTTTCTAGCGGAGTTTTCGAGGTTGCTGGAATATCCAGCATTCCCGACAGCATCAACCAGTATTCTACCTGGCGAAGTAACAACCTCCATTATACGTATGACGCGAATGGTGCCCAACACACCCTGGGTGAGAAAACTGCCGCAACTGGCCCGTGCGTGTGTTGGGTGCCCGCTGGCCAATTCGTGTGCGCGAAATTCTCGCATGAGGCGATTGAAGAAGGTCAAGCGAAACTTGATGGAGAATACTGGCTGACCCCGGAGTTGCCTTTTGGGGTCCGTTGCCGCTGGCAACGCGCAACAAGCGTTTCCTCAATCTTCATGGAACTTTGTTCGTACAAGGCGGCAGAGCAAACCCGAACGGCATCGACCTCATGCGTTCCCGAGGCAGCGAGACGAGCATTTATCGACTGGATCAAGGCTCACGACAAACATGGCCCGCATGGTCCGCTTGTTGAACATCTACTGGCCCTTTTCCACATCGCCATTCAAGATCGTCCCGACAAGAAGGTCCGTTGGACGATTGGCTCCAATCTCACCAAGGATGGGAAAGGATATGTTCTACAGGTGGAAGATGAGAAGTTCACCGTAGTTGAAATCCCGGCAGGCGTTCAGGATGAGGAGTCAAAGAGTCACCTTAAGGAGTCTATCGGTGAGGAGGAGCCCGCCTCAGCTATTGGACGAAAGGGGACACGCGGGGACTTTGTTGGTATCTGGAGTTTCACCGGGCAGGACTGGCCTCCAGGCATAGCGTTCGATTTTCACCAGGATGGCACTCTTTACGTTACGGCGGAATCTCAGTCAACAGCGGTTGGTAGATGGAAGTACGAGGGCGGTGTCTTGATATTCGATACCCCAAAAGGCAAACGAGCGCGCGTCAGTTGGGTTGGTGACGATGAAGCGACGCTTGAAGGCGAAGGGTTCCCACTGACCACCATACGTCGCCTGAAGCATTAGGCACAACAGGGGATAACGCCCCGAGTGTGGCCCCACGGAAGGTTGCTCTTGCAAGGTTTGCAGCAGATGGCGGCGGGACGATTGGGGCGGGCGGCTGGCGGCAACAGCAAGTTGGCACAACTTTGCCCCGCGGGACTCTGGCGGCATCGGTGCGGCACCATCGACAGCCGATCCCATGTATGCAGCGGCCGGCGGCAATCTAATCGCGCGGGACTCCGGCGGCCATCGACAGCGGCCGGCAACCAGGCCGGCGCATGGCGGTGGGCCCGCGCGGGTAGTTGCGGGCCTCCAGCCCGCTGATTATGCTATCGGATGATTGGAAAGACGTTGGGAATCCGCGCTCCTTTTCGTTGGTGGAGGATGATGCAATGCCCATTGCGGTACAATGTCCGGGCTGCGGCGGCAAGTTTCTCGCGCCCGACGAGCAAGCCGGCACGAAGGTGAAATGCCCAGACTGCGCCGCCGCGATTGAGGTGGGCGGCACTGGGCAGCAACAAGCCTCCCTAACGGGGCAACGTGAGGAGCGCCCGAAGCTGATCGAACACCCTCGGACCGCCACGCCTCCACACGCAGCAGGCACCCTGCCGATGCAGATGCCCTGCGCTGTCGCTCGCGGCAGCCCGGCGCAATCCTGCCAGCCCATCGCGCGCAACAAAATGCGCGAGCCATCTCCAGAACCGTCGCCCATGATTTGTGCAATATCACCCCGAAGAAAATTCGCGGTGGCGGCGGCAGTCGTAAGTCTTGTTCTGGCGGCTTGGTTTGCGTCTGTTCATTTTATAATGGCACCGCATGTCGCTGTGATGCGCCGCGAGATTGAGCAGGAGGAAGCAGAGCGCCGAGTCCTTTTGCACAATGCGGGCATAAACGAGACAGATACCGCTGACAAGGCAACTGTTGACAAGCTGTTCGAGGCGATGATGAAGGACGAACACACGTACCGACTGGCAATGGAGACGGTGGCGCGGCGAAACGAGCGAAGCAAGAAGATTCGTGACCAACTTGAGAATGTCGCGTCCCCTCATTCGCTCAGAGGCTTATGTGTCTACCTCGGCTCGTTTGTCGGAACGTTCGGTTCGCCGGGCCGTATGAGAGGGGCGGCATCATTTTGGCCGGGTGCGGCGGAAGTGGTCACGCTATTGGGCATTGCTGCCTTCTACTGGTTGCGCCCGGGACGGCGATCTGCATAACACCTATCCACGTCCGGTGCCCAGTTTGCGGCACGAGGCTTCTGCGAGCCCTCACGGCCGGCCGATCATTCGCTAGAACCGGTCGGCTCGGGAGACAAAGGGCTTGAGGTGCTGGACTGTGGGTGATCTCCACGGCGTCGCCGCCGCCGCCGCATAATCGCAGCCCCCGGAACGCAGGTGACTAGCAATCCAAGAAGCAGTGCCATTGTCGATGGCTCTGGCGTTGCCGCACCCTGCGTGTAATCCAGACGAAGCATCAAATTGTTGGTGCCGCCGGCAGGTTCACCCTGGACCCACGGAGGGCCGGACCATTGATACCAACTCCGATTTGTGGTGTCGGTCGAGTTATCGTAGGGCATCTGCGCGGTGATGGTGTCGATTACCCCGTATATGTCGGCATTCGCGCCGACCCCGACGTTGATGTTGAACGACGTAAAGTTGTAATGCGTCCATCCAGAACTGCCGAGGGTCTGACTTGTCAAGGCGGCCAATTGCGAGCCGGGGGCCCCCGTGCTGCTATTCTCGGCGTCAAGCATGACATTGAGGCTACCACTCGTCTGAGAGATACCGTACAAATCAAGCCCCGTGACAACCATATAATTGTTGGGGTATGGATTCGTGAACCGAACAGCGCCTTGGGCGATTCCATTCCATGAGCTGTGCATAACCCCCGAGTCGTAGGAAAGGGTTTGTCCAAATGCCGCCGGTGCCGCCGACAACGAGCAGACCAATAGCGACCCAATCAGAGCCAAAGACGGAAAGCGGCGCGGCACGGTCCGACCTTCAACGACCAGACAACCAAGACGCTCTTGGGAAACCATAACGCTACCTCCCTAGTAGTTTGGTAGAAAGGAATGCCCCGACAATTTGCAATTTGGCACCGGTTAAAGGCGATCTAGCCGAACGCTTCGGAAATGGAAAAACGCACGAGAGGGTGCGACGAAGAAAGAAAAGCCACGCTGAGCAGACCTTCTTTGCCAGCGTGGCAACGTCAGCGGCGTTGCCGAAGGGAGAGAAAAAGACGGAGCGTGCGCAATGTCCCCGGCAAACTGGGGTAAGACGAGCTAGCGGGGACACAGCGCTGCCTCTATTAGTCGGTGTGAAGGGCGGGCCATCTAGCCATCTGGCTATGGCCCACATATCCCCCTAGTTTACCTACCGCCGCCAGAAGTGCAAGCGGTTTGCAACCCCTATCCCGAAGGATTTTTCGGATTTTTCCAGCAATCTAACTCTATGGTTGGACCATCGCTGCACCTGATAGACGGGTAATCGCCACCAACACCTGGATTCTGGCGACCGGGCCAAGAGAACAGCCGACACGATGCGGGCATATCAGCCGGCGGCACCCAAGCCGCGGACCAGCCCATGCCGTGCCGGAACTTGTCAGATTCCTTCGGCCGATTTCGGGTGATCTACGGCAAGCCCAGGTCAAATGCCCCCACCGTGGCTATTTGCAGCCCACCCGGATTTCCCAACGCCGGATTCGGAGTCGCCGCATCGGGTTGAAAACCCGCCGGCAGCTTGCAGGCCGGAGGGGCGGACCGCCCGACGCGAACTCCACTCCGGGGGTTCCACTCCAGGGGTGGTTGCGGGCCTCCGGTCCCTTGATTATGCTATCAGATGCTTGTAAAGAGGCTGGGGAATCAACCAGCCCGACTTGTAACAAATCGGAACAGCGAACGAGGAACGACCACCGGACCACAGACCGGCCATGAAGACAACTTGAACGACGCGCGAGCGTCAAGAACTGCTTCTTGCAATTACCGCCAACTTGAGCCTATGCGCTCTTGCGAACCCGAACGCAGTCTTGGACCGCGCTCCCGCCAAGGGAGCGTCGAGCCAGGCTGTTTCGGGTGCCCCTTGGCGGGGGCTGCAAGAGCAGCCTCGGTCTCGGCGCTCCTTTTTCATCCGTTCGATTGCATTGGATGCTGGATGCGGCAGGTGCGCAGGGGCGAGCAATGACGTAATTGGACGTTTCCGAACGCAGAACTATGGCAAAGGCAGAATCCATCAAGGTGCTCCTCGCACAATGGAAGATCGGCGACCAACCGGCTGCGGAGAGGATATATCAGCTTTACTCCCAACGACTCTGGGCGCTGGCGAGAGCTCGAATTGACGCGCGACTTGCCCAGCGCGTGGGTGCCAGCGACATCGTGCAGTCCGCATTCCAGTCATTCTTTCGCCTTGCCAGAGACGGCGAAATCCATATTGACCACTCCGAATCAGTTTGGCGCTTGTTGGCAGCGATCACCGTCAACAAGGTGCGCCAACAAAAGGAGCGCCACAATGCCGCGCGCCGCCGTCGTGGCGCTGAGGTCCGCCTGGCAGATTTGAGGACTGATCCATCGGCATTCGCGCACACGCCGACGCCCTTGGAGGGAGTAGTCCTTGCAGACGAGCTAGAGACGCTCATTGCCCGGTTGGAGCCACCGGAGCCGGAAATACTCAGTCTGTGCTTGCAGGGGTTCACCCCTTCCGAGATCGCCCTGAAAGTCCATTGCTCCCGCTGGTCGGTTCGTCGGGTTCTCAATCGGATCGGGCACCAATTAGAACAACGCCTTGAAGATAATCCCTAAAAAATCGGTTCCATGCACCACGGCCGCCTTGTTTTCGGATTAACTGCTGTACAACCGGGTTTTCACGAAGTTGTTGCACGCAGCCGGAACGTGGCGGGTAACCACTATGACCACTCACAGCCCCACCATTGCAGGGGACGAGTTAGATGACCAGTCGTGGTCTCTCCTCAACAAGTCGGTCTTCCGCTTTGAGGACGCTTGGAACGGAGGGGTACGCCCGGACCTCGGTGCATTCCTACCGTCGCTGAACGGCATTCTGCGAGAGCGGATTCTTGTCGAACTCATCAAAGTCGATCAGGAAAACTCCTGGCGCGCGGGAAGCCGCCGGCTCCTTGAAGCCTACCTTTCGGATTGGCCAGAGTTGAGCCAGAGGGAAGACGCCCTCGTGGAACTGCTGAGCGCCGAGTGCCTCACGCGGTCGATCTTTGACAAGGCTCCCAGCTTTCGAGAGCTTAGGTCACGGTTTCCTGTTCTGTGTGAACAGGTTCCGTTGGCCCGTCTTCGGGAAGAAGCCGACTGCGAAAAAAGCCGTGCGGTTGAGTCGGCCGGTTCCTTGGCCGCGTCCAGCGTTTGGTGGCCGGGCGATGCCTCACGCAGTAGGCTAATCAGCGCGATCCCTGGGCGGTATGACATTCGTGGCGTACTGCATCAGCGGAGCAACGGAGTTGTCTACACGGCATACGACCGCCAACTTGCTCGGGAAGTCGCGATTGGCGTCTGCTGCTGCGATCCGTCAGCCGAGCCCTTGGCCAGCGGACTCTTCCTGCGCGAGGCCCGGCTGACAGCGGCAGCGGGTTCGCCTACCAGCCAAACCATTTACGATTTCGGCAAGGTGTCGGATTTCTGCTATCTGGTTGTACCCCTCGACAACGTTAAGCGGCGAGGTCGGGGTCACGCACTTATTCCGCCCGGTCGGGCGCGAGGACGTTCTATGAGTCTCCTGCAAGAAGAACAGATCATTCGCGGGACGTTCGAGGTCGAACGACTCCTTGGCGAGGGGGCGTTTGCAGAGGTCTACCGGGTGAAGCACCGGTTTCTGGGCCGACAGGCCATGAAGGTCTTCAAAATGGTGGGCATGACCATCGAGGAGACTGAGGAGATGCTTGGCGAAGCACTGGTGCTATCGCGCATCGGCCACCCGAACATCATTCGAGTCTTCGACGCCAACGTGACAGACACGTCCCGAGGTATCTGTGGCTTCTTCACGATGGAGTACGTAGCGGGCGGAAGCCTGGAGCGGTTCTGGCGTTCTCATGGGAACCGCTTCGTTCCGATTGAAACAGCGATTGACCTTATTCGACAGGTCTGCCGAGGTTTGGCCGTTGCCCATCAGGAACAGCCGCCCCTGGTTCACCGCGACATAAAGCCACAGAACATCCTTGTTGGCTATGAACCTGACGGGTTGCGTGCCCGAGTGAGCGATTTCGGGCTTGCCAAACACGTGAATCCGTTGACGCTCCTGGCCAGCGCGCGAGGTACGCCGTGCTTCAAGTCTCCAGAGGTGTTCCAGGACCCGCAGAGCGATTCGTGCGCCGGGGATGTTTGGGCAATCGGATCGACGCTGTACTTGTTGCTGACCGATCGGCTGCCGTATGGCGGTCCCGAAGAAACCGGAGCGCTCGACCCCAAGTGCTATCAGCGGCCCCTGGTGCCCCCGAGTCGGCTCAACATCCAGGTCGATGGGGACCTCGACTCCATCGTGACCCGCAGCCTCGCGGTAAATCCGCAAGATCGCTACGCGAATGCCGGCGCACTGCTGGAGGACCTGGCCAGTTGGAAGCCCCGCCCGTCCGGCCGAGTGGCTCATGTGGCATCTACGGAATCGTGGGAGGCGTCAAAGGGCGTGCTCGGAACATGGTCGCCTGGCAATAAGAGCGAGGCGCAGAAGATGGTCGCCAAAGCCGTCGCGTTTTCTCGGAAAGCCAACGCTTTGGGCGATGCTGCTGATCTGATGGAGGAGGCGTTCAACAAGTGGCCAGACTTGCGAAGCAAGTATGAATACCAGCTACAGTTATGGCGGCGAGGCGTGAGCATGTGAACCGCGTGTTGCGGACAGTGAGGTTGTGATTCGATGAGGACGATTGAACGGCGCTGATCTGTTTTGGTGGAGCGACTGTATGTACCAAGGACTCGAAACCTGCCGACACTGCGGCCGACGAGTTCTCTTGTCCGGCAGCAAGTGTCCGGTCTGCGGACAACTGGCGACCCAACCCGCGTCTACCGTCACGCAGACTTCAGTGCCGGTGGCACGATCGCAAGAAGTAAAGGAGACCCGAGCAGGAACGATAGATTCTTACGAACTCCTGCTCGAAGCCGCAATCCCAGAGCTGTATCGTGTGAATGCGTTCCGCGTCCTGGATTTACCCACAGACGCGACAGCCAGGGAAGTCACCCGCTGCGCTGAAATGATAAGAATGAGGGAGAAGTACGGCAACGGTTTTGCGAGGCCCGCTGGCCCATTGGCACTGGCCCCGGCACCCGACGAAGGTGTAATTCGCACGGCGTTGCAGCACCTGCACGATCCTGAGCAGCGGCTTGTGAACGAGTTCTTCTGGTTCTGGCCAGCACAGTTGGGGCAGGGAAAGACGGATAAGAGTCTGCGGGCGCTGGCAACTGGGAAGATCAAGGCCGCCTTCGAGGCTTGGTCTCATGCCGAGAGAAACAGCAGCGATAGTAACGTTTCCATGCACAACATCGCCGTGCTGACCCACACGATGGCTCTCGACTATGAATTCTCGTCGCGATCTCGGCGATTGGACGAAAACGAGACCAAACAGCGTAACTACGCATGGGGACATGCTTTCAAACGGTGGAGAGTCCTTCTGGAGTATGAGGGTTTTTGGAGCAGGCTGTCGGCGCGGATACGCGATCTGAGCGACCCGAGGCTGACCGCGGGCACCGCACGGCGA
>Ga0326727_10022980_pt1 | contig 11971 bp, 3 predicted proteins | sample MB2enrmetagenome_FD_207643 | JGI IMG/M metagenome (GOLD analysis project Ga0326727, IMG submission 207643) | Lab enriched peat soil microbial communities from McLean, Ithaca, NY, United States - MB29MY | ecosystem: Environmental > Terrestrial > Soil > Wetlands > Peat | place: USA: New York... | reverse complement strand
ACTCAAAGAACTACTTCTCCACCACCATCCCGGCCTACAAGCAGAACATCTTCGGCTATAACGCCAGCGGCCCGGTGTACATTCCCCATATCTACAACACCGACAAGAAAAAGACCTTCTTCTTCTGGGACGAGCAGTGGGTAATTCTGCACGTGCCCAACCAGGTCACCAGCATAATACCCACGGCGCTTCAGGCCTCCGGCTGCTTCTTTTCGCCGATCAAGGATCCGCTGACGGGCAACCTCTTCCCGACGTCTACGGGAGGCTCATGCCCCGCCGGCTATTACCAGATCCCGAGCGGCAGAATCAATGCCAGTTCGGCGGCGTACCTGAAGACGCTCTATCCGACGCCCAACTACGTTCTCCCCGGCAGCACCACCAACTACATCAACAACAAGGCGCAGATTACCGATCAGCGCGACGATGAGATCAAGATCGATCACAACTTCACCTCCAAGTATCACGCCATGGGCGAGTACCTGGACGAATACCAGTCGTACGCGCAGAATACTGAGAGCCCGGGCACCACTCCAATCAGTACGGAGACCGATTTCACGCACAACAAGCTGGCGCAGGTTTCTCTCACCCAGGCCCTGACGCCGAACATGATCAACACCACCAGCGTGGCCATGAACATTTACCTTCTGAACCTGACCCTGGTGGGAATCACAGACATCAGCCAGGTACCGGGTTTCACTGAAACTCTCTACTATCCCAACGGCCTCTATGCCAGCCGCACTCCTGTAATCTCGTTCAGCGGCGGCATGGCCGGCGAGGGCATCCAGGCGGCGCGGCCCATCCCCCATGCGTCCGATCTGGACAATACGGTCAACGACAACTGGAGCTGGCTCAAGGGCAAGCACTACATCACGGCCGGCATCACCTTCGTGTGGAACACCAAGCGCCAGGTTTCGGGCCAGCAGACCAATGGCTCGCTTTCCTTCAACGGCGCCTCCAGTGCGGCCACCTCGGCACAAAAGACTGCAACGGGCGGCTGCGCCAGTACTACGCCCGGAGTTCCAAACGGGGAATCTGCTTCCGGCCTATGCAGCATTGATGACTCGATGTCGGATATGCTCCTGGGCTATCTCGGCGGCTTCAGCCAGGCCAGCAACGCGCCTCACGGCGACATGCACGCCTTCTCGTGGACGCCGTATGTAGAGGACCAGTTCAAGTTCAATAAGAACCTGAGCTTCACCCTGGGCGTGCGCTTGTACCACCTGCCCCTGCCCTACGGCGTGCCCAACTCCGAGACCAACTGGGACGCGGGAGTCACGCCGGGGAACATTTACAACAACCCGGCTTATGTAGCAGCGAACGCGCCGACCGTAAACGAGTTCAGCGGCGCCACCAACCTCAAATATCCCGCCACCTACAGCAACGGCCTGCTCTACAACAGCGGCCAGTCGGGCGGCTTGCCGGTAAACTTCTCCAACGCCCACACCTGGTACGTCGGGCCCGATGGCGGCTTCGCCTGGGATGTTTTCGGCAATGGCAAAACCAGCCTGCGCGGCGGCATCGGCATCAGCTACACGCGCATCTTTACCAACCAGGATTGCTCCTTCAATTGCATAGCCAATCCTCCCGTGTTCAGCAACCAGAACCTTTCCAACCTGGTACTCCCTTCAACCTCGTCCTGGAACGTGTTGGGAGCGGGCGGCTCCGCGAATACGGAGAGCGTGATATCGGTCACCGGAGGGGACTACCAGATCGGGGCCTCGCCGGCGACCAGCTACTCGCTCGGAGTCCAGCATGAATTCCCCATGAACATCATCGCGTCGGTGGTGGGAGCGGGAAGCCGTCTCCAGCATCTGGAGAGCACATGGAACTGGAATCAGGCGCCTCCCGCCGTCGTGAATGGCGTAAGCTACGACTACAATCCGCTGATAGCCATCAACGCCGCAGACAGCAACAAGGGCGACAACGCGAACTACTATGCGCCTTACCAGGGTTTTGGCACCATCAATGTCTATTCCACCCGGCTCTGGCAGGAGTGGAACGGCCTGGAGGCTCAGGTCAAGCATCCGGTGACGAAATCTCTCTATGTTGCCGCGGCCTACACCTGGTCGCACGACACATCCAACTCCGTGGTCAATCCGTATAACCTCGGCCTTTTCCACGGCAATAATGGGCTGAACTATCCTCAAACGTTTAACATCACGGTGCTCTACGAGTTGCCGTTCTTCCAGCACAGCGGCAACCTTTTCGAGAAGGAGATCCTGGGCGGATGGCGCTTGAACGACATCTCGACCTTCCGCGCCGGAGGCTCGATCACGCCAGGTATAACCTTAACCAACGGCGGACTCACCAACCGGCCATTCGTGGTGCCGGGTGCTTCGACCAACGGGCCAAAGCAGTGGAAGGTCACCGCATCTAACGCTACGCCTCAATGGTTCAACGAGGCAGCGTGGGTGAATCCGACTACTGTCGTAAACGGAGTGTCGAACGCGACTCTCTATTATGGGTACTATGGCAACGCCCAGAACGGCACCATCCGCGGGCCGGGCCAGGAGATTTGGAACCTGAGTATGTTCAAGGAGTTCCACTTCAGGGAGACGAACGTGGTTGAGTTCCGCGCTGAGGCGTTCAATCTGCTCAACCATACCAACCCGCAAAACCCGAATGCCACCGTAGCCAATTCGAACTGGAACAAGGTCACCAGTGCGTACGATCCCCGCATCATGGAGCTCGCACTGCGCTACAAGTTCTAACTTCGGCGTGAATCAAGAAAAAGGCGCCATCTGCTTCGGCAGGTGGCGCCTTTCTTTTTTGGGTGTCTCCCTCAAATTCGTGGAAAAACAGTACAGTTTGATACTACTGCGGCCCTTTTACCGACAGGATCCTGACGGGACCGATCAGTCCGGACGGCAGCAAAGGCGTAGATGAATTAAATTTGTGGATATTGGTCTCGGTCAGCCTGGATTCTTTTGGTAATCCTTCATCGCCAATCAGCCGATTCGGCCAGAGATTGACCACAGTGACCTCGAGATCGTTGCCTCTCGCTTTCACTCGACCGGTCAGGTCTACGCGCGCGGGCTTTGCCCAGGCGACTCCCAAGTCCTGGCCGTTGAGACGCACCGCGGCCACTTCATGCAATTCACCCAGGTCGAGCAGCAGCCGTGCGCCTCGCGCCGGAGCGCCCATCAGGTCGAACGTCTTTCGATAAACAGCAGTGCCCGAATAATGCTTGATACCGAATTCGGGCCGCGTTGTCCAATCGACGAGCTGATCGAAGATCACCTTCTGCGGCCCGCCCCATTTGGGGTCGAAGCTGACCTCCCATGCCCCGGTCAGCATATGTTGAACTCCATCAGCCGATGGGTAATTCGATTTGGCCCTTCCGGCGGCATGTTCGCCGATAAGTTTGCGAAAGACAACGAATGCCGAGCCGCAGGGATCCAATTCCAGGGGAACAATGGTGCGGCCGCCTTCCTGGCGAAACGAAACAGCATCGCGCATCGCGCCCGTGACCGGATCCCATATCTCCGGCTGTTTGCCGGATACGCGGAACGTACACTCCAGTTTTTCCGCGGGTTGCCAATGACTGCTGACGAAGTAGATGTCGGCGTCGTCCATCCTGCGATGGATCCAGTAAATTACGCCATCGTCACTAAGGCCGCTATGCTCGAAGTCCGGCGGAACCCCGGCATCAAGCAGGGTCTGCCGGGCAGATTGTCCCGATACCAGATAGCCGAAACCAATGTGCCGCTTCATCATGGCCGTACTGCTTCGGTCGCCGCCCCACAATTTCGCGACCAGGGCCGCGAACGTCTTCTCATCGTCAGGATGAACTGGCAGGCCGGCGAGTCCCGTGGGGGGCGGGCCGACGACGGTGGCGCCCGCCTCGATCAGTTCCGCCATCTTCCGGAGCGCGTTGAGGGTCATGGGCCGATTGTCGGGCAGTATAAGTACCCTGTAGCTCATGCCGTCCGGCAGAACGATGCGCCCCTTCTTGACGCTCATCCTCGTCAGCAGCACATCCGTATTTGAACAGTCGTGGTCGTACCCTTCGCCCAAAGTCGGATGATCGATCTTCATCGGCTCGCCATCGCCGAGGTTGTCACCTTCATAGAAGATCGCGTCCGCGACGAACTTGCCTTGCTGCAGCAGATAGCAGCAGCGCGCGAGGTAAGTATTGAAGGCCGGCGTCTGCTCCCACCAGGTCGTTCGTGCGTTGTAATGCGTACCCGCAAAGTAGACGTACCCAGGCTTTGCTGTCAGGGATGGCGAGTGGCTGAAGTTGTGAACGCAGATGCGATTGACGCCATCGCAGAACGCCCGGTCCGCCACCGGTTTCAGGTCAAAAAGCGACTCTTCCCATTCCGGCCCGATGCTGGTGAATGCCTCATCCATATTCACAGGCATTCCATAGATGTGGCTGGCGCAAGCGCCATTACGCGCCCAGAATCTGTTCTTCGGCGCGGGGCGATGAAAGCTCGGCACCCAAAACTCGGCCATTGGCATGTCCACCCGGCTGGTGTTCTGGAGCAAGTCGGCAGTATGCAAATTGGGGCCGGCGGCTTCAGAAAAGAAAGTCAAACCATTCTCTTTGCAGAGTTTTTCGAGATGCCCGTAGTGGCATTCGGCCATCAGATCGCTGGTGGTCAGCTGATGATCGCGCCGAATCCGTTCCCGGGTCGCCGCATCGGCCATTTCCGCTCCCGCAAGCACAGGCAGGTAAGGAATCAGATCGTATCCGCGGCGCAGCTTGAATTCTTCAGCAAATTTCATTGTCCATGTAAAGTCCCCGGCCTCCCAACTGTCGTCCTCAACACCGATCAATCCCTTGCGCTCCTCGGGCAGCATCTCCTTGAGCAAGGGACCCATGGTGACCGACCAAACCTGGTCGGTAGCTTCGCTGCTCATCGCATCGGAGAAGTATCCGAAACTGTCGCGGGTGTCGGTTGGAATCTGCGCAAAGCGCAGGATCTTCCATTTTCCGGCAGGCGGATTCCAGACCATATGCCCATTGGCATCCATCTTCGCCGTGAGGTCGAGGACCTCGCTCGCTGAAAATCCAGTTCGGTCAGGAACTGCCAGCACGGCTACATCGCGAAAAGGTCGCTGTTCGGTGCTCCGCGCATTCGCTGACCAATTGGATCCACTTCCCAAAGTATGCGCGGTTGGCAAGGCCAGGATTCCATCGAACGTCGCCGGTCCATCGATCGCCGTCTCGCTCCAGGCCAGCTTCTGGTTGCAGTATTCGTCGGAAATCTGCCCTGACGTCCCGGCCAGTCCCATAGCCAGGCAGAATTTCAGATTCAGGCGCGCCGATTCCTTGGCAACATAGCGGATGCGCTCGCGCCAAAGCGGCGTCCAGGCTTGCAGCGGCGGAAGTGGAATCGGCGTGTTGTAACAGCCGGTGTATTGACCTTCCTTTACGAACTCGTATTCAAAATTGTGATCCTTATCGACAAGAACCATCCTGGGCATGCTAGACGGTACCCTGCCCGCTCCGCAGTCATAGAGAATGAAACCCGCAATTCCCTTGGCCTTCATCTGCTCGAGGTCGTAGGTCATTGCGGCAGGGGTGGTATCAAAGTTAAGCCACACCCAATAAACCCACGGCGCGGCCGATTGCGGCGGATGCAGAAAGCCCTTCGGCAATTCAGCCTGAGTAACTCGCGTAACGGCCGGCCGATTCAAGATGGGAGAGCCGGCGGGCGATTCGCTCCGAGCGCCATCTTCAACCCCAACGCCCCGAACCGCGCCGCTTATCAACGGCGAGGCCGCTGTTACTGACGCCGCTGCAAGCATCCGTTCCAAAAACTTCCGCCTGTCCATGGGTAAATTTCCTTTCGATGAATGTGAATAAGAAGCCACGGTGAAAACAATCGGTCGCGCCAATACTGCAGCCGGGTGATCTTTCGAGTATTAGAAAGAGGACAATAAAATCCGTGACCCACCTTTGCCAGCGTGGGTCACGGAAGGAGGCTGCGAACCACTTCTATAAACTGCTCTTAGAAGTTAAAGCGACCAGTAAGTTGGAGTATCCTCGGATCGTTTGCCTGGGTCGGCGATACCGTCCCGAACGTCGAGCCTCCCAAGCTGGTGCTTGGGTTGCCCCAGTTCGGCGTGTTCGCAACGTTATAGACCTCGCCGCGGATTTCAAAGGTTACATTCTCGTAGATGTTGAACTTCTTGAACATCGAAGCATCAAGAAGCGGATGAACGTGGAAGCGAACGCTTTCCATGTCGGGACCGATGGTAGCAAGCCAGAACCCGGAAGGAAGCTGCTGGAACGCCGGCGTGGATGAAGAGTTGGCACAAGCTGCTGCGCCGATCACAAGCGCGCCTGAGGAATTCTCGTAGCAGGTATTGAAATACTTCCCATTGCCGGGATTGGATATGCGAGGATTCGCGAGTTGAGTGACGCCACCCGGAGTGGAGACCAGAGTTCCGTTGGTCTCGCGCAGCACGGTGTTGAGCGTCCAATTGCCGACGATTGTCCGCCCTATCAGGGAATGAACAAGCGTCGGAATCTGGTAGGTGGCGATGAAGTTTTCGATCATCGTTGGACTTGAGTCCTGATAGCGGAACGTCTGGTTGAAGCTGTTCTGTCCGGCGTTCAGGTAGGAGTTCTGGTCCATCAGTTTGTCCCAGGTAAAGTTACCCTGCACACTGAAACCGCGGCTCATGCGCTTTACAGCCGTAAGTTGCAGCGAGTTGTAAAGCTGATCTCCAACCGAGGCATAGTCATCCGTCACACCCGTGAATTCAGGAAACGGCACCAGCAGGCTCGATTGCAGAATTGTCGCGGTGGCGTTTGAAGACGATGTGGGAAGCAGCGAGGCTCCATACATCGGATTCGGCACCTTGGTATTCAGATAAGTGGCTAGCGAGGCGTTGTTGTAGTACTGGATGGGAAGACCATTGATGGACTTGTTCACTTCCTCCCGCGATTCCTTCTGTCCGACATAGGACGCTGTAAACAGCAGGTTCCAGGGTAACTGTTCTTCAGCACTGACTGACCACTCTACGTCCCTGGGTTGAACGTGGCTTGGATCGTTGAAGCTGACGCCTTGCCCAAGCGCTGTCGCCAGTCCCAGAGCGTTGCCCGTAGGCAGAACCACCCCGGATGGAAACGGGTTGTTGAAATAATTCGCGGGATGGATATTGTCGGTCGTGGACACATAGCTCGTGGAGGCGCTGTAACCAGTACTGATCGGAGATTCCAGGGTGTTGAGATAGATGACGGCGAAGCCTCCGCGCACCACCGTATTCCTTGCTACTTGGTAAGACCCACCGAATCTCGGCTGCCAGTTAGAGTAGTTTTTCGGGTAAGGAGTGCGATTCCCGTAAGATGCAAACTGGAGGCCGCCGAGCAGCGGGAGACCCGACACCTGAGCCTGCATCGGGTTGACGCAGGTAGTGCAGAAGTTGCTGATCAACCGGTTGTACCGTTCAGTAAACGGCGACTCGTAGTCCCAGCGGAACCCCATATTCACTGTCAGCTTATCCGAGACGCGCATGTCGTCCTGGATAAAGCCGGCATAGTAAATATCCTCCATCGCGTAAGCAACGTTATTGCCGTAGGCTCCGGTGTTGGGAGTGCCGACAAGCATGGCGGCCAATGCGTTGCCGGAATTGCTGTCTCCGTTAACTGAGCAGATTTCGCCGGTCGGACAGTTGCCGGTATTGGAATTCTTCTGGGTGAACTGGCGATTGAAGTTGAATGTTGTAAAGCCGCTTTGCGGATTCTGAACGTCATAACGGTCGAAGTTGCTGTCGAAGCCCACGCGGAGGTTGTGTTTCCCGCGCGTCTTTGAAACCACCACGCCCGGAGCTATGAGGGCAAAAGTGCTGACCTGGCCGCCTGCTCCAGCCGCAAGTCCCAGATAGCCGCCAACAGGATCAGTGAAGGATATTCCAGGAAAAGACTGATATGCGATGCCATTGGTGTTGATGCCAAGGGAACTCACGTTGTAAGTCAGACCTTTGTAGACCAGGCCGAATGGGTGATAGATCAATCCGACGTGGGCGTCAACCGCGAGCGTTGGAGATACCATCCACAGGTCCTGCAGATGACCGCCGACATTGTTGCGGTAAACGGTGTAGTCCAATCCGGATGCACCGATCGGCGTGGGGAAATTGTCGTTGGGCACAAGCTGATTCAGAATTGCCTTGAAGAACGACGCATTCATCTTGTTCGTATTCGAGAACGAGTGGTCCACTCTACCCGCGAGCGAGAAGTACTTCTCGTCATAGGTGAAGCCGGACGACGGGATATAGTTATTCGGCGCTGACGGGGTCGGAGTAACGTTCGGCGATGGATACAGGGCCATCATGGCCGCACCGGGAGCGCCGGCCGTGCCGGCCGCGAAGTAGCTCGCCGGAATCTTGTTATTCAAAAACGGCACCCTGTCGCCGTTGGCGGCGGTAGGCTGGGTCGGGTCATAAAGCTGCTGACCGGATCCAGCATTACAAATGCCGCTGGCATTGAAACTTGAGCACAGTCCTGAGAAGTCTCCTGTGCGCTGGGCCGCGGTGGGAACAATTCCATTCACCGTGGCGACTGACGTAATAGGCAACTTCGCCTGCACGCGCTCGTAGGTGACCATGAAGTAGGTTTTGTCGTGAGCATTGTAGAAGTGCGGAATGCTCGCCGGGCCGTCGATCACAAAACCGGGCTGGCTGGTCTGGTCATTTGTTCTTACGGTTGGGGACGTAGCAGCATTCTGGTTGGGAACGCGCTCCGAGGTATTTGCGTCCATGTACGTATTCTGGAACACGTAATATGCTGCGCCATGATACTGGTTGGTTCCGGCGCGCAATACGGTGTTCTCAACGCCGGCTCCATGTCCATACTGGGCGTCGAACATCGTGTTTTGCACCTTGACTTCCTGCACCCCCTCCATGGAGGGGACAAAGCCCAGATAGTTTGTGCCCGAGAACCGTTCCGCAGGATCGTCCGGAATTCCATCCAGCGTGAGCCGGACGTGACCGCTGATTCCATTGATTACCAACTGCACCGCGGTTCCGCTGAATTGGTTGGCCTGTGAACTCGCCTTACTCTGCATGTACTGGCCCGTATAGACACCGGCGCCGAGGGTGGTAAAGATGAACGGGTTGTGACCGATGAGAGGTGTATCGACGACCTCTTGCGTGCTGATGGTGGTTGCCACCTGGCCGGACTCGGTATCCAGTTGCGCCTCATCCGCGGTTACCAACATGGTGGACGTCTCCGTGCCCACGGCAAGTGCAAAAGAAACATCGACCGTGTCGCCGGCCGTCACCACCACGCCGGTCTTGGTTTGCGGGCCAAATCCCTTGGCAGTAATGGTCACGTCGTAGGTGTCGGGGGTGATAAACGGAATCGTGTATTCACCGGTAGCGTCGCTCACCGCTTTCGTAACATATTTCGTAGTGGTGTCCGTTGCCGACACGTTCGCATTGGGGACTCTCGCGCCGGCCGAGTCAGTGATCACGCCGCTAAGTGCGCCCAGATATTTTGCCTGTGCGCTGATCCTTGTTGTCATGCAAAGCATCGCCACAACGACCGCAAGGGCCATCCATGGCGCGCACCCACGCGATCTTTTCCAAACCTGCCCCAGGTATCCCTTCTCACAGATTCTCACTTTGTTCATTTAAAAGCCTCCAAAGAGTTCGGTTGACTTGCGTTTGCATCTTGCGTTGATCGCCCCGAAACGCGGGCCATCAAGCAAACCTGGCAGTATCCGGGCCACTCTGCTTTAATCCGTGCCGAGTCCATCATTACAGTAACCGTATTCTTGCTGCGTCCCGGGTAGGAACAATTAACGAAAATGATTGGAATCCTTGTTCAGCCAACCAGCCTACGCCACTTGCGGTACGGCAGAAAATGTACAAATTGCTCTATTCGTTGTACAAAATGATTGGAGTCCTCCCAATGCAGAAACTCTCCTCCACCGATTTCCGGTACTTTCCGGTATCTCAGCGCGACCGCAGGTGGGGTCTCACCGTGAGTACAATCGGCACCTCTCACATTGCGCCCAACACACCTTACCCTCCGGCGCAGCACCCCCGTAACTATGCGCTCGATTGGGAGCATGGCCGGATACTGCACGAGTTTCAAGTGGTTTACATCACACAAGGTGCGGGCTTGCTGGAGACCCGCAAAGCACAATGGAGAATCGAGGCGGGCGATGCCTTCATGCTGCATCCGGAGGTGTGGCATCGATACCGGCCAGACATGGAATCGGGCTGGCAGGAGGACTGGGTGGGATTCAACGGGCCGGTCGTCCAGCAACTCGCGAAACAGCGGTTCATTACTCCGGTTAGTCCCCGGTTTCGGCTGCGGGATGAACGCCCGCTGGCCAATGCGTTTCTCGAGCTGCAGCAGCTCAGGGCCTCAAATCTATTCGCGTTGCAGCAGGTACTTGCCGGGCACACCATGACCATTCTCGGCTTGCTGGTTTCATCCACGCGTCCGGAGATGAAGCGGGACGACAAAGATGCCCAGGTCATTCAAGCCTCGATAACCGCCCTAAGCGACCCGAACGCCGACGACATTGACTTGGAGGAGCTGGCCAGGAGCCTAAGTGTGAGCTACAGCTGGTTCAGGCGGGCATTTAGAGAACGGATTGGCCTTAGTCCGCACCAGTTCCGTCTGCACCTCAAGCTTACGGCGGCACGCGAGCTTCTTCGCTCCACTTTCCTCAGCGTAAAGGAAGTCTGCGATCAAAGCGGTTTCCACTCCGAGCCGTACTTCTGCCGGCTCTTCAAGGAGCAGGTAGGATGCACGCCGAGTGAGTTCCGCAGTTCCGGACTCAGATCCTCGAAGACAGTGGAGCTGAACGGTGTTCAATCCGAATTATCGCCAATTGATCGAATCGCGGATCGATCCTGATACCAAGTCCGGGGCTGCACTTGTCCACGCTGCCTGCATAAGCGGTTAGCGCTCCTTTTGCAAGAAGGTGGTTGCCGCATCGGGGACGATCGCTGTCATTTTATACAATAGAAAGGTCAGTTTAGACGATTGCCACCTGCGTGAACAGCGGCATACTGTTATTCATCGTGATGCCAGAAGATTTTTTACAGTCAGTCAATCAACGTCATCGGGTCGGCCTCTTCAGTATCGGTTTGGATGCCTATTGGGCACAGTTCGACGGCCTTCGAGATCGGCTGGAAGGCTATAACCGGCGTATTGCAGCCGAACTCGAATCGTTTGGCGTCGATGTTGTAAACCTCGGCATGATCGACACGCCCGAAAGAGCAGTTGCCGCCGGCCACGCATTTCGGCAGAGCGATGTGGCGATGATATTCCTGCACGTGGCGACCTATGCTCTCTCGTCTACCGTGCTCCAGGTGGTGCGCCGCGCGGGTGTTCCTGTCATCGTGTTGAACCTCTCTCCTGAGCCAGCCATCGACTACAAATCGTTCAACCGGATGGAGAGCCGCGTCGAAATGACAGGAGAGTGGCTGGCCCATTGCCAGGCATGCTCGGTTCCGGAAATCTCAAATGTCTTCCACCGCTGCGGCATTCCCTTCTACCAGGTCACCGGCATGCTGGATCGAGGGGATTCCGCTTGGGTGGAAATTGCGGATTGGCTTGCGGCTTCAAAGGTTGCTCATCGGATGGAGCATAATCGGATGGGCGTAATGGGCCACCACTATAGCGGCATGCTCGACGTATATTCAGACTTCACCTTGCAGACATCTGTCTTTGGAACTCATTTCGAGATTATCGAGGTGGACGAACTTTCGGCGCTTCGCCGGGAAGTCACCGGCAAACAAATAGCGGACCGGGTAGCTCTGATCAAGGAGTCCTTCGATGTGCAATCGGATTGCTCTCAATCGGAGTTGGAGCGGGCAGCTTGTACTTCGCTTGCAATGGACCGCCTGGTGGAGAACTACAAGCTCGGCTCACTGGCCTATTACTACAAGGGTGTGGGCGTTGCGGACAATGAGGATGTGATCAGTTCCATCATCGTGGGTAACAGCCTGCTCACCGGGCGCGGAATTCCAGTGGCAGGTGAACTCGAGATCAAGA
>Ga0326727_10022979_pt1 | contig 11972 bp, 10 predicted proteins | sample MB2enrmetagenome_FD_207643 | JGI IMG/M metagenome (GOLD analysis project Ga0326727, IMG submission 207643) | Lab enriched peat soil microbial communities from McLean, Ithaca, NY, United States - MB29MY | ecosystem: Environmental > Terrestrial > Soil > Wetlands > Peat | place: USA: New York... | reverse complement strand
CTCTATCAGGCCCTCCGCCAACGAAATGATCTCATGTTCGAGAGCCGGGAGGCCGTCACAAAATCGGGGGAGAGCTTTCAGGCTTGGAAGTTGCTGATTAAAGATGCGCCTTCAGTGGGTGAATCAGAGGACAAGCACTCATGAAAATTCTCATTGCGGACGACCCCATCTTCACGCCGGACAAGCGCGCGAACTGGCAGGCCCTTCTGACGAAGTATCTCAAAACAGATGGCGGCGGTTCGTGTGCATCGTTTATTGTAGCCGGCTCTCTCAATTCTCCAGCCATGATTCGCTATTCATCCAGCAAGCCGGAAAGCCAGTGGAGCAGATTCAGAACAAACTGCGGATTCTGTTTTGCCTCGGGACTATTCATTCCAAATGGCACACCTTTGGGGCCATCCACTTGGGCCGAGAACATCGCCGCCTCGCCAAAGACCGCCATGCGCCCTTTGCCCACACGTAGCACGGCGCCCTGATACCAGCCCACAACTGAAACTCGAGGCGAGTTTGTATCGAAATTCCAAAAATTCGTGGGTGTAAAGGATACAATCCCGGGACCGAAAATCAGCAGCCCATCGCCCCCTTTGTCCACGCGAAATGCCGACCCAGTAAAGGTTGCCACGGAATCCACTCGCTCATTTGTGGCTCGCCCATTGGTTATCGGGTAATCAGCCAGTGTTCCGTCAGATCGCCTGAAGATTATAGGCTCGGCGAGTGTTTTTTCGTCAAGGGCATGACCGGGGCTGAAGTGAACGCCGAAAGCCGATGCGAGCTTGTCTGCCGCCGCGGGCCAAGGCAGGTGATCGGCGATTAACAGGAGCGCCCCACCTTCTTGGACCCAATCATGCGCCGCCTTGATTTCTTCGTCAGTAAATGGCGAAGGATATGGCGGCACCCAGTAGTTGTCGTTGCGTTTATTCAGTGCGTTGGCAATGACGAGGATGTTTGCTTGCTTGAGCGTATCTTTGCTAAATGGAGACTTCGATGGTTGAACCACGTAGCCGTCACGCCTGAGTAAATCCGCAAACGGCAGATATCGGCCGGTTGCCGTATGCCAATTGTGGTGGGCTTCATCAATCATTACGACCGGACCTGCGCCCTGCGAATAGGCGGGCTTTTCGATAGGAGGTTTGAACTTCGTGTCTGGCACCGGCTGGGCATACACGATCGCGGCCACAAGAGCCGCCGCAACAATGATGGCGAGCTTGTGATTCATACCACCTTCATAGACACCGACAATCATCTGTTTTGTATAAACGTTCTCGCGTGCGCGGTTCACGCCGCTGGCTAATTGTGATTCTGCGACAGCCAGTCGCTTATCTTGCCGGAGAACCGGCAGGTTGCCAACTGTGCGTTTCCCGTTTCCCGCCCAAGACAACAGAGGACGCACCGACGTTGAAAACTGAGCGGGCATCCTGATGGGGCAAAACCGCTTCCCTCATTTACCAAGACAAGGAAAGCCGGCTTTCGCCTCAATTATCTTTCTCTTGCTAAGGAGGATTGAAACAAATGCCGGCCTTGGAGTTTCCCGTGGCGATGTTTGGCGAAGCGGGCATGGGGAAAAAAATCACATTCGCCTTGCTTGGTTCTTTCGTGGCGAAAATGTTGAGCGGAACTCTCTCCAGCTCGAGCAAGGGCTCCACGTTGCCGCGAGCGGACACGACCACCAGATCCTCCTGGTTGAGGACGACGACGCAGCACGCCGTGCGTTTGAGCGTGCGAATCCCCCGGGGCATATACACCGCCACCAACTGCCCGCCCTGCGCGACCCCCACTATTCGCTCCCAGCCCCGCCGTCTCATGGGGTCATCGGCCGCTTTGAACACCGCCGAATAATCCAGCGCCGGCGGCGGGTTCCGCAGCTTGTAAACACCCACCTCGGCCCCGCGTAGAGCCTCCAGCGCGGCTTTGGGTTCAGGCGGCAAGTTGAAGAAGCGCGAACCGAACCGCACGAAACCCAGTGTGAAACCACCGACGTTTACAGCAAACCGCTTGTCCCATTGTCCGGGCACAGACTCCATCACGCTGCGTCGCAAGGCCCGCGGCGCCGAGCTTAATCGGAAGCAACTGGCGATGCCGATGGCGCACAGCAAAGTCAGGCAAAAAACCAGGACCAAAACCACCCCGCCCGCGCGGACGCCGAGCCTCAGGGGAGGGGATACTGCTGAACTGGCTAGCGGCGCTGTTGTTTGACTCGTTGGCATGGCGCATTCCATACTCTTTGACGGAGTGGATTGGCTTGCTTGTTTATTCCGATCCGCGGTCGCGAATTATTTCTCCGCTTTTTCCTTTTTGTCTTCCGGCTTTTGCGCCGCGTCGCCGATCTGTTTGAGCGGGTCGATGTGGAATTTGTCGCCGAGCATGGCCAGTTGTTCCGGCTTGATGTCGCCAACCACGTTGGCGAACACGGCGTGTTCCTTGCCATCGATCACCACAGCAGCCAGCCCTTGGATTGCCCCTTTGTCAGCGATCTTGAGATAAACACTCACATCCTGGCCTTTTTGTTGCGCGGTCACGATCCGTTCCCAGCCCTTGCCCGCCAGGTCTGTGCGGAGCTGTTGAGCGCGCTTCTGCAATTCCGCGCGGTTCTCGTCATCCAGGCCGATCACGTCCACTCTCACCAGTTTTAAGCCGTTCAAGATTTTTGCCACCTCAGGCTGGTCTTTCTCGACCAGCCTGGCCGCCAGCGCAATGACGTCGTTCGGGATGTTCACCTCAACAAACTGACCATCGCCTTTCGGCGGCGAAAAAGTGCCCAAATCAACCTGGCCGGGCAGCATCTCGTCGGCCCCACGGACGAGGGTTGCGGCGGCGCACAGCGTTATAATTCCGACTATCCAAGGCATCAAACGTTTCATAATCTTATTCAGGTAAAATGTTAATACACGCGGGGCATTCGCCCCTTTGTGAACTAATACCCGGATGGTCGAACGAAAGTTTCAAAGAAATAACGCGAAAATCTTCTCTCGGCGTTACCTTGCTTGTTTCAGAAACTGTTCGGCCTTCTTTCGTGTGGCCGGCCGCGAATTCTTGATTTGCTTTCGCACGAACCGTAGCGCTGGAGCCGGATGCCGGAGCAACTCAAAAAAATCGCCTAACGCAACAACGGCATGACCGATGGCAACATTCCGACACTCTGGAGTTTGGTAACGCGCCCGGTCCACCTTCAGAAGCTCGGCCGCAATGAGGTCGGCCAGATGCGGTTTGGCCGCGGCGATCCTGGCTCCACCCCGGATCACATTGGCGGCCGTGATCATTACCGGGCCGCCAATGGGAGCAAAATACTTGTCAAAAATCGTCGTGAACTTTTCCCCGGCATCGACCCGGGCCAATTGCGACAGCACGCGCGCGGCCTCCCACTGGAAGATCTTGTTCGGATGATCCAGCAGACAAACGAAAAAATCGAACCGCGGGTAAAGAAGGTCAGGGCGCGTTTCGCTAATGACGCGCAGCGCCTTGGCGCAGCCGAACTTGACGCGGGCTGTCTCCGCTCCCAATCCGTCCATGACCTTTTCCAACAATCTGGGGTTCTTGATCACCCTGCGGGCGAGTTCCTGCGGGTTTGAAGCGGCCTGGCGGGCAAGTGCAAGCGAACCGTTCATGGCGCGAGGTTACTCTTTGACATTGGGAGGGTCAAATTGACTATTAAATTATCTTGCACGTTACCCATGAATGATCGTACAATCTAATACGATGATTGGGTAACGAGGGCTGCTTTCGATTTCAACCTAGGTTGGGCGCGGCGCGGTTCATCTCCGTGTGATTGAAAGCCAATTAAAAAGGAAGGTGAGCAATGCCCGCTGAAAAAGGCCTGTTTCTGGTTTGCCGGAAGACCGGCAGAATTGTTGGTTTGAATCGCAATCGCTGGTGGGGGAGGTGGCTTTTCCCAATCACGGCACTGGCCGCGTTGATTTGGTATCTGGTGAGGGTCATCCCGAAGCCCTCCCGGGCCGCGTATCCGTGCCAGCGGGTGGCGGCGCCCATCGCCCTTGGAGGCCTCGCGTACCTTCTGAGTTTGTTGGGCTTGGTTTCCGCGTGCCATCAGACCAGGAGATTCTTCCGCCACAACCGCTTTGCGGTGGCCTGTGTTTGCCTGGTGATCGGGTTGGTTTGCGCGGCGGTGGTGATAAGGCAAAACGGAACCTCTGCTCGCGCGGCCAGCGCCTCCAACACTCCGATCGGCATTGCGCGGGGCATCAACCCGGGGCGCGTGGTGTGGAGCCGCGATCCCGCTGCTTGCCTCTGGGATGGCAAGCAGGACAGCACCCACTGGTGGGATAGCAACATGGTCGTGCAGCCCCGTGTCGATGCCATGCTCTCCGCCGCGCTGCAAAACCTCACCAGCACCACAACGGACTCCAATGCCTGGGATGCCCTGTTCCGAAGTTTCAATGTCCGCCGCGGCAACGGCAACATCAGCTATGCGCAGTCGCCAAACCCGATCATCGCCATCAAGATCAACCAGAACCCCTGCAACTACGACAACACCAACTATTATGCCCTCAATGCGGTTGAAGGCGCGGCCGGCGACCAGTGGTCCATCACCGCTAATCCCCACCTCGTTCTCTCTCTGGTCAAGCAACTGGTGGCGGCCCAGGTCCAGCAGACCAACATCATCGTCAGCGATCCCACCGGCCCGAACCGGGGCTGGGGCGGCCAGCGCACGATTGGTGACAACATCTACAAATACGTCCATCCGCAATTCCCCAACGTCCAATTCGTGGATGCCGTGGGCCAGCAAGGCCGCGAATTGGCAACCTGGCCCTCCACCAATTGCATCGCTTATCCCGCCACCTATTCCGGTGAAAACGGGTCCAGCGGCATGATCATCTGCCGGCAGTTCCTGAACGCTGGTTTTTTGATTGACATGGCCATCGCCAAGGACCACGGCGATGGCCCGACTCTCTGCTTCAAAAACCTCTATGGAGCCATTTCCGGCCAGCGCATGGGCAACGAGATGTACGGCACCGGCACCCCTGAATACTATTCCAACTTTATCGAACCCATGGGCCACCAAGAGTTGGGCCAGAAAATCATGCTGTTCATGATCGATGCCCTCTACGGCGCACCCGGCCCCAACGCTGATCCGGCCAAATGGACGATGACTCCCTTCAACAACGCCTGGCCTTGCAGCCTGTTCCTCTCCCAGGATGCCGTGGCCATTGACTCGGTGGGATTCGACTTCCTGAATACCGAATTTGGCCTGCCCGCGAACACAGACTACTACCTGCACGAGGCCGCCTCCGCCCCCGGCGCCAATGGGCAAAAGCTCTCGGGCGTCGTTTACCGACCCACCGTGGGCAGCACCCAGTTCGTCGGCAGTCTCGGGGTTGAAGAGCACTGGAACAACGCCGCCAGCAAACAATACACGCGCAATCTCGGGACTGGCGACGGCATTGAACTGGTCAGTGTTCAGACAGCCGTTTACTCGCTCAACATCATCCGCCCTCCCGGCGGAAGTTCGTTTTCAGCGGGCGCCAATCTCCCCATCACGGCCTTGGTCCTGGCCAACACCAATCCCGTCACCCAGGTCGCCTTTTACCAGGGAACAAATCTCCTGGGCCTCTCAACCAACAGCCCTTACAGCATCACTTGGAGCAATGCGCCGCCGGGCAGTTTCGCTCTGACCGCCATGGCCACCGATTCCATGGGCCTGACATCGACCTCCGCAAACGTGCATATCACGGTGTCGTGCGCGACCAACTCCATCAACCTCGCCACCAGCGCCGGCGGTGGCATCCTTGCTTTGTCCTGGCCGCCGGATCACACCGGCTGGCGGCTGGAAGCGCAGACCAATCCACCGGGCTGCGGGCTGGGCGCCGACTGGGTGGCGGTGCCCGAATCGAACTTGACCAACCAGTTCATGGTTCCGGTGGCGCTCTCCAACGGCTCTGTGTTCTTTCGCCTGATTTACCCATGAACAGACTTGTTGCCCTCGTGATCTCAGAACCAGCGCAATTGACCTCGTGCGCTCCTCGCCGGCCAAATGCCGGGCACGACAGTGCCGGCAGCGACTTTTTGGGGGGCGCCAGAAAAGGCCAACAAGAGCGTTGACACGCCTGGACGGGGAGTGTACTTTTAGATGAAAGTTTAAAAAGGATCTATTTCAATGCTGCGAATTTGCTTGATTATCGCGATTCTTGGCGGGCTGGGCGCCGGCGCGTTGAGTTGGTTTCAAGTCCAGGACATCATCACCACCACGCGCGCGGCGCGTGACGATTGGCACAATCAATTCACCAGCGAACACACCGCCCGCACCACGGCCGAGTCGAACCTGAAAAAGAAAACAGCCGACCTGGAAAAGACGACCAAGCAACTGGCCCAAACCAAAACGGACCTGGATGCCGCCACTACCAAAGTCACGGAACTGGACAAGCAGAACACCGACTTGACGGACAAGCTGGCCAAGACAACGGCCGCTCGCGACGAAGCCCAGCAGGAGTTGGAGCAGTGGCACCTGATCCCCGGCGGCCTCAAACCGGGCCAGATCAAAGGTCTGATCGAGGAACTGGCCAAGACCAAGGAAGCGCGCGATACCTACATCGCTGAGAACAAGCTGGTCACCGCCAAATACAACGAGATAAAAGGCCGATGGGATGACTTTTTTGGAACCAACGGCGCGGTGCCTCTGCCGGCCGGATTGAAAGGCAAGGTCATTGCGGTGGATCCCAAGTTTGATTTCGTTGTCCTGAACATCGGCGATGAGCAGGGCGCCAGGAAACGGGGCGAAATGATGGTGGACCGCGACGGCAAGCTCATTGGCAAGGTGCGAATTTCCACTGTGGAGAAAGACCACTGTGTGGCCAACATCCTTCCCGACTGGAAGCAGGGCGACATCATGGAAGGCGACGAAGTTTTGTATTGATGAAAATGTGGCGGGCAGTTTTGTGCGGCGTTTTTCTGGCCCTGGCGGGCGGATGGCTGGCGGGTTGCGCCACGGACGATCGGGACGTGAGTTCGATGCCGTGGGACGTACCTCAGAATTGGGAAGGCCCGATGCCTTCGACCATCAACCAAGGCCGCTAGCGGTTACTTGGCGAATTCGACGCAACGCGTTTCGCGGACGATCGTCACGCGGATCTGGCCCGGGTAGTGCAGTTCCTCTTCGATTTTCCGGGCGATGTTGCGCGCCAGCATGAAGGCCTGCTCGTCGGAAACCTGGCTGGGCTGGGCCAGCACGCGCAATTCCCGCCCTGCCTGCAGGGCGAAACACTTCTCGATGCCCGCAAAGGACATGCCGATGCGCTCCAGTTCCTCCACCCGTTTGATGTAGGTCATCACCGTTTCAGACCGGGCGCCGGGGCGCGAGGCGCTGATGGCGTCGGCCGCGCTGACGAGGATGCCGAAGACGCCGGTGTGAGGCACCTCGTCGTGATGGGAGGCGACGGCGTTGATGACGTCGTCGGACTCGCCATAGCGTTTGACGATTTCGGCGCCGACAATGGCATGGGGCCCTTCGACTTCGTGGTTGACCGCCTTGCCGATGTCATGGAGCAAACCGGCCCGTTTGGCGGTGACAATATCGACGTGCAATTCGGCCGCCATGAGCGCCATCAATTGGGCCACTTCAATCGAATGCTGGAGAATGTTCTGGGCAAAACTATGCCGAAAATGAAGACGGCCCAGCAGTTTGATCAATTCGCCATTCATCGGGGCCACGCCCAGTTTCATCACGGCCTCCTCGCCGGCCCGCACGATCGACTGGTCCATTTCCTGTGACACCTTGGCCACGACTTCCTCAATGCGGGCGGGATGAATGCGCCCGTCCAGGATGAGCCGCTCCATCGTCTCGCGGGCGATTTCGCGGCGGACGGGATCAAAACCGGAGAGGACCACGGCCCCCGGCGTGTCATCGATGAGCACGGTGACGCCGGTCGCGGCCTCGAAGGCGCGGATGTTGCGCCCCTCCCGCCCGATAATGCGGCCCTTCATTTCCTCGACTTTGATATTGACAGTGGCGGTGGAGGTCTCGAAACTATGCTGGCCGGCGTAACGCTGGATGGCCAGCGTGATGATTTTCCGGGCTTTTTCTTCTGCGCGGCTTTTGGCCTCGTCCAGAATATGCTGCGAAAGCTTCATGGCGTCGCCCATGCTTTCCTGCTCGATCTGCTTCAAGAAGGCGGCGCGGACCTCGTTCTCGCTCATCTTGGAGACGCCGGCCAGGTCGGCCCGGCGTTGGGCCAGCAGTTTGGCCGCCTGGTCGCGCAGGGCCTCGATTTCCGCCGACTTGCGGCCCAGTTCCTCCCTGTCGCAGCGGAGTATGTTCTCCTTGTTGACAAGCGTTTCCAACTGGCCGTTGAGCAGTTCCTCGCGGGTGCTCAGCCGTTGCTCGGTGACGGCGAGTTGCTTGTGGCGCGCGGCGATCAATTCCTCGGTTTCGGCCCGCAGCTTCAGGGCCTCCTCATTGGCCGCCAGGCGCGCGTCGCGCAGGATCGAATCCGCCTCGCCTCGGGCCTTTTCCAGGGTGGCCTTTTGCTCCTGCTCCAGGCTCGCGCGCAGGCTCCTCTCCCGCCACAGGCGCAGCCAGAAACCGCAGAGGATGCCTATGACAAAAATGACTGCGCCGGCGATAATGGTTGAATTCATTGCGATTCTGCGACTGACTCGGAAACATCGACCCAGCGTGTCGGCGTCAATATATAATTCATACAAACATCGTGCGTCTCGGCCGGGATTTGCCCGGCTATTTGCTGGTCAAAGGCGACCCCGCATTTGGCTCCGGCGATTGCCGCGAGCAACCGATCATAGAACCCGCGCCCCCTGCCTAGCCGGCGTCCACTCACGTCAAATCCTAACCCCGGCGTCAGCACCAAGTCCAGCCGCATTAGCGGAAAAGACGGACAACGCGCCGCCGGTTCGACAATCCCAAACTGGCCCGGCGCACAATCCCGCCAGGGGTGGGAGACTTGAGCCGCCTCATAAGTTCCCGACGAAGCGACAAATCGCGGCAGCGCGACGGTTTTGCCCTCCGCCATCGCCTCGGCCAACAGGGGCGATAAATCGATTTCCACCGGCAGGGGAGAATAAAAAAGTATGGATCGGGCCTCCTTCCACACTTTTTGCCGCCGCAGCAGGGCCTGGGATTGGGCGGAGGCGGCGGCCCGTTGCGCCGCCGGGATGCCTCTCAAGATGGCGCGGAACCTCCGGCGCAGTTCCGCTTTGGGGGGCACGGGATTAGGCGTCATTTGCCGGGGGCTTTTGGCGGCTGGCCGCGCAGGGCCTCGATCTGCCCGCGCCATTTTTCCAGCCGTTCCTTGATCTTTTTCTCCGAACCTTGCTCGGTCGGTTCGTAGTACCTTCTGGCCGCTCCCAGGTAGTCCTGCGGCACAAAATGATCGGGAAAATCATGCGCGTACTGGTAATCGGCCCCGTGTCCAAGGCGCTCGGCCCCGGCGTAATGCGTGTCGCGCAACCGTTGCGGGACAGCCAGCGTCCGGCCCGAACGGACGTCTTCCAGAGCGGCGTCTATGGCCAGATACGCGCTGTTGCTCTTGTTGGCGGTGGCGACGTAAATTGCCGCCTCGGCAATGGGTATGCGCGCTTCGGGCCAGCCGACAAATTCCGCCGTCTGATGCGCCGCGGCGGCCAGCACCAGCGCCATCGGGTCGGCCAGGCCCACGTCCTCGGCCGCGCAGATGAGGATGCGCCGGGTGATAAACCGAGGGTCTTCGCCCGCGTGGATCATCTTGGCCAGCCAATAAAGCGCCGCATCGGCGTCCCCTCCGCGCATCGATTTGATGAACGCCGAAATGGTGTCGTAATGGGCGTCGCCGTCGGCGTCATAAACGATGGCCTTTTTCTGAATGCACTGTTCGGCCGCGGCGAGATCGATGTGGATGCGGCCGGTGCTGTCGGGCGGAGTCGTCAGCGCGCCGATTTCCAGCGAATTCAAGGCCTTCCGCGCGTCCCCGTCGGCCACTTTGGCCAGATGGCGCAAGGCCTCCTCATCAGTCTGGATGTTCATGGCGCCCAGGCCGCGCTCCTTATCGGCCAAAGCGCGCCGCATCACGTCCATCAAATCTTCCTCCCCCAGCGGCTGAAGTTCGAAGATTTGGGAGCGCGAAACCAGGGGCGAATTGACGAAGAAAAAGGGATTATGCGTGGTGGCGCCAATCAGCCGCACCACCCCGCTCTCGACGTCCGGCAGCAGAACGTCCTGCTGTGCCTTGTTGAAGCGGTGGATTTCGTCGATAAACAATATCGTTGACTGGCCGGTGTTTTCCAGCCGGTTCGCCGCCGCGGCGAGGACCCGGCGCATATCGGCCACGTTGGATTCGACTCCGCTCAGCCGCTCAAACTTGCCCCGTGTCTGGAGGGCGATGACCTGGGCGAGGGACGTCTTGCCCGTGCCGGGCGGCCCGTAAAAAATGAGGGACTGGATGCGGTCGGCCTCGATGGCGCGGCGCAGCAATTGGCCGGGGGCGAGGATGTGCTTTTGCCCCGCAAACTCATCCAGGGTGCGGGGGCGCATGCGGGCGGCCAGCGGTTGCGGGGCGAAGGGTTGAGGCCGTTCGGCGGCCGCCTCGCTCCCGGCGGCCCCGGCTGGGGCGGAGAACAAATCGTTGCCTGTCACGAAAGGAGCATAGCGGAAAATCGCCCCGGCACCAAGCCGGAAGCGGCCCGTCTTTTCAGCGGGGAAAAAAATACCCCGCCGTAATGCCGTGTATAAACAGTTCCTTTGAACTGCTACTAGAACAAGCAGAGCCGAGTCGATCGCTTTCGACTTCCAATCAAGGCCTGTCGGCCACAACCGAGGTTAAGGCTCTTTTCTGACTGATTTACGGTTCAAGGACTTTGTTTTGAAGCACGAGCATGGCAGGGTAAATTCCAAAGTCATTTCCAAAGAACGGTCGCGCGGCGCTCCGCGCGTTTGCTTTTAAAACTATGGCGCGGCCGCGCCGGCTTTTCAAGCTAAATCCACCACTTTTTTTCCCTTGGGGGTGAGAAAACGATACCCCATGCACATTGTTCCCCTACCTACCCTCGCCGCCGGGTCAGGGCGAGGTGATGCGGTAGTAACGGCCGGGAAAATTCGTCCACTGGGGATCGCTGAAATAGAACAAACCGTTGGTCAGCGTCAGCGTCGCCAAAGGGGTCCAAACGGGGCTGGCCAGATTGGTGCAGGCTTCCACCTTGATGGGGATATCGGCGGTGCCGGCGATATTGAACCCAAATTGGTTGTTCTCAACGCCAAAGCTGGTGTCGCCAGCTTGGATCAGCGGGTTCCACAGCACGGCTTGTCGCTCGGCAAAAGGCGAACTCCAGCCCGTGGTTCCCGGCAGGTAATAGACCGTTTCATTGTCACCGGCGAACACGGTTAGATTATCAACGGAGGGAGTACTGCCTTGGAAATAGACGCTGGCCAGGCTGGTGCAGTTCTGGAACGCCCATTCCCCGATGCTGGTGACGCCGTTGCCGAACATGATGTTGGTAAGGCTGGTGCAAAAAAAGAACACTTCCCTCCCGATGCTGGTGACGCTGTCGGGAATCGTGATGCTGGTCAGGGCCGTGCAGTCATCGAACGCATAATCCCCGATGCTGGTGACGCTGTCGGGAATCGTAATGCTGGTCAGGGCCGTGCAGAAAGAGAACGCATCATCCGCGATGCTGGTGACGCCGTTGGCTATCGTGAGGTTTTTCAGGTTGGCGCATCCGTTGAACAAAGATCCGAGCTCGGTGACGCAGCCGGGGACCGTGACGCTGGTCAGGCTGGTGCAGTATCCGAATGCAGACGCCCCGATGCTGGTGACGTTGCCGGGAATGGCGACGCTGGTCAGGCTGGTGCAGTAATAGAACGCATTCTCTCCGATGTTAGTGACGTTTGTGCCGATCGTGACGTTTGTCAGGCTGGAGCAGTTATCGAACACATTCTCTCCGATGTTGGTGACGCCGTTGCCGATCGTGACGCTGGTCAGGCTGGAGCAGTTCACGAACGCCCCGTCCCCGATGCTGGTGACGCTGTCGGGAATCGT
>Ga0326727_10022978_pt1 | contig 11973 bp, 9 predicted proteins | sample MB2enrmetagenome_FD_207643 | JGI IMG/M metagenome (GOLD analysis project Ga0326727, IMG submission 207643) | Lab enriched peat soil microbial communities from McLean, Ithaca, NY, United States - MB29MY | ecosystem: Environmental > Terrestrial > Soil > Wetlands > Peat | place: USA: New York... | reverse complement strand
GCGACCTCGGCGTTCACCAGCAAAACCTGGTCGCCATGGGCTTCGGTCCGGGCGTCATCAAGGAGTTTTTACCGCTCTTTCCCGGCGGCGTTATCCCTCCAGGTTTCTCTGAGATTACTCGCGACGACCTGACAGAGGGCAAGATTCAATTTGGCCAGATGCTTTTCTCCGGCCCGGTCATCTCGGCCTGGAAGGCTGTCGGCTCTGCGGAGCGCGCGGCCCACTTCTCCAAAATGTCGGCGCGCGGCGAAGTGGTCCAGCAAGTGGCTTCGGCTTACCTGCACGCCATTGCCGCATCCAGCGAGGTGGACAACGCCAGGGCGCAGGTGGCGACCGGCGAGCTTCTCGTTCGTCACGCACACGAGGCTCACGTGGCCGGCGTAGTTGCCAATCTCGATGAGCTGCGGGCGCGAGTTCAGCTTCAGGCTGAACAGCAGGCGCTCATCGCCGCCGAGAACGCTCTGGAAAAAGACCTCATCCTACTCAAGCGCGAGATCGGCATCGATCCCGGTCAGAAGATCGCGCTCACCGATCCGGCGCCCTACAGCGATCTGGCCGCGCAGACTCCCGAAGAAGTTCGCGCCATCGCTTACAAAAATCGCCAGGACTATCAGACCCTGCAAAATCAGGTGGTCGAAGTCAAGGCCGTCCACGCCGCCTATCGCAGCCAGCGGCTGCCCACCCTCAGCTTCGGCGGCTACTACGGCGTCAGCCAGGTGAGCGGCGCCGGCTCGCACGGCAACTTTGTCGCCCAGGGCAACCTCAGCTTTCCGCTCTTTCGCGAGGCCAAATTGCGCGGCGACACAGAAGCGGCCCAGGCGCAGTTGGATGCCGTCAACGCCCAGCTCGCCGACCTGCGCGGTAAAATCGACCAACAAGTCCGCTCGGCTCTGCTCGACGTCGATGCCACGGCCAAGCTCGTCGAAGTTGCCCGCTCCAACGTCGATCTGGCTGCCCGCGCCCTCGCCGACGAGACCGATCGCGTCAACGCCGGCGTGGACGACAACCTGCCCCTGGTCACCGCGCAAGCCACTCTGGCCTCGGCTGAGAGCAACCTGGTCGAAAGCCTCTACCGGTACAACTTGTCGAAACTGGCGCTGGCCCGCGCCGCCGGAGTCATTGAATCTCAGTATCGCGCCTATCTGGGCAGATAGGCGCGCAAGCTGCTCAAAATCGCTTCGTAGCCATCAACTAACGCCGCTTTGACCCGTTCCCTGATTCTGTGGCGTAAGGTAAAGAGCAGAGGTTTCCCCCGCGCATGTCCAGGCAGCTCCAGATCAATTATTACGTGGAACCGGACCCAGCTGCACTGGCGCGCCGGGCTGCGCAGTATTTTGTTGAGATGGCCTGCGAAGCCGTCGAGGAGCATGGCCGCGCGTGGTTCGCCCTCAGCGGCGGGACCACGCCCAAAGCCGCCTTTGAGCTGCTCGCCGACCCCAGTCACCCGTGGCGCGCTCGCATGCCATGGCAGGCGCTCGACCTCTATTGGGTCGATGAGCGCTCGGTTTCACCCGACCACGCCGACAGCAACTACCGCATGACCCGTGAGGCGTTGCTGGACCGCGTGCCGCTGCGTCCCGAACAAATTCACCGCATCGAAGGCGAGCTCGAACCCGAAGTTGCCGCGGCGCGCTACGAGTCGGAGCTGCGCAACAGCTTCCGCCTGGAAGGCGCCGAGAGCCCGCGCTTCGACCTGGTGGCGCTGGGGCTCGGCAGCGACGGCCATACCGCCTCGCTCTTTCCGCACACCGACGCGCTCCACCAGATGAGCAGCCTGGTCGCCGCCAACTACGTGCCGCAGAAGGACGCCTGGCGCATCACTCTCACCTGGCCGGTCATCAACCACGCCCGTTCGGTCTTCTTCCTCGTCTCCGGCCAAGATAAGGCCGCTGTCTTGCGCGACGTTTTGATGGGACCGCGCGATCCGGAACGGCTGCCCAGTCAATTGATTTCACCGTCCAGCGGTATACTTACTTTCATATTGGATAAGGCCGCGGCCGCGCTTTTACCTGCAACAGACGGGGAGGGCCGCGGAGTGTTAGAGAGGGAACAATGATTCTGGCGGGAGATGTGGGCGGCACCAAGGTTGACCTGGCGCTGTATGACTTTATCGATGGAAAACCGGAATCCTCCCGCTATGAGCGGTATGCGGCCAAAAACTACTCCGGGCTGGAAGAGATCGTCAAAGAGTTTCTGGGCGCGGCCAAGGTGTCCGCGGCCTGTTTCGGCGTGCCCGGCCCGGTGCGCGCTGGCCGTCTGCGCCTCACCAACCTTCCCTGGACGCTGGACAGCCGCGAGCTGTCGGTAAGTCTCGGCGTCGCGCATGTCTTCCTCATCAACGATCTGGAGGCCTACGGCTACAGTGTTGCCGAGCTCTCCGCCGACCAGATCTACACCCTCAGCGAAGGCGACCCCAGCCAGATCGGCAATCGCGCGTTGATCGCCGCCGGAACCGGCTTGGGCGAGGCTCTTCTCATCTGGAACGGCCGCAGCCACATCCCCTATCCCTCCGAGGGCGGCCACGCCGACTACGCTCCGCGCAACGAAGACGAGATCGACCTGTTGCGCTTTCTCAAGCAGAAGTACAACGGGCGCATCAGCCAGGAGCGCGTGGTCAGCGGCCCCGGCCTGAGCAACGTCTACGAGTTTCTGCGCGAGGTGCGCGGCATCGACGAGCCGGCCAGGCTGGCCGAGCGCATGGCCGCTGAAGACCCCAACGCCGTGATTACCGAGCTGGCCATGGCCGCCAAAAGCGAAATCTGCGAAAAGGCTCTGGACATCTTCGTCTCCGCCTATGGCGCAGAAGCCGGCAACCTGGCCCTCAAGCTGCTTTCCGTGGGCGGCGTCTACGTCGGTGGAGGCATCGCTCCGCGTATCCTCGACAAGCTCAAGGACGGCGCCTTCATGAAGGCCTTCACCGACAAGGGCCGGTTGAGCCAGTTGCTGGTGAATATGCCGGTGCGCGTGATTCTAGAGCCTCGCGCCGCCCTGCTGGGCGCAGCCGCCTACGCCGAAGCACGCGCCGCCGAAATCAGCGGCATTTCCCCCCGCGCCGCTTCGGTTAAGTTTTAGCGGAGGGAGCAGGGGTCTTTAGACCCCTGAAAGAGCGCGAATTTACGGAGCCTTCAGGCCCGGGCCTTACTCACTCGCGGCTGCCCAACCCCGCCGCTTCAATGCCCCCCAGGCGCGCCGATCGGCAGCACCGTTTTGCCGAAGGTAGCATTGGCGACCAGAGCAAAGCTGGTATACATCGCCAGTAGCCCGCAAATCAGCCCCATCCAGCCCCCGGCCTGGTGCACCACGGGCGCGCCCAGCAGTTCGCCAAAGCCAAGCAGGAAGAAGGTGATCCACAAGGTCAGGAAGACCCACCACAGCGCCTTCGCCAGGCGAAAAGTGGCGATCCACATGTACAGCGTGAAGACTCCCCATCCGATCAGCGTGACTGCGATGGTGCTCCCCGCTCCGCTCAGGTCCAGCACCCCGTGCCCGCCCAGCAGTACAAGAAATGTGAACCACCACCAGAAGGCTCCATAACTCAGAAACGCCACCGTGCCGAAGGTGTTTCCCGTACGGAACTCCATCACCCCGGCAAGCATCTGGATAAGGCCGCCAAAGGCGAAGGCCAGCGGCAGAACCACCGGCTCGCCTCCCTTGGGCAATACGCCTGCGTTAATCAGGCTCAGGATCACGGTCGTCAGTCCAAAGCCAATCAATCCCAGAGGCGCTGGATTGGCAAGCGCGGATTTCGCTACATCAGGCATGACTCTCCTCCCATTCGTGTGCAACTTAATAATTTGTGGATTCGCCCGTCTGTCTTTCGACTTCAGCAAGGGGGCATGGGGAAAGCGTCGAAAGAACAGATTCGGGACCGTCAGATGATCCCATGCGAAAAATGCCTCTGTCAAGCCGCAAATGCTGACCCCCATCCGGCAGCAGGGGTTGGACCGGACGCGCCGGAGCCTGCGCTGCGCCGCCCTGCTCGGCGCAGCCGCCTACGCCGAAGCCCGCGCCGCCGAAATCAGCGGCATCTTCCCCGCGCCGCCTCGGTCAAGTTCTAACGCGTGAGTTACCGTAGAGCTTGTTTCAGAAATCTACTTCGTGTCTGGGAACGGCTTCAGTCGCGCCGATACCATCTTGTCTTGTTTTCATCAATCAACCCCCGCGGCGCAAGCCACGCAAAATCTCCCATTTCCAATGCAATCTCTTCAAAATATTTCCTTCCCATCATTTCAGAATTCGTTTACGATAACTCCAACTTCGATTCAGCTTCTCAAAGGGATTCAACCGGTCTATGGCGCTCAACGGCACAGCACCGCTCGTTAAGGTCGTCGCTCTGGGCGGTGTCACCGCCGCTGCCTTCGCGGTTGGGGGCCTCCTCGGCGGCGCAACCGTCGCCATCGTAGGCCGTTTTGTTGGCGATGCCCTCGCCGTACCCGGCAAAAAGCTCCTCGAAACGCTCTGCGATAAAGTCGGCCACTACGCCATTGACGGCAGCGCCGAGCCGTTGCTCGACGGCTTTCGTAGAGCCCATCCCACGCTCAATGAGGTTTACCGTGAAGCCTACCGGCTCAGCCTCCTCTGCATCTGCCCTCCCGCCGTCAAGCCATCCGGCGCGCAAACTCTCAGCCTCAATCTCGACGAAGCTCCTGATTCCGCGGCCCAAAGATACGATGAATGGTTCAGGAATTGGGATGCCGCTCTTGCAGCCGGGGTCACCTTCGACGTAGAAGCTCCTCTGCTCCCCGAATACGATGGCGAAATCGACTCGTGCTTCCTCGCAGCTATGACTCGCCTCGATGTCCAGGGTGCAAGAATACGCGCAATAAAGGAGTCGGGAGCCAACAATACATCGATCCTGCTCACGCTCCGCCCTCTTCCGGAGGAACTCCTCGACCTGCTCAAGGCCGGCCTTCCCAAGCACTTCCCTCAAATTTACAAAAGCCTTCTCGTCAAACCTGAAAACATTGCAGCGATGAACGAGTATCAATTGTTCTTCCAGGAAAATTTCCTGGTTTCTTTCGCTCGCCTGGAGCCCAAGGTAGATGTTGTCGTCGAGATTACCGGGAAGATTGATCAAAAACAGGATGCCCTGATGGAGTTGGTTGCCAATCAGGGCAAGATGATCGAGGAGCTCCTTCGAGTCCAGGTTAAGGAAGCCATCAATGATGGGCGAATCAGCGCCGAGGAAGCGCGAAAGATAATTGCGGAGAGAGATGAATATATTGAGAAGTATAGGTTTGTACAGCAACAACTCGCCGCTCACACTTCCGATCCCGCGGAAGTCAATATCTCAGTCCTTCTTGATGCTGGTGACGTTGATGGAGCCTTTCGTTACAAATCCGCGCAGGTTAGCCGGCGTCAGGCCGATGCGGAGAAACTGCCTCGCGATTTTTACGAACTTGGCGGCATTTGTGAGCTTCGCCTCGATTGGCCGGTGGCGCTTGAAAACTATCGCCAAGCATGGCAGCTTAGCCGCGACCCCGAACACGGCTTCAAATACGCCCACTTCGCGCAAAAGCTCAATAACTTCCACGAGGCCATCCCCGCTTACGAGGCGTTGATCCAGATTCTCACCGATCCCTCCTTCCGTACTATCGCCCTCAACAACCTCGCCAACCTCTACAGCGTTACTCAGCGCATGGAAAAGGCTGAACAGACCTATAACGAGGCGCTCAAAATCCGGCGCCATCTTGCTCAGGCCAATCCAGACGTACACTTGCCTTATGTCGCCGATACTCTCAACAACCTTGCCGTCCTATACCGCAATACACAGCGTATAAGAGAGGCCGAACAGGTCTTCGACGAGGCGCTCAAAATCAACCGCCAACTCGCCGATGCCAATCCAGACACCTACCTGCCCGGCGTCGCTACCACCCTCAACAACCTCGCCAACCTCTACAGCGACACCCAGCGCATGAAAGAGGCCGGGCAGGTCTGCGATGAGGCGCTCAATATCTACCGCCAACTCGCCGGCGCCAATCCTGACGCCTACATGTACGAAGTCGCCGCAACCCTCAACAACCTCGCGGCGCTCTACTACGCTACCCAGCGCATGAAAGAGGCCGGGCAGGCGAATGATGAGGCGCTCAAAATCTACCGCAAACTCGCCGACGCCAATCCAGACGCCTACCTGCCCGACGTTGCCACCACCCTTAACACCCACGCCAACCTATACAGCGAAACCCAGCGCTTGAATGAGGCGGAGCAGGCCTACGATGAGGCGCTCAAAATCCGCCGCAAACTCGCCGCGGTTAATTCAGAAGCTTACTTGCCCGACGTCGCCGAAACCCTCAACAACCTTGCCATCCTCTACTGCAATACACAGCGCATCAAAGAGGCCGGGCAGGCCTATAAGGAGGCGCTCAAAATCTACCGCCAACTCGCCGCCGCCAATCCAGACACCTACTTGCCTTACGTTGCCGGAACACTCAACAACCTTGGACTCCTTTACAGCGACACACAGCGCATGAAAGAGGCCGGGAAGGCCTATGATGAGGCGCTCAAAATCCGCCGCAAACTCGCCGAAGTTAATCCGGACGCCTACTTGCGCTACGTCGCCAACACCCTCAACAATCTCGCCGTACTCTGCTTTTCAATGGAGCAAATGCCGCAGGCGGAGACGCGCATCGCCGAAGCGGAAAGCATCCTGCAGCCTCTCTGGCAAGTAAACCCGGAGCTGCACGGCAATAATTTGGCCAGAATTCTTTCCATGCGCGTGCTCATCTGTGAAGCCAGCCACAAACCCGCCGCCGAAACCCTCGCCTACGGCCGCCGCGCCCTGGCCGCCGCCTACGACCCAACCATCAAACAATCCATCCATCAACTCATCGGCCGCTTCAGCCCCACCTCCACGCATTGACCGATTGCAGATAATTACCCTCCTCTGGCGCACAATCAATGCATGAACAAGAACTAGAGCCGCGTGCTTTTTTCTGATCCCTGATCCCTGACCACTGAGGGGGTACCCCCACCCCCCCTATACCCCCCTGGGGTATAAATTCTCCCTGAAACCTTGCAGATTATTTGTAACCCGTTTGAAATCAATGCCTGTGGAAAATTTTCAGCCCCAAATTCTCCCACATGGTGAGATTTGGCCTCTGAAAATCGCTGGAAAATCCGGTTTTTTGCCTTAAAAGCAGCCTTTTTTGCCTGATCTGACTCGAAAACCTACCACCGCATCACCGTGCCGACCGAGGCAATCGTCCCGTGGTAGAAATACTGGCCCAGCCCCACCGTGAAGAGCCAGCAGCCGTAAAGCGCGTGCTCAAAGCTCGAAGTGGCCAGTGAGCTGCTCTCGGCATAGCGCGCGGCGAACAAGAGGCCGCCGCAAAACGTGAGCGCCACGGCCAGAGAGTTGCGGAAGATGATATGCAGAAACGCGAAGGCCGCCGCGCTGGCCGCGATCATCGCCCATTTGCCCGGAAACAAAGTTGCGTATCGCTCGAAGAAGAAGGCCCGGTAGAGCACTCCCTGGGGATAGACCGACAGGACCGGATAGGCCACCATCACCACCGCCCAGAAAGCAGGATGCTGACGAACAAAGCTCCATTCGAGATGGGGTGCGAATCGGCGCACTCCCAGCCAAAGCGCGAGAGCGACTACCGCGAAGAGAATCAGAATCACGCCGATGCGGCCGGGCAATTGTCCAGCATTCCAAAGTTGAGCGCGGTTAAATTGCGGATCGCTGAGCAATCGCCACAGGGCATATCCCGCAACCGCCCACAGCAGCGGCAAGGCAGGAACCGGCACCGGAGAATAGCGGTAGGCCAGCGGCAGAGCCACAAACAGCAGCAGAAACTCCACAATGAGCGAAGAGCGCGGCATCGGAAACCGTCCTCGCCTTCAGATTACCGCAGCTGCAGCGGGAAGTCGGCGAGTTGGTTAGCTTTCACAGCGGTTCCCGTCCGATAGCGCGCACTTGTTTTTCGATTGCCATGCGGTCCAGTGATTCCAGCGGCAGGCTGAGTAACAATTGCACGCGATTGCGCATCTGATGAAAAATTTGCGTGAACGCCGCGCGTTTCTCTTCGTCCGTACCTTTGACGGCCGCCGGATCGGGGAAGCCCCAATGCGCCGTTACCGGCTGGCCGGGCCAAAATGGGCAGACTTCGCCCGCAGCTTTGTCGCAGACAGTAATGACGAAATCCATCTCCGGGGCGCCGGGAGCAGCAAACTCGTCCCAGCTCTTGCTGCGCAGGCCATCTACCGGATAACCCAGTCGCTGCACCTGCTCGATGGCGAAGGGATTGACCTTGCCCGTCGGGTGACTGCCCGCGCTATAGGCTTTGAAACGCCCCGCGCCCATGGTGTTGAAGAGCGCCTCGCCCATAATGCTGCGCGCCGAGTTGCCGGTGCACAGCACGAGTATGTTGTATGTCTTGTGCATGATCTTCCTCCTAAGTCGGATTCAGTTGCAGCATCCCGGCGCGCAGCTGACCGGTTTGGTTGTCCCAGGTTTTGTTGCCCGAATAAAGGCGCTGATGAACTTGCCCTCGAGCAGCGGGGCGACGGCGTCCGCGTCGATGCCCGCCTCCGACAGAAAATGCCGCGCATCCGCGACCGAGTGCACGCGCGTCGGTTCGACGGAGATGCCGGTGAAGCCCGCGGCGGCCAGCTTGGCCATATACTCCTGCTCTTGGAGCGCGCCGGAGACGCAGCCTGCCCAGAGCAGCATATTCTTGCGCACCACGTCGGGAATCTCGCCGCGCACCACAATGTCGGAGACGGCGAATCGCCCTCCTGGCCTGAGCACGCGGAAGGCCTCGCGCAGCACGCGGTCCTTATCGGCGGAGAGATTGATGACGCAGTTGGAGATCACCACGTCTACCGAGTTATCGGGCAAAGGAATCTTCTCAATCTCGCCCTTGAGAAACTCGACGTTTTCCACGCCCGCCTGCCGCCGGTTTTCGCGGGCCAGGGCGAGCATATCGTCGGTCATGTCCAGGCCGTAGGCTTTGCCGGTTGGGCCAACACGCTTGGCGGAGAGCAGCACGTCGATGCCGCCTCCAGAGCCGAGGTCGAGCACCGTTTCGCCCGGCTTCAACTCAATCAGCGCCGTGGGGTTGCCGCAGCCCAGCGAAGCCAGCACGGCGTTTGCCGGCAGCCCGCTCTTCTCCGCCACGTCATACAGGTTGGTCGTGATGGGGTCGCAACAGCGCAAAGCCGGATCGCCGCAAGCCACCGAGCCTCTCTTGCGCACCTCGCGCGCCGCGGCTCCGTATTTCTCTTGAACCAGTGTTTTCGTATCCATATCTAGCGCCTCACATTCGCTTAAGCGAATATATTCTTCGGAATCATATTTGTCAATACGTATATAATTATTTTATGAAATGTTGCTCCAAATCCGTCAGCCTGGCCAGCCTCTTTGCGGCCCTGGCCGATAGAACTCGTTTGCGCCTGCTGAACCTGTTGGCCGGAGATGGGCTGATGATCGGCCGCGAGGTTTGCGTCTGTTACTTTGTCGAGATTCTCGGCCAGAGCCAGCCCAAAATCTCGCGGCATCTCGCCTACCTGCGCAACGCCGGCATTGTCGCGGCGCGCCGCGAAGGAAAGTGGATGCACTACAGCATCTGCGCGCCCGCCGATGCTGCGACCAGCGCCATCCTCAGCGCCACACTTGCCGCGCTGGGCAACGACCGGCAGATGCGCGCCGACCAAGCCAAACTTGCTCGCGCCTGCTGTAAACCGCAATCGCTTCTCGTACCGCATGGCGCTCCCCGTCCCGCACCGATCAACTCCCATAGTTCGTCCTGAATCCATTTCTTCAGTAATTAGATTCGGCACATGGATCAAGAAAACGCTTTACGTTACGACGGAGCTTGGATTTTGGGAGCTGAGGTTGCAGTCCGCGCCCATAACGGCCGATAAGAGTTCTATGCAGGTCGCTTCGCGCATCGATCGCCGAAGGTGGGAAAGGCTCGCAAATTGAGAGTTGTGACCTCATCTTCCATTGCAAGCAGTGGAGAGCGGCGCTGTCGAAAGGCGAGCGCGACTCAACTCCACGGGGAGACGCTGGCGAAGTTCTGCCTCCGGCCAGTCCGTCTTCGACGCCTTGATGCGGTTTTCGCCATCCTGCTGGCAGTCTTTTGCGGTTGGTCTGCGACGGCAAGCGGGGCATCGGTAAAGCAGCCGTCAGACGCGCCTTTCACACTCACGACTGCACACGCGGCGCACAGCCTTACATCCGAGGAAGCGGTACGCGCCTATCCGGTTCATATCCAGGGGGTAGTGACCTATTTCGATCAGGACTACGGTACCGGATACGCGGCAATCTTCGTTCACGATTCTACGGGCAGCATATTTGTGAAGATTCGTTCCGATTCGGTCGGGCCGATCACGGCGGGGACCGTGATTGATGTGCGGGGCGTCAGCGGTCTGGGAGGGTTTGGCCCGGTCGTGAAAGAGCCCCAGATACGTGTGATCGGATATGCTCCTCTCCCGCCCAACCCTCCTCGGATAAGCCTCCCGCGGCTGGAGACCGGTGCGGAAGACGCACAATGGGTCGAGGTCGAGGGCACAATTCATGCCGTTTACGAATTGGCTCATAGCGTAACCCTGCAACTGGCGATGATCGACGGGACCATCAGCGTAACCATCCCAAAGGAGGCGGGCGCGACTTATTCCGGCCTGGTTGACGCCAAAGTCAAAATCCACGCCGATGCCGCTCCAACCATCAACGGCGACTCCCAGATGATCGGTATTCACCTGATGGCCCCCAATCTCTCCGCGGTGACCGTTGTGGAAGCCGCGCCCGGCGATCCCTTCATGCAGCCGCTCACTGCGATTGACAAGTTGTTGCATTGGGACGAGTATTCCGCATCGTTTCATCGCGTGCACGTGCGCGGGAATGTAACCCTTCAATGGCCCGGCTCGTCACTCTGCATTCGCGACGCGAATCGCGGTATTTGCGTGCAAACGGACCAGGATGCGCGTTTCGCTTTGGGTGACCTGATCGACGTTGTAGGATTCGCGGGAACGGAAAACAATGAGCCGGTCCTCACCGACGCCGTGCTCAAAAGCGCTGGCAACGGCGTGCCGGTTCCTGCTGTGCCTGTCACTGTCGAGCAGGCTCTGCAAGGCAACCACGATTCCGATCTCATCCAGATCGACGGCCAGTTGATCGGCAACGACATGGCCTCCTACGACATGAATCTGCTGCTGGCCTCCGGAGATACCGTCTTCACTGCCGTTCTGCCCAAGGGCCTGACGGGAACGAATGCAAGTCCCTGGAAGATCGGAAGCAGGCTGCGAGTCACCGGCATCTGTTCCGTCCAGATCGATGCGCGAAGCCATGTGCGTGAAGGTGTTGCTGTAACCAAGTCATTTCGGGTTCTGTTGCGCTCGCCGCAGGATGTAGTCGTCCTGGAAGGACCCTCCTGGTGGACGCCGGGGCATATCCTTGTGCTGCTGGCTTTGGCGCTGATCGCCACGCTCTGCGTGCTTGGCTGGGTGACGGTGCTCAGAAGGCGCGTCGAGGAACAGTCCATTCTGCTTCGCGAAAGTGAAAGCCGATTCCGCCATCTGGCCCTTCACGATACCTTGACGGGACTGGCAACCCGGCTGCTGCTGCAGGATCGGATGGATGTTGGATTGGAAGCTGCCAAACGCCATGATACAGGCCTGGCCCTGCTCATGGTGGATATCGACAGATTCAAGCAGACCAACGACACCTATGGACACCAGGCCGGCGACGAAGTCTTGCGCGTGACCGCTCAACGCCTCTTGCAAGCCGTGCGCAAGAGCGATACAGTCGCCCGCATGGGCGGCGACGAGTTTATCGGTCTGCTCATCGATCTGCACAATCCGCAAATGGCGGAGCGGATTGCCGCTAAGATCGTCAAGTCGCTGGCAGAGCCGGTTCTATTTGCCGGGCGTGAAATTCCGGTCTCGGTCAGTGTCGGGGTTTGTACGTCGGACACGGGAGGACTCGACGAAGAGGCATTGTTGAAGCATGCCGATGACGCCCTATACCAC
>Ga0326727_10022977_pt1 | contig 11973 bp, 10 predicted proteins | sample MB2enrmetagenome_FD_207643 | JGI IMG/M metagenome (GOLD analysis project Ga0326727, IMG submission 207643) | Lab enriched peat soil microbial communities from McLean, Ithaca, NY, United States - MB29MY | ecosystem: Environmental > Terrestrial > Soil > Wetlands > Peat | place: USA: New York... | reverse complement strand
CAAGAACATTCCCAATGTGGAATACGTGCAAGCCAATCTCTTCAGTTGCTCTCAAGACGCGCAGAAGCAGATGGCAGACGTCATCCAGGAACAAAAGCTGAACCGGGTGGTGGTGGCGGCCTGCAGCCCTTCCACCCACCAACCCATCTTCCAGGATATGCTGAGAAATGCGGCCTTGAACAAATATCTCTTTGAGATGGCCAATATCCGCAATCAGTGCACCTGGTGCCATCAAACGGAGCGTGAGGCGGCCACGGAAAAATGCAAGCGTCTGGTCAACATGGCGGTGGCTAAGGCCCGGTTGCTGGAGCCCCTGGAATACATCACGGTGGACGTGACCCACAAGGCCTTGGTCATAGGCGGTGGGGTGGCGGGCATGGAAGCCAGCCTGGCCCTGGCCGATCAAGGTTATGAGGTGCACCTGGTGGAGCAGCAGCCATTCCTGGGGGGTCAGGCCCTCAACCTCCATAGCACCTGGAAGGGAGAAAAAGTTCGTCCTTATATCGAGGGTTTGATCGCAAAGGTAGAGAAGAAGGACAAGATAACCACCCATTTAGGGTCCACGGTTACCGAGGTCCACGGGGTCGTGGGTAACTTTGTCTCGAAGCTCTCCTCTGACGATGAGGAGATCCATCACGGCATCGTCATTTTTGCCACCGGAGGTGAACCTTATAAGCCGGAAGGCCAGTTTCTGTATAAGCAAAATCCCAATGTCCTCCTTGCCCTGGATCTGGATCGGGAAATAGCCCAGGAAAGCGAGCGGATCAAGAACGCCGGCGCGGTAGCCTTCATCCAGTGTGTGGGCTCCCGCATCCCGGACCGGCCATATTGCAGCAAGGTTTGCTGTTCCCATTCCGTGGAGAGTGCCCTGAGGCTTAAAGAGATGAATCCGGAGAAGGATGTCTACGTCCTCTACCGGGATCTGCGGACCTATGGGGAAAGGGAAACCCTGTATGAAAGGGCCCGGGAAAAAGGAGTGCTTTTCTTCCGTTATGACCTGGAGGATCCACCCCTGGTGGAAGACGCCGACGGCAAAATAATCATCAAGGTCACGGATCGCGCCCTGAAGAGGCCGATAGAACTAACCACCGACCTCCTGGTGTTGGCTAGCGCCATTGTGCCTAATGACAATACGCCCATTTCTGAACTTTACAAGGTGCCGCTCAGTGCCGAGGGCTTTTTCAATGAGGCGCACGCCAAGATCAGGCCGGTGGACTGCGCCACCGATGGCATCTTTCTGGCGGGGCTCTGCCATTTCCCCAAACCCATAGATGAGTCCATTGCCCAAGCATTGGCGTCTGCCTCCAGGGCGTCCACCATACTGTCCAGGGATTTCCTGGAACTGGAATCCACCGTCTCCCACCCCATTGATGCGAACTGCGACGGCTGCGCCTTCTGTGTCGACGTCTGTCCGTATAAGGCGATCACGCTGCTGGAATACAAGACCGAGGGAGGGTCGAAGAAGACGGTGGAGATTAACGAGATCCTTTGCAAAGGTTGCGGCTCATGTATGGCCACCTGTCCCAAGCAGGGCATCTATATTGCCGGGTTTACGCCGGAACAGTTGGGTGCCCAAGTAGAGGCGGCGCTCGGATTAATCTAAGTGTAAAAAAGGGGTGCTAAAATGAGCGACCAATATGAACCCCTGGTGATCTCCTTCTGTTGCAACTGGTGTTCCTATGCCGGGGCAGATCTCGCCGGGGTCTCCAGGATTCAGTATCCGCCGAACGCGGTCATCATCCGGGTGATGTGCTCCGGAATGGTTCATCCCAATCTGGTGATCGACGCCTTGACCAAAGGAGCCGACGGCGTCCTGATATGCGGCTGACACCTGGGCGAATGTCATTACCTGGAAGGTAATAAAAAAGCGCAAGACAGGGCGGAAGCTTTAGATTTAATGTTGGAGGACTTTGGTCTGGAGCCGGAGCGCTTCCGCCTGGAGTGGGTTTCCTCCTCGGAGGCCCAGAAATTCGCGGACGTCATGCGGGACATGATCGAGTCGGTGCGGGCCCTGGGCCCCAGCTCCTACAGCACCAGGGCTTGACTTGGCACAGGCAGGTTAAGGCCTGCGGAGGCGACGGGGACGGCGGCGGGTTAAAACGGAAAAAGGATACAGAAACCAACCTGCGGGGATACTGTCAAATCAAGTCTGATTTAGGACAAATTAAATCACTAGATCCTCGCTACGCAAAGCTCCGACAGGATCTCTGGCTTGACTTAACCCCCATCCTAAGTTAAAATTTAGTACAACTACTAGGGGCAGGTCAAACGGGCATCTTTTATTACCACGTCAACTCGTTCGGCATGGATGAACTCATCTTGGCCATTTGCAATGCCATGGAACGCGCATCCCATTAATCCAGAGTGGAGTTCCATGCGATTACAAGAAAAACTGGCTTCCAGGGAATTTGTGATTCTGGCGGAGATAGAGCCGCCCAAGGGCACCGACGTCACCGCCATGGTGGCCAATGCTGCCAGGGTCAAGCGCCGGGTGGATGCCTTTGTGATCCCAGAGATGAGCAACGCGGTCATGAAGATGAGTTCTCTGGGCGGCGCCCTGCTGTTGCAGAGCAAAGGATTGGAAACGGTGTTGCAATGTTGCTGCCGGGATCGCAACCGCCTGGCCCTGCAGGGGGACTTGTTGGCGGCCCAGGCCCTGGGGGTGCCTAACGTCATGGCAGTCCCCGGGGAAGAGATCACCCACGGCGACCACCACAAGGCCCGGGCGGTCAACGACCTGGATTTGCTGGAACTGTTAGGCGCCATCCAGACCCTGCAGACGGGTCGGGACCTGGCCGGGGTAGAGTTACAAGGCGCCCCCCAATTTTTTGTGGGCGCCACCGTGAAAATTCCCACAAGCGATGCGGCGCGGCTGGACGAACTAGCGGCGCTGGATAAGAAGATGGCCGCCGGGGCCTCCTTTTTCATCACCCCGCCGGTGTACGAAGTGGCGGCCCTGGCAAAGTTTATCGACCTTCTCAAAGGCCGCCGGGCCACCCTCATTCCCACCGTCTTACTCCTCAAGTCGGTGGGCATGGCCCGCTATATCAACCGCCACCTGGAGGCCAAGGTTCCGGAGGAGTTCATCCAGCGGATTCAAAAGGCGCCGGACCGGGTTCGGGAATGCGTGCAGATTGCCGCGGAGATCACCGCCGCCCTGAAGGCTAAGGGTTTTAGCGGGGTGAACCTCTCCACCATGGGCTGGGAGGATAAGCTGCCGGCTATCCTGGCCGCGGCCAAGTTGGAGTTCGGCGTTTGAGGATCGCTAACGCAAGGAGCAGATTATGTCCGATAACCAAGAGCAAAAGGTAAAGGATGCATCACGGAACGACAAGGTCGGCTCGGTGGTGGTGGTAGGCGGCGGCATAGCCGGCATGCAGGCCTCTCTGGACTTGGCCAATTCCGGTTTTTATGTCCATCTGGTGGAGGCCAAGTCCGGCATCGGCGGGGCCATGGCGCAGCTCGACAAGACCTTTCCCACCAATGACTGCGCCATGTGAATTATCTCTCCCAAGCTGGTCGAGGTCGGCCGGCATCTGAACATCGATTTGCTCACTTATTCGGAAGTGACCAGTATTTCCGGGGAGCCCGGCAATTTCCAGGTGGAGGTGCTGAAAAAGGCTCGCACCGTAGACTTGAGCAAATGCACCGGCTGCGGGGTCTGCCTGGAAACCTGTCCCATCCGCTATGAAGTGCAGTTGCCGGGAGCGGAGGCGGCGGCCCGCACTGCCTATGCCAAGGCCACGGATGAAGTGGTGGTTACGGATATCATCAACCACTACCGAGAGGAGCGGGGCAATCTGCTCCCCGTACTCCTGGACATCAACCGGCACTTCAACTGGCTGCCCCGGTGCACCCTGGAGCACGTCTCAGAACAGTTGCGCATCCCGCTGGCGGAAATCATCCGGGTGGCCAGTTTCTATAATGCTTTCAGCCTGGTGCCCCGGGGCAAACACATCATCAGCGTCTGCCTGGGCACCGGCTGTTTCGTTAAAGGCTCGACGCGGCTCTTGGATCGTCTGGAACGGGAATTGGGCATTACGCACGGTCAAACCACCGAGGATTTCATGTTCACCCTGGAAGTGGTACGTTGCATCGGTTGCTGCGCGCTGGCGCCGGCCATGCGGGTGGGAGGGGACACCTTCGGCCGCCTGACCCCCTCGGCCATTCCCAAGATACTTAAGTCTTACGCGGAGTCCTACGGGAAAGCAGAGCCTGAAGAGGAGGCGGCAGGATGAAAATCACCAGTTTGGAACAGCTTAAAGAGATTAAAGAGCAGGGTCTGGCTCTGACTTACCCTGATAAGATCAAGATTATGGTGGGCATGGCCACCTGCGGCATCTCCGCGGGAGCCGATAAAGTCTGGAAGGCCCTGGAAGAAAAAATTGCTGAGCTCAAGCTGGATGCAGTCCTGGAAAAGACCGGCTGCATCGGTTTCTGTCAGAAAGAGCCCCTGGTGGATGTGGTCTATCCAAAGAAGGTGCGGGTGAGTTACCAGGCCATGACCCCCGAAAAGGCCGAAGCCCTGGTGCAGGCCATCCAGAACGGCGAGGTCTTTCAGGACAACACGTTGTGCCGCATCGACCAGGAGGAGTTTCTGGTCGAGGGGACTTCCCGGCCCTATGCCAATCCCCATCCCCCGGAGTTGCCCGGGGAGATTCCCAAATATGAACAACTGCCCTTCTTCAAAAAGCAAGTAAAGATCGCACTGCGGAATTGCGGCTTCATCAATCCGGAGCGCATCGAGGAATATATCGCCCGGGGCGGCTACACGACGCTACACAAGGTGCTCACGGGTATGAGTCCCGAGCAGGTCATCGCTGAGGTCAAGGCTTCGGGCCTGCGCGGCCGGGGCGGCGCTGGTTTCCCCACCGGGCTCAAATGGGAATTCGCCCGCAATAATCCCGGGGACATTAAGTATGTTATCTGCAACGCCGATGAGGGCGACCCCGGGGCCTTTATGGACCGTGGCATTCTGGAGGGCGACCCCCACGCGGTGTTGGAGGGCATGGTCATCGGCGCTTACGCCATCGGCGCCTCCGAGGGTTTTATCTACTGTCGGGCCGAATATCCCCTGGCCATTCATCGCCTGAAGATCGCCATTGATCAGGCGGAAAAACTGGGTCTCCTGGGAGAAAAAATCTTCGGCACCAATTTCTCTTTCGAACTGAAGATTCGAGAAGGCGCAGGGGCCTTCGTCTGCGGCGAGGAGACTTCCCTCATCGCCTCCATCGAAGGCAAGGTGGGCGAACCCCGGCCCCGGCCCCCGTTCCCGGCCCAGAGCGGCTTGTGGGGCAAACCGACCATTATCAACAACGTCAAGACCTGGTCCCACATCGCTCCTATCATGGTGCGGGGATCCAAGTGGTACTCCCAATATGGCACCAAGGGGAGTCCCGGCACCACTGTTTTCGCCCTGGTGGGCAAGGTCAATAATACCGGCCTGGTAGAAATCCCCTTAGGGATCACCTTGAGGGAGATGATCTTCGATATCGGCGGCGGCATCGCCGGAGACAAGGCCTTCAAGGCGGTGCAAACCGGTGGCCCTTCCGGCGGCTGCATCCCGGAAGAATACCTGGATACGCCGGTGGATTATGATTCCCTGGGGGCTTTGGGCTCCATCATGGGATCAGGCGGCATGATCGTCATGGACGAACGCGACTGCATGGTTAACATGGCCAAGTATTTCATCGACTTCACCAAGGATGAATCCTGCGGCAAATGCGTCCCCTGTCGCGAAGGGACCCTGCGACTCATGGAGATGCTGGAGGCCATCACCGAAGGCCGGGGCCAAGAGGGAGATATCGACAAGTTGGCAGAAATGTCTGAGGTGATCAAGGATGGCTCCCTTTGTGGCCTGGGACAAACGGCGCCTAACCCGGTCTTGACCACCATCAGGTATTTCCGGGAAGAATATGAGGCCCATATCTGGGCGAAAAAATGTCCGGCCAAGGCGTGTAAGCCCCTGATAAGATACATGGTGCTGGATGACGTCTGCAACGGCTGCGGGCTTTGCCGCATCAAATGCCCGGTGCAGGCCGTCGAGGGGGTCAAGAAAGAGGCCCATTTGATTCTCCAGGAAAAGTGCATCAAGTGCGGAGTCTGCTTCGACTCCTGTAAATTTGCCGCCATAAATGTGGAATAAAGAGGGACACCATGATTAAATTGACCATTGATGATCGTCAAGTGGAGGTTCCGGAAGGGACCACCATATTGGAAGCAGCCCGGAAGGTGGGCATCAGCATCCCCACCTTGTGCTATTACGAAGCTATTAAGCCTTATGGCGGCTGTCGCCTATGCGCGGTGCAAGTCACCCAGGGCAATCGCACCCAGATCACCGCCTCCTGCACTTATCCAGTAAGCGAAGGGTTGCAGGTGGTCACCGACGCCCCCCGGGCGCTGGCGGTCCGGCGCCTGGTCATCGACCTGTTATGGTCCCGGTGTTCCGATTCTCCTGAGCTCCAGGAAATCGCCCAGCAGTTGGGGGTCATGGAGCCCAGTTTCAGCAAGGGGCACGATGACTGCATCCTGTGCGGCAAATGCACCCGGGTGTGCACCGAACTCCAGGGCGTCGGAGCCATCAGTTTTTTGGGCCGAGGCGCCAAGCGGCAGGTGACCACCCCCTTTGGTGAGTTCTCCGAGGTTTGTCGCACCTGTGGGGCCTGCGCCTTTGTCTGCCCCACCGGCCACATCAAAGACATCAGCAAGATCAGCGGCAAAGTTCCCATGCCCAAGTTATCCGAATTCAATGCCGGCCTGGAACCCCGGGGGAATATCTACCGGCTCTACCCCCAGGCGGTTCCCAGCGCCCCGGCCATCGACCGGGAGGGCTGCGTCAAGTTTCTCACCGGTGATTGCGGCGCCTGCGCCACTGCCTGCCCGGCCGGGGCCATCAACTATGAGATGATGGACGAGAAAGTGACCCTGGACGTGGGCGCCGTGGTGCTGGCCCCGGGCTTCCAGGCCTTCGATCCCAGCAAATATTCCTCATATCACTATGCCAATTTTCCCAACGTGATCACCAGCCTGGAGTTTGAGCGGATTCTCTCCGCCTCCGGGCCTTTTGGCGGTCACCTGGTCCGGCCGGGGGACCACCAGGAGCCCAAGAAGATCGCCTGGCTGCAATGCGTGGGCTCCCGGGACTTGAACCACTGCGACAACAGCTATTGCTCCGCGGTTTGCTGCATGTACGCCATCAAACAGACGGTGATTGCCAAGGAGCACTCCAAGACATTCCCCCTGGATGCCGCCATCTTCTTCATGGACATGCGCACCCACGGCAAGGATTTCGAGCTGTACTACAACCGTGCCCGGGAACAGGGAGTACGGTTCATCCGCTCCCGGGTACATAGTGTCGAGCCGGTGCCCGGTACCGATGATTTGACGGTGAAGTACTGGTCTGAAGACGGCTCTTTAAATACGGAAACCTTTGATCTGGTGGTTCTTTCCATCGGCATGGTAATCTCCCCGGACACCGTGAAAATGGCTAAGAAGTTTGGGATAGAGCTGAGGCCCAATAACTTTGTGAGTGCAAGCTGCTTTGACCCGGTGGCCACTTCTAAGCCTGGGTTTTATACCTGTGGAGTGTTTAGCGGTCCCAAAGACATTCCCGAGTCCGTGATGGAGGCCTCGGCTGCCGCGGGCGCAGTGAGCGCCACCCTGGGCGAGGTGCGCTGGACCCGGACTAAGACCCGGAAAGTGCCGCCGGAGCTCAAGGTGAGCCCGGAGGATCCCCCCCGTATCGGGGTCTTCGTCTGCAATTGCGGCATCAACATCGGCGGCGTCGTCAACGTGCCGGAACTGGTGGCCTACTCCAAGACATTGCCCAACGTAGTGTTAGTGGACGAAAATCTTTTCACCTGCTCCCAGGACACCCAGGTGACCATGACCAGGGTCATCGAAGAACAGAAACTCAACCGGGTGGTGGTGGCGGCTTGCACCCCCATCACCCACGAGCCCCTGTTCCGGGAGACCTTGATCGACGCGGGGCTGAACAAGTACCTTTTCGAGATGGCCAACATCCGCAACCAGGACTCCTGGGTGCACATGAGGGAGCCCGCAAAGGCCACGGAAAAGGCCAAGGATCTGGTGCGCATGGCGGTGGCCCGGGCCTCGCTGCTGAAGCCCCTGATGGAAACGCCCCTGACCATCATCCAGCGGGCCGTGGTCATCGGCGGCGGGGTGGCCGGGTTGAACGCGGCTCTCAACCTGGGGGACCAGGGCTTCGAAACCATCGTCCTGGAAAAGGATGACCAGTTGGGCGGCAATGCCCGCAGCATCCACCAAACCATCGAAGGCATGGAGGTGGGGGCCTATCTCGACGGGCTCATTGATAAAGTGAAGTCGCACGGCAACATCCAGGTGCTCACCGGGGCCCAGGTGGTGGGCTACAAGGGCTACAAAGGCAACTTCACCACGGAAGTTATGGTGGGGCCCGGCCTGCACCAACGCAAAATCGACCACGGCGTCACCGTGGTGGCCACCGGGGCCCACGAGTACGTCCCCAAGGAATTCCTCTATGGCCAACACCACCGGGTTATGACCCAGATGGAGCTGGGCCATTTCCTAAACGACAAAACGGCGGAGGCGGCCGGGTGGAACCGGGTGGTCATGATTCAGTGCGTTGGCTCCCGGAACGAAGAGAACCCCAACTGCAGCCGCATCTGCTGCCAGGGCGCAGTGAAATACGCCCTGCAGTTGAAGAAAATCAACCCGGAGACCGAGGTGCTCGTCCTCTACCGGGATATGCGCACTTATGGCCAGTTGGAGGACTATTACCTGGAGGCTCGGACCCAGGGGGTGCATTTTGCCCGCTTCGACCTGGAGCGCCTGCCTGAAGTGAAGAACGACAACGGGGCGTTGAGCATCACCTTTGTGGATCCCATCCTGGAGCACCCCGTGACGCTGCCGGTGGACGCGGTGATCCTGAGCGCCGGGGTCCTGGCCAACGATACCAAGGAACTGGCCACGCTCATGAAAGTCCCCAGGAACGCCGCGGGCTTCTTTATCGAGGCCCACCCCAAGCTGCGGCCGGTGGACTTTGCCTCGGAGGGCATCTTCCTCTGCGGTATGGCGCACTCGCCCAAGCTCATCAGCGAGTCCATTGCCCAGGCCCAGGCCGCAGCCTCCCGGGCCGGGGCCTTTCTGGCGGACACCCACCAGACCATTAGCGGCGTCACCGCCCACGTGGACCCGGACCGCTGCGCCGCTTGCCTGGTGTGCGTGCGCACCTGTCCCTACGGCGTGCCCCAGATCAACCTGGAGAACGTCTCGGAGATCAACGAGGCCATGTGCCAGGGTTGCGGCACCTGCGCCTCGGAGTGCCCGGCCATGGTGATCCAGTTGTCCCATTATGAGGACGATCAGTTGAGCGCCAAGATCAAGACCTTGTATTAGAGTTTCGGTTCCGGAAAAGAGACTCACTCAAAGGAGGGCCTGATGGAGAATTTTGAGCCGAAGATCGTCGGTTTCTGTTGCCATTACTGAGCCTATTCCGCTGCGGACCTGGCAGGTTCGATGCGACTGCAATATGCGCCCAACCTCCGGATCATCGAGGTCCCCTGCACCGGCAAGGTGGATATCCTTCACCTGCTCCAGGCCTTTGAACATGGGGCCGACGGAGTCATCGTGGCGGGCTGCAAGGAAGGGGACTGCCATTATCTGGTGGGCAATTTGCACGCCAAGACCCGGGTGAAACGGGCCAAGGAGATCCTAGACACGGTGGGCCTGGGCGCCGAGCGGGTGGCGATGTACAACCTCTCCTCCGGCGAGGGGGGGAGGTTCGTCGAGATTGTGACAGAGATGACCAACAAAATCCTGGAACTGGGCCCAAGCCCCATTCGCGGCGCCATGGAAAAGGGCATGATGATCAGAGAGGCCGAGGAGGTAACCACATGATCAAGGCAAAACCCAAGCCGTTAGAAGAAATCATCGATAATGTCAAGGATTTAAATAAATTGCTCATTGCCGGCTGCGACGGCTGCGTCACCGTGTGCGAAGCCGGCGGCCTGAAGGAAGTAAAGGTTCTGGCCGCGGCCCTCAGGCTCTACTTCACCCAGGCAGGCAAGCAGGTCCAGGTGGATGAGGCCAGCCTCACCCGCCAGTGTGAAAAGGAGTACCTGGCGCAGCTCAGCGACCGCATGGAAGGCTACGACGCCGCAGTCTCCCTGGCCTGCGGGGTCGGGGCCCAATACCTGGCGGAAATGTATGACCACAAGCCAGTCTTCCCCGGGGTGGATACCTGTTTTCTGGGGGTCAACGAGGAGCGGGGGCTTTACTCCGAACGCTGCCAGGCTTGCGGCCGCTGCATCCTGGCCGAGACCGGTGGCATCTGTCCCATCACCCGCTGTTCCAAGCGCATGCTCAACGGCCCCTGTGGCGGTTCCGACAAGGGCAAGTGCGAGATCAACCCGGATATCCCTTGCGGCTGGGAGCTGATTTACGAGCGCTTGAAGACCCTGGGGCAACTGGACCGCTTTGAAAGACCCGTGGAACCCAAAGACTGGACCACCTCCCGAGACGGTGGCCCCCGCAAGATCGTCAGAGAGGACCTACGCATATGAGCACCACTACTCCCAGCAAACTCCAGCAGATCATTGCCTCCGGCCAGATGGCCGTCACCTCCGAAGTTGGTCCTCCCCAAAGCGCCGACGGTAAGGTGATCGATTCTAAGGCCAAGATGATCAAGGACTATGTGGACGCCATCAACGTCACCGACAATCAGACCTCGGTGTGCCGCATGTGCTCCCTGGTCTGCTGCATCCGCATCAAGCTCTTGGGTCTGGAGCCCATCCTGCAGATGACCACCCGGGACCGGAATCGCATCGCCCTGCAAAGCGACATCCTGGGGGCCGCCTCCTTCGGGATCCATAATGTCCTCTGCCTCACCGGCGACCACCAGCACTTCGGCGACCACGCCAGTTGCGCCAACGTCTTTGACCTGGACTCCTCCCAACTGGCCATGACGGTGAAGATGATGCGGGACGAGGGGCGTCTCCTGGGAGGCAGTAAATTCGAGGTGGGGCCCCAGATGTTCATCGGCGCCGCGGTCAACCCCTTCGCCGGCCCCAATGTCTTCATGCGGGTGATCCGCATGGGCAAGAAGGCAGCCGCCGGGGTCCAGTTCGTCCAGACCCAGTGTATTTACAACCTGGACAAGATGAAAGAATTCATGAAGATCGCCGTGGACCGGGGCCTCACCGAAAAAGTGGCGGTCCTGGCGGGGATCACTCCTCTGAAGAACGTGGGCATGGCCAAATACATGCAAAAACGAGTGCCGGGAATGGATGTCCCCGATGAGGTGGTCAAGCGTCTGGCGGGGGTCCCCAAGGAGAAGCAGGCGGAGGAGGGTATCAACCTGGCGGTGGAGCAGATCGAGGAATTGAAGAGCGTGCCGGGGCTTCGCGGCTTCCACGTGATGGCCATCGAATGGGAAGAGAAGGTGCCGGTAATCGTGGAACGCACCGGCCTCTACCCCCGACCCCAGATGGGCGGCGGCGGGTAGCCGCGGGAGGGACAATTTATCCCGGAGGAAGCCCAGCGGTCTAATCCGCCTTGTAATTATAAACTTTAAGTCCACAATGAGGTGACGATCACTTAGAAAGGGGAGGCCTCATGGCTGGAGAGTACGTGCTGATCGTGGACGATGATCCTGATCTGGTGGAAACCGTAGCGATGATGTTGGAGAGCAAGGGTTTTGAGGTGGGCAAGGCTTACGATGCCCTGGAAGCCGAAGCGGCCATCAAGAAACGCTTCCCCGACGTGTTGATTCTGGACGTCATGATGCCCCGCAAGACCGGCTACCAGCTTTGCAAGGAATTGAAGTCCAACAAATGGACCCAGGACATCCCCATCGTCATGCTCACCGCGGTGGGCGACGCGGTGCCCAACACCACTTACACCCATGCCGAAGGCATGGCCATGGAAGCCGAGGACTTCATCCCCAAGCCGGTGGACGCGGCTACCCTGGTGGAA
>Ga0326727_10022974_pt1 | contig 11976 bp, 10 predicted proteins | sample MB2enrmetagenome_FD_207643 | JGI IMG/M metagenome (GOLD analysis project Ga0326727, IMG submission 207643) | Lab enriched peat soil microbial communities from McLean, Ithaca, NY, United States - MB29MY | ecosystem: Environmental > Terrestrial > Soil > Wetlands > Peat | place: USA: New York... | reverse complement strand
ACAGGATCTTTCTGCTGGCAGGAAGTCCGCAGGCTTTGCCTGGCGGCATTGGCCGCCAACGTGCTAGCCTAATTTGAGAAAGACCTTGAACGGGCGGAATCGCCCATGAGATCCGAGTGTTTGGCGGGCTTGCCATTATGTATAAGAAAACACAATATGTTAGCTGTTTAAGCCAAAATGTCTTAGATTTTATCCTGCTCACAGGCAAGGACTTAGTTTGAATTTCGGATGCCGGTGTGAAAAGCAGTGCGTGCTTCGCCATTATGTACCAGAAAACAAAGATTGTTAGCAGATAACCCAGAAAATCCGGCTAAAATATAAGTTATTGAAATTACAGTAGTTATATTATTTCCTGTGGATGGCGCTTGGTAAAAAAAGGGGACAAAAAATTGTGGCAAAATTTATCTAAGTTATTGAAAACATGTGTAGAAAAAATATCCATTTTTCGCCTCGCCATTATGTTGATGAAAACAAGCTTGTTATCTTGGCCTCGCCATTATGTTCATGAAAATAAAGTGGAAATCTGATTGCCGCATTTGGGAAAAAGTTCGAAATCGGAAGCGTAGCGGGGGCTACATGGGGTTGAGGCGCTCTTTTACAGGTCAGGTCTGGGGATTTGAGATGGAGTTGGCTGCGATTCCCCACCCAAAAGCGCACGCCGACGCCTTTGCGTTTTTTCACACCATGAGGGACATGATGACCGTCATATTACGCATTGACGGCAGATCAAACTCCGATGCCATTCCCCAAGCCAAAAATATCGTGACTTTGCTAAGTTATTTAATTCCAACGCAAATTCAACTGAGCGAAACAGCCTCCACGATTCGAATTGTTTGGCACACGGGTTGCCCTAAAGACGGGTGCGAGGGACTTCGGGTCCTAGGAACCCGCCGAGAGGCGGGTTGGGGGCTGGGGATACCGGAAATCGGACGAACCGGGATCTTCAGCCCCCATAATAGTTGGAGACGTATCAGGCAAACCCTCAGCAGAAAACTCAGAAGGATCAAAGGCAAGTGATGCTGGACATCACACAGCTTAACGCTTCTCTATCGATCCCGGGCCCGGTCGAAACCTTAGTGGCCTACACGCGCGAGCGGGACATCCAGCCCGCGCTCCTGACCAACGGCACATTGCCTCAGCCCCTGATGTCAGTCTCCGCGCGTTACTTGACGAATGAAGAAATTGGCAAGGAAGTGACGAATCAAGTTGAGACAATGGAAGACGACGTGCTCTTAACAGAGCAGGCTGCGTAAAACAGCCAGTTTAAGGTTCTGGGTCGTGATCTTCTGATGAAAACTGTTACACACAAACCGCGACTCATTTTCTGGGAGGTGACAAAGGGTTGCAACCTGCGTTGCATTCATTGTCGCGCCACCGCTACGGAACTCTCATCCATCAATGACCTACCTACAACCAAAGCCCTGAACATAATAAAGCAAGTCTCTCAGCTATCCCTACCAATCCTAGTTCTGAGCGGTGGCGAACCTCTTTTTCGCAGCGATATTTTTGAATTAGCCAGCTACGCGCGCGATTGCGGATTGCGCGTGGCCCTGGCGACCAATGGAACCCTGGTTACCAGGGAAGTTGCGCGCAAGATTGTGGATGCCGGCGTGCGCCGCGTCTCCATCAGTTTGGACGGAGCGGACGCCGTTACCCACGATGCCTTTCGAGGCATTCCGGGAGCATTCGAGCAGGCCCTGGCCGGCCTACGCAATCTGCAAGAGCTCGGCATGTCCGTGCAAATCAACATGACCATCGCGCGCCACAACGCCCACCAGCTTCCCGCCGTGCTGGAGATGGCGCGCAAGCTGGGCGCCGACGCCCTGCACACCTTCCTTCTGGTTCCCGTGGGTTGCGGCGTGGGGATTGCCGAAGATCAGATGGTCCCCGCCGACGAATACGAAAAGATTCTGAACTGGTTTTATGACCGCGCGCAGGAAGGCGGCATCGAGTTGAAAGCCACGTGCGCGCCGCATTACTTCCGGGTCGTCCGGCAGCGCCGCGCTGCGGAGCGCCGCGCCGCCTCACTGGCGGAACCGACGCAGGCGGGGAATGGGCACGAGATTGGCCCCACGGAAATCACCATGCCCGGCTCGACGGGGATCGACCTTCACCCGCACGCGCGGCCTCAAGGCGGGGGCCACCCGGACAGCATGCAGGCGATGACCAAAGGCTGTCTGGCCGGCACAGGCGTGGCGTTCATTTCTTACCAGGGCGAAGTTTATCCTTGCGGCTACCTGCCGGCGCTGGCGGGCAACCTCCATCAGCAGAGTCTCGCGGAGATCTGGGAGAGCGCCCCGGTGTTTGAGCAGCTCCGTGACACGGGCAACTTGAAAGGCAAATGCGGTTATTGCGAGTTCCGCAATATTTGCATGGGTTGCCGCGCCCGGGCGTTTGCCGCCACGGGGGACTTTCTCGACGAAGAACCTTTCTGCGTTTATCAGCCGCGCACCGTGCAAGTGGGGCCGAACGACGTTGGACCGTCGGGCGAACGCCGCTCGCCCCTGCATTCGGAGGGGGCGGGTGAGGAGGAAAGCCATGCTTCTATTCACTGATCTGGTACGGGGGGGAGAAGTGGTGCGGGACGTCAAACAAAGATTCCCCGAGACCACGCCGGTGTTTGACCAGTTCAGGCTGCGTCCATCCTGTGATGATTGCTCGATCGAAATGTCAGCCCGCAAAGTCGGCGCTTCTCTCGAAGACCTGCTCGTCGAAGTCAATAAAGCCATTTACAAGAACCGGGGAGTGACTGCCCGGGCGTCGTGAGGCTCGCCTGCCATGGCCAGTGCCACTTCCACTTTTCATCTGGTAACCCGCTCCCGAGGGCGCGCGTTCTTTTTGCCGCGTGAGCACGGAGCCTGGGGGATGCTCCTGGTTCCCCTGGTCACCGGCGCCGCCGCCGGCAATCCCCGTGGGGAGCGGATCATCTGGATTTTGCTATTCGCCGCGATCGCGCTGGGGCTCTTCTGTTTGCGTACGCCCGTGGAAGCAGCTTTGCAAATTTCCCCGGTGCGTCCGCAAAACGATGCGGAGCGGAGGCTCATTCATTGGTCCATTTATATTTATGCTTCCGTTGCCGGCTCGGCCCTGGCCGTCCTCGCTCTTTGGGCGCGTCCTTACGGGCTCCTCTGGTTAGGCGCGGTCGCGGCGATATCATTCCTTCTTCAGGCGCTCCTGAAACAACTCGGCCGGGAAACCCGTATGAACGCCCAATTGACGGGCGCCATCGCGCTGAGTTCCACCGCGGCGGGAGCATACTACCTGGCGACGGGTCATCTCGGCCTGATGGGCCTGATGATCTGGCTGGCCAACTGGCTGTTCGCGGCCGACCAGATTCACTTCGTTCAGCTTCGCATTCACTCCGCCCGCGCCATGACCGCCGGGGAAAAATTCCGCCAGGGAAGAGGCTTCCTGTTTCACCAGGCCGCTAGCCTGCTTTTCCTGGCTTTGACTTGGCGGGCCGGATGGATCCCCGGTTTGATTCTGATGGCCTTCGTGCCATTATTCCTGAGAGGGTTTGCCTGGTTTCTCGAATCCCCCCGGCCGCTCCAGGTTCATCGGCTGGGCTTCAGTGAATTGCTTTATGCCATCATTTTCGGAATCTTTTTCGTCGCCGGCTGCCACCCGATGGGGTAGCGATTGCCTTTCTATGCGTGATAATGCCAAAGCGGATAATGCCCGTTCGCACAAGAAAGCCCCGCTGGGGGTGGGGCCGATGTTCCCCCGCTTCAGCGCACAGGGCATAACGGATGACTGCCTGGGAAGCCTCATTGAGGCGGCCCGCCAGGCGCCTTCGGAATGGAACCTGCAAACCTGGCGCTGGATCGTGGTGCGTGGCGATGCCGCCAAGAAATATCTTGAAGCGGCCACCTACATCAAAGTTCCCCTTACTTCCGCGCCCGTCATTCTGATCTGCCTGGCAGACACCCTGGCGTGGAAGTCTGCGCCCCAGTATTTGCAGGAATTGATCGCCAGCCAGAAAATCACGGAGGAAGAAGGCCACGAGGCGCTGCGCCGGGTGCGCGAATACTATTCCTCCTCACCACAGGTTGCCAAACGCACCGCCCTGGCCAATGCCTATGTGGCTGTGCACCAGATCCTGCTGGGCGCGGCAGAATCTAATCTGTCGGCTTACTGGGTCACGGAGTACGACGAAGCCAAAATCAAAACCCACTTTCACATTCCCGACCACTTCCTGGTGGCCGCCCTGCTCCCCATCGGATATGGCGAGGAAGGTCAGCCGGCGGGCATCTCGAAACTCCCCATGCGCGAGTATATTTACCAAGAGAAATTTGGCGAAACTCTCAGCCCCACTTCCTAAGGGCAATGATGAGCTGGAAATGGATTTCGGTGCCGGCATTCTTGGCAGCGGCCGTGTGCTTTGTCGTGACCTACCAAGTCAACCGCAAGCCGAGTTGAAGTTCCCGCGGTTCACCCGGACCGCCGGAGGCCAGGCCCGCGATGGGCTGAATGGTGTTGAAAATCTGGCCGAAGCTGGGCGAAGACAGGTTGCGCTGCGGAATGTCGAAGTTTGCCCTGTTGAAGATATTGAACATCTCGGCGCGGAACTCCAGGCGGCTGGCTTCCCCCAGGCGAAAGTCGCGATGGATGGTGAAATCGCAGCTCCCCGATCCCGGCCCCCGCAAAATATTACGCCCGGCATTGCCGAAGGTGAAGGGGCTGGGAATGCTGAAGGCGGAGGCATTCACCCAAGCCTGGGGCGTTTGTTTGGACGGGTAGAAATCGCTGCCCACGATGTTCGGGCGGTCCGTATCATTTCCTGTTCCAGTGATCTGCACCTCGTCGGCGCCGCTGATGCCTCCGCTGACGAAGGGTGTAAAGGGCGGTCCTGACTGGACAGTGAGCACGCTTCCCACTTCCCAGTTTTCAATCAGGTAATTCAAGCTACGGCTATCGAGCTTGGCCACAGTCGTGCCGAACGGCATCGCCCAGAGGTAGGCAAGGGACAGCCGGTGGGGAAGGTTGAAATCCGACACGGCTTTTTCCGCCGCCACATCGTAAGAGTTCTGGGGGAAGTTGGCATTGCGGGTATCGCTGAAGGGGCCGGAGGTGGTGTCAAGGGACTTCGAATAAGTGTAAGCGGCCAGGAGCGACAAGCCCTTGGACATTCGCCTCTCGACCTTGGCCTGGAGGGAGTTGTAAGAGGAACTCCCTGAGGATTGTGTGTACGAGAAACTGGAAAGATAAGGATAGGGCCGCGGGCAACCGTTCACGCTCTCGCAGGCGGCGAGCGTCGCCTGATCTTCGGCCTCCGGAACCACGGAGAGATTCATGGGCTGATTGGGGTCGGTCTCCTGGACAAGGCGCAATCCCCGGGTTCCGACGTAGCCAATGTCGAAGAGCCAATGCTGCCCAACCTGTTGCTGGAAATCCGCCGTCCACTCCTGGATGAAGGCGTTGCGAAAATTAAGTTGGAAGGGGCTCATCGTGGGGTAAACCGAGCCCACGATCCCTGACAGGGCATTCTGGATGATTTGGCCGCTCCCCGGCTGGAAATTGCACTGCCCGCCCAGAAGGCATTCCTCCAGCAAGGACGGAGAGTTACCCTCCTGAATTTGCACGAAGGGTGGGTTGGCAGCCTTCTGGAAATAGACATCGCCAAACGTCTGATCGTAGAAAATCCCGTATCCACCGCGCAGAACGGTTTTGGAGCTACCAAAGGGTTGCCACGCCACCCCGATGCGTGGCGCAAAATTGTTCCGGTCGGGCTTCTGGAGGGAGCGGTTGCTTGCCGTGCTTCCCAGGTTGATTGTTTGCTGGCTGCAAGTCTGTGGCGTACAAGGCGCCGGGTTGATTTGCCACTGGCCGGTGAGCGGATTGATGCTTTGGTTAAAGCTCCACAGGGTTGCGGCATTCCTGCCCGCCACCATGAGATCCCCATTGCCGAAATCGAAGTTGGAAAAGCCGTTCGACCCTTCCGTGACCAGGCTCTTGTACTCGTAGCGCAAGCCGAGGTTCACCGTCAGATGGGGGCGGACCCGCCAATCGTCCTGGACGAAGAAATCATATTCGCCAAATTGGCCGGAGATGTACTCCTGAAATCCATTCAGCCAGTACTGGGGAAGCCCCAGCAGCGCGTCGGCGACGCTGTTGCCGAGGGTGCAGGTGGCGCAACCCAACTCTGCCGCGGAAACCTGGCCCAGGCCGCCCGTCAGAAATCCGGTGAAATCAAATTCTGCGCGGATGATATTGTCGAGGGAGAAATTGCCGCGATGGACCTCGCGAAAATCGGCGCCATAATTCAGCGTGTGCGATCCCCACACGTGGGTCAGCGTATCGCCGATCTGGAAGGTGTTCACCGCGCCACTTTGCGGCGTGGTTTCGTCGGCTCCTATGTTTGCGTACCCCGAAAAGTTCATATTGGGGACACCCGCAGGAACGGAGCCGATGTTCTTGACGCCTTCGATCCCGAGGCTTGCGGCCAGGTTGCTGCCCAGATCCTGGTCAACTTCGCGGATTTGATAGCGGTTGTACCCCAGCTTGACCTCGTTGACGAGCTTAGGGGTGAAAATGTGCGTCCAATCGAGGCCCGCCATCTGGTAGGAATCGTGAGAAAAGCGGCCATATCCCGGCAGCGTGGTGGTGAGTTCGGGAACGGTTCCCGTGGGCCAGAATTCGCGGTCAAAGTTCAGGCTGTAGCGGACGAACATGGAGTCCTTGCTATTGAACTGGTGGTCGATGCGCCCGGTCATGGTGTCATAACCGACCTGCCGCTCGACGAGCGCCTGGTAGTTTGCGGCGCCGCACGTGGCATTCGTGAGGTTGGGCTGAGGCAACTGATTCACCAGGGCCTGCCCCACCGGGTCCGGCTGCGGCAGTACCTGGTTGATGTTCGTGAAGGGTGCTCCACCTGCCAACGGATTGAGCAAAATGGTTTGGCTGGCACAGTTCGGGTTCAGGAGGTCGGTGAAGTCGCCCTGGCGTTCCGCCGCCGTGGGTACGTCGAAGTTGTCATAAAAGTCGCGGTGTTCACGGGTGCCTTCGTAGGCGAAAAAGAAGAAAGTGCGGTCGTGTCCGTCGTACACCCCGGGGACCACCGCCGGGCCGCCCAGCGTCCCGCCGAATTGATTGCGATGCATGGGGGCCACCGAAGGGTCAAAGAAATCGCGCGCATCGAAATCGGTATTGCGGGCGAACTCATAAATGCTGCCGTGTAAATCGTTGTTTCCTGACTTGGTCACCATATTGACTTCGGCCCCGGCGTGAGCGCCGAATTTGGCTTCGTAAACTCCCGTCTCCATGCGGAATTCCTGCACGGAGTCCAGCGGCGGCGCCACGGTATACTGGCCCACTCCCACGGAGGTATCATCGAGGCCATCCAGCCAATAGGAGTTCATCGAGTCGCGCATCCCGTTCACATTGATGGCGCCACCCCGGGTGTTGATATGGGTGCCCTCGGTACCGGGCGTTACGCCGGGCACGAGCAAGGCTAATTCCAGAAAATTCCGTCCGTTGAGGGGCACCTCATTCACATTCTGTTCGTCGATGGTGGTTCCCACCGAGGAGGTTTGGCTCTCGACCGTGGCGGGGATGGCCTCCACCTTGATGGTCGTCGCCTGCGGGCCCACCTGGAGCGAGAGGTTCATCTGCAGATGCTGATTCACGAGGAGGGTCAGGGGGCCGCGCTCGATTTTTATGAAGCCCTCCTTCTGGGCACGAAGGATGTACCGCCCCGGGGGAAGAAGTGGAACCTCATAGCTCCCGTCGTTGGAGGTGGTCGCGCTGCGCGAAAATCCTTTGTCATTTTCCGTGACCGTCACCAGCGCACCCAGCACCACGGCCCCGCTGGGATCGGTTATGGTCCCTGTAAAACTGCCCTGAAAAGTCTGACCCCGGGCTACAATGCAACCGACGCTAAGTAATAGAATCACGCGCCATAATTCCTGGCGGATTGATAATAATGGCATGATAGAAATGGTCCTCCTTGCAAGGTCCGACGCAAGTGCCCACTCAACCGGAGGCACAATCTGCGGAAAGAACCAACCCGGTGGGATGGTGGTCCGTATTCCGCAGAAAAGAAAGCGCCCCCACATTAGCATGAAATAATTGGCTCGCAAAGCCAAACTCACCCCCTGCCCCCCTAGCGCTCCGGGGGTCAAGCCTGAAATCCCAAAGAGAGCCGCCACTCGCTGGACAGTCAGAAAGTTATTGTCAAATCAGATGTGTTGTCAAAAGCCGATTATTTATCGGATAACCCTCGTGAACTTGATGAAATGTTGCAGCAACCTGCCCTTAACAGCAAAGAAATCAGGTGATAGGCGGCATGTGGCGAAAATGGGTTCGCCAGTCCCGCCGCTGGGCGACCGCACTGGGCGTTGCAACCCCTTCGTGCCTTCTGATAGATTAGCTGTTCGAATTCAAACCTGTCATGGCTGGCCGAGGGTTGAACCCCGCCATGGTTTCATCCCATCCCACCCTTAACCTCATGGGGGTCGCAATGCAATTGGAGAAAGGGACACTCGAGCTTTTACCGGCAGCCCTCCAGGCACTAGAGGAGGGCTTCGCCTCGCTTCCCGACAGTGTCGCGCCGGCGCCGGGCCAGGAGCGCATGGCGGAGGTCATGCAACAGGTCGCCATTCGCCTGCGCGATAATTATCCGTACTTCCATCCTTTCTATGCAGGCCAGATGCTCAAGCCGCCTCATCCCATTGCCCGCGCCGCCTATGCTTTGGCCACCTGGATCAATCCCAACAATCACGCGCTGGACGGCGGGCGCGCCAGTTCGGCCATGGAGAAGGAGGCGGTGGCGGAGATCGCCGCGATGTTCGGCTGGCAGGCCCCCCTGGGGCATCTCACCGGCGGCGGCACCATGGCGAATCTCGAGGCGCTCTGGGTGGCGGGGCGACTTCATCCGGGAAAAAAGATTGCCGCCTCCGCGCAGGCTCACTATGCGCACCACCGCATCAGCAGCGTGTTGGGATTGCCGTTTGCGGAAGTGCCCAGCGACCCCCGAGGGCGGATGGACACTCAGGCTTTGGCGGAAAGGCTGGCGGGGGGAGACATCGGCTGTGTTGTAGCCACCCTGGGCACCACGGGGACGGGCTCCGTCGATCCTTTGCCGGAAATCCTCCGCCTGCAAGCCCGGCACGGCTTCCGCCTGCATGTCGATGCAGCCTACGGCGGCTACTTCACCCTCGCCGGAAATCTGGCGGGGGAAGCCCGCGCCGCCTACGACCAAATTGGCCAGGCCGATTCCATTGTGGTTGATCCCCACAAGCACGGCTTGCAGCCTTACGGGTGCGGATGCGTGCTGTTTCGCGATCCGAGTGTGGGGGCGCTGTACAAACATGACTGCCCTTACACCTACTTCACTTCCTCGGAACTCCATCTGGGTGAAATCAGCCTGGAATGCTCGCGCCCGGGGGCCTCGGCGGTGGCGCTGTGGGCCACCCAAAAATTGCTGCCCCTCGAGCGCGGGGGTGAATTCGCCCGCGGCCTGGAGGCCTGCCGGGAAGCCGCCCTCCGCCTGGCGGAGCACCTTGCCGCCGATCCCCGTTGGCTCCAGCCCTTTCCTCCCGAGTTGGACATCGTTGTCTGGGCGCCGCGCGCCGCGTCCACACGCCTTGCTTCGGAGTGGACACAGCGCATTTTCTCGGCCGCCGCCCGGCGCGGCCTGCACCTCGCGATGGCCCGCCTGCCCGCCGGGTATTTCCCCTCGCTCCCGGCCGATTCGTCCAACCCTCAAGACACCGTGCTCTGCCTGCGTTCGGTTTTGATGAAACCCGAACACCGCGAGTGGTTGAACCTGATTCTGCCGAAACTTGATGCGGCGTTTCGCGATGCCGCGGAAGAATAGCCGGTCAGGAAATTTCCTTGCCGACGAATTATTGATTATCGGATAGAATCGTAGAGATAGAGAGAGCGCATTTAGAGAACAATGGACAAGGGGCCAGGGGGAAATAAATCGTCTCACCAGGCTGCCGCCGAGCGGGGCATTTCGCCCGTTTTGCGGCAACCATTCACCCCGTAAAATCAACCCCTTGGCAGCCGCCCTGCGAATATTCACATCTAACGGATTGACAAACTCCTATCATTGCGAATAGTGTACGCCATCTTATGAAGCTTCTCGTGATCGGATCCGGTGGTCGGGAACACGCTCTGGCATGGAAGCTCCACGAAAGCCAGCAGATGGAAGAGTTGTATTGTGCCCCGGGGAATGCCGGCATTGCGCAGGAAGCGGAGTGCCTTCCGGTTGACCTTGCGCAAACCCGATCCGTCGTGGAGCTGGCCAAGCGCCTGCATCCTGACCTGACCATTGTGGGTCCGGAAGCGCCGCTGGTGGCCGGCATCGTCGATGAGTTTGAGAAGGAACGGATGGCCATCATCGGCCCCAACAAGGCGGCGGCGCGCCTGGAGGGAAGCAAGGTTTTTGCCAAGGAATTCATGCGCCGGCACGGCATTCCCACCGCGCGCTTCGAAGTGGCCGGCAATTTCGAGGATGCCGTCAATATTCTCGCGCGCTTCCCGCTTCCCGTGGTGGTGAAGGCAGACGGCCTGGCGGCGGGCAAAGGCGTGGTGGTGGCCCGCAGCCATGCGGAGGCGCAAAAAGCTGTCGAGGACTTTATGCTCCGCAAGACCCTGGGGAGCGCGGGCGACCGGGTGGTCATCGAGGAGTGCCTGACGGGCGAGGAAGCCTCCTTCATTGTGCTCACCGATGGCCGCGGCATTCTGCCTCTTGTCCCCACCCAGGATCACAAGGCTTTGCTGGATGGGGACCAGGGCCCCAACACCGGGGGCATGGGGGCGTACAGCGCCGACTCCATCCTCAGCGAATCGCTGCATGACGAAATTCTTCGCTCGTTCGTGGCGCCCACGCTGGCGGGCATGGAATTGGAGGGTTCTCCCTACCGGGGCTTCCTGTATTGCGGGTTGATGATGACGCCCAGTGGCCCCATGCTGCTGGAGTACAACGTCCGCCTCGGTGATCCCGAAACCCAGCCTATCCTCATGCGCCTGCGCTCCGACCTCACGGAAATCCTGGGGGCGTCCATCGAGGGCCGGCTGGCATCGGTGGACGTTCACTGGACCCCCAACCCCGCTGTCTGCGTGGTGCTGACCTCCAGCGGATATCCTGCGAAGCCGGAGACCGGCAAGACCATCACCGGTTATGAAGCGGTGGAAGCGCTCGGGGGCGTCAAGATTTTCCATGCCGCCACGCGCTTCGAGGATCATCAATTGTTGACCTGCGGCGGGCGGGTTATGGGAGTAACCGCCATTGCCGAGGATTTGCCCTCCGCCATCCAGCGTGCCTATGCGGGAGTTAGCAAGCTGCATTTTGAAGGGATGCACTACCGGAAAGACATTGGCGCGAAGGCGCTGGCGCGGGTTCCGAAGCCGCCGCCCAAACGCCCGCGCGCCCCGCGGGGGGAGCGCCCCGCTTCACGCAAATAGCGCCGCTCCCAACAGGGTTTATCCCATTCCCAATAAGAGAGGAGAGAAGAGATGCCTGACAAGCCATTGGTTGGCATCGTGATGGGCAGCGACACGGACCTGCCGGTCATGACCGAAACTGCCGCCACCTTGAAGAAATTTGAAATCCCCTTTGAAATTGAAATCACTTCCGCGCATCGGTCCCCCGTGCGCACCTCGGAGTATGCGCGCACCGCCGTCCAGCGCGGCCTGAAGGCCATTATCGTGGGCGCGGGAGGGGCCTCCCACCTGGCCGGAGTGATTGCCGCGGAAACCATTCTGCCGGTCATCGGGGTTCCCATGGCCACCACCACCCTGGCAGGGCTGGATGCCTTGTTGTCCACCGTCCAGATGCCGGGCGGCGTGCCGGTGGCCTGCACCGCCATCGGAAAGCCCGGCGCGATTAACGCCGCCATCTTCGCCGCGCAAATCATCGCCACCTCGGATCCGGCCACGGCGCAAAAACTGGTGGACCATAAAGAGCAATTGGTGCGCGCCGTGGTGGAAAAATCCGAGAAGCTCAAGCGCGAATTCCACGTATAGTGA
>Ga0326727_10022973_pt1 | contig 11977 bp, 12 predicted proteins | sample MB2enrmetagenome_FD_207643 | JGI IMG/M metagenome (GOLD analysis project Ga0326727, IMG submission 207643) | Lab enriched peat soil microbial communities from McLean, Ithaca, NY, United States - MB29MY | ecosystem: Environmental > Terrestrial > Soil > Wetlands > Peat | place: USA: New York... | reverse complement strand
CACCACGATGTCGTGGTCGTCGGAGGGGGCCTTGGGCTCGCACCGTTGAGACCCGCCCTTTACGATCTCATCAACAACCGCTCGCAGTACGAACGGATCGAGGTCATGTACGGAGCCAGGTCACCCAAGGACATCGTCTACAACGACGAGATCCAGAGGTGGCGCGCGATACAGGATTGGAGGTTCCAGGTGACCGTCGATGCGGCCGGACGCGAATGGTACGGGGACGTGGGCGTGGTGACGACCCGGATACCAGATGCACGGTTCGACCCCAAGAACACCGTCGCCCTGGTCTGCGGCCCTGACATCATGATGAAGTTCGTCATCCAGTCCCTGACGGGACGCGGGATACCCGATGACAGGATCTACGTTTCCCTCGAGAGGAACATGAAGTGCGCCGTCGGGTTCTGCGGTCACTGCCAGTACGGACCGATCTTCGTGTGCCGTGACGGACCGGTCTTCAAGTACAGCGACATCAAATCGTTCATGTTCGCGAAGGAGGTTTAAAATGGCTGCAAAACCGAAACTCGGCGTATGGAAGTTTGCCTCGTGTGACGGATGCCAGCTCTCGATACTCGACTGCGAGGAGGAGCTTCTCGCCGTCGCGGGGGCGCTCGACATCGTTGACTTCCGCGAGGCATCGAGCGCGATCGCACCAGGACCTTACGACATTTCTCTCGTGGAGGGATCCGTGACGACCCCAGAGGACCAGCAGAGGATCAAGGAGATCCGGGCCGAGTCCAAGCTCGTCATAGCGATCGGAGCCTGCGCGACTGCCGGCGGGATACAGGGACTGAAGAACTTCGCCAACGTCGAGGACTACAAGAAGACGGTCTACCAGCACCCGGAGGCGCTGAAGACGCTCAGAACATCGACCTCGATCAAGGAGAACGTCACCGTTGACCTTGAGCTCAGGGGCTGTCCGATCAGCAAGTACCAGCTTCTCGAAGCCGTTTCCTCGCTGCTCTACAAGCGCGCACCAAATCTCCCCACCGAGACCGTCTGCGTGGAGTGCAAGCGCAAGGGCAACGTCTGCGTGATGGTCGGCTACGGAACTCCCTGCATGGGACCCGTCACCCAGACGGGCTGCGGGGCGATATGCCCGTCCTACAACCGGGGATGTTACGGCTGCTTCGGGCCACAGGACACCCCTAACACCGCCTCCATCTCGAAGGATTTCGCCGCGAAAGGGATGTCCCCGGTCGCGATCAAGCGCTTCTTCAGGACCTTCAACGCCAACGCGGCGGAATTCAGGGCGGCCGCTGACGCAGCGGAGCCAGGGAGGTCACCCAAATGAGCGACCGCACGATAGCCGTTGACTACATCACCAGGGTCGAAGGAGAGGGTGCCCTGCACGTGACCATCAAGGACAAGACCGTCAAGGACGTTGAGCTGAGGATCTTCGAGGCTCCCCGTTTCTTCGAGGCATTCCTGCGCGGCAGGATGTACACCGAGGCCCCGGACATCACCGCCCGTATCTGCGGAATCTGCCCGGTTGCATACCAAATGTCCTCCTGCAACGCCATGGAGAACGCGCTCGGCATCAAGGTCGATGGGCAGCTCCGGGCGTTAAGACGGCTACTATACTGCGGGGAATGGATCGAGAGCCACCCGCTCCACATCTACCTCCTCCAGGCACCGGACTTCTTCGCCCTGCCCGACGCGCTCCAGTTGGCCAAGGTCAACCCGGAAGCGGTGGTGAAGGCGCTCACGCTGAAGAAGATCGGTAACGACATCATGACCCTCCTTGGCGGCCGTGAGATCCACCCGATAAACGTCCGAGTCGGAGGTTTCTACCGGACACCAACAAAGGAGGAACTCATGACTCTTCGCCCGCGCCTCGACACAGCGCTCGCACTGGCAGAAGAGACCGTCAGGCTGACCGCCACTCTGAAGTACCCGGCAGTCGAGCACGACTACGAGTTCGTTGCCCTGAGGCGCGATGACGAGTACGCGATGCTCGACGGGAACGTCGTCTCCAACAAGGGCGTCAACGTGCCGGTGACCAAGTACGAGGATGTCTTCGATGAATACCATGCACCGTACGCGAACGCGCTCCAGTCGGTCAAGAAGGATGGGAGGACCTCATACTTCGTTGGCCCGCTCGCCCGGTACGCGATCAACCACGACAAGCTGACCCCGCGCGCAGCCAAGATGGCAAAGGAGGTCGGACTCGAACCGGTCGTGCGGAACCCCTACAAGGGAATGATCGTGAGGGCAGTCGAGACAGTGATGGCGGTCGAGGAATCCATACGCATCATCGAGCAGTACAAGCAACCGGAGAAGTCCTTCGTCGAACCTCCAGCGAAGTTCGCGGGAGGAGTCGGGTGCGGCATTTCGGAGGCCCCACGTGGGATCCTTTTCCACAAGTACAAGATAGGCGCGGATGGGCTCATCCAGGAAGCGAAGATCACTCCACCAACGGCACAGAACCAGAAGAGGATGGAGGAGGACCTGAGGGACCTGGTCTCGAAGTCGCTCGACAAGTCCGACGCTGAGCTCACGGCCATGTGCGAGCACTCGATACGGAACTACGACCCATGCATCTCGTGCGCGACACACTTCCTGAAGCTGAACATAACGCGGGAGTGAAGGTTTCCAAGACCCACACGAAAGGCATAGGAGGCAGTCCTCCGCTGGTCATCGGCCTCGGCAACGACGACCGGGGTGACGATGGGTGCGGGCTAGAGGCACTGAGGAGGCTGAAGAAGCGCGTCTTGAAGGGCGTTCAGTTCAAGGACTGCCAGAATGACGCCACCGCGCTCATTGACCTCTGGGACGGAGCGGACATCGTGATAGTAGTAGACGCCGTCCAGTCGGGCAAGGCTCCGGGCACGATCGTCCGGATCGAGGTCGGGTCCGAGCCTCTCGCATCGCCCCTCGGGTCGACCTCGACCCACGGGCTGTCTCTCGCGGATGCAGTCTCCATAGGTCAGTCTCTCAAGCGGTTTCCCAGAAAGCTCGTCATATACGGCATCGAAGCGACCGATTTCACACTCGGCACCGGGCTGACGACCTCGGTCGCACGAGCCGTTGAGGATGTGGTCGATAGGATTGCGAGCGAGATCGCTCACGTTTCTCCTGCAGGAGGGGAATGAACTTGCACGAGGAAGCTTTGCTTCGGGAGATACGCGAGAAGATAGTCGAGGTGGCCAAGGCGAACGGGGCCAGGAAGGTGACCAAGGTGCGCCTCTGGATCGGCGCGCTCTCTGAGATCCCCGGCGACCACATGAAGGAGGAATGGCCCCGGACCGTTGATGGAACGATCGCTCAGGGGGCGGAACTGGAGGTTGAGACCTCAACCGACATCCATGACCCCAAGGCCACGGACATAATTGTGACAAGCATGGACATCGACTGATACTGTCGAAAGAATGCGGGCAGCGGGATTTGAACCCGCGCCGATGGCTTGGCAAGCCACCGTTCTAACCAGGCTATACTATGCCCGCATCTCTCCTCGATACCGAGGGTTCTGGACGGTGAGAGCGACTCTCCCACGGTATATAAAAGATAGGCCCATGGATCGACTTACCTCATGGCCGCTTACTCAAAGTAATAAGGAGACGCGAACTCGCCAGGTCGTGGCATCGTGGGAGAGGCTTTCTACTCGTCTCGTGCACCGTTCATCCCACTTTGAATTGCATGAGGACGTGCTGGAGCTCCCGGACGGGAAGACGATGCTCTACACCCGCTTCGAGGGCCCGCCCTTCTCGACCATAGTCCCCGTGACCGACGAGGGGGAGATTGTTTTCGTCGACAACTATCGGCCACCAGTAGGCGATTCTCTGCTCGAGCTCCCTGGAGGAATGATCGACCCCGGAGAGACTCCCAGGCAGACCGCGATGAGAGAGCTCGAGGAGGAGACCGGTTACAGGGCGAAGAAGATGACCCTTCTCGGGTGGTTCTACCCCGTGCCCCACATATCCTCCCACAAGGGCAACATATTCCTCGCAAGAGACCTGGTCGAGGGCAAGGCACGGCCAGAGAGTACTGAAGGGCTCCAGACCGTACTCATACCGGTAAGGGAGGCCTACAGGAAGCTGCGGGCCGGACATATCCACCAGTCCACGGCGATGCTCGGCCTGTACATGGCAGAGCCGTTCATGACCGAGCTGAAGCCCCGCCTTGGGGTTTAATATTCTCCTAGTGCTTGGGGCTTCACCATGACGCAGCCACATCCGGCACTGCCCTTGGAGCCCTACAAGATCAAGGTCGTCGAGAGGATCCGGCTTCCATCCAAGGAGGAGAGGGAGCACGCCCTGAACCGGGCCTCCTTCAATCTCTTCAATCTGGTCTCCGACGAGATATTCATAGATCTCCTGACCGACTCAGGAACATCTGCCATGAGCGACCGTCAGTGGGCCGCCATGATGCTGGGGGACGAGACCTACGCAGGCAGCCGCAACTTCAAGAGGTTCGAGGAGACTGTCCGTGGCATCACTGGTTTTCCCTACATCCTGCCGACCCACCAGGGACGCGCGGCAGAGAACCTGCTCTTCTCGGTGATGGCAAAGCCCGGGACCACGATCCCGAACAACATGCATTTCGACACCACGCAGGAGCATGTCAAGAGGAACGGTGCCAAGGCCGTGAACCTTGCAGGCAAGGAGGCCTATGACATTGTGAGCAACTACCCATTCAAGGGAGACATGGATGGAGCTCTACTGGAGAAGCTGCTCCACGACGAGGGTCCAGGTAAGGTCCCCGTGGTCATGATGACGATCACCAACAACACGGGCGGCGGCCAGCCGGTGTCGATGAAGAACATCAGGGAGGTGTCCGGGATCGCTCACGCCCATGGTGTCCCATTCTACCTTGACATGTGCAGGTGGGCTGAGAACTCCTTCTTCATTCGAGAGCGGGAACCGGGAATGGGCAACAAGACGATAGCCGAGATCGGGAAGGAGATCTTCTCCCTCGCCGACGGCGCCACGATGAGCGCAAAGAAGGACGGGCTCGTCAACATCGGCGGCTTTGTGGCAACACGCGACAAGAACCTCTTCGACAAGCTGAAGGAGCTCCTGATCGTCTTCGAGGGGTTCCCGACCTACGGCGGACTGGCCAGGAGGGACCTGGAGGCCGTGTCGGTTGGTCTTGAGGAAGCGATGGACCTGTCCTACCTAGAACACAGGGTTGGCCAGGTAAGGTACCTTGCCGGTCTCCTTGACGAGGAAGGGATACCCTTCCTGCATCCTCCAGGAGGACACGGCATCTACCTTGACGCGAAGGCTTTCCTCCCTCACCTGTCCGCCAGTCAGTTGCCGGGGCAGGCGCTGGTGGTTGAGATTTACAGGGAGGGAGCGGTGCGCACGTGCGAGATAGGAGGCATCATGTTTGGTTCGGAGAGCGGTGGAGAGGTCCCTCTGGAGCTCGTCCGCCTTGCCATCCCGAGAAGGGTGTACACCGCAAGCCATTTGGACCACGTTGCCAACACGATCAAGGGAGTGTGGCGCAGGAGGGCATCGATCAGAGGGATCAAAATGACCGAGAGGCCCGAACACCTGCCTCACTTCACGGCAAAGTTCGCGCCTATCTGAGATGAGTTAATTAGCGGTCCTCGCTATTGAGCTACATGGTCGGCCCGATAATAGCCCATGTAAAGTTCAGGGGGATGATACGAGAGCGCAGTGTCGAACCCTTCGTGAGGCTCCTCGAAGCGATAGGGGAGAAGAGGAAGATTAAGGGATTGCTCTGGGATGTCTCGAGCGGGGGCGGCGACAGTGTTGCTTCCTATGACCTATACATGGCGGTCAAGCGCGTCAACCAGGTGAAGCCGGTTATCGCGACAATCGGATCGATCGCAGCCTCGGGCGGATACATGGCGGTGATCGGAGCCAGCAGGGTCTTCGCCTATGAGGATTCCGATGTTGGATCAATAGGGGTCTTCATACCACATATTGCGGTCCAGGGACTGCTCGACAAGCTGGGAGTGAAGGTGGAGCTTCTCCACCAAGGGCGCCACAAGGACGCCTACCAGGGGATCCGCGACCTGACCGAGGAGGAGCGCACAAAGATACTCAAGGTTGCCGAGGTCGGCTACAACTCATTCGTGACGCTCGTGGCGAACGAGCGCAGGCAACCAGCGGCCAGGATCCTCGAGCTCGCCACCGGCGAGTACTGGAGCGGGAAGCAGGCGCTCCAGCTGGGCCTGGTAGATGCCATTGGCGATCGCACGGCCGCACTGGCGGAGCTCTCCCGGCTCACCGGCGTGTCGACCAGAAAGCGTGTTGAGATCTCGCCGCCGCGGCCATTCCTCGAGAGGATGCTCAGCGGCCCGCTGAATTCCGTTAGCTCATCGCTCGCGAGCAGTCTCTATTCCTCGATGGAGGAATCGCTGGAAGAGCAGCTGTTGAGTGGCGGCAGGATACGGTAGGTCGGCCTTCCGAGGGAAGATGACCGAGATGCACGATGTGACCATCCGGTTGCACCAGTTGGAAGGCTACAGGTTCGAGGTGGATTGGGGCCTTCCTCCGCTTCACAATGCTGTTCTCGATGAGCCACCTCCCACAGGTTCCGGGAAGGGGCCGAACCCCTCGCGGCTGGTGGCGGCAGCCGTTGCCCAGTGCCTCTGCTCCAGTCTGCTTCTCTGCATCGAGAAATCGAGGGGCAAGTGCGAGGACCTGGAGGCAGCCGCAACGGTGCAGATCCAGCGAAACGAGAAAGGGCGCTGGAGGATCTCGAAGATCATCGTCACTCTCGATCCCAGGGTGCCGGCCGAGCACGGGGACATCCTCGAGCGATGCAAGGGGATCTTCGAGGACTACTGTATCGCAACGGAGAGCGTCCGGAAGGGTATCGAGGTCAAGGTCGAGTGGGCCTCACACGATCCTCCCTGAAGGACCTATGTTTCCCTGAACCGCTGGCCGAGGGCCGATTGGCATAGCGGGCAGACGAACCGAGATGCCGGTCTTCCGGCATCGAGTTCGCCCTCGATCGTGGTCGGGCTGTACACAAGATCATTGCCGCCGGGGCCTGAGAAGAGCCTGGCTTCCTCTTCGTGTAGCTCATGCAGCCTTGAGAGCAGCTGCTTCAACACTTCCCTTCCTCGCGGCGTCAATGAGATAACGACTGGCTTCTGAACCTCGACCGGATGAGAGCGAGTGATCAGCCTCTTTCGCTCAAGCGCCGCAAAAGCATCGGCTGCGGCGGGCCAGGACTGGCCCTCCCGTGCAGCCACCTGCCTCAGAGGTTCGGATGAGGGATAGGCCAAGGATGGAAAATGCCAGCTCCGCTGCAGCCTCAGCCCAGTGTACCTTCCATCAACGTGAATCCGCGCGGACATGGCACACATTACCCTACTGAGCGCATCGGAAAGCGGCAGTTCCGCTGCCCTTGACAACTGACCAGCGTCAGCATGACGCCCATTCCTGATGGTTCGGTGCATGAGATTATACTTATTATACATATAATATATAAGTTTAATGCCGGGACGCGCTTTCATGAGGTGCCCGCGTCAGCAACTGAGCGTGATTTGCTTTCGACTTGCGAAACGATTGCCGCCGCCCGCTCTGCTCCCAGATGAGTTCCGGCCCATGTCCTTGCGGAGAGGAACCTATTAGTTCACCTTGGAACCTGTACCTGGCTGCAATTCCGGGAGGACGGGCCAGATCGAGAGGCGGGTGATGAAGGAGATTCAGGGGATTGAGCTGAGCGACCTGCCTATCGATGCTCGCGAGCTAGCGGTTCCGATAATCAAGGATTCGTTCGTAGGGATCTACCGATGGCACGCAAAGAGAACTTTGCGCCGCATCACCTGTGTCCGTGCAGCTCGGATAGATGGGACCATGGTGGGCATCTCGATGCTTGACCGCCTGGTCCCGGAAGCAGGCTACGTCTATTACATGGCCATTGGCAAGGCATACCGCAATCGCGGGATAGGCGGACTTCTTCTCGATGACGCTTTGGCCAAGTTCCGCAAGGAGGGGGCCCAGATCATCTACGCTGCGGCAGAGGAGGACAACGAGCCTTCGCTCGCCCTGCTGCGCTCCAGGGGCTTTAGGCTCATAGAGCGAAAGGAACTGGGGTACAAGGAGGGGGGACTGGGCGCCTGGGGCCTCAGGAGCCGCATGATGCTGGTCTCAGGGGAAGTGCTGATGGGAATGAGACTCTGACTGGCACCGGATCGCGCGTAATGCCTGATTCTCCAAAGTGTACGATAGCTTATTGAACGTTGATTCCGTTCAGATGAACTGCGGATTCCTGTCATGCCACCCACTGAACAGAGGCCATCCACTCCCCGTCTTTTTGTCGGTCGAGAGGAGGAGACCTCCACGCTTCGCCCGCTCTTGCAGCAGGTCAAGGAGGGGCGCGGGGCAACTGCCCTGATCACCGGTTCCGCAGGGATCGGGAAGACGTCGATGCTTCGATGGCTCGAGGGAGAGGCTCCCAGCTACGGGATGACCGTAAGGTGGGGATACTGCTTCGAGGGGATAGTAGAGCCGTTCTTCCCCCTGGAGCAGGTGTTCCGCTCCTCAGCCAATAGGGAACGTGTTGAGCCCATAGCGTCAAGCTCACACCCATTCATAGAGGCGCCAAGCAAGCTACCTTTGCTGGCCCAGTTCGCCGTCAACCGTAGGAAGGGTGTGGGGACGCCCATCTACATGACCCCGTTCCTCAAGTCGGCGGACGACAAGCGACCCTCATCGGTCACCAGGGCACCGGCGACCGTGCTTCTTGAGTATCTCTCTGCGTTGAGACTGGACTCGGCCTCCAGTCCTTACCTCCTGCTCCTCGATGATTTCCACTGGGCGGACGCAGACTCAGTGCAGGCGCTGAAGTTCCTCAGCCGGAACCTCCGGAGCTTGAACGTCCTGATGGCCGTCGCTCTTAGGGAAGATGAAGTGAGAGACCCACCGTTCCTGGAGGTCCTGAGCGACCTGCGGAGGGAGGGGCTCGTCACCGACATCCATCTGGAAGGGCTGAAGGAGAAGGAGGCACAACAACTCCTTGAGAGCGTGGCCCAGGCACCCTTTGACAGCACCAAGGTGGAAACTCCTCTCCGAATATTGCTGGAGAGGACTGGTGGAAATCCATATTTCTTCCTGGAGAGCGCCCGCCAACTACGTGACAAGGGCCTTATCCGCACGGTAAACGGACAAGCCGTTCTGGATTTGCGTTCCGGGGATGGGAGCGGCAGGGATGACCTCGGGGTCCCCCCTATTGTCTCGGATCTGCTCAGCAAGCGCTTGCTGGCCCTCTCCAGGGAGGAGAGGGAACTCCTTGAGGGAGCCGCGTTGCTTGGCATGGAGTTCGAGCCATCACCGCTCGCAAACCTGACCCACATCTCAGGCGACAGCGTCACGAGAATGCTCCATGCACTGTCGATGCAGCAGGGCATGCTACTCCCGAAGCCCGGTAACGAGAACCACTACACCTTCGTGCACTCGCTGCTGTGGGAAACGGTCCGGGATTTCATACCTGCCGCAAAGAGGCAGGAGCTTTCCGCGAGGCTTGCCTCATGGTGGGAGGCTCACCACCCTGCAGACGTGGAGAGAATCATGACCCTCTATCATGATGGAGGGGTAGGAGAGAAGGCCCTCCAGTGGACCGAGAAGGCCATCTCCTTGTCATTGCAGGCGCACGGGTACCCCAGGGTTGCGAAATACGTTGGGGTTGGCCTCAACATCATGGAGGAGGGAAGGGCCCCTGTTGAGAAGGAAGCGAAATGGGGACTCTCGATAGTGGAGCGGATGATCTACGATGGGGCAGGGGGTCAGCTGATTGAGGACCTCTGCCACAGATTGATGGAGCTGAACCCTCCCGAACCGCTGTCCTGGGAGCTGATGCTCGCACTCGTTTGGAGTGCCAGGGACCACAACGAGAGAAAGCAGCTCTTCGCGAAGCTGCGTGACGCCGTGAATCGCCAGTCTCAACTTTCAACGCCGACAATACTGGGAAACATAGCGACAATCCACTCGCGCATACTCCTGGTCGAGGGCAAGATGGAGGAGGCGGAGAAGGAGGCAAGGAGCGCGCTCTCACTGTTGCCGGATTCGGAGGTATATCTCCGGGGCCACGCCTGTTACACTCTCGGCTGGATCTTCTCGCAGCGGAACCTCTGGGACGAGGCAGACAAGAGCATACAACAGGGGCTCAACTATGTCAAGGCGAAGAGCGCCCTGGGGCTCCGGCCCTATTTCCTGAGCCTGGAGGGGCTTCTCGCAACTGACAAGGGAGACCTGACCCGGGCGGAGGAGGCGCTTCTCGAGTCGACCGAGCTGTCCAGGAACCTGGGCCGGGTCAACATGCTGGTCAATGAGCTGTCGAATCTCTCCTTTGTGATGGGGGACAGGGGCAACCTTGAGGGAGCCGAGGAGAAGGCAAGGGAGGCCTTGCACGTTGCCGAGGCATTCGACCTCCCAACGGCGATGGGCGCTGCGATGCAGGCCCTGGGGCGCTCATACCTGAGACGACATGACTACGTTGCCGCGAGGAAATACTTCGAGATGGGGCTGAGGACTGCCACTGAACACGGATATCTGATGTCGCGAGCGTACATCCGCCTCGACCTGGCCGAGACGAAGGGCAGCTTTGGAGACGCCGTAGGTGCGCTGAAGGATCTGGAGGATGTCGAAAAGGAAGGTGGGCTACAGGGTGACCAAGTCGCCACATTCCTTCTCTTGAGAGCCACATTCTCGATCGACACTGGCGCCAAGGAGCAAGCAAAGGCGGATGTCGAGCGCGTCCTTGCTGATTCCAGGCAGAGGAACCAACGATACTGGGAAGGCAGGGCGCTCCTGGTCATGGCCAGATGGGAGGCGAGGTTCGGGTCAACGTCCGACACTTCCAAGGTCCTGGCCGAGGCGGAAGCGGTCCTCAAGGAATGCGGTGTTCTCGATGTCGCCTTCCTGACCGGAGGTTCGCCCGGCAGGGACGCAAAATCGGGTGAGAGGGTCCCCCCCAAGGAGGGTACGCCTGGCAGCTCGCTTGAGGTGCTCATGCACCTTGCGAGAAATGGGGGCGCTGAGAATGCGATCAAGCCTGACGATGTGGCACCAGCATCCCTGACCCAGAAGGGCATTTCGGAGGCACTTGGCCTCACGAAGAGCAGCCTCAGCACGATCCTCAAGCACCTTGCGGAGAAGGGCCTGGTGACCGGACAGACCCGCCGCGTGACCGGTATCACCCGTCGCACGAAGGTATACCTGCTCACCTCGGCTGGGACTGCCCTGGCGAATTCCAAGGGTCGTGATCGATCGGGGTGAACGGGCGGGAACCCGTGCACCATGCCCTTCAAGGGGCGAGGAGACCTCTTCACCTCAGCTCGGTGGGATCAATCGAACCAGCCTATGTCAAATTCACGGTCGAGGAGAAATGCAACCGAGAACCCGATCGCGAGTGCGATCACGTAGAGGATCCACACTGGTATCGTGAGAGTGATGGTCCATACCACTGGAGGCAAGAACCACACGATGATGAACACCACAACGAGGATAGCCCCCAAGATAAGCCACGATATTGCACTCGCGCCGCGGTTACCAAGCTTCCCCTTCATTGCCCTCGAGAACCCACGGACATACCTTCCGTGACCTCCCTGCTCCTGTGTTCCCTGCAACATGCGACCCTGTATAAGGGTACCTCTGCCAACCTCTTTCGAGGCGACAAGCGGATATCATTAGGCAAGATTCGCATATTTCCCTCCTTCATCGTGCCCCATATTATAAATATGATGAGCACATCTGAGCCGTGATTGGCTGACCATGGAACTAGGTAAGGAAGTCTTGGATGCTCTTGTCTTGACGAAAGGTGAACTGGTCATCAAGCACTGGAAATACCACCACTACACCTGCGTGTTGACGAACCAGCGAATCGCCTTGCTCTCCCCCCACCACATCTTGGGCCATCCCCACCGAGAGGTAAGCTGGAGCCAGTACCTCCAGGAGATATCCGTGATCGAGGTCCAGAAGATGGGTGACGTGGGCGCCGCTCAGACGTACAGCTTCACCTCCTACAGACCCGCTGGCGGAGGTGTTCGTGG
>Ga0326727_10022972_pt1 | contig 11978 bp, 9 predicted proteins | sample MB2enrmetagenome_FD_207643 | JGI IMG/M metagenome (GOLD analysis project Ga0326727, IMG submission 207643) | Lab enriched peat soil microbial communities from McLean, Ithaca, NY, United States - MB29MY | ecosystem: Environmental > Terrestrial > Soil > Wetlands > Peat | place: USA: New York... | reverse complement strand
AAGTCCGGCTTCCTCGCTATCGAACGAGACAAAGAGAATGCTTCGGCGAGGTTTCACGTTCCCCTCCACGAAAGCACGCGCAATCTCCAGAAGGGCCGCGACCCCGCTTGCATTGTCGTCTGCGCCAAACTGAGTTCTTCCTTTCACCACGCCCAGATGGTCGTAATGAGCGGACACGATCACGTACTCATCCTTCAGCTTCGGATCGGAACCTTCGAGTAGTCCAATCACGTTTCGCGCCTGAACAACATGGCGGTTCGTATAAGCCTTCTTCAATTCGGCGGTCATGCCGCTCAACTCAAACGACTGCGGTTTGAAGCTGGAATCGATTGTCTTTCGCAGTCCGTCAACGGTCTTCCCTGAGCTGTGCAGCAGTTCGTCGGCCACCTCCTGGGTGATCTCAAAGACCGGCAGGTCCCAAATCCCGGGCAGAGAATAAATTGCTTCCGGGAACCAATCCTGCCTCGGGGCGCTGGAACTCCCGGGAGGACGATGCTGCACCTTTTCCTCCACCGTGAGAATACCCGCGGCGCCCGCCCTTTGAATGTCCTCCCACTTGTACTGGTCATAGGCATGATAGGTGTGCCATTTTCCCATGAACTTCGACGCTGGATCAGATTCCTGCGGTTCATGCGCAAGGATGATCGCAATCTTTCCATGCAGGTCGACATGCGCAAGATCATCATAGCCGTACTCCGGCGCCGTGACCCCATATCCAAGGAATACGACCTCTCCGCTCACCTTCGTCGGATTCGTCGTTTGTGTCAGCCAGGTCAGATCGAAATCATGGCCGAGTTGATAGCTCTTTTCCTCGGCGCCGTTCCGAACCGTCAGCGAAACATTGGAATCGTCTTGTGTGGCGACGGTGAGGTCGTACTTCTGAAAGTAGGAGCCGTCATCACCGAGCGGCTTCAGTCCCAGACGCAGGAATTCCGATGCAATATAATTGCCCGTGATCCGGCCTTCGTGGCTTGCCGTTTTGCGTCCCGCCATATCTTCAGCGGAGAGAAAGTACACATCCGCCTTCAGGCTGTTCGCCAGGATTCTCCTGTCCGCTTGCTGAGCTGCAGCAGCGCTACCCAACAGCAATAGAGCGATGGCACTGCGAATCAATGAGCGCATTTCTTTTCCCTTTCTTCCTTGTGTGCAGAACAGTGTAATGCAGAGTGAACGGATCCCGGGAGGTAAATCTCCATGAGCGGCCGCGCGCTCACCCGGCGGTGACCGTGAGGGATAAGCCAATCGCAGAGCCGCGCAGGAAGGGGCGGAAGGAATCCTTCCGCCCCTTCGGGCTTAGAAGTTCACTTTCACCGCAAGTTGCAGAATGCGCGGCATCACAGAAGTTGCCGTGATCTGTCCGAAGCCCGCACCGAGGGTCGTGTTCGGGTCGCGGAACTGCGGATGGTTAAACACGTTGAATGACTCAATGCGGAACTCGAGCGTGCTCTCCTCTCGAAGCGACCTGAGCGGAAAGTCCTTGATGATGCTGAAGTCTGTGTTGTTCTGGCCCGGCCCGCGGACAATGCCTCGCGCGCTGTCGCCAAAACCGTTGCCATCTCCAATCGCGGCCGGGGTTCCGAACGCGCTGGAGTTGATCCAGTTGTTCAGCCGTGACTCGGCCGATCCCTGGGTCGCTATGCTGCCCGTAGAACCCGAAGCAAGTTGCGCGGGCCCGTAGGACATTCCATAGATGGAACCGGAATTCAAGTCATAGACCGCGAGTGCGTTGCCGCTCTGAACCGTCGTCACGCCGGACAACTGCCATCCGTTCGCCGCCGTTTTCAGCACGGCGCTACCGGAGTGAAGTTTCGGCAGTTGCCACGAATAGCTGAAGACGAAGCGTTGCGCGCGATCGAAATCGGAGAGTCCCCATGAACTGCGCCGATTATTCTGATCGCCCGTCAGGACTCCACCCCAGACCGCTGTGTACCCCGTGCTCGTGGTGAAGAGGTTCGGAGAACCGGTGGGCACGTCGTCAAGCGACTTGCTGAAAGTATAGGCGGCCTTGAATTGCACGCCATGACTGAAGCGCTTCGTCAGGCTCGTTTGCAGTCCGTTGTAGAGCGAATTGCCCTCGCTTTCGACCTGCCAGATGCCGGAAGGCGCGAAGCCGAGAATCGGCACGCGCTGATAAACGTTCTCGACGGTGTTGGTCGTAACACCGTTGATTGGATCGCTCTCGCTGGCGAGTCCCGCCTGGTCTGGCAACCGGAACACTACCAGGTGTTGCCCGCGCGATCCCACATAGCCGCCTTCCCACAACAGATTGGGGGCCAGTTCGTACTGCAAGTCCAGGTTCCACTGTTGGGTGTCCGGCGACTGCCAGTTCTTCTCGATATTCTGGATACTGGCTCCGCCATCGGCGGTTCGCGGAACCCAAATGGGAAACTGCGACGCCGAAGGCAGACCCGCACCCCAAGGGTTCTGGAACGTCGCCGCGGCGTTGCCGGTATCGTAGTTATAGATACTGTCGACATAGGGCAGCTCCAACAGCAGTTGCAGCACGTTGTTGCCGGAAGTCCTCGAGTAGTAGATGCCGTATCCGCTGCGCACTACAAACCGGCTGTTGCTGGAGAACGGGCGCCAGGCAAGACCGATGCGAGGCCCGACATTTCCCCAGGAAACAGCATGCGCCGTGGCCGTGTTGTTTCCCGTGCGCACAACCCCATCGGGAAGCTGCCCCGGGAAGTTGTCCGCCACCACGTAACCACTGTACGAGGATCCGGTGCTGAAATTGTTGTTCGCGTCCGCGGGCCAGAAGTTCACCAGACGGCCGGCTTTTTCGCTCAGACCGCCAAAAACCTCCCAGCGCAGTCCGAGGTTCACCGTCAATTGCGAGTTCACCTTGAAATCGTCCTGCACGAACGAGGAGAAGTTATCCACTCGAAAATGACGATCCGTGATACCCGCCTGCGCTGAGACGGAGTAAAGATTGCTGTACTCCGTTCCGTTTTGGTCGCCGCTCTCTCCCAACAGGAAATCGGCAAAGCTCAGGAAGTAGATCGTTCCACGCTTCACGCCGGGCAAATTGAAATTGTCCTGAACGCGTTCCAGCTCCGCCCCGAAGCGCAGGTTATGGCGTCCAATCGTGGTGGAGAGCTGGTCTCCCGCCTGATAGGAGTTAATCGCCGTAGTGAAATTGTCGTTGTAGGTTCCGCCGATGTTGAACAACCCGCTAACGCTGATGATCGGGATCGTCGCGACGTCCGCAGGCTGCTCCATGCCGATGTCGGAATCCGTTACCGGCGTCAGCGACGTCATTCTTCCGTAGTTGCGGTTGAAGCTGAGATGCGCCTCGTTGACCACTCTGGACGTAAGCGCCGAAGTCAGCTTGAGTGTGATTGAACGATTGCGGAAGTTGCTATCAGCGCCGGAACCCGGCAATTCAAGATAGTTCGTCGTGAAACTGGCAGTTTGCGGATCATTCGAAACAAAAACACGAGCTTTCAGCGTGTTCTTGGGAGACAAGAGGTAATCGACGTTGCCCAGGTACTGGCCTTCGTTGAACTCGGAAGGGAGGCTGAACGCCGAGAACCCGTATCCACCCGACTGGATAATCTGCGGTGTCGGGATCAGATATTGTCCGTTGGCCAGTTTGTAGTTCAGCAGCTTCAGCGCAACGGAATTGATATTGGAGCCGTCGCAAGCAACCGCTTCCCCTCCATAAGCTCCTGTCTGTCCGCAGAAAGCCTGGCCCAACTCCCCTGCCGTACGGCTATCGGTTAACTGCGCCGGGAGCAACGCACTGGAAGACGAACTGGCCCCTACCCCGTTGGTCTGCCGCGTGCCCTGATAAGAGGTGAAGAAGAACAGCTTGTCTTTCACGAGCGGGCCACCGAGAGTTCCTCCGAACTGGTTCTGGCGAAGCACCGCGCGTGGCTGGCTTGTCTCGTTCAGGAAGTAATCGTTCGCGTCCAGCGCATCATTCCGAAAGAACTCGAACAGATTCCCGTGGAATTGATTGCCACCGGACTTCGTCACAACATTGACGTTGGCGCCGGCTCCGCGCCCGTATCCCGCATCGTACAGCGAGGTCTGCACGTTGAACTCCTGGATTGCATCCGGGTTGGGGATTGGAATGCCGGAATATCCCAGCCAGTCTCCGCCTCGCCCCGTGCCGAAGTTGTTGACCTGAACGCCGTCCATCTGGAAGTTATTGTCGATGCTGCGCGCACCATTTACGAACACGTCCTGCGTGTTGCGTCCAAGGTTGCCGGCGTTGTTCACATCAGCCTGCACTCCGGGGGAAAGATCGATGATCTGTGTGTAATTCCGCGTCGAGAGCGGGATCGATTCGATCGTCTGATGTCCAACCAGCCCGCCGAGGGTCGAACTCTCCGTCTGCACCAGTTGGGTGTCTCCATGGACGCTGATCTCTTCTTTGTGGCTTCCTACCTGGAGCGCGAAGTCGACCGTGAAGGTAGCGGCGACGCTCACCACGATTCCAGTCTTGCGTTCGCCCCGGAAATGTTCGGTTGCAGCCTCCAGGTCATATTTGCCCGGCTCAAGAAGAGAGAAATGGTAGACGCCACGGGCGTCGGCGACAGTCCTGCGGCGTGCTCCGCTCGCGGTGTTGATTGCAGTCACCTGGGAAGCGGGAAGAACAGCCCCGGATGAATCGGTAATGGTGCCAACAATGGCTCCGGTAGCCGCTGTTTGCCCAAAAAGAGGCAAGCTTCCCAATGAAAAAACAACGGAAATGATAACCATCCACAAGGAAATATGCTTTTGCATCGGCATCTCACTTTCGGGATAAGAGTGTCAGCTTTGTGTGGGTTAAAAGGAATGACGATTAGAATCCTCGGACTCTACCGCCAACTAAACCAGCTTGTGGGAGGAAACTAGCGACAACAACAGCAACAACACGGAGAGGCACACATCGCCACGCTATGCAGAAGAAACGCGGATTGGAGCGACATGCTCATCGGAATGATAGGCACACTTTACCGCAGACTCTCAATGAAGTCAAGAGTGTGTGCTGCACCGTGTCAAAGCTCTTCAGAAATGTTCCCTTGAGGATGTATCGTTCTCAGAAGTGTTTTTAATATTTCTTTCGGGTTCAGCTGTGGCGGCGATAGCCGCTGGGTCCCGGATCAGCAGCGAAACAGCGCGCAAAAGCATCCACCCAACAAAGACAGACTCCGGCTTGGGGAACGAACCAGCAACATTATCAAGATAAATCATTCTTTGTCTCCGGGACTCAGTTGCCGATGTAACGCGCGTAAAGCGACTTGGCGATTGCTTCGTCGTAAGTGCCATAGATAATAGCGCGGCCATCTGCAAATACGGTCAGCTGATAGCCATCAATTGCCACTCGCAGGAGAAAGCGGTTCTGCTTCAGGCGACCGAGTGGTCCGAGTCTTTGGGCCAGATCGTCGAGATCAATATGGATACCTTCCCGCCTGCGTACTTGCACTGAGTTTCGACCACAAAGCGCCGTCACCTCCGCGCCGAGCGATCCATCCAGGTAGGGAAATTCATGGCGTCCGCAACAAGGGCAATCGGGATGAGGAGGAGGCAGGTCGACTACTTCACGGTGGTTGTCCCACAGATCAAAAGTCGTAATCTTCCGACTCACATGATCACGAGCGCCCGATAATATTTTCAAGGCTTCGGCCACTTGCACTCCAGCGATCACCGCAACAATGGGTCCGATTATGCCCGCGGTATCGCAGGAGGGCGAAACGCCGGCTGGAGGCGCACTTTCGAACACACAGCGCAGGCAGGCTCCTTCACCCGGCAATATCGGAAAAGTCAGGCCGTAGGAGCCCACGCATGCACCATAGATCCAGGGAGTCCGGTTTTTTACCGAATAATCGTTAACAAGAAAGCGGGCATCAAAATTGTCTGAGGCATCGACGATCAAATCGAATCCGCCCAGTAATCTGTCAATCGATGATGCATTGACGTCTTCTACCACGCCCTCAACTTTCACGAGCGAATTGGCTAAACGCAACTTTTTCTCAGCCGCTATGGCCTTCGGCAATCCGGCAAGCACATCCTCTTCATCGAACAAGATTTGTCTCTGGAGATTACTCTCCTCAACAAAATCCCGGTCAATTATGCGCAGTGTCCCAACACCTGCACGCACGAGGAGCGAGGCCTGCACTGCGCCGAGAGCTCCGCAGCCGACCAGGGCGACCCGCGAAGCAACAATACGCGCCTGTCCTTCATTTCCTATGCCGCCGAAAAGAACCTGCCGTGAATAGCGCGGATGCGCCAACTTGCCCTCATCTGCCTGAGGCATAATAACCTCCTTCGGGTCACAGGTATCATTTGGTGTGATGGCTGTCAAGTCGGAGAGCGAAGTCGTGTCAAGTCCGACCGGTTGCTTGACTCTGCCGCAAGGAGGGGTATAGCATGGGCCTGTTACATGGGGTGCCCGCAGGGGCTGAGATCATACCCGTTGAACCTGATCCGGGTTATACCGGCGAAGGGATGGATACAGGGAGGCGCCTCAGCGGCGCCTTTTTTTGTTTATGAACATTACCGTAAACGGAAGTCAGCACGTACATCAGGGCAACGGTTCACTGGCCGAGCTTCTGAAGGAACTGAATGCCCGGCCGGACTTGGTGGCCATCGTGGTCAACGGCCGGATGGTCCTGAAGAGCGAGCGCGTGTCGGTCCGATTGCGGGATGGCGATCAGGTCGAAATCCTGACGTTTATAGGGGGCGGATGAAGACGGAATCAAAATTGACGTTGGGCGGAGTGGAGTTCGAGTCGCGCCTGTTGATGGGAACCGGCAAGTTTGCTTCCTCGGAAACGATGACCCGGGCCATCGAGGCCGCGGGCGCCCAGTTGGTGACCGTGGCGCTACGCCGCTTCAATCCGGGACAACCCTCTGATGACCTCCTGGGTCCATTGCGGAATCTCAAGATCACGCTGGCGCCCAACACGTCCGGAGCCCGAAATGCCGATGAAGCCGTGCGGGCCGCCATGCTATGCAGGGAACTGTCCGGCAGCCGTTTCGTAAAAGTGGAGATACATCCCAATCCCCACCATTTGATGCCGGATCCAATCGAAACCTATGCGGCGTCAAAAACTCTGGTGAAGGAAGGGTTCATCGTCCTTCCGTACATGCCGGCGGACCCCGTGCTGGCGAAGCGGCTGGAGGACGTCGGCTGTGCGGCGGTGATGCCGCTGGGCTCGGCGATCGGAACCGGGCACGGCCTAGCGACAGCGGAAATGTTGCGACTGATCATCGAGGGCAGCAGCGTACCCGTGATTGTCGACGCCGGGCTGCGAGCTCCCTCCGAAGCCGCGGCAGCCATGGAAATGGGGTGCGGCGCCGTGCTGGTGAACAGCGCGATCGCCGCAGCAAGGGACCCGGTGGCCATGGCCGCCGCTTTTGCGGCGGCCGTCAAGGCCGGGTATGCGGCGCGCGGGGCGGGACTCATGTCGCGCAGCGCAGAGGCGGTTGCCACGAGCCCGCTGACATCTTTCCTGACATGAAACGCACCGGCAATATAGGGACCATTCCGGATTGGCTCAATCCCGAACCGTGGCTCGATGTGGTTCGCACAGCAGATGAGGCGTCTGTGCGGCGAGCCCTGGATGCCGCGAGTCTCCATGAGGAGGAGTTTGCAGCATTGGTGTCCCCAGCTGCAGCGGACTTGCTCGAGGCCTTGGCGCAGCGGGCTCTGGAGCGAACCCGGACCCACTTCGGTCGAACCATCGCGTTCTATGTGCCCTTGTACCTCTCGAACTACTGCTCGGGCGGCTGCATCTATTGCGGATTCGCGTCGGACCGCCGCCACGCGCGGCGCCGGCTTGAGCCGGCGGACATGCTCCGGGAGTTCGAGGCCATCAAGGCCATGGGGTTCGAGGAAATCCTGCTGCTGACCGGGGAACGAACCCCGCGGGCCGATTATGCCTATGTGCGCGACGCCGTGGCAGAGGCGGCCAGGCATTTCGCGTCGGTCACCGTGGAAGCCTTTCCCATGACTGCCGACGAATACCGGGGGCTGGCCGACGCCGGTTGCGTGGGAGTGACTCTGTACCAGGAAACGTATGACCCGGTTCAGTACTCGCGGTTACACCGCTGGGGCCCGAAGCGCGATTACGCCAACCGGCTGGAAGCTCCGGCGCGCGTTCTGGGGGCCCGCGTCCGTTTCGCGGGACTGGGGGCGCTGCTGGGCATCAGCGAACCGTTCTTTGACATACTCGCTCTGTACCGGCATGCGCGGTACTTGCAGCGCCGGTTCTGGCAGGCAGGATTGACGATCTCGTTCCCGCGGGTCTGTCCGCAGGAGGGGGGCTTTGTGCCTCCCTATCCGGTCAGCAACCGCCAGTTGGCCCAGTTCGTCTTCGCGTTCCGCATCGCAATGCCTGACGTGCCGCTGACGCTTTCCACTCGGGAGAGCGAGACCTTCCGGGATGGGATCGCCGGGGTGGGAATATCAAAAATGAGCATTGCCAGCCGCACCACCGTGGGCGGATACGAGACTCGAAACGAATCGCCCGACGGGCAGTTCCACGTGAATGACGATCGCAACGTCGCGGCATTCTGTGCCGCGCTGAAGGCGAAGGGATTGGAGCCGGTGTTCAAGAACTGGGACAAGCTGTTCCGGTAGGAAGTAGTATGAGGGCGGCGCGGTGCTGACGGGAAGCAGCCTACACGATGAACGAATGCGACGGTTCAAGACCGCCGGACTGTACCTGGTGACTTCCCAACCATTGTCGGCGGGCCGGACCACGTTGGAGATTGTGCGCGCGGCGCTGGCAGGCGGTGTGAAATTGGTGCAGCTCCGCGAGAAGGAAATGACGCTGCGGGAATATGCCGCGTTGGCGGAGCGGGTGCGGGACCTGACCGCGCGGGCCGCGGCGCTGATGATCGTCAACGATCATGTGGATGTGGCGCTGGCAGTGGGTGCAGACGGTGTCCATCTGGGGCAGGACGATTTCCCCATTCCGGCGGCTCGGCGGCTCGGACCAGATCTTATCGTGGGGGCATCCACGCATTCCGTCGAGGAAGCGTCGCGAGCGCAGACGGAGGGGGCGTCGTACATCAATATCGGTCCGATTTTCCCAACGGGCACCAAGCAGTGGAACGGCAAGTTTCTGGGGATCGAGGGGTTGAAGCGGATCGCGGCGGTCGCGCGGATTCCCTTCACGGTGATGGGAGGCATCAAGCGGGAACATGTCCCGGAACTGGTGTGTGCCGGCGCGCGAACTGTTGCCCTAGTCACAACCGTGACGGCGGCTCCGGATCCCTGTCGCGCGGTGGCAGAATTGCTCGCGACCCTGCGCGAAGCGGCGAGGGGCGGGGTTTCCGGCAAGGGGAGCTTGCTTTCTGATTGACAGTTGCGGTGCGGTCGCCTATCCTCAGAGTGACAATTGCATATTGATTCAGGATTGCTGAATCTCATCGAGAGTGGCTGAGGGACAGGCCCTGTGACGCCACGACAACCGGATCGAGAATAACCGAGTGACCGGTGTCAATTCCTGCCCGTGTTAGGGAGAGATGAGAGGTGGACGGTAGAAGTTTCCTGCCAGCCTCTTCCCACGGGAAGAGGCTTTTTGATTTGCCCTTCCCCGGCGTGTTCTCCACGATCTTTGCTTCACCCATTCGATGAATGTGCGCATGGGGCGACTGCGCCTCGGATGTAAGTCGAGTGGATATTTCAGGCTTATCGAGGACCTATGAATTTCAAAACGCTCGCAATTCACGCTGGGCACGATCCCAAGGAACATCTCGGGGCAGTGATGACACCGATCTACCAGACCTCCACGTTTGCATTTTGCGGCGTGGATAAGCCCGGGCCGTTCGACTACTCACGGAGCGGAAATCCCACCCGGAAGGCGCTGGAAACCTGCTTGGCCAAGTTGGAGGGCGGGACAGCCGGGTTCGCCTTCGCAACCGGTATGGCCGCTGAAACCACGGTGCTGATGATGTTCGCCGCAGGTGACCACCTTGTTGTGCATGACGACCTTTATGGTGGCACTTACCGCCTGTTCGAGTCGGTGTTCGCGGCAAAGCAGATTCGCGCCCAATACGTGGATTTGCGAAACCTCTCGAAGCTCCGTTCAGCGCTCGCTGACGCGCCTAAGGCGGTGTGGATTGAGTCGCCCACCAATCCGCTCATGAATCTGGTGGACATCCGCGCCGTATCGGAACTTGCCCACGAACAGGGCACGCTCGTCATTTGCGACAACACCTTTCTTTCACCGTATTTTCAGCGGCCGCTCGATTTGGGCGCCGACATCGTGGTGCACTCGACGACCAAGTACATCAACGGCCATTCCGACGTGGTCGGCGGCGGGGTCGTGGTCAAAGACCCTAGCCTTGCCGAGAAGATCGGCTTTCTGCAGAACGCGATGGGCACCTGCGCGGGGCCGCAAGACTGTTTCCTGACGCTGCGTGGCATCAAAACGCTGGCCGTGCGTATGGAAGAGCACAACCGCAACGCTTTGGAAATCGCGCGCTGGCTGGAAAAGCATCCCAAGGTGTCCGCCGTCCTGCATCCGGGGCTCGAAAGCCATCCACAACACGAGTTGGCGCTGAGGCAGACGCGGGGATTTGGAGGGACGTTTTCCTTCCGCGTGCGAGGTGGCGAAGCTGCCGTCAAGGAACTTTTGGGGCGATGCCGAATCTTCACCCTCGCGGAGTCGCTGGGAGGAGTGGAATCGCTCATCGAACATCCTGCCACCATGACCCATGCCTCGGTGCCGCGCGACGTCCTGATGGAATGGGGCATCACCCCCGACTTGATACGGATTTCGGTCGGCCTTGAGGATGTCAGCGATCTCATTGCTGATCTGGATGGCGGCCTCGCGAGTTAAGCCTGAGGAGCCTCCGGCCACCCGAGGCCATCAGAGAACAGGAACAGACCATCAGAATCAGCGCACAACCGAGAATCCTGAAACGCGCCCTGCTGTGCATCGCTTCCCTCCAACGGGAAATCACAGTCAATGGGATGATATTACAACGTCAGCGCCATCCTTCTCGCCGAAATGCCGCCAGTGGCGCTCAATCGCTTCCAGGGTCCGCCCCTTGGTCTCCGGGACGAAGGCATAGCAAAATATGAACGCCAGCACGCAAATACAGGCGTAGAACCAGAAAGTGCCCGCGGGGCCCGCGGCATGGAGCAGGGACAGAAAGGTTCCCGCCACCAACCAATTCGATCCCCAAACGGACAATGTCGCGAGAGACATAGCCTTGCCGCGGATTTTGGTGGGGTAGATTTCTGAGATCAGCAGCCACATGACCGGACCCAGTCCGATGTCGAAAGAAACCATGTAGCCCACGACCTCGCAGAAGATCTCGATCCCGCCCGCATGCCGGTAAAACCCCGCGCCCACTAATCCCAGGGCCACGGTCATTCCCGCAGTGCTCAGCAGAAGCAGGAACCGCCGTCCAAGACGATCGACCAACGCAATCGAGACCAATGTAACCAAGACATTGATCACCCCGATGACCCCCGCAGCCAGGATGGCAGCCTTCGCGGAGGGAAAACCTGACATGCGCAGGATCGCCGGCGAGTAATAGACAATGGTATTAATGCCAGTGATCTGTTGAAAGATGGCCAGCCCGATTCCCACCAGAACCGCCACGCGAAACCCCGGCTGAAACAGGCTGCCGAATCCTTCTTCTTCCTCCTCGAGAGCGCTTTCAACTTCCGCCAATTCCCTTTGGGCTTCGTCGCCGCGGCCCAGGCGGCGAAAGTTTTCAAGAGCCCGATCCCGGAACCCCTGGCGCGCCAGCCAGCGCGGGCTTTCCGGCAAAAAGATCACGCCGATAAGCAGGACGACGGCTGGGAACACCGCGCTCGCGAACATCCAACGCCAGTTTTGGGAGGCGGCGAGCGCGTAATCGACGAAGTACGCTACGCCGATGCCCACGGCAATGGCAAGTTGATTCAGCGAAACCAGCGCGCCGCGAATGCGCGCCGGTGACATTTCCGAGATATAGAGCGGCACCACCAGGGAGGCGATCCCGATGCAGGCTCCCACGAAGAAGCGCGCCACCGAAAACGAA
>Ga0326727_10022970_pt1 | contig 11979 bp, 10 predicted proteins | sample MB2enrmetagenome_FD_207643 | JGI IMG/M metagenome (GOLD analysis project Ga0326727, IMG submission 207643) | Lab enriched peat soil microbial communities from McLean, Ithaca, NY, United States - MB29MY | ecosystem: Environmental > Terrestrial > Soil > Wetlands > Peat | place: USA: New York... | reverse complement strand
GCGATGTTCAAACAGGGCCTGGAAATCCGCGAAAAAGTTTTGGGGCCGGAACATCCGTTTACGGCGAGGAACCTGCAAAATCTCGGGGTAATCTACACGCGGATGGGCAAATACACAAATGCCGAACCGCTGCTGCTGCGTGGTCTGGCGATTAACGAAAAGGTGACTGGTTCCAACAGTGTGGCCACGGAGATCAGCTTGAGTTGTCTGGGGAACCTTTATCAGAACATGGGTGGCTATGGCCAGGCTAAGAGCTGCTTTGAACGGGCGTTGGCGATTAGTGAAGAGATGTCCGGCCCCGAACATCCGAACACGGCCAAAGCCTTGCATAATCTGGCGGCTATTGACATCTCCATGGGTGAGTACGCCAGCGCGGAACCGTTACTACTGCGCGTGCTGACCATCTCCGAAAAGGTCCTCGGGCCGGAGCACCCCGACACCGGGCGAACATTGTCGGCCTTGGGAGCGCTCTACTTTTACCTGGGAGATTATGCCAAGTCCGAATCCTTTTACCAACGGGCGCTGGCTGTCCAAGAGCAGAATCCCGGTCCGGAACATCCCGACACTGCCGGCACCCTTGGCGGGCTGGGATTGCTTTACATGAACATGGCCGATTACGGCAAGGCGGCACCAATGTTTGAACGCGCGTTGAAGATACAGGAGAAATCCTTTGGGCCAAACCATCCCACGGTGGCCAGCACGCTGGCGAAACTGGCCGCCATTTATGAAAAAACCGGCGACTTCGCCCAAGCGAATTTGCTCGAGCAACGGGTCTTGAGCATTGACCAGAGGGTCCTCGGACCGGAACACCCCCAAACTGCAATTGCCCTTCTCAATCTAGGCGGCTTGTATGAGCGTATGGGCGACTTCTCCAAGGCTGAATCGTATGACCAGCAAGCATTGGCGATTCAGGAAAAAGTTCTCGGCCCGGAACATCCCGAATTGGCGGCCAGTCTGAACAATCTGTCGTCGGTCTATTCGAAATCGGGCGATTTTGCCACGGCCGAGCCGTTATCGCGCCGAGCTGTGGATATTGATGAAAAGGGGCTCGGGCCTGACAACCCGGCGACTGCGAACGGCCTGGTCAATCTAGCGACTCTATATTTCGATCTTCAGAAAACCAACGAGGCGTTGCAGTACTCGGACAAGGCCGAACAGGCCCGGTTGGGGATGCTGGACAATATTCTTTCTTTCACCTCCGAAAGGCAGCGGCTCGATTACGAGGCGCAGACTGATCCTTATATCCTGTTTGCCAGCTTGAACGACGGGCCCCGGGTGGCCCTCGCAATTCTCCGGCACAAGGGCGTCGTGCTGGATTCGTTGCTCGAGGACCGGGTGGTGGCCGAGGCCCGCCAGCACCCGGAAGACCAGGCGTTGATTGAACAATTAGGGCCGGCAAAGAGGCAATTGGCCGAGCTATTGATGACCACACCCAAGGACCTAAAACCAGAAAGCTTGAAGTATCGTGCCGAGCGGCGGGACCAGCTTTTCCGTCAAGTAGATCAAGTGGAAGGCGCGCTGGCCCGGAACGTGGCAGGCTTTGGACATGCCCGCCGCGCATTGACGGTAACGGTTGAGCAGGTCCAAAAAGTGATTCCTCCACAGGCGGTGCTGTTGGAATTCATCCTCTATGACCACTATTTCGGCCATCAACAGTGGGAAAAGCGTTACGGTGCGGTGGTTTTGGCTTCCAGCGGCGAACCCCAATGGGTGTGCCTGGGAGCCGCCACGGACATAGCCAGGAATGTTCTCGCTTGCCAGCAAGCCGTCCGCGACCCTGAGCGCAACGAGGAGGTAAAGCTCTCTGCGGCACTTCACCAATTGTATAAACAAGCCTGGGAGCCTTTGGAGGCCCTCTTCCCGGCGGACACCAAAACCGTTATCATCAGTCCGGATGCCTCGTTAAATTTCGTTTCCTTTGCCACACTGTTGAGCCCGGACGACCGGTTCGTGGCGGAGAAATACTCAATCCGTTACGTCGCCAGTGGCCGCGATTTACTGTGTGAACCCGTCAAATCGTCGAGTCAGGAAATGGTTATATTTGCCGCGCCGGATTATCTGGCCGGCGGCCAAATCAGCCCGGCACAGATTGAATTGCAACTGGCGCCGCTTCCGTATTTCGCCACCAATGCGGTTGAGCTGGAAGCGCAAGCCAGATCGTGGAATTGGCCCGTACAGGTTTATTCCGGAGCCGGGGCCACTGAAACGCAAGTCAGGGCGCTTCATTCCCCGCGCATCCTGCATTTCGCCACTCACGGTTTCTTTCTGCCGGACACCATCAAGGGGCCGGATCGGCTTTCCCTTTTGGGATTCACCTTCGAATCAGGGGATACTCGGACGCGGGTGCTCTTGCAGAATCCGATGTATCGCAGCGGCGTGGCCCTTGCCGGTGCGCAAATAACCTTGGACGCCTGGCTGCGTGGGGAAATTCCGCCGACCGACACGGACGGCATTCTCACTGCCGAAGAAGTCGGTGGTTTGGATTTGCGCGGCACCTGGCTGGTAGTGCTGTCGGCATGTGATACGGGCATTGGCCAGCCAAGATTCGGCGAAGGGGTCATGGGGTTGCGGCGGGGATTCATTCAGGCTGGTGCGCAAAACCTGTTGATGACTCTTTGGCCGGTTTTCGATGTTCCCAGCGGCCAATTGATGCTGAACTTTTATTCTAAACTGCACGAGGACAATAATCCTCCAGTAGCTTTGGCCGACGTTCAACGCGATTGGTTGGTGAGACTTCGGGCCGAAGCCGGTTTGGTTCCCGCCGTGGTTATGGCGGGTCCGTTTATCGTCAGCTCCCAAGGGCCTGTTCAATGAGTGCTTCCCTCACCCTAAGGCCAACCTTCCCGGAACCGGAACTATTTCAGGAATCTCCGGATGCCGGCCAGCCCGGCGACGCCCAAGCTCAACAGGAGAGCCGTTGTCGCTGTATCAGGAGTACGAATAGGCGCGGTATTATCGAGCGATGCCCAGGCACTGGATGTTGCCAACCCCAGCACCGCCGCCGCGAATCCCAGGTTAAAAATGAACTTTTTCATATTCTTTTATCTCTCAATGGTTTTTGAGTCCCTCACGCAACACTCACTAATTTCTTGCAACCCATTCAATAGTGGATTTCGCGCCAGAATTGGGCAAGTGCGACAGATTGTGAGCTAAGTAATTTATGGTAAATCACTTACGGACTGCTCATCAATTGCCACATATGAAAACAGGACGCAGGTTTTGTAAACGAATCCGACATTGACGGCGAAAAATGTTGCTTTTCCGGTGAGGAGAGCAATCATAAACATCACGACATAAACACCTTACAGAACACAACCCTTCTATTGACGACAAACTGTAAACTGTTTTCAACAGTTATTAGCCAAAATCCGGATATTGGTTTGCGTCAAACACCCTCTATTTGAGGGAGTCCAGCCTTCGCAATTCACCACGAGCTTCGGGATACCCGGCACATAGACGGAGCGCTTCCTCGAACTCTTTTCGAGCAGCTTCCCGCTTTCCCTGCAGTGCCAGGGCTTTGCCCAATTCACAATGCGCGCTGGGAACGTCTGGATTGATCTGTAACTCTTTGCGGAACTCCACCTCCGCCTTGATAGGCGAATTCCGTGCCAACGCTATCCGCCCAAGATATTCCTGTGCCCGTTGGGCGCCCCAGCGTTGCCCCAATGCCCACTCAAGCTCTTTCTCCGCATCGTCATAGGCCCCGTTACGGTACAAGATCACTCCCTGGAAAAAGTGACCTGCCCAGTAGCCCTCCCAAATGTCCAATGCCCGTTGGCATTCGATCCGGGCGTCCTCCAGTTTATTTTCGCCAATAAGATATTCCGCATACGCTCCATGGGCAATGTAGTTATCCCGCGTCACCGCAATTGCGTGGGCAAAAAGCGTCCCTCCATTCCTCCAGTATTGAAGCTGCTTCATCGTCACCGCGGCACATGCCCCCAGCGCCAGGACCGCCGCCCAGCCAAGCACCAGAGGGCCATGCCGCCAGTTCTTGGCGTAATCATAGGCTGTCCAGCACAGTATGACGAAAATTCCCAGCGAAGGAACGTAGGTATAACGATCGGCCATAGTCTGCGCTCCAACCTGTATCAAGCCAATTACCGGAACCAGGGTGCCCAAATACCAGAACCATCCGACGAACCAGTACGGCCGTGTCAACCTAAACGCAAGAACCGTCGCGCTTACTGCCACCAGCAAAAGACCTGCCCCCGCGGCAAGCAGCACCGACCGATGTCCAGGCCCGATTGGATAAATCACCGCCAGATTGACTGGTACAACCAGCTTGCCGAGGTAACGCCAGTACGAAACGACGGCATTGTACATCCGAAAATGCAGCGAAACCGTGCCCAGCGACTGGATCGCGGTGCCTCGTGTTTGGGCAACGATGGTTAGCACCACGCAGCATCCAGCCATGACAAAAAATGGAATCTTTTCCGTCAACAGCCGCCCCCATCCAGGATCGGAAAGGGCGGCAGCCGGCCCCTGCTCTTGGAAGGAAGGAGTTTGGAAACGGCGCAAAGGCCACCAATCGAGCAGAAGCAAAAGGCAAGGCAATGTCACCACCATCGGTTTGGACATCAACGCAAGAGCGTAAAAGAAAAGCGCCAGCGAGTAGAAAAATGCAAAACTTGAAATCCGCGACTTGAGATTTTCCGCGTATCGCGTGTAAGCCCAAAGTGTCAGAAGCCAGAAAAAAGTGCTCAGCACGTCCTTCCGCTCCGCGATCCAGGCGACTGATTCAACGTGCATCGGATGCCATGCGAACAGAGCCGCGACCATGGCGCTTCTCCATGTTGCGCCCGTCATTCGCTGCAAAAGCAGGAACAGCAGGACAGAATTCGCGGCATGAATGACAATGTTCGTCAAATGATGGGCGCCCGGATTCAAGCCGTACAACTGGCAATCGAGCATGTGGGACCACCAAGTGACGGGATGCCAGTTGCAGGCGTAACCGGCTTGAAAACTCCAAATCAAACCAGAAACGCTCCAGCCCGGGTTAATGCGATAGTTTTCGGCTACGTAATCCAGGTCGTTGTAATTGAGGAAGTCAAAACCGGCCGCAGGCGAATAGAGGGCTATAGTGCCCAAGCCCAAGGCAAGGCAAATGAGTCGGAATTTCGCATTGGGATTGATATTTCCCATTTGATTGTTTGCCCACAACCGGCGTGGGCCTTTTTGTGATTGTGCGGCAAAGTTAATTATGAGACCAATTTTCCGGAAAATTGGTTGACACGTTTTGGTTTAGGTTTTGCTGAACGGAGATCAATCCCTGGCGGCGCAGCCAGGCTTCCACGGTGACTCCCCACAGGGTGGCGAGGCGGCGGTGATCATCCTTCGGCCTGCTTCCGATCATCCGCCCAAACTCTTCGAGCAGCAACCGGAAAATGATTTGGCGTTGGCGCCGGGTCCAACGCAGACGCAAAATCGGTCAAACCATAACTTTTCACTTCTCGCATGATTTTCGGTTGGCGCGGGCCGTCAGCGCCAGCGCGGTCGGAGGCGGAATTAGCGTCAATTCGCGGGATGAAATCCTTTGTTTGCTTCGTTTGCTTCTGTGAATCTTTCTGCCCCTATTTTTCTGCCAATCAGGCTCCTCACCCCGCCCCGCTCCTCGTTTGGCGTGGAGATGGAGACAATCCGCGTTCATCTGCGTCCATCTGCGGTTCAAATTCTGCTTTCCCTGTCCGCCGTAGCCTCTGGGCGAAGGCGGATGCTTTTCGTTTCGTTTCTTTCGTGTTTGCGCCTCCCGCCGCCTCCGGCCTCCACTTGTCACGGCTTGTCACGGCTTTGTCACGGCTTTGTCACGCCTCGAAAATGAGAAAAGGCCCGTCTTTATTGACTTGTCACGGTGTCACGGCTCCAGGGGGGTAAATACACCCCCTCCCCCTGAACCCCGGTAGGGCCGACCTGCCGGTCGGCCTCGGACGCTACCGAACAGTCACGAGACGACGGCGCGCACGGACCCCGACATCCGATGTCGGGGGGAGTGACGCGCGCCCTACCGAAATCAGGGCAATAAAGGGCAATAAAGGGCGCTAAAGGCCACGACAGGACGCTCTCCACGAGCCGGACGTCCACCCGCAGGTTTTTGGGAGTGCGCGGACATGTCCGCGCTTTGTTTCGACGCGACACGTCGCGTCGAGGAAAGCGGCGACATGTCGCCGCACTCTCCAAGACGCGGTCGCGGCAATTGGTTCATGGTCCCAATGCATGCGAAAGGTCGAAAGGAGGCTTTCCATGAACCGGTGGAACATGAACCCCGACATCCAATGTCGGAACAAAAATCCGCAACCCTATTACACCCTATTACACCTTCCTGCGCGGGACCCCGAAATATGAACCCCGATATCGTATGTCGAGTCAGGAAAGCAAAGACCCCTCACCTCATCGGCCTCCGCTCAGAAGCTACGGCCCGACGGGCCCTAACCCTCTCCCCTCCCATCAGAGTTAATACCCTCACCTGACCCTCTCCCCTCCCATCCGATGGGAGCGGAGAGGGAACAGCAGGTGTCCCGCGAACTTGACGCACTTGCAGCGGCGCGGGTGGTGGGCTTATCGTTTCGCGTGCATGATGATGGTTTTTCGGATGCGGTGCTCGTGGTGCTGGGCCATGGCACGGAGCAAAATGCGGCGTCCGCCGCGCCGGTATACCAGCACGCGGCGGAATTGCGGCGCCGGAAGATTTTTGGCGGTGTGCGCGAGGCCTTCTGGAAACAGGAACCGCAAATCAAACAGGTTCTGTCCGAAATTTCCGCGCCGCGCGTTTTTATTGCACCGCTGTTCATCAGCGAGGGCTATTTTGCCGGCCAGGTCATTCCCCGTGAGCTTGGCCTTGCCGAAAACGCAAAACATGGTCCGCCAGGCGCATCCATTCTTTACTGCCTTTACTGCCAGCCGGTGGGCACTCACGACAGCATGAGGGGGATTATTCTGTCGCGCGCCAGGGAGGTGGTGGCAAGATTTCCCTTCCCGCGCGCGCCGGAGGCGCGGGACACAACGCTGTTCATTGCGGGCCACGGCACGGAAAAGGATGCCAATTCGCGGCAGGTGGTGGAGCGACAGGCAGAATTGATCCGGGCGGCGAATTTTTATGCGGCGGTTCACGCGATTTTTCTGGAGGAAGCTCCGTATATCGCGGATTGTTATGGTTTGGCGCAAACGAGGAACCTGGTGGTGGTGCCATTTTTCATCAGCGACGGCTTGCATACGCAGGAAGACATCCCGGTGCGGCTGGGGGAATCGGAGCGTGTGGTCCGGCAACGGCTGGACGCCGGCCAGCCGCCCTGGCGCAACCCGACGGAGAGAAACGGTTGCCGGGTATGGTATGCGCCGGCCGTTGGCACGGAGCCGCACCTGGCCGACGTGATATTGGAACGCGTGCGGGAGGCGGCCCGGATGGAGGATCGGGGAGAAGCAACAGGTTGAATGATATGGACAAACTACGAATGGGCATATTGAGCACGGCGGACATTGCCGGCAAGAACTGGAAGGCAATTTTTCATTCCGGCAACACTGTGGTGTCGGCCGTGGCGAGCCGCAAAATCCAAAAGGCGCGCGACTTCATCGCTCGCGGCCAGCGCGAATGGCCGTTTGCCAAACCGCCGACCGCTTTGGAAGGTTACGAGGCGTTGCTGGCCTTGCCGGACGTGGACGCGGTTTATGTGCCGGTGCCAACAGGATTGCGGAAAGAATGGGTGATGCGCGCGGCGGAAGCGGGCAAGCATGTGGTTTGCGAAAAGCCATGCGGGGTGAGGCTGGCCGACGTGCAAGAAATGACCGCCGCCTGCCGAAAGCACCGGGTGCAATTCATGGACGGCGTGATGTACATGCACAACCGCCGGCTGCCACGCATTCGGAAGGTTCTGGACGATGGCAAAAGCATCGGCGGCGTGCGGCGGATTGCGTCCGCTTTTGCGTTTTACCATGGCGAGGATTTCTTTCGGGACAACATACGCGCGGACGGAGGGCTGGAACCGGCCGGTTGTCTGGGGGATCTGGGATGGTATTGCATCCGGTTTGCGCTGTGGGCGATGAACTGGAATCTCCCACGCTCGGTTACCGGGAATAGACTGTCGGCATCGAAGCGAAGCGTGGGGCGCGAGCCGGCGCCAACGGCTTTTTCCGGGGAGCTGGTGTTTGACCAAAACGTCAGTTGCGGTTTTTACTGCTCATTCCTGGAGGGTTTTAATGAGTGGGTTCACGTGAGCGGCCCAAAAGGGTGGTTGCAAATGGCGGATTTTGTGCGACCTTTTGACAGTTACGAACCGGCATTTGAAGTCAATCGCGTCGAAATGCGAACGACCAATGCGGTCAAATGTCCCCCTGGGCACGATCCGATGATCCAGGGTCACGCCACCGCGCAGGACGCGCGGATGTTCCGGAACTTCGCCAAGCAAGTCCGCTCCGGCAAACTCAACCAGGATTGGCCGATGTGGTCGTTGAAGACGCAGCAGGTGATGAATGCGTGTTTGGAGTCGGCAGACCGCGGCCGGGCGGTAAAATTGTGAGACGCTGGATTCGTTAAATGTTTAATCGGATTGCGCCTATTTATTTAATTTAATGCCATAATGAAAGAAGAACCCATCGAAGTGGAAGGTTCGGTGAAGGTGGTGCTGCCCGGCACCATGTTTCGCGTGGAACTGGACAACAAACACCTGGTGCTGGCGACCATCTGCGGCAAAATGCGCAAACGTTTCGTCCGCCTGACCGTCGGGGACCGGGTGAAGATGGAGATGTCGCCCTACGATTTGGACAAGGCGCGCATCACGTGGCGGTTAAGGTGAGGGCTGGCTGCCCCGCTCCGTCGAGGCTCCCGGGCCGGATGGAGTTTGCGGCAGCGCGGCGTCTGGCAGGCCCTTGCCGCGTCCGTGGTCTAGGTTGATAAATTGATTCGTCTCGGGGATGTGGAAGACGATGTTGAATTTGCCGATGGCCTCCAGTTTGGCGGCCTGAAAGGCGATTGAGGTTGCCGGGAAATGCTTGCCGGAGCGGGGATTTTTCGTCCACTTGCCGCCTTCGGCCAGGTATTCGAGGGAGTCGTTGTTTTCGATGAGGATATTCACGTGCAACAAGTTAGCACACTTCCGCCCAGAGCCACGACAAATCGCAAATTAATTATTCTGCAACGTGACGTTGCCCTTCCTCCGCGCTGCGGTGGTGTCCGAATTTGCAGTGAAGCGCGGGAGTCAGCCCGATTCCAGGGGCGCAATGCTTTGGCCGTTGAAGCGGCATGAATGCCGCGCTCCTTCAATTGGGACAGTGCCGCTATTTGTTTGCCAGGAATTTCTCCACGTATTTGCCCAGCAAATCGGTCTCCAGATTCACCGCGTCGCCCACCTTCCGCTCCCGCAACGCCGTGAGGTCGTAAGTGTGGGGAATGATCCAGATGCGAAAGCTCTTTTTCTGCACGCCCGCCACGGTCAAGCTGATGCCGTCCACGGCCACCGAGCCTTTGAAAACAAGGTAACGCATCAGCTCCGGCGGTGGGGCGATGTCCAGCACGTGGTCCTGCCCGGCACGCTCCCAGCGGATGATTTTGCCAAGGCCGTCAATGTGACCGGACACGAAGTGGCCGCCGAACTCGCCGCCGGCGCGCAACGGGCGCTCCAGGTTCACCCGCGAGCCGGTTTTGGCGAATTGCAAATTGGTGCGCCGCCACGTTTCCTGGAGCAGATCGAATTGTGCCAGCGCGAATTTTCCACGCGCAGCAACCTTTACGGCGGTGAGACAGCATCCGTTGACGGCCAGGCTGCCGCCGACCTTCAGACCGCGCCCGGTCACGCCGACGCGCACGGTCAATTCGATGGACTTGGCCGTGGGTTTGATGGCTTTCACCACGCCTGTTTCTTCGACAATGCCCGTGAACATAAAGCCCAAGCTTGCCGGTTGAGGGTTGCCATTGGCAAGTTTTTCACGGAGGCAACCGAGGCTAAGGGAGTGATGTAGTGGTGGAGTGATGGAGTGGTGGAGGAGTGGAAGCGGGATACGAGGGTCGGACGAGGCCGAGCCATTTCAACGCTGGATTGGCTGTCTGCGCGCTGCGGATTGAGGCAATCCGCGCTCCAGGAGCTTTATTGTTCCAACAAGCGGGCGGTGAGCAACAAATCGCGGCCGATCTTTTGCCATTCCATTTCGCACAAGGGAATCGCTTCCGTCAGCGTTTTCGCACCGGGGCCGGCGACGGCTTTGACCGAGTCGCGCCCGCCCAGAATTTTCGGCGCGTAGAAAAAGACGACGCGCTGGGCGAAGCCACCGAACAAGAACGAGGCGTTCACTTCGCCGCCGCCTTCCACCAGCAAACTGGTCACGTTCCGGGCGCCGAGATTTTTCAGCAGCCAGCGGAGGTCGAGTATGGCTCGCGGGGACCGGCCTTCGCTCCGGCCTGCGGCCAGCAGCTTCCGCCTTCGCCAAGAGGCTACGGCGCGGCAGGTCGGCCCGGCAGGCGCTTGCACCAGCTTGGCTGGCGCGACCAGCACATTCACGCGCCGAGCCAACGCTGCCACGCGATTTTTGGGCGCGTGCCGGCTTACGACGATGGTGGTGAAGGCGGCAAATTCATCGCTGATTACTTTGGCCCTTAACGGCGTCCGCGCCAATGAATCCAGGATGATCCGGCGTGGCAGCTTGCCGGCTATCTGCTTTCTGCTTTCTGTTTTCCGCCTTCTAAAAGTCAGGCGCGGATTATCCCGCAGCACCGTGTTGACGCCAACCAGAATGGCGTCGGCGCCTTGCCGCAACCGCATGGCGTGGGCGCGGGCCGGCTCGCCGGTGATCCATTTCGATTCGCCCGTGGCGGTGGCGATTTTGCCATCCAGCGTCATCGCGGCTTTCACCGTCACAAAGGGCGTGCGTCGGACAATCCAGTGATTGAAGGCTTCATTTAAGCGCGCGCATTCGCAGGATAGGGCTCGGAGTTCCGCCTTCAGGCGGTCTGCTCGTGATCCTTGGCCCTTGCCGCGTAAACGCGGAACTCGAAACGCCTCGAGCAAATCTACACGAACCCCGGCGCGACGCAAAATTTTGAATCCTTTCCCGCTATGCAAGGGATTGGGGTCCTTCACTCCAGCCACGACGCGTTGGATGCCGGCGACGATGATGGCATCAGTGCAGGGTGGTGTGCGCCCGTGCGTGGAGCACGGTTCGAGTGTTACGTAAAGCGTCGCGCCTTTGGGATGGTGGCCGTGTGCTTGCGCGGCGCGGAGGGCGACAATTTCCGCGTGCGGCAGGCCCGCACGCCGGTGCCAGCCGCGTCCAATGACCCGGCCGCCCTTCACCAGCACGGTGCCGACCATGGGGTTGGGCGAAGTGGCGCCGTAGCCGTGCCGGGCGAGCCGGAGGGCAAGGCGCATGAATTTGAGGTCACTCCTCTTCATTCCTCAAACAGCGCCTGCGCAAACTGCTTGGGGTCGAACGGTTGCAAATCGTCGGCCTGCTCGCCGAGGCCGACGAATTTGACCGGCAGACCAAGTTCCTTTTGGATGGCCACCACCATGCCGCCTTTGCTGGTACCGTCCAATTTGGTGACCACAAGGCCGGTGAGGGGCACCGCCTTGTGAAACTCGCGGGCCTGGTTGAGGGCGTTCATGCCGGTGCTGCCATCGAGCACCAGCAGGACTTCGTGCGGGGCGCCGGGCAGTTGCCGGCCAATGACGCGATGCAACTTTTGTAACTCCTGCATCAGGTTGTGCTTGGTGTGCAGTCGCCCGGCCGTGTCAATGAAGAGGTAATCGGCCCGGCGCGACTGCGCGGCGGTCACGGCATCGTGCGCCACGGACGCCGCGTCGGCGCCGTAAGCGCCAGCGACGACTTCGACGTTGAGTTTTTGGCCCCAAAGTTTGATTTGTTCGATGGCGGCGGCGCGGAAGGTGTCGCAGGCCGCGAGCAGCGCGGTCTGTTTCTGTGAGTTGACCAAATGGGCCAGCTTGGCGGCGGTGGTGGTCTTGCCGGTGCCGTTGACGCCCACGATGGAAACCACCG
>Ga0326727_10022969_pt1 | contig 11979 bp, 10 predicted proteins | sample MB2enrmetagenome_FD_207643 | JGI IMG/M metagenome (GOLD analysis project Ga0326727, IMG submission 207643) | Lab enriched peat soil microbial communities from McLean, Ithaca, NY, United States - MB29MY | ecosystem: Environmental > Terrestrial > Soil > Wetlands > Peat | place: USA: New York... | reverse complement strand
CCAGCGCATCGCTTCGCTGAACAACCTGCTGGGCACCAGCCAGAGCCCCCACGACTGCTTCCTGATCCTGCGCGGCCTCAAGACCATCCACTTGCGCATGCAGGCGCACGAGGCGGGCGCCCTGGCCGTGGCCAAGGCGCTGGCGGAACACCCCGCGGTGGACTCGGTCAACTATCCCGGCCTGCCCGGGCACCCCCAGCACGCCTTGGCCAAACGCCAGCAGCGGGGATTCGGCGCCATGCTCAGTTTCGAGCTGAAGGAGGCCACCCAGGCGGCGGTGGACCGAGTGCTGCTGGCCCTGCGCTGGTTCACCCTGGCCGAGAGCCTGGGCGGGGTGGAAAGCCTGGTGGCCCACCCCGCCACCATGACCCACGCTTCCATGACCCCCGAAGCTCGCCTCCGGGCAGGCATCGGGGACGGGCTGATCCGGCTTTCCGTGGGAATCGAGGATCCGGCCGACCTCGTCGAGGACCTGCGCCAGGCGCTGGCTGCTCCCCAACTGGACAGCCCGCGGGCCGGTGCCGTCGGGCGGCCGGACTTCGGCATCCCCGTGGAGGCCATGGACCCAAACATCGCCGGACTTCCCTAGGGGATCGGGCAGCAGGGGATGGCATCATCACCAGCTACGGAAACGCCAAGGCGGAAATGAAAGTCTGCTCGAAGGCGGGATCGTTGGACAATTCCAGTACCCGGACGCGGCCGGCCATTTCGGCCATGGACCAGCGGCTCGGGGCGTTCACCAGGAAGGCCCGGCCGCCGCTCTGGGAGGTGTTGCCGACGAACTCCACCCGGTCCGCCAAGGCTTCCGGCAGCAGGCCCAGGTTCACCAGGCTCCGGGTGCGCAGGTGGAAGCCGAAGGAGCCGGCGATGAGGACCCGCTCCACATCACCGGCCTGGAGCCCTTCCGACCGGAGCAGCAGCTCGATGCCGGCCCGCACCGCGCCCTTGGCCAACTGGACCTGGCGCACGTCCTTTTGGGTGAGGTAGACCGGTCCGGCGACCTGGAACACACCCCTGCCCTCCCGGAATTCCAGACGTTCCCTCAGAACCGGGTTCGGGGCCTGGCGGCTGAAACGCCCGTTGCGATCCAGGGACCCTGCGCGGGCCAGTTCGCCGACCAGGTCCAGCAGGCCGCTGCCGCAGAGGCCGACCGGGTCCGCGGAGCCGATGGTCTCCAGCCGGATCCCCTGTTCCTCCACAGCGAACAGTTCCACCGCGCCCTCCGATGCGCGCATGCCGCACGCGATGTTCATGCCCTCGAAGGCCGGGCCCGCCGCGGTGGAGGTGGCCGTGAGCTTGCCGTTCACGGCGAGCACCATCTCACCGTTGGTGCCGATGTCCACGAACAGGACGATCCCCGGCTGTTCAGGCAGCGAGGTGGCCAGCAGTCCCGAGACGATGTCCGCGCCCACGTAGGCCGAAAGGATGGGGGGCAGGTAGACCCGTCCTCTGGGCGCGATGGCCAGATGGATGGCCGCCGCGTCCAGGTATTCGCCCCCCTTCAGCAGCGGGGTATAGGGGAACTTGCCCAGGGAGCGGGGGTCAGCGCCCACGGCCAGGTGGAGCATGGCGGTGTTGCCGGAAAGCACGGCTTCGTGGATCCTCGCGGCTGCCACCCCGGTCCCCGCGCAAAGGGAGGCGACCAGGCCGTTCAGTTCCCGGATCAGGTCGCCCTGGAGCCGTTCCAGGCCCTCGGGGGTGGAGCCCAGTTGGATCCGGGAAAGCACGTCCTGGCCATGCCGGGTCTGGGGGTTGAGGGCCGACCGGCTGAGCTGTTCCCGGCCGTCGCGGAGATCCACCAGGGCTGCCACCAGCGTCGTGGTGCCGAGGTCCACCACCAGGCCGAAGTTCTCCCCGGCCGTGTCGCCGGGCTCGGCCTCCAGGAGTTCGTCGCCGGCGTAGACCTCGGTCCGGTTCCTGTCCTGGCGCCAGAGCTTGCGGATATGGGGGGCGACGGCCACCGCGGACTGGGCTCCGCCACAAAGGATCCGGAGCCCGGCGGCAGCCGGCCCGGGCAGGTCCACCACCAGGTCGCCCAGCACTTCGGCACGGCAGGCCAGGGGTTCGAAGGGATCCCCCGCGCCGGATCCATCGCGCACCTGCCCGGGTGCATCGATCCGCACCCGGCACTTGCCGCAGGTGCCGGAACCGTTGCAGGGAGCCTCCACCGCCAGGCCTGAGCGCCGGGAGGCTTCCAAAAGGGTGGTCCCCGCCGCGACCTCCAGGGTCGCCACGGCCCGGTCTCCGGATGTCCCGGCGGTCTGGAAGCGGATCCGCGGCATCAGGCTTCCTTCACGGCGGTGGTCATGGCGGCGATGGTGCGCAGGGCGGTGGAGGTGGAGAGGCCGCAGGCGGGAGAGATGATGTCCACGCCGTTGCGGACCAGTTCCCGGGCTCGCCCGGCCACCTTCCCGGGCTCGCCGGACTGGAGCAGGTAGGTGCTGAGGTTGCCCATGGTGGTGATCTGGGGGAACTCCGCCTTGAGGCCTTTCAAGCTCAGCATGGCGTCGGTGGACAGGGCGTCGGCCCGCAGTGAGGGCAGCAGGGGCCGGACCCGGTTCAGGTCGCCGCAGATGTGCAGGATCACCGGTGCTCCCAGGGCATGCACCCGGTCCACCAGGTCGTTCAGGTGCTTGACCGCGAACAGCTCGAACATCTTTGGACCGAGGATCTCGCCGGTGGCGGTGGGGTCGCCGATGGCGATGGCCGTGGCCCCGGATTCCAGGGCCTGGCGCGAGTATTCCACCAGCAGGTCGGTCACGTAGGCCAGCACCCGGTGGGCCCCGGCGGGATCCTTGCGCAGATCCTTGAGGAAGCTCATGGGATCGACGATGGAGGCCGCGGTGCTGACCGGCCCGGTCAGGCTGGCGATCACCGGGAGATCCGGGTGGGACCTGGAAAGGCGGCCAGCGGCGGCGACGACGGTCTGGATCCGGCCCGAGCCCGCCAGGATCCGCACGTCCTGGTATTCGACCCGGGCCACGGAGGGGAACCGTTCCCGGCTGATCTTGGGCTCGCAGGCCAGGGTGCCCGGATCGATCTCGCTGCCCAGCAGTTCGGCTTCCACGGTCATGCAGAAGGGGACGCCCAGGTTCTCGAAGCCGGTGGCCTCGGTCACATCCTGGGCCAGGGCCGCCATCAGCTGATCGTCGAAGTGCGCCCTGGGCAGGGTATGGCCGGTGCGCTCCATGATCTCGACGATGGCGGCGTTCATCATCCCCCCGGTGCAGATCACCGGCGGACGGTCCACGGGCTCCTTGCGCAACACCTTCAGCAGCCGTTCCTTGGGCGTCAGGGTGGTCATGGGCGGTTCTCCAGGGCGTCGCGGTGGAAGGGATGGCCGATCTCCCGCACCGCATCCAGCATGGCGTCGATGTTGGCGAAGGGCGTCTCGGTGGGGAGGCTGCAGCCGGAGGCCACCACCAGTCCCCCAGGGCTGTCGCCGGCCCCGGCCACCACCCGGCGCACGGCGGCCCGGACTTCCCGGGGCGTGCCCTGGAGCATCACCGCCGAAGGGGACACGTTGCCCATGAGCCGCACCCGGTGCCCCACTTCGACCTTGGCCACGGCCAGATCCACCTCGTCGTCCAGGGACAGGCAGGCGGCGCCGGTGTCGGCCATCTCCTTCCAGACCGCCCGGGTCCGGCCGCAGACGTGGAGGGTGACCGTCCTGCCGCGGCCGCGGATGAAGGCCACCAGCCGCGCCAGGTAGGGCAGGCTGAATTCCCTGAACTGGCGGGGCCCGATGACGGTGGAGGAGGACATGGGGTCAGTGAGGCTGGGGGTGGCGCCGGTGTCCAGGATGGCCTTGGCGTAAGCCAGGTTGGTCTGGAGCGAGAGTTCGCATAGCCGGTGGACGGTTTCGGGATCGCGCAGTGTGAGCCGCACCAGGTTCTCGGTGCCGACCAGGAAGCTGGCGTTGGTGAAGGGGCCGGTGAGGGCCGCCGTGACCGGGACTTCCTTCCCGACCGCCTCCATCACCCGCCGGGTGGCTTCCAGGTGAGCGGGCAGATTGCCGTCCCGCAGGGGATCCGCCGGACCCAGCCGGGCGGCCTCCCGGGCGTCGCCCAGGGCGGGAGCCGCCAGGAAGGCGGTTTCGTCCTCGGGGTAGTGGACCCGGGCCCCCATGGCCTCGGCCTGGGTGTAGAGATCGGTGAAGACCCGGATGCTGTCGTAGCCGAAGCGCCGGTAGGCCGCGATCTGGGCCCTGGCGATGAGTTCGCCGTCGCCCCGGAAGGCGGACACTTTCACCCCGAGCACCCGGGCCGCGGTATTGCCGACGATGGGCACGCAGGGCAGGCGGTCGATGGCTTCGCCGCGGCCGTAGGCCGCCAGGCGTTCCAGGGGCGTCATGAGGTCCCGTGGCATCAAGCGGCGTCGGAAGACGAAGAGGCCACCAGCCGCTTGGCCAGGCGGACCGCCTCGGCGGCGTTGGCGGAGTAGCCGTCCGCCCCGATGCGGGTGGCGAAGGCCTGGGAGATGGGGCCGCCGCCGACCATGACCTTGAACTGGTCCCTGACCCCCGCGCTTTCCAGCAGGCGGACCACCTCGGCCATGCCCTCCATGGTGGTGGTCATGAGGGTGGAAAGGGCCACGATCCGCGCGCCTTCGGCCACGGCCGCGTCCACGAAGCGCTGGGGCGGAATGTCCCGGCCCAGGTCGATCACCTCGAAACCGGAGGCGTCGAGCATGATCTTCACCAGGTTCTTGCCGATGTCATGGGTATCCCCCTCCACCACGCCGATGACCACCTTGGGCTTGGCCGTGTGCTCGTCACGGCGCAAGTGGGGTTGGAGAATGGCCAGGCCCGCGTACATGGCATCGGAGCAGAGCAGCAGTTCCGGGATGAAATAATCCTCCTCCTCGAACAACTTGCTGGCGCGCATCATCCCATGGACCAGGCCGAGGTCGATGGCCGTGTAGGCGTCAACGCCTTCCGCCACGGCCCGCTGGGCGAGTTCCGCCGCGCGGATCTCATCCATCTCCACCACGGCGTCCGAGAGTTCCTGGAATAGGGCATCGGTCTCTGACATTGTCGACTCCTATCGAACCCAGAAGAGGGCGCGGCGTTTGAACCGTTCCAGCAGCCCCATGGAAAGCAGGGTCACCAGCCCGGTGTAGAGGATCCCGGCCGCCATGCGCGGGTAGTCCGCGAAGTCGGCGTAGTACTGCACGAAGCGCCCCAGTCCCGCGTTGGCGCCGAACAACTCGGCGACGGTGAGCAGGATGAAGGACAGCGCCAGGCCCACCCCCATGCCCGAGAAGATATGCGGGAGGGCGGCCCGGAACACCACCCGGCGGAGGTACGAGCCGTGCGACATGCCCAGCAGGCGGGCGTTGTCCCGGTGCCGGGTGGGCATGCTCGCCGCGCCGGCCGCCGTGTTCAGGAAGATCGGCCAGAAGGCGCCCACGAACACCACGAAGATGGCGGAGAGCCGGAAGGTGGGCAGCAACGCGATGGCGTATGGGATGTAGACCGTGGGCGGCACCGGGGAGGCGGCCCGGGCGAAGGGGAAGAAGGCGCGGTGGAGCCAGCCGGTGGTGCCTACCAGCAGGCCCCATAGGATGCCCAGCACCACGGCGCTGAAGTAACCCGGAACCAGGATCAGGAAGGAGGACCAGGTGCCCTTGAGCAGCTCGGGCAGGGATGACGCCAGGGCCTTCAGGGTGACCCCCACCGATGGGAATAAGGCCGGATTGGGCAGCCTAACCCAGGTGGTGACTCCTTGCCAGAGGCCCAGCAGAGCCAGGATGAAGAGGGCACCTTCCCAGCCAGGAAGCCGGAACGTCCACGCCCGGGCCGCTGTCCGGGGTTCCGGTTCGGCGGCCGCGACCCCGGTCAAGCTGGAAAGGACGTCCTCCATCATATGCCCTCCCTGGATCCCCAAAGGGTCCATGCATCATCCATGTGCTCCAGGACATCGGAATGGTAGTGGTCCGAAATGGTCTCGCTGAGCTGGTGGAAGGCCTGCGAGGCGAACAGCTCTTGGCGCCGCCTGGGCCGCGGGAAAGGCACCGCCACCTCCCCGATCACCCGGCCCGGCGCGGACCCCAGCACCACCACCCGGTCGCCCAGGAAGAGCGCCTCTTCCACGTCGTGGGTCACGAACACCACGGTCCTCCGGGGGGTCGCCTCGCGCCAGATGGCGGTGAGGAGATCCTGCAGCCGGGCCCGGTTCACCGGATCCAGGGCGCCGAAGGGCTCGTCCATGAGCAGGGCCGAAGAACTCAGCGCCAGGGTCCGGGCGATGGCGGCCCGCTGCTGCATGCCGCCGGAAAGCTCGAACGGGTATTTCCGGGCGGTGCCGACGAGTCCCACCGCGTTCAGGTATTCCGAGGCGCGGTCCCGGCGCGCGGCCTTGGACAGCGATGGATCCGACCGCTCCAGGGCCAGGCCGATGTTCTCAGCCAGGGTCATCCAGGGATACAGCGAATAGTCCTGGAACACCATGCCCCGCTCGATGCCGGGTCCGGTGACGGGTGCGCCCGCCCAGCTGACCCGGCCCCGGCTCGGCATTTCCAGGCCCGCCAGCAGCCGCTGCAGGGTCGTCTTCCCGGACCCGCTCTGGCCCAGCAGACAGAGGAATTCGCCCGCGCGGATGCTCAGGTTGATGCCCTGCAGCACCACCTGGTCCCCGTAGGCGAAGGAGACATCCTCCAACTGGAAACCGGGAGCGTCGGGCGCGGGTTCGATGGCGGTCCGGCTCATGTCAATGGTCTCCTGGGGAGGCGAAGGCGGGCCGGGCTTCCCCTGGCCAGACGTGCTGCCAGGCCGTGTCGACCATCGCGCGGATGTTGTCCAGGGGCACGGTGGGGGGAATATCGCAGCCGGGCATCAGGAGGTGGCTGCTTCCGGGTCCCGCCTCGAGGATGCAGGCACGGCAGGCCCGGGCGACCTCCTCCGGACTGGAAGCCTGCATGACGGCCACCGGATTCATGTTGCCGGCGAGGGCCAGCTTCCCCTCCAGGATGGCCGCAGCTCGGGCCAGGTTGACCTTGTAGTCCACCGAGACGACCCCGGCGCCGCTCCGGGCGACGAGGTCCAGGCGGTCGGTGGTCTCGCCGCAGATGTGGACCAGGGCCTCCGCGCCCATGGCCTTGAGCCGGCCGATGACACGGGTCTGGTAGGGCAGCACGAATTCCTCGAACTGCCGGCGGGAGATCAGATCACCGGAAGCCGTGGGGTCGGCCACCGAAACGAGGCCGGCGCCCGCCGCCACGAACCCGGCCAGGTAGCGGAAGCTGAGTTCGGCGGCGAACCCCAGGACCGCGTGGACTTCCTCCTTGTTCTTGTAGATGTTGCGCATCAGCCGCTCGACGCCGTAGAGCAGGCCGGCGTAGGTGAAGGGGCCCCAGGCGCTGGAGCCCACCATGAGGTGCCCGCCCACTGCCCCGGCCACCAGCCGGGTGGTGTCCCGGAGCAGCACCAGGTCCGGATCCTCGTCAAGGCGATCCAGGTCCAGCGTCTCCGCGTCGGCGGCGGTTTTCAGTAGGGGTTCCAGCACGTCGGGCGCTCCCCGGGGCCGGAACTTTATCCGGCCGCCCAGGGCCCGGATGGCCAGGTTGTGATAGCCCGAACCGGTCCAGACCAGATCGGAACGCAGCAGTCCGGTGGTTTCCACGATGATGCCCGCCGAGCGTTGCGCTCCGGCGACCAGGGCCTGTTCCAGGGACAACCCCTGGCGGTTCAGGGTCCAGATCCCGCCTGAAAGCAGGGCAACCGGGTGGCGCGGCGTGGGCTCGAGCCGGAGGGTCCTGAGGAAGATCTCTTTGGGGGTCATGGCCGGCATGGGATCACCTCCGGTCAGCGGCCGGCCACGATGGCGCTCAGCAGATCCTCCACCAGGGTCAGGCCGTTGCGGAAACCGGTGTAGCCGCGGTCGAGGATGGCCCGGTTGGCCACCGGGAAACTGATGCTCAGGTGCGGCGCGCCAAGGGATTGGGCCAGCTCGCGCTCGAAGGAACTGCCCAGGACGAAGGCCGGGCTGAAGGCGTCGTGGTAGCGCTGGCCCTGGGAGCCCGGCCAGCGCCGGTTGAGATGGCCGATGACCCGGCTGCCGTCGGTCTCGAACACCAGGTTAGCCTGGAAATTCCGCACCTCCCCGAGCCGGGCCTCGACCCGCGCCCTCTCCTCCTCGGTGAGCAGGTCGGTGCACACGGTCAGCTCCGGCAGCCAGCCAAGGTCCTCGGCCAGGAACCGGGTGAGGGCCCCGGCGTAGTTGGCGTCGCCCACGACCACGGCGTAGCGCTGCAGGTCCATGTCCTGGTAGCAGTCGGTGAGGGCTTCCAGGATCTTGTAATAGGAGCGGTTGCCCTGGAGGAGTGCGGCGTCCAGCACGGAGTCGGCCAGCACGAGCCGGCCGGCCACCGCCTTCAGGAAGGCGCTGCAGGCCGAGGGGCCGATGGGCAGCGCGGTGGCCAGGAAGGGCGTGCCGTGCAGCTCCTCGAATCGGGCGGCGGCCTCGATACCGTACACGTCGGAGACGACGACGTTCAGCTCCGCCTCTCCGGCCGAGCGGATGCGCTCGAGGGAGTCCTCCGGGGTGAAGAAGGAGTTCACCTCCAGCCCCAGGCTCTCCAGCAGGCCGCGGACGCCCAGCAGGTTGCCGCGCCAGAAGGGATCCAGGCTGGGCGCGATGCCCCAGACATTGACCTTCCCTGGCCGCCTGGGCCTGCCGGTGGCCACGAAATCCTTGAAGATGGCCTGGAGCACGAGGTCATAGCCCTGGTAGGCGCTGCCCTTGAAGCCGCCGGTGTGGGCGCCGACGATGTCCACCCCTCTGGACTGGAACTCCTTTACGACCGAAAGGATGTCATCGCCCACGATCTCGGTGACGCAGCTGGTGAGGACCACGTAGAGGCCGCCTTCCACCACCTTCAGGGTGTTCTCCACCTGCTGCTGGAGCCGGGCGTCCCCGCCGAACACCACTTCGCTTTCCTGGAGGTTCGAGCTGGGGATGGAGAGGGGGCCGCAGTTGCCGCCCACCTGGAGGGCGGACCCGCCGTTCTGGGCCCAGGCGAAACTGCCGGCGCAGCCGGCAGGCGCGTGCAGGATGGGGATCCCGCCGGGCAGCGCGTTGACCGCGAAGGCCGCGCCCCCCAGCGAGCAGGTGAACCTGGGACGTTCGATGAAATGGGCGCTCACAGGGATTCCTTGCGGGTGTTGAGATAGGAGAACGGATCAGCCTCGTACCAGGCGTCCTTGTAGGGCAGTGCCGCCCATGCGCTCAGGTTGCGGTTGAAGGCCGGGTTGCGCAGGGTCCGGCGCAGCCGGCGGGCCAGCTCGAAGGCGCCGCGGTAGCCGATGTAGGCCAGTCCGGTGTTGTAGATGGTGTGGGTGGGGATGCCCAGCTTGGCGGCGGTGCCGTTGCCGTTGACGTGGCCCAGGAACAGGTCCGGCTTGACCCGCCTGAGCAGGTTGGCCTCCTCGAAAGGCTGGCAGTTGGCGACGTTGATGGTGTAATCCTGCCTGGCGGTGGCGGCCAGCTTGTCATATTCCTCGTTGGCGAATTCGTCGTGGTGGAACATGCGGATGCCGCTCACTTCGAACCCCAGTTCCTCCAGCAGCTGGGCGGTCACCAGGGCCCGGAACTCGCCCGCGCTCAGGTAGACCTTCCGGCCCTCGAACTGGGCCCGGAAGGGAGCCAGGGCGGCCCGGACCTCCCGTTCTTCCGCCTCGATGAGCCGCTCCGCCTCCCCGGCCAGGCCGAAGTGGGCGGCGATGTCCTGCAGCCACAGGCTGGTGTTGCGGATGCCGATGGGCATGCGCTTGATGAGGTAGGGCACCCCGAACTGCTCCTGCAGCTGTTTGAGGAAATAGTCGTCGTGGGTGGGGCAGGTGCTCACGGAGAGCGCCGCCCGGGTGGCCTTGTGGAAGCTGTCGGGGTGGGCGAACACCGGAAACAGGTTGGCTTCCAGGCCCAGGGCCTGGAGCAGCCGGACCAGTTCCAGTTCGTCCACCCTGCCCATGGAGGACACGTTCATCAGGTTCACGGTCCGTTTGAGCTTTTCCTGGGTCACGACCCTCTCCCGCTCGTCCTCGGCGGTGATCGGCGCCCGCTCGATCCCGGCGTCGCGCTCATCCAGGAGGTTCTTGCCGATGCCGTGGTAGACGGCGTCATAGGCCGTGGCCCAGACCTTGGTCTTGAAGCCCTCGCAGTGCACCGGCACCAGGCGCGCGCTCACTTCGGGCTGGAGTTCCAGGATGACGCTGTCGATGTCGTCGCCGATCAGGCCGGGCACGCAGCCCGAGACCACGGCCATGGACTTGGGGCGGTAGCGCCGGTCCGCTTCCCGGATGGCCTCCTTGAGCTTGCCTTCAGCGCCGGAAATGACGTCCACCTCGTTCAGCGCGGTGGAAAGCCAGATGGCGTCCCTGGCCTGCCCGAACCGGGCGGCTGAGCCGGACCGGGCGTTGGCGTTCTGGGAGTGGACGCAGGAGCCGCAGCCCACCGCGCCGTGGATCAGCACGACGGTCTCGGGCAGGGAGTCGAGGATGGCCAGGGCCACCAGGAGCAGGCAGATGGAGCCCTGGGTGAAGCCCCGTTCCCCGTCATCGATCATGCAGGCCTTGGCCTTGCCGCCCATCCCGCAGACGCCGCCGCTGTGGGCGATGCAGGTCTTGAGCCGATCCTCGCGCCGGGGGGCGACCTTCTGGTCATAGCAACTCATCGCGCACCTCCACAAGCCTTGTCTGCAATCAAGCCGATCGCGTCCGCCCGGCACTGGCTGCAATGCCGGAACTGGGGCATGACCAGGCTGGTGGCGTCGCGCACCTGCCGCAGATGGGCTTCCGATGGGGGCGGGATGGCGGCGAAGGCCCCCTGGGGGATGAGCGGCATGATGTTCATCACCGTGGCCCCCAGGCTCCGCGCCGCCCGGGCGATGAGGGGTATCTGGTCCTCGTTGACGCCGGGAATGAGCACCGTGTTCACCTTGGTCACGATGCCGTGGCGGACCGCAAGGCCCGCTCCTTCCAGCTGGTTGGTCACCAGAACCCGGGCGCCCGCCACGCCCTCGAGGTGCTTGCCGCCCAGGCGGATATCCGAGTAGATCCTGGCCCCCACTGCCGGATCCATGGCGTTGATGGTCACCGTCAGGCTGTGCAGGCCGAAGCCGAGCAGATCCTGGAACCGTTCCGGCAGGAGCAGGCCGTTGCTGCTCAGGCAGGTGAGAAGGTCGGGGAAGGCCTGGCGAACCAGCCGGAAGGTCTCGAAGGTGGCCTCGTTGGCCAGCGGGTCCCCGGGGCCGGCGATGCCGACGACCCGGATGACCTCCCGCAGCTTGGGGTCCTCCATGACCAGGCGCACCCGCTGGAGTGCCTGCCTCGGGGTCAGGACCTTGCTGGTGACGCCGGGACGGGACTCGGCCACGCAGTCGTGCTTGCGGACACAGAAGGCGCACTGGATGTTGCAGGCGGGCGCCACGGCCAGGTGCAGCCGTCCGTACTTGTGCCGGTCGCCGCCGAAGCAGGGATGGCCATAGAGGACGGGGGCGCTCATGACGGCTTCCGGAACCGCGCCGCGCCGTGGCGGCGTCCGGTCGGATGTTCGTGGATCCTTGCCATGGTTCCTCCCGGTCAGATGGAGAAGGAGTTCTGCTGTTCCTTTTCGGCCAGGGCCAGGATCTGGGTCGACCATTCCGCGGCCCATTCCCGCAGCTGCAGTTCATCCAGGGGGGCGGGGACCGTGCCTTCAGTCAGCTTGTAGACCCGGTCGGCCAGCTGCCGGTAGACCGCGGCCTGGGCGGAGCCGGGGGCGGCCTCGATGGTGGTCTTGCCGGCCAGTTCGGCCTGAGTCACGGTCACCGAGCGAGGCACGTACTCGATGATCCGGGTCCGGGTGAGCTCCGCGAAGTGGTCGAGGATGTCCTTGGCGTGGGCGCTGTTGATGGAGTTGGCGATGATGCCGCCCAGCAGGGCGCCGCCCGAGTTGGAGTATTTCTTGATGCCCTTGAACAGGTTGTTGGCGGCGTAGATGG
>Ga0326727_10022968_pt1 | contig 11979 bp, 15 predicted proteins | sample MB2enrmetagenome_FD_207643 | JGI IMG/M metagenome (GOLD analysis project Ga0326727, IMG submission 207643) | Lab enriched peat soil microbial communities from McLean, Ithaca, NY, United States - MB29MY | ecosystem: Environmental > Terrestrial > Soil > Wetlands > Peat | place: USA: New York... | reverse complement strand
TCTGGAGAGCTGAGCTGCGCTCCCCGCAAATCTATCGACTGCTGCAAAAACGTAGGGGCCTAATGGCCATTTTCCGGCCATATTTGACGATGACGAGCCAAATTCACGCCGGATTTAGGTATAACAGTAGAGGGCAAATACTGAGATCACGGCGAGTGAGTGCCGAGCCTGGCTACCCGGTGGAGTACTCCTCGCCCGTCCCTCTGAATACTTGAGCTGCGACGGGAGTCGCGTGAAACACTTCGATTACTGTTCTCCCGCGCCAAGCTCGGGCGCAGTGTTTAGGGCTTTATATCCATACCTGGAGGTTACCGGATGTCACCCTGGACGCAAGCAGTGCAAGTACTGAAAGCGGCCTTCACCGGCCCGATCGCCACGGGCCTCGCTCTCGTGGCCATCGTCGTCGGAGACCTGATGTTCGCCTTCACAGACGTAACGGCGAACCCGCTTGACCTCGGTCCGCACCTCATGGTCCCATCCCTTGAGTGCCTGCCCATCGACTTGCAGAAAAAATTCCATCTCCAAGGCGCGCACCCCGGCGCGAAATTCCGCGTTGTTGCCGTAAGCGCTATCCGCCAAGACCGCTGCCGGAGGAACGCCATCGCGCCGCGCTGGGCGCCGAAGGAAGTGAAATGATGGTAGCCGTTCAGACAGCGATGCTTGGCGGCCCGCCATACACGGTGCTGCGCGATGCGATTTTCACGCATCCCACGGCTGCGGAAGGCTTAAACTTCTTGCGGGCGCGTGTCCCAGCAAAAGCCATGCAAGAGTCAGCCTAAGCTCCCAGGAACATTTGTCCTGAACAGCCCACGCCAGCGTGGTTGGCCGATGCTGATCGCTCGCCGACATGATAGGCAGCGGCTGACTCGTTCGCCTCTACCAGTTGTGCTCGGACGTGCGCCGGTGCGCACATTAGGCGCACAGCCCCCGCCTGGTATCGTTGCAAGTGCAAGGAGATTCAGCCCAAACTGCACATGGGCTCCTGATCAGCGAATCAGTGCCCATTTGTTCGCTCGATCTCCGAAAGCTGGGCATTCGCGTCGCTACCGAACGAGAATACCTCACGGAAAGGAGTCTGGTTGCTCGTGACCTTCTCTGCTGCATTTGCGGCATATGACGAAACGGCATAGAAGGATTTCAGGGGATTTGCGCCGGATGAAGAGCCGGGGACGGTTTTGAAGAGGAAATGATGAGGGTCTGGCCGTCTGTGGAGATCTCGGCGGGGCATTGAGGCCAGTGGGCACGGATCACACGCAACCATTGATTGAGCTTGCGGCGAAGGAACCGGTCTTCCGGATGAATTTGGCAGCCCAGTTGTTCTTTGAGCCCACCAGGGGAAAAGAGCGGGACGCGAGTTTTGCCTGACTTCAACACCCAACTCTTCCACTCGATCCAGATATAGAAATCAACTACTCCGGGCGAGTTGGCCAGCGCGCTCACAACCTCTCGCTCCATTGGAATGCGGTGCTGGTCGATCTCTGTGTAGAGAGCTTCGCTGAGCGTGATGGTGTTTGAGTGGTCGCTGACGGAAACCGAAGGGGATTTGTCGTTTTTGGTGAACCAGAGATGAATCTCATCAAAGAAGTGAAAACGCGCCCAGTCAATCAGACGGCTGCCGCCTGGCTGATCCTCTGTTCCGAAAAAGATGGTGGAAGCAAAGATGCGTTGGAAGCCCCGCACCATGCGCCGGTAATACTGGCCATCCTCGGCGAGGCAGAAGAAGTCCAACATCTGGGAAGCGCTATCGAAATGGATGGTGCGGTTCTTTTGCCGGAGGGCGAGCGGCGCCACCCAAATCGGAATAAGGCGGCCCTGACCGAAGGGCAGGCCGAAATTGGGGTGGGCGACGATATGAAGGAAGAAATTCCCGTTGCGACGCCTGTAACGGAGTTGATGGTTGGGGAGAGGACGTAAGGGCAGGCCACACAAGACAAAAGGCCTAGCGCTAAAAGCCAATTCCTGCTTCCGAGCCTCGCGTTGTCCGCGAACCGGTTGGATGAGTTCAAGTTGCTTGAGTCGGCGCTTCGTGAGGGTTAGGCGGGGAAGGATTTCCCCGACCGGCGCAGGAGGAGGCAAATCTGGCCACTGGAGAGTGTGATCCTCGACTGAGCCAAAGGTTATGGGTATGAATGTAAGTCGGCTGACGCCAAGGCACACTATGGTAGCAAGGTCGACGGCACGGGGTGCGTCGAGCTACGACCGTACCAAAAATGTACCAAGAAGCCCCGAATTGAGGGGAACGGGGATAATTTGCGAGCGAAAGCAGAACCCCCGAAAGAGAGGAAGTGTTAGAAAAGATGAGAGATACTGAAACGATGGAGAGGGACTGGACTGGCTCCGGAGCAACAGGTCGGGGGTTCGAATCCTGCCAGGCGTACCAATCCTTTCAATGGCTTAGCGCCGCCCTCTGTCCACTGAGTTGAGTCACGTCCACACGCATGTCCGCACAGAGCCCTTTGTGTAACGGTTCTCTGCCGCTGTGAGAGGTGCTGTCCACCGATCCCCCGCCCCGGGGACCTCACGCGGTGAGTCTCGCCGGCGCATCCTGAGGCAGATGCGGGCCGCTGGCGGGCATTCTACGTGGGTGCCCCACCGGTGTGCCGCTGATTGGAATGGTCGGAGAAGGACACCGCGATAGTTCAGCGCGACATTGTGTGCCCCATGTGAGGCCTGCGTTGCCGGTCGGGCGCCCGATACTTGCGAAAACCTCAGCTGTGTGCTCAACGAGCGCAAAGTAGGGCAAGGTCTGCGACCGAATAGAAGGATGAAGCTTGCCCATCGACAGGGTCTATTCGCGCAGCCGAAATTACGGCACCTTAAATCCGTGCAGATTCTTCCTTCCTGACTAGAATTTCTACCCTTTCACCTGTAGCCTTAGGCGTTTCGTGTCGGGACCTATCTCATTGAAAAGAAATAGAAAACTGCGCCGATTCTGACGTTTGGCGGGGTCTTTGCGTACCTAGACAATGTGTCCGGCCAAGCCGGCTCACAACAGCGGGCACGCATCCATCTGCGGCAGGATTTGTACGACCGGGTGCCGGGGTGGATTCGGCTCGCTTTCCGGGGAAAAAGAAGTACGTATCGAAATGAAGCGGGAGGGAGGCCCAATGAAACTGATGGTGATTTGCTGTATTTGCGCCATGATCTCGGGCTTTCCGGCTTATGGTGCGGTGAGGGCGACGGACCCGGCTCACGAGACGGGTCGGCGCGTGCAATACGGCGTGGCGAGCTGGTATGGAGATCGCGAGCAGGGCCGCCCGATGGCCAGCGGAGAACCCTTCAATGAGTACGCCATGGTTGCAGCCCACCGCACGCTTCCGCTGGGGACCGAAGTCAGGGTGACCAACATGCGGAACGGGCGCTCGGTGGTGGTGCGGATCATGGATCGAGGACCTCACGTAGCGGGCCGCGCTATCGACCTTTCAAAGGCGGCTGCGGAGCGACTCCGGTTCACTCATCAGGGTCTGGCTCCGGTTAGAATACGCGTACTTAACAAGCCAGTCAGGCAAAGGCGTGAGGCGGAACTTCCGCGGCGCCCCAAGCGCATGCATAGCGATATGGCGCGGTGGGCAGACAACAGTCCGGTGCTGCAAGCCTCTGGCCACCAGTCGGCAGCCTTTACACGACAGTAACCAAGTTGCCGGACGCTTGAATTAGCTGCGAGGAGGGTTGGAAGGCTTAAAGCCGGCGAGTTGCATGCCACGTCGCGCTTCAGGATTCTTCATGAAGGTGTCCCAAACGAACCCAGTCCGCAGGTTTTCTGCCATCAACATGGTGATGCCCGTATCGATGCCGATGACGTCAGGATCGAACCATCTCGTGAGCGGGTTGAAGGCATTGACGAATCCATATTTGGTCCAGGTCTGGGCACCGTAGCGAACTCTGATGTTGCGAAGCACCGAGATCGTGGCTTGGGGCAGAAAGGGGAGCGAGCCTCCGGTGGCGCTCGGCACGACGGTCCCGTCGATCGGCCCCGTGGCGGGAGGTCCACCCCATGCGACGTAGCCTTTCGGTGAATCCGAAGCCGTTATGCCCCACAGATCTTTGCCGTAGTCGGGGAACTGCTTGCCCAAATCGATGCAAAACAGACGATGCGCTTCCGTGGCGGCGCTGGAGTTCTGGAAATAATCCGCGAACTGGTCGCGCTTGTTCCGGAAGTCAAACCAGGCTTGCGAGTACTGATGGATGAACAGCGGCGCGAAAGAACCAATGTAGCGGACTCCATCGTATTCGAAATTGAGGCGGCGCCAGGCGGTCCAGGTATCCGGCTTCAACGGGCTTGTCGAGGAGCCCATGCCGAGCAGATACAACATCATCAGTTCGCTGTAGTCTTGCCAGCGGTAGGGAAGAAAACCTATCTCAGGCATCCAGCCCAGCGAGAGGAGCGGCGTATCTTCGGCGAGCCAACTCCATTCCACGCGATCAAAGACGTCGAGCGCCAGCCGGCGGATTTCCTCGCTCATGAAATGCTGCCGGCAGGTGAGAACTCCGCAAAGCAGAATCGCCGTGTCGATGGAAGAAACCTCAGAATCCCAGAGCCTGGTGCCGGTGTTCACATCCGCGAAGTGGAAAAAGAAGCCCCGGTGGTTGGGCAACTTTCGCCAGAGGAAGTGCAGCGCGGTGAGCACGCGGTCGTGGGCCTCGGAGTGCGAAACCCAGCCGCGTTTTTCCCCAATGCAGATAGCCGTGAGGCCAAAGCCGGTGGCGGCAATGCTGGCCACTTCGCTGGTGTCCTTTCCTCGCACGTTGCAGCGGTCCTTAACGAGTCCTGTCTGGGCACTCCCCTGTTCCCAAAAAAAGCGGAATGCAGCCTGCTCCAACTCCTCCAGGAACAGGTCGTCTTCCGGCAAGAGCGAGTTCGCGACGCCGGAAGGCCCCGGTGTCGATGCGGGCGCCTCTTGGGATCCGGGCTCAATAGAAAATGCGGTGGATCCGCCTATCAACATGCCTGACGCTGCGCGGGTTAAGTGCGCCAGCCACGTCCGCCTGGAAATCAGGCCCGTTGGCTTGTCTTCCTCAGTCATGATTTTCCAATTATACCGTCCTTGCCCAGGAACGAGGCGCAGAAACCCGCGTCGAGTGCTGCCCTGAATTAAACGTACCGCCGACCTTCAGGCCGGCAAGTGCCCGAGGTGTGGAGACCCTATGCTGGGGCTGCGGTGCTACTGGCGCGGTCCGCGCCAGCAGCGGTGTAAAATGGTAAGGGGATGAGCCACACGAGAAAAGCGATTGTCGTGCTCTTGTTAATGGTAGGGGCGGTATGCGTCGTTGGACTTTTACAGACTATCTTCCGCGCCGGCCAGCGCGTTACGATAAAGGGTGCGGTGCTGGTTCGAGGTGAAAACGTGGATCGGCAGGTTCCGATCCCCGGCGTCCAGGTTTCCGTTGCCGGAGGTCTGGCGGAAAAGAACGTGTGGACGAGTCCCACCGGCTATTTTGTGCTGACCTTAAACAAGCGGGCAAAATTGGAAGGGCCGATGACCGTGCAATTCCGCGATATGCAGCATATGCCGCTGGATATTACATCGTTTATAAGCGACCGGCTCATGGTGGCGCGCATGACGCCGATCGCTGAGCTCGCCGGCACGGGTGCAAGCCTGCCGCAGACGACGGTGTCCAATGTCAAGATCAGATATACCGTCAAGACCTCGACCGTGCTCAACGTCGGGAGCACGCTCAAAACCTTTCACGTGGTCAACTCAGGCAACGTTCCCTGCAACGGCCGATACCCTTGTTCGCCCGACGGGAAGTGGCAGGCGGCTGTGGGTTTTTCCAGCCTTGAGGCTCCGGGAGGCGATTTCTTCTCCAACGCCCGCGTTTCCTGCATCGCCGGTCCTTGCTCCTTCACGAAGATACGGTACGACGGCTTTTCGCGCGGCGGACCCAGCGTTCGGGTGGAGGTCCTTGACTGGTCCAATACGACGACCTTTCTTTTCGAAGCGGAGGTGTTCCGTTCGATGACCAGCAATAGCGTGAGGTTATCGTATCCTGTGATCTTCGACCAGGCGCTTCATTTCACCGTGCCGGCCAATGCAGAAGGGATTTGCATCGAGGCGGACGTCAACCGCCAACCCATCATTTTTCCGCTGGGACCTCAGCTCAAACTGAGCTGGGCCACGTGTACTGAAAGCGTGAATCCTGACCACACCGAAGTCTACCAGTGCGAACTGAAATCGGGGTACGGTTTCGAATGAACACCTGAATGCGAGGCTTCAGCATGATGATCATCGGCAGTACGCCTGGACTCCAGGTGATCGGAAGATGGGCGGGGGAGTTATTTGTCTCCGGGTTGGCTGGCCGCCTGCTTGCGGCTTGCACCGTCTGTCTCTTCTTGGGCGCGCCGTCTTATTTGAGGGGACAAAGCGCAAGCGCCAATGGCGAACAACAAAGGGTCATCATTGACGCGCACGCGCCTGCGCATCCTTTTCCCCATTTTTGGGAGCAGACCTTTGGCTCGGGGCGGGCCATCCTTTCGCTGCGCGAGAGTTACCGCGAGGATCTGAGGGCGGTCAAGCGCGCCACCGATTTTGAGTACATCCGCTTCCACGCCATTCTGCGTGACGAGGTGGGATTGTACGATGCCGTGCCGGGTGCGAATCCCCGCTACAACTTCTCTTACGTAGACCAGATTTACGACGGACTGCTTGCGAACGGAGTTCGACCTTTCGTCGAGCTCAGCTTCATGCCCCAAGCGCTTGCCTCCACTTCCAAACAACAGGGCTTCTGGTACCACCCGTATGTGGCTCCCCCGAAGGACTGGAACCTCTGGCAGGACCTGATCCGCAATTTCGCGAGTCATCTCGTCGCTCGCTATGGCATTGAGGAAGTCTCGAAGTGGTATTTCGAGGTTTGGAACGAGCCCAATCTTGACTTCTGGGCAGGCGAGCCGCGGCAGGCGAGTTATTTCACTCTCTATGACCGGACCGCACAAGCGCTCAAGAGCGTCAGCCCTCGAATTCGAGTGGGCGGTCCTTCCACTGCCCAGGCCGCGTGGGTGAGCGAGTTCATTCGTCATTGCGTCGATACGAATTCACCCGTGGATTTCGTTTCCACTCACGTTTACGCGAATGACACGGCGGAAAACGTTTTGGGTACGCACGAGCAGGTCTCCCGTCTGGAGATGGTCGTTCGCGCGGTCAAGAAAGTTCACGATGAAGTCAAAGCCTCGGCACGTCCCGACTTGCCTGCGTTTTTCAGTGAGTACAACGCAAGCTATATGAACGAACCGGACGTGACCGATTCCGCTTTCATGGGGCCATGGCTCGCCTACACGATCAGCCGCAGCGACGGGTTGGTTGACATGCTCGCCTATTGGTGCTTCTCTGATGTCTTTGAAGAGCAGGGAGTAGTAAAGAGGCCTTTCTACGGCGGCTATGGCCTCGTGGCGGCAGGCAACATTCCCAAGGCCTCGTATAATGCGTTTTCGCTGCTCCATCGCTTGGGAACGGAACGCATCACCGTAGTTTCAGACTCGGTGCTGGCCACCCGACGCCAGGACGGCGCGTTGGTTATCGCGGCCTGGAATTATGCTCCGCCCGGGGAATCTCTTGCAGCGCGCGAGTTGACGCTTGAACTGAGGGACCTGGAAGCAATGCGCTATGCGAGCATTTTCCGGCTGGACGACGAGCACGGCTCGGCGCTCACGGCTTGGGAGGCAATGGGCAAACCCAACTTTCCATCCCGCGAACAGCAGCAACTCCTGCGCGAAGCAGGCCGCTTGCCAGCACCGGAAGTTCGGCAGTTAGGTGCGGGGGATCCCGCGTCGCTCACGCTAAGCCTTCCTCCGCACGGTCTCGCCCTGATCGAGATCCGGAAGTGAAGCGCCCATTGCAGGTCTCCCGGCTGTCGGCGGGTCCGGCAACGGCTCTTTGTTTTCATCAACATTCCCGGATCGTTCGTTATTCTTTTCGTCGCGTCCTTCGGCCTCGCGGCCTGGACGCCCTTCGAGGTGAGTAACGCGTACCTGCCTTTGAAGTCCGCGGTTCGTCAACGCCCGGTTGTCGAAAACCGCAGACCTTTGAGAGCAGGTGTGCGCTACCTTGCTTGGGCAGAGCCGGGCGTCGTGGCGCGGGAGTCCCGCCCGCTGGACGCGAGGGCATCGATCCCGCGCGCGGAAGCGGGACGCTCCCTTGACAGCGGGCGGGACGCCCGAGCTACAAAGACCGGAGCAAGGCAACCGGGAACCTGGCGAATACTGCTCCAAGCGGCAGTAGGTTTCCCTGGTCGGCAGCACGGGAGCTCGCCGCTTCGCCGGTCAGAACGTTGACCCATTCTGAAGGCGCGTTCTTGAGGAGCCTTGCCAGCGAAAGGCGGCGAACTCCGCTTGGCGGCCGCGGCGTACGGCGTCCACCAATGCCGCATCTGAGTGGCTGGTGAAATACTGAAAGGGGGCGCGCTCGCCCCATTCCTCACCCATGAAGAGCAGGGGAATGTACGGGGAGAGAATCACCATTCCCGCCACCAGTTTCAACGCTTCGAAGCTCACCAGTGTGCTCAGGCGCTCGCCAAGCAGGCGGTTGCCGCCCTGATCGTGGTTTTATGGCGGTACACTCTGAGATTATGGCGGCTCATTTCGCTCCATAGCGCGTCAAGCCGCTGCTATTGTAAGTTGGACAGGGCCGATGCTTCATTGGCATGGAGCTCCAGGACACTGTCGAGGTGAAGCTTCCTCAAGGCTCGGATGAGTCTCTCCCGAGCTGCAAAGAACTTGATCCGGCCTCCTGCCTGTCGAACCAGGTTACAAGCGCCCGCAAGGACGCCAAGCGTATAGCTATCGGCGACGGATACCTGCGCGAGGTTGAGGGCGAAGTTCCTGGCGCCCTCTTCCAGCAATTCCCGTATCGTGTCAAATAGAGCGTGAACGGTCCGTTCTTCGCCGAAAGGGCCCTTGAACTCAATGACCGCCACGTTCCGCACCATGTGGCAGGCGGGGCCGGCGTCCATTCCCTGCATAGGGAAAAGCTCGTATGCAATCGGCGCATCCTCTACATGAGTCCGCATACACTCTCCTTTTCCTTCTCTGGATGGCCCGCTCGATGTCGACGTGTCTTCACTTTCTTCGCAATCACGTTGGCAGAAAGATCACCTCTCCGGGGTTGGAGCAGTGCACGCATGTTCCAGCGTGCCCTGGAGAGCTGAGATTTTGAATTCCCGATCGAACAATCCTCAAGCTTGGCAATTTCCGTATGGCGATAACCTTCCAGATCATGAAGAACGAGTACGGCACGCCGGCCTTCGGGAAGCTGCGTGATGGCGCGCCGGATCAGTATGCGATCAACTAGGCCGACCAGCGTTCGGTCTTCCGCTCCATACTCCCGCCAAGCGATTTCATTCTGGGACGGATCTGGGTGTTCCAGGGGTACAAGCTGAAGATGTTTCCTGCGATGATGCATCAGTACGACGTTGACCGCAACCCGATGGAGCCAGGTGGCAAACGCCGACTCATTACGGAAGGTCGAGATTTTGCGAAAGATCTGAAGGAAGGTCTCCTGGGTTAGGTCCTCCGCCTCGCTCGAGTCACCCGTCATTCGGACGCAAAGCAAGTAAACACGGCGCTCGAAGGCGTGGTAAAGGGCTTCGAAAGCCTGTTCGTCACCGTCTTTGGCTCGAGCGATCAGCTGACTTTCGACACATGGGAGGGCTACAAGTTCGGTGCCCATTGTGCGCCTCGTTTCTGTTGTCTGCCCCGTCGTTCGAACACTCGAAATCACTTATGGTAAACGCTCTCGCAAGGCTATTGCCAAAGGAGGAAAGAGGCGCGCCCGATAAGACTATGCACTTTGTCTTGAACGACATGCAGTCTCGCAGGGAATTTGCAGAGAGCAGAGTGGACGGTAAAAATTACCTGACGCACGAAAGCAGGATCTTCCAAAGACAACCTTTCGGCACGGATGGTACGATATCGCTTTCTTTCACTGGGCGGGTGTCGAGGCTCTTCGCTTCGCTTTTGCGGGCTCCTCATTTATTCCAGTTCGCTTGCCGGCTCCGGTCAAGGGTGCACCCGCGCTTCGTGCCGGCCCGCAACGACATCCTTGCCCGCATCAATCATCACAACCAGCAGCCAGGCGACGGAAGCAATCAGACCCAGTCCGACCACGTGTGCCAGAATGGCGCAGGCGACAATGCCGGGGGATAGCAGATAAGCCTGCCAGTTGGCGAGAATGTGTGCCATCACTTCACGATCTGCTGCGCGCCGAGATTGGTTCCGGCGAGTGTTTCTCAATCAGTTTGAATAAACCCCGCAGCAACGCCCACTCGACGACCAGTCCAAATAAAAAGGAGCACAGCAGCGCCGTCAACGATTCCACGAATTCCATAAGTCAGGCTCCGCACCACCTGGATGCAGAGAACGCTCTACAACCGGCATCCAGGCGGACTTTGAAACGGCCCGCGCGCCACGCAAGCCGCACTGGTTGGGGTGAACAAGCGGCACGACTATTGCCACAAGTCGCGAAGTCACCTTGATCACTCGTTTCGAAGCCTTTGCGGGTCTGGGACCTCAGCGGTGCAGCAAAGACGCGCCGGATGCAATTTTCCTTCTGCATGTAGTTTTTTCGCAGTTGCCATCCTATCGACCACGCAGCGACGAAGTCACTATCTTAAAATCAAGAAGATATGGATTGTCCCGGATGGCATGCGATATGCAGCCACAGCGTGCATGGGGTCGCGAGAAAGTGCTGGGGCGGTACTGTGTTTACGACTTGCCGGACCGATTTCTGGTGGCGCCAGGTTTGCCCCGGCAGCGCGTCGTGCAGCGAGCTGATGCTCTGCGTGGCGATGATCGGAATGCAGCGAGGCTCGCGAGAGAGGGCAATACCGCCAGCCGACTTGCGATTTCGGCGTACGCTCGATGCGATGGCGTAAATGATCTATCTGGACCATAACGCCACCACTCCCATCCTTCCCGAGGTGTTGGACGCCATGATGCCGTATCTCACGGCGGAGTGGGGCAACCCGTCGAGCGCCGCTCCCCCCAAACTGTCCTCCTGAGCCCCTTCGCTGTCATTCTGAGCCCCTTCTCTGTCATTCTGAGCGAAGCGAAGAATCTCGCTCTGCCGCTCAGGGTAAACTCCGCGAAGGATCCGCTTTTGCCGTGACCCGGATAGCGCGCGAGCAGGTGGCCGAACAGCGTTCGGCCGGTCGTAGGGCCGAAGTGCCTTCGGCCCAGGCCGAGCGCCGCTCGGCCCTACGGTTACGATTCATCCTCGTGGTTCCACGGTGCGTCATCTTTGGCATCGAGACTAGCCTCGGGACTTTCGCGATCCAGTTTCCAGCGCAGCGGGTTCGAGACAATGTAATCGCGGACGTTCAACAATTCCTTCTCATCGCGGATGATGCGCTCGAAGTAATCCTCCTGCCAGACAACAGCGTACGGATCGTTCCAAAGTTTACGAATCCGGCTGGTGACGGCGGATTTAAACCCGGATGCCCAGGACGCCAGCGAGCGCGGACGCATCGGTAGGATGGGATTCGCGTGGCCGATTGGTGATTGGGCCTCGTCATTACGGTAGGGCCGAACAGCGTTCGGCCCAGCCCCACCGGTGTCGGGCCCCACAATGGGCCGAAGGCTCTTCGGCCCTACGGCGTCCGGTATCGCGTAGCCAGTGTTCCTGAGTGAGAATGTGCTCGCCCTTCAGCCCCAAAATCCAAAGAATTCCGTGAAGATGATTCGGCATCACGGTAAAGGCATCGAGTTCAATCTGCGGCCGGATTCGGACAGTGTCGAGCCATTGTTCCCGCACAATCCTGCCGCAAGCTTTTTCGCGCATCCGGTCACCAACAACACTGCCAAACACGCAGCGTTTCCCGAACGCGCAGATCGTAACAAAATAAGCTTCGGGCAGAGAATAGTCATAATGAGTTAAGCGGATCGAACGGCGATGATGGACTTTGGGGTTGTATTCCATTGCAGGCCCCGGGATTTGGGCCACGTTTGCAGGGCCAAGCAGCGCGCGGCCTGGGCCGAGGGCACTTCGCCCC
>Ga0326727_10022967_pt1 | contig 11980 bp, 10 predicted proteins | sample MB2enrmetagenome_FD_207643 | JGI IMG/M metagenome (GOLD analysis project Ga0326727, IMG submission 207643) | Lab enriched peat soil microbial communities from McLean, Ithaca, NY, United States - MB29MY | ecosystem: Environmental > Terrestrial > Soil > Wetlands > Peat | place: USA: New York... | reverse complement strand
AGCTCTTTGTAGCCGCAGGCCGCCGAATCTCCCTTCAAGGTGTGTACGCTGCGGCGCAGGTTGCGCACCACCTCGGGATCGCTCGGCGACTTTTCCAGCAGCAGCGCGTCTTCGTTGAGAGCCTGCAGGATCTCCTGCGAGCTGTCAAAGAAGATGTTGCGCAGTTCGTTGGCCCGGTCGTCGGAGAAGATGCCCACGTTTATTCCTCGATCCTGCTGTATGCCGTGCCGTTATTCTCGTGAACCATGCGGAACTGGCTGGTGAGTCCGAAGAGGCTCTCGGCATGTCCCACGAACAGATATCCCTCGGGATTCAGACAGCGCCAGAACTTCTGGATCAAACGCTTCTGCTCGGCCTGATCGAAGTAGATCATGACGTTGCGGCAGAAGATGAAATCGTTGCGCTGCGGCAAGAACTCGGTCTTCAAATTATGAAAGTCGAAGTGCACCAGCTCCTTGAGCGGCGGCTTGATGGCGTAGCGCTCCGGCCCCACCTTGTCAAAATACCGCAGCCGGTAGGTGTAATCGACCGACTCCATGTGATGTTCAAGGTAGATGCCCTCCTGCCCGGCGCGCAGCACCGAGTAATTGATGTCCGATGCAAGGATCTCCACCTTCCATGGCGGCGGAATCAGTGGCTTGGGCGAGGGCATATCGAAGGGCAGGGGATTGCGAAGATAATAGTAGGCCAGCGCGTCGGCCACCATCATCGCCAGCGTGTACGGCTCCTGCCCGGTGGAGCAGCCCGCGCTCCAGATGCGCAGGTTCCAGTCGCGCCGCGCCTGCTTGCGATGCAGCATCTCTTCCAGCACGGTCTTCTGAAACAGGTCAAGCTGCGGACGGTTGCGAAAGAAGCTGGTCTCGTTGACGGTCAGGTTCTCCAGCAGCGCGGCCAGTTCGACCCTGCCCTCGCGGCTGGTGAGCAGGCGATAGTAGTCGTAAAACGAGCCGGCCTTGCAGGCGCGCAGCCTGCGCTGCAGACGATCCTGCAGGAAGTGCGTGCGGCGCTCGTCGAAGTACATGCCGCACTCCTGATAAATCAGGGTCTGCAGCAGCTTCAGTTCGGATTCGCTGAAACCAATCGGTGCTGGAGAAGACGACATGCCGGGTTCGCCCTGCTCTCTTATGATTGCTGCGGCGCCGCAGAGGCGACCGCTTCGGTAATTTCAGAGATGCGGCGCAGCTCGCCCCTCTGCATGATCTTTTCGAGATCGATCAAAATCACAAGCTTGTCGCCAAGCTTGCCGACCCCGGTCACATAGTTCAGCTCGCCCTTGTCCAGAATATTGGGCGGCGGCTCGATGACATCCGGACTGACGCGCAGCACCTCGCTGGCGGAGTCCACCACCAGACCCACCAGATGCCCGTTCAGCTCGGCAACCAGGATGCGATTGCGCCGGTCGGGATTGACCTTTTCGGCAAAGCGCTTGCGAAGATCGACGACCGGAATGATCTTGCCGCGAAGATTGATGACGCCCTCGATGTAGACTGGCGCGTCCGGAACCACGGTGATCTCCATCATGCGCACGATCTCGTGCACATAGGCGATGGGAACGCCGAAGTGCTCCTTGCCGATGCGGAAACCGACGATCTGCTGAGGCTTTGCCATCTTCTTCTCCGCTCTAACGTCCCAGACCGGCCAGCGCAAACTTGCTGGCGTTGCCCAGCCGCCGCGGTTCTTCGTGGTGGTCTTCGAGGATGAAACGATCCATCGACTCCAGCAGCGAGCGCGCCATCTTGGACATCTGCTCGGCCGAGGCTGCAAGTTCGGTGGAACTCGACGTTGACTGCTGCACCATCTCGCGCATCCGTTCCATGGCGCGAACCACGGCCTGTGCGCCCCCGGCCTGCTCTTCCACCGACGAGGTGATCTCGTGCGTGATCTCGTTGAGCCGCGTCGTCGCCCTGGCGATCTGCGAACTGCCATGCGACTGCTCGGTGGTGGCCGCGCCGATCTCCTGCGCAAACTTGAAGACCTCGGTGACCACGCTGGAGATCTTCCGCAGAGCCACGCTCAGATCGTTGCCCAGATCCAGCCCCTCGTTGACGATGGCCGTGCTCTGCTCCATGTTCTGCACGGCGCGGCGGGCCTCCTGCTGCATGCTGCTGATCAGCTCGCCGATCTCCTTGGTGGAGTTGGCGCTCTTTTCGGCCAGCTTGCGGACCTCTTCGGCAACCACGGCAAATCCCAGGCCGTGCTCGCCGGCGCGGGCCGCCTCGATGGCGGCGTTCAGCGCGAGAAGATTGGTCTGCTCGGAGATATCGTCGATGACCTCGATGATCTTGCCGATGTTGTTGGCGCGTCCTCCGAGACTGATAATGATGCCCGACGAAGCGCTGATTGAGCTGTTGATGCGATTCAGTCCGTCGGTAGTCTTCTCCATCGTTCCGATGCCGCTCTGCACCTCGTCGCGCGAGCGGTTGGAGATATCGAGCAGCACCTTGGCGGTGTCGGCGACGCGCTGAATGCTGGCCACCATCTCGTCGATCGAGGCCGAGGTCTGGCTGACGCTGGAGGCCTGCATCTGCGTGTTCTTCACCATGTTCTGCACGTTGATGCTCATCTCGTGCATGGTGCTGGTGACCTCGTCGATCGCCGAGGAGGACTGCACGTTGATCTTGGCCGAATCTTCCGAGGCGTCGGCGACCTGGTTGGAGCCCGAGGCCACCTGCGCCGCGGCATCGCGCACCGAGCGTACCAGCGCGCGCAGACCATTGGTCATCTGCGAGAAGGCCGAAGCCAGCGTGTCGCGGCTGGAGCGCGGCGTAACTTCCACGGCAAGGTCGCCGCCGGCGATCGCCTGCGAGACCATGGCCATCTCCTTGAAGTAGACGACCATGTTGCGCAGCGTCTGCGCCAGCGTGCCGATCTCGTCCGTACTCTCGAAATCGATCTTCTGGTCGAGGTCGCCCTTGTCGCCGATCTCGCGCGCCACTGAGATCAGATGCTCCAGCGGCCGGGTGATCGAATTGGCCGTGCGTATGGCAACGGCGATGCCCCCTGCGAGGGTGAGCGAAAAGACGGCAACGCCGAACCAGAAGGTGAACTGGGCGGCGCTGTCAGCGGCGCGGCGGCTTGCCTCCAGCTCATCGTGGGTCGCCTTCTGCACCTCGTTCACCACCTCGTTGGAGTGCTTGAGCTGCTCCATCGGTTCGGCCCGGGTGTAGTCGTCCAGAAGTTGGTTCTCGGTGATCTTGCCGCCGTCGACGTCCTTGTGCTCCTGAATGAAGCGGTCGGCGAACTTGGTGAACCACTCCTGCTCGATGGCAGCGATGCGATTCAGGCCGGCGATCTGTTCAGGCTTGAGGGCCTTGGATTTGGCTTCGGCCAGCAGATCCTGGGTGCGATTTGTGCCATCGCGCAGACGATCCAGTTCGGTCCCCGCGCCGGTCAGCAGATAGTTGCTCAGCGCCAGGCGATTTTCCATCATCTGGTGACGAACGCTCTCGGTTGACTCGGAGAGATCAAGAGCATTGCTGAGAGCTGCCTTGGTGGCACGCTCGCGCTGCAATCCCCAGCCCAGCGCAAGGAATGCAACCGCCATCGCGCCGAGCAGGAGTCCAAAGCCAAGGAGCAATTTATTGCGAATCTTCATCCAATGACCTCCGGAACTGAGAACAGGGGTTCCTTTGCCCGCCGGAGCCTGTTTTCTCCGGCAACCGAATGGCGCTCTCCGGACTGAGCGATCCCTTTCGCCGACCTCTGGCCGGCGCAACCGAAGCGCAGCCTCATAACTCCGCGATTACCTCGCGAATTGCGCGAATTGGGGCTCGCAATACTGAACATCGCATCCAGAGTGCTGCAACAGCTTTGTTTCGGAAATATCCTGCTCACATTGATAGCAACCTTTTGGATAATGCGAAAGGGGCAAAAGAGCTAGAACCGAAGTTTCTTATAACCTGTTTTCTTCTGCTTAGGAAGTTTCCCGTACCTCAAGGGTATCCCGGGAGTTTCCCCCCGAGTGGTTACCAAAGGAGCATTCGGAACTCCTCTTCTATTGACTCAAAATGAGACCGAGCCTACTCTGTGGGTACTTTCCAGGAGTATGCTTGCCGCCCGTACACGCGGTTGGTTTATTGATTCATAAGCGTTTCACTTCCAGCCGTTAGCTGACATGTGATTGTGAATATGACGGATACATTGCCGGTTCTGGTCGTGGAAGACGAAGAGCTCCTGCTGGCGTTCCTGCGGACCGCGCTCGAGCGGGGCGGCGTATCGTCGGTGGGCGCAACCTCGGGCGGAGCTGCGCTGCAGCTTCTTGAGCGGACCGAGGTGGCCGGGATCGTCTCGGATCTCAAGATGCCCGGTGAGATCGGTGGGGAAGAGATCTTCCAATGGGTGAGCCAGCGCCGGCCCGAGCTGGCGACACGCTTCCTGTTTATTACCGGCAACGTCAACGATCCCTACGCCCGCGAGGTGCGGGAGCGCACGGGAGCTCTGTTCATCGAGAAGCCCTTCCGGATCGCACTGCTGATCGAGCTGATTCGGAAGATGACCGCGCCCAGCGAGCAACCCCATGCGGGATGAAGGTCCAATTCAGTTGCTGATAGTCGACGGCCAGCAGAGCATTCGCCGGCTGTGCATGACCATTGCGCGCAACGCGGGGCTGAGCTGCATGCAGGCCGCCACCGGCAGCGAAGCGCTGGAGCTGCTGGAAAAGTACGCTCCCGAGTTGATGTTGACCGATCAGGCGCTGAGCGACATGTCTGGCCTGGAGCTGCTTGAGGAGGCCAAGCGCCGCAATCCGCTGATCGAGGTTGCGCTGATGAGCGCCATCGAACCGGCGGAGAGTGCGATAGAGGTGCTGCGCCTGGGCGCCTACGATCTTATCGGCAAACCCTTCCGGGTGGAACGGCTGAAGCTGATGCTGGTGCAGATGGCGGAAAAGGCGCGGCTGATGCGCGAAAACGAACTGCTGCGTGGCAGGCTGCAGAACCGAGTGGTCTGGACGCCCTGCACCAATCTCGAAGAGCTTGAAAAGACAACCATGCAGCGGGTATTAGTGCAGGTGCATGGCGATAAGGAAAAGGCGCGCCAGATGCTCGGAATTTCACGGGCGACGTTGTATCGCAAGATCAAGCGTTACAGCTTACATAGCAGGCCGGCGCGCGAGAGCGAGGAGAGCAGGAAGGGACGCGGCTCCGATGAGCCGGTGATAGTCTTGTCTCAAAGTTGAGCAGCGCCGGGTTGGACGGAATGAGGGATGTCTACTTTGAGGTACTTTTGCGCGGGCGATTTTGCCGCTAAATTTTGGCTTTGGGACCGCCTGCTTCGGGAGCGGAGGCGGTGAAGGTCTGGATCGTCTCCCGCGACGCCGGCTTTGCCGAGGAGTGGCTGAAGAGCTGGCAGAGGCGGTCGTGCGCCACGGCGACGGTGATCGACGTGGCGGAGAGCTGCGGCGAGCTGCCCGAGGAGGCGTCCGTCGTGGTGGTGGATGGCGCGAAGGCTCTGGCCGCTCTGCGCGAAGATGTGGCGCTGGCCATTGCCGTCGTTGCCGATGAGGAGCTGGCAGGCGGCGACACGCCGAGGCGCGTTGCGCGGATCGGCCGTCGCGAGGGCTGGGCGGAGCTGGCCGCGGCTTTGGCGGAACAGGCTGTGCTGCGGCTGCAGGCCGTTGAGCGGCAGGCCGGGGCCGAACGCGAGCTGCGCGAGGCGACACGGTTTGCAGCGATCGGACGCTTCATCACCGAGCGCCGCCACGAGTTGGGAAACGCGCTAACCGGCGTGCTCGGCAACGCGGAGCTGGTGTTGCAGGAGAGCGGCGAGCAGTTGCAGCAGGAAGTTCGCGAGCAGTTGGAGACGATTCATACGATGTCGCTGAGAATCTTCGAGATTTTGCAGCGGCTCTCGTCGTTAGAGATGGAAATGCGAATGGCGGAGAAGCAGGCGGCGCAGGATGCGCGCGCCGGCAGCGCCAAAGGCGACTGATTTCGAGGTGCATCGTGCCGAAGAAAGTATTGATTGTTGACGATTCGCAGGCAGAAAGCCGGCTGATGCAGGCATTCCTCCAGACTGCGGGCTATGTGGCGGTCGCCATAAGCGATCCGACGCGCATCGAGCAGATGCTCGAAAGCGAGCACCCGAGCCTGATTCTGCTGGACGTGGTGATGCCCGGACGCAACGGCTTCCAGGCCTGCCGCGAGCTGAAGAGTAACGGGCAATACAAGCAGATCCCGATCGTTCTGGTGACCTCCAAGGGCGGCGAGAGCGACAAGTTCTGGGGCATGCAGCAGGGCGCCGACGGATACGTGGTCAAGCCCTTCACCAGCGAACAGTTGATCGGCGAAGTGCAGAGAGTGATCGGATAAACCATGGCCCAGCCGCCCAAATACGTTCCGCAGCCGGATTCGTTTCCGCCCGATCCCGGCTTTGAAACCGACGAACTGCTGGATGTGCAGCCCGAACTGCCGGAGAAGCAGTACTGCATCTTCCGCACCGGGCGCGAGCGCTATTGCCTGGACGTGCTGGACGTGGACGAGGTGGTGGAGTGGCCGCGGCTGACGAAGTTGCCGCTCTCGCCGCCGTTCCTGATGGGTGTATTCAATCTGCGCGGAACCATCGTGCCGGTGGTGGATATCGCCTTCGAGGGACGGCGGGTCGATCTTCCGCCGAAGCAGATTGTGGTGGCTTGCCTGCGCAGCGGCGAATCGGCCGGAATGCAGGCCGGCATCGCCGTTGACGAGGTAATTGGGACCTACAGCACCCGCGAGCCGCTGTTGCGCGACGAGGCGCCGCGCGATGTTCCTTACTGCTGCGGAATGTTGCGGCATGGCGACCGGCTTGCGCTGGCGCTGGATTTGAAGCGCGTACTGGAGTCGTATCCCGTGGGCGCGGTATAGCCGGGCAGCTTGCCCGAGGGGACGAGAAGACTCGTCCGCGGATTTTGAAGAAGGGTCGAAAGGCGAGGCGGCGCGTCGCGTGCCGTAGCGTTGTCCTGGAGGAACTATGAAAGGTCGTCTGAATTCGGCAATCGTTGGTCTGGTCGTGATCAACCTGGTGGCCACGGTCGCAGTGCTTGCCCTGGCCTTCATGGCGGGCGGGAAGGCCGGCCCCAGGAGCGTGATGGACCTGCCGTCGGATGCGCTGTTTATGCTGCTGGGCGCGGTGGGCGCGCTGCTGTTCGGCAGCATCTTCGTGCTCTTCCGTCTCTCCAACCTGGTCTCGGAGCCGGTCAAAACGCTGGTCGCCTATGCCGAGCGCATCGGCCGTGGAGACTTCCACGCGCGGCTGGAAGAGGACAGCACCGGCGACTTCGGCTACATCGCCACGCTGCTGAACGCCGGCGCCGGCAAGGCCGAGAAGGCTATCCAGGACGAGGAGGCGCAGCGCGATCTGCAGCGCTCGGTCACCGACTTTCTCACCATTGTCAGCCAGATTGCGCGCGGCGACCTGACCCTGCGCGGTTCGGTCACCAGCGACGCCCTGGGCAACGTAGTGGACTCTGTCAACTACATGCTGGATAACTTCACCCAGGCTCTGAGCCGCGTGCGTGATGCCGCCAGCGACGTCGCCGCCCGCTCCAACCAGATTCTGATCGCCTCCGAGGCGATGGCCACCGGCGCAACCCAGCAGGACCACGAGATCACCAACACTTCCTCGGCGGTGGAGGAGCTGACGGTTTCGATGAAGCAGGTGAGCAACAACGCCGAGGCCAGCGCCGAGGCGGCGCGCCGCGCCCTGGACGCCGCCGAGCAGGGCAACCGCTCGGTGCGCGACACGCTGGAAGGCATGCAGCGCATCCGCTCCAGCGTGCAGGCGACGGCGAAGAAGATCAAGTCGCTCGGCGACCGCTCGCTGGAGATCAGCGAGATCATCAACGTGATCAACGACATCACCGAGCAGACCAACCTGCTGGCCCTGAACGCCGCCATCGAGGCGGCGCGCGCGGGCGAGGCGGGACGCGGCTTTGCCGTGGTCGCCGACGAGGTGCGCAAGCTCGCGGAGCACTCCCGCACCGCGACCAAGGACATCGCCGCGCTGATCAAGGCGATTCAGGCCGAGACCAACGAGGCCGTGGTGGTGATGGAAGAGGGAACGCGCGAGGTGGAAGTCGGAGCGCGGCTCGCCGACCAGGCCGGCAAGGCGCTGGAGGCGATCTCCGCCGTGGTGCGGCAGTCGGCCGAGCTGGTGCAGGAGATTTCTCTGGCCAGCAAACAGCAGGTGCGCGGCACGGAAGGCGTGGCCAATGCCATGCAGATCATCTCCAGCATTACCCGCCAGACCTCGCAGGGCGCGCGACAGACGGCGCAGAGCATGGAGCAGATGGTGAAGATGAGCGAACAGCTCAACGAGACGCTCTCGCAGTTCCGCGTTGCAGCGGCTGCCGCGCCCACGCAGCCCGCGCGCAAAGAGCTGCAGGCGGGAGCGCACGACTGAGGATGGGTTAGACAAGAGCAGTAAGCAGCCGGAGCTTCCGGCTGATGGGAGACGATGGCCGAGGCGGAAAACAATCCGTTGCTGAGCGGACACGAGGTCCGCGAGCTGCAGTTGCTCATCGAGCAGCGCTCCGGCGTGTTTTTCGATGAATCGCGCGAGCGCTTCCTGACCACGCGCGTCATCGAGCACATGCAGTCGCGCCAGCTCAGCTTCGGCGCCGAGCTGCTGCGCCTGATCCGCAACTCCAACGTGGAATATGACACGATGCTGGAGCGTCTGCTGACGCAGGAGACGCAATTCCTTCGCTATCCGGGATTGTTCACGGCTTTCGAGCAGCATGTACTGCCGGAGATGCTGCGCCGCGAGGCGTGGGCAAAGGAGCGTCCGCTGCGCATCTGGAGCGCCGGCTGCTCCAGCGGGGAAGAGCCGTACTCGATCGCGCTGACGGTGCTGCAGGCAGCCGGATTGCGCGAAGGGCTGACGGCGGAGATTCTCGCCACCGACATCAGCCGCAACGCCCTCGAGCGCGCCGACTGCGGCGTCTATCGCAAGCGCGTGCTGGAGCACCTGAGCGCGGGGCAGATCGCGTGCTTCTTCACGCCGCACGAGGATGGATACAAGGTGAAGCCGGCGCTGCGCGAGATGGTCCGCTTCGTTCCGCTGAACCTTGCGCAGCCGACCTATCCGGGGCGCTTCGACTGCATCTTCTGCATGAACGTGCTGATTTACTTCAGCGCCGAACGGCGCACGAATCTGATCCAGCGCTTCTACGAGTACCTTGAGCCGGGCGGCTATCTCTTCCTCGGACACGCCGAGTCGGTGGCCAACGTTCCAGTCAGGTTTCAACAGACGGTGATGCACGGCGCGCGGCTGCTGCAAAAGCCGCTGCGCCACGATGCGGCTTGCGCCGGAGGAGAAGAATGATCAACGACTCCAGCCCGGAGATGATCGAGCTCTTCCTTCAGGAAGCCAGCGAGCATCTGCAGTTTCTTCGCGAGTACTCCGGCATTCTGCAGGATCCTTATCCGCTGCACGAAGATATCGAGCGCCTGTATATCTCCGCCCATGGCGTCGCCGGAACCGGCGGCACATACGGCTACACGCTCTTCCACGAGGTGGCGAGCAAGCTGGCGCAGATCTTCCACTACGCGATGAACGCCACCATCAGCCAGGAGATCGCGGCCCCGCTGGTGGAGTTCATCTACGAGGCGATCGCGGTGCTGGAGAGCGATCTGATTATGATCAGCGCCAACTCCGTTGAGGCGGATGAGGAGATCCAGAGCTTCAAGCAGCGCTATCCCTTCGCATTCCAGGAGGCGCAGAAGAGCGAGAGCGAGGCGGGCGCCAAGCCTGCTCCCGCCGAGGCCGAGCCCGCGCACGCGGCTCCGGAGTCCCATGCGCCTGAGCCGGCAACTGCTCAGCCGCAGCCGGTCGCTGAGCCTGAGCAGAAAGCGGCTCTGCCGTCCGCGCCTCAGCCCGCGACGCCGGCAGTAAGGGAGAGCGCAGAGCCGGCCGCCGTTGCGCCCGCGCCGGTCGAGGCCGCTGTTCCCGCAGCGGAAGCGCCCGCTGAGATTGCGGAATCGCCCGCGGCTGAAGCGGAGATTGCTGCACCGGTCGAGCTTGCTGCTGCACAGCCTTCAGCGCCGTCGGACGAGGAGACTCCTTCGGCCGAAACTGCGGAGGCTGCGCCAGAGGCCGAGGCTCCCGCGTCGGAGCCGAAGATCGGGTTAGCGCCAGAAGCTGTAACAGAATCCGCGCCAGAAGCCGCAACAGAAGCCGAGCCAGAAGCTGCAACAGAAGCCGCGCCAGAAGCCGCGGCTGCTGCTGCCGAGGCAGAAGAGCCGCATGCGACAGCAGCGACCAGCGGGCCGATTGAGGAGCCCGCTCCGGTCGAGACAGCCGCTATCGTCGAAGCGTACGCTCCGGTTGAGGCGTCTGCTGAGGCGTTTGCTGAGGCGTCTGCTGAAACCCAGGCCGTCGCTGCCGAGATTGCGCCGCCGGTCGAAGCCGCTCCTGAGATTCCATGCGAGACGGTGGGGGAAGCTGCTCCCGCGACCTCGTTCCAGAGCGAGGCCGCCGCCGTGCAGTCTGAAGTCGCACAGCGCGAAGTCGCGCAGCCTGAGGCAGCGCCCGAGCCGCATCCGGAGGCCGCGCCCGCGCCCAGCGCAGCCGAACAAGCCGAGGTCGAGGAAGAAGAGGAAGATTCGAGCCTTGAATCCTTGCTGTGCCCCGATCCGCCGCTTCCGGAGGAGGTGCTGGAGTTCTTTGTCCCCGAGGTCGAGGAGCATCTGCAGACGATCACCGACAGCCTGCTCTCGCTTGAGGCCTCGCCGAATCCCGAAGAGATTCATCGTCTCTTCCGCTCGATGCACACGATCAAGGGCTCGGCGGCGCAGGTGGGAGCGAGTCGCATCTCGACCATCGCGCACAAGGCCGAGGATCTACTGGGGCGAATGCGTGACGGCGAGCTGCAGCCGACCCCCGGCATCATCGATCTCTGCCTCGAATCGGTGGATGTACTCAAGAAGATGATCTACGGGCAGTGGGCGAGCGAGGCCGAGTTCCAATCCGCCGCCCGCGCCCTCATCGATGGCCTGAAGCACGCCGCTCCCGAGGAAGTGCAGATCGATGCAGAGCAAATCGAAGCGGAGCAGATTGAGGCAGCGCAGATTGAGGCGGAGCCGCCCGTGGCAGAGGCTCCGGTTGTCATCGAAGCGCCTGTGCCCGCGCCTGAGGTTGTGCCTGCGCCCGAGGCTCCCGCGATAGAAGCGCAGCCGCCTGCGGCAGAAACCGTGGAGACGAAGCAAGAGCCAATCGCGGCCGCAGTTGAAGAGGCTTTGGCAGCCGCAGTCCAAGAGCCGAAGAAAGAGCCGCTGGTCGCCGTCGAGGAGCCGAAAAAGAAAGAGCCGCTCGCGGCCATGGAGATTCCGTCCGCGCCGCCGCCTGTGGTTGCCGCTCCTCCTGTCCCACGAATTCTGGAGGCCGAAGCTGCCGCGGCCGCATCGGAAGCGCCTGTGCAGGCCGGTCCGCAGCAGCGTCCGGCGATTTTGATCAAGCCCGCCGAGGAGAAAGAAGAGCCGAAGCTCGAAGGCTTGGAGTGGCTGGCCGCGCAGAAGCCGCCGGTCGGCATGGCGCAATCCAAATCGGTGCGCATTGCGCTGGAGCGGCTGGACCGCATGATGAACGTCGTCGGCGAGCTGGTCATCAACCGTACGCGAATGCTGGGCCGCCTCGAAGAGCTGGAGAAGCTGGCTGACGTGCTGAACTTCTCCAAGGGCCGCATGAGCGACAAGGTCACCGAGTTCCAGGACAAGTACGAGTTCAGCCGTATTGGCGTCAATCCGTTCTTCGCTCCTCCCGCGCAGTGGCGCGGCGCATCGCTGGGCGGTGGCCTGCAAGGGTTCGGCGGCTCGCTGAGCAACGCGGAGCTGGGCTTCGGCGAAGAGGTGCACTCGGAGTTCAGCGAGCTGGAGATGGATCGCTATGACGATTTCGGCATTCTCTCGCGCTCGCTGACGGAGATCTCCGCCGACATCACCGAGGTGCTCAACCAGCTCGATGGCTTCGTGCGCCGCGTCGATGGCGATATCGACGAGTTCACCAA
>Ga0326727_10022965_pt1 | contig 11980 bp, 7 predicted proteins | sample MB2enrmetagenome_FD_207643 | JGI IMG/M metagenome (GOLD analysis project Ga0326727, IMG submission 207643) | Lab enriched peat soil microbial communities from McLean, Ithaca, NY, United States - MB29MY | ecosystem: Environmental > Terrestrial > Soil > Wetlands > Peat | place: USA: New York... | reverse complement strand
CTCGATCTACGACGTGCCGGCCGCCTATCACGCCGCCGGCCTCGACCGCGAGGTGCTCGCCGCCTTCGGCATCGAGCCGGCGCCCAAGCCCGACATGCGCCGTTGGGACGCGGTGTCGCGCGCCCTCCACAATCCGGAAGGCGAAGTGACGATCGCGGTCGTGGGCAAGTACACCGGCCTCAAGGACGCCTACAAGTCGCTGACCGAAGCGCTCACCCACGGCGGCATGGCCAACAAGGTCCGGGTCAAGCTCGACTGGATCGAGAGCGAGATCTTCGAGAGCGGCGATGCGGCGCCCCATCTCGAAGGCGTCAATGGCATTCTGGTGCCGGGCGGCTTCGGCGTGCGCGGCACCGAGGGCAAGATCCTCGCCGCCAAATTCGCCCGCGAGCGCAAGGTGCCCTATTTCGGCATCTGCTTCGGGATGCAGATGGCGGTGATCGACGCTTGCCGGTCGTTGGTGGGCCTTTCCCACGCCAATTCGACCGAATTCGGCCCGACCGACGAGCCGGTGGTCGGGTTGATGACCGAATGGCTGCGCGGCAACGCGCTCGAGCGCCGCCAGGCGGCCGGCGATCTCGGCGGCTCGATGCGGCTCGGCGCCTACACGGCGATGCTGAAGCCCGGCTCGCGCATCGCCGAAATCTACGGGACGACCGAGATTTCCGAGCGCCACCGCCATCGCTACGAGGTCAACACCGCCTATCGCGAGCGCCTCGAGGACAAGGGCGTCGTCTTCGCCGGCATGTCGCCCGACGGGGTGCTGCCCGAAACGATCGAAATCCCCAGCCATCCGTGGTTCATCGGCGTGCAGTACCACCCCGAGCTGAAGTCGCGGCCGTTCGAGCCCCACCCGCTGTTCGCCAGCTTCATCGCCGCCGCCAAGGCGCAGAGCCGGCTGGTGTGAGGGGCGTTGCCGCAGGACCAAGCGTTGGGCTAAGCATCGCCGTCGCGTCGTTGCGAGCGCAGCGAAGCAATCCAGCACCTGGAGATGGAGCGCGAACGCAATGACCACGCCCCTTCTCCCGCCTGCGGGAGAAGGTGGCGCGAAGCGCCGGATGAGGGGCGGTCGCGCCTTCCCCTCACCCTAGGCCCTCTCCCGCAAGCGGGAGAGGGGAAAAGCCGGAAGGATGGCCGAGTGGTTTAAGGCAGCGGTCTTGAAAACCGCCGTGGGCGCAAGCCCACCGTGAGTTCGAATCTCACTCCTTCCGCCAAAATCTAGGTGCCCTCTATATCATCAGGTATCATCCGTCTCGCCAATCGACTGAGATTGCTATATATTTGCAACTCTGTTGTATCACGACGGTTCCCACGGTATCCCCAAGGATCATCATCACGCTGGGGCATACGCTGGGGCACGGAGGTCGAGATGGCGAAGACGACCTACAAACTGACCGCGAAGCAAATCGTATCCCTGCCGCCCGGCAAACATTCGGATGGTGGCAACCTTTATGTCCGCGTCCGCAAAGGCGGGTCGCGGCAATTTGTTGTCTTCTACAGGGCGGGCGGCAAGCAGCGCGAAATGGGACTTGGAGGCGCGGGCGCCGGCGGGATGTCCCTCGCTGACGCGCGCGCCAAAGCGGAAGAGATACGAGCGGAAATCAGGAACGGTCATGATCCGCTTGCGGCAAAGGCGGACATTCCCACCCGTGCCAGCGTTCCGACGTTTGGTGAATACGCGGACGCCTACATTGCCTCTCACGAAGCGGGGTGGAAGAACAAGAAACACCGCGATCAATGGAAAATGACGCTCAAAGTCTATGCTGTAGCGATCCGGAATAAGCCGGTCGACAAGATCACGACGGCCGAACTCCAGCAACTTCTGACGCCCATCTGGCTATCGAAGAATGAAACCGCGGCGCGATTGCGTGGGAGGATTGCGATGATCTTGAACGCGGCTCGCGTCGAGGGACACATCGCGATCGACGCGCCGAATCCGGCGAGGTTCCAGGGCCATCTGCAATTGCTGCTTCCAAAATACTCGGCGGCAAACAAGGGCCATTACGCAGCTATGGAAATTTCCGCGATTCCATCTTTCATCGCAGAATTGAGACAGAATGTGTCGGTTGCTGCCCTAGCCCTGGAGTTCTTGATTCTGACTGCGGCAAGAACTGGCGAAGTGCTTGGCGCCATGTGGCCGCAGATTAACTTTGCGGTGCGCCTTTGGACTCTTCCTGCTGGGAAAATGAAGAGCGAGCGCGTTCATCAGGTCCCTCTTTGCGCGCGGGCTATCGAAATCCTGAAGATCGTCGGTAAGCTCTCCGACTCATCGGACCAGTACGCATTCCAGGGACGACGCAAGAATCGACCCCTGTCGAATATGGCACTTGAAATGGTGCTCCGTCGGATGAACCTGACCAGCGTCACCGTCCACGGCTTCCGCTCGACGTTCCGCGATTGGGCCGGAGACTATACGACATTTCCCCGCGAGGTCGCTGAGGCCGCGCTTGCACACGCTGTTGGCGATAAGTCCGAACGGGCCTACCGCCTCCGTTCTGCTCTCGCAAAGCGACGCAAGCTCATGAACGCGTGGGCTAAGTATTGCGGGTCCGGTCTTCGCGCGGCTTGATGGCGGCGCGGCATCAGGGATCTCCCATGACTGGCCTCACTCGGGCGAGACTTTATTGGCTGCGTACAAATTCCCACCAGGCACCCCCTCACTCGGGCGCGACTGTATCGGCTGCGTACAAATTCCCACCAGGCCCCCCTCCTCTATCATCCCATTCCTTTTCGGCGGTCCGTCAGTCGGTGACTCGGAACCCATCGCTTTCGCACCCCCAAAAACAGGCCTTCCCGCTCTCGCACTCTGTCAAGGAAAGCCGCCTTGGGGGTCGTGCCGGCCCGACCGAAGAGTCTCGAAGGCCTCTCTTGTTTCTTCAGCTTCCTGACGGAGACTCAACCCGCAGCAACCGTCCGCGCTGCATTCAGCGAAGCGTCGCGATCGTATGTGTGCCAGCGGGCGAGGACTGCAATGGCCTCGACCGGCGCTGAACATAAGTTGGCGGCCAAATTCGGGTCGTTCGCAGCCACAGCCGCCGAGCGGTGCCGCGCGGCGCTCAGGGGGATTGCCGCGGTCTATCGGTTCGGGAGTTTTCGGACCGAGGTCCCCGAGGTCGATGGCGCAATGACGTTCTACGACGCCAAGGGATGTCCGGCGATAACGCAAAGTACATCGATCGGCCCGCAGGCGTTGGCGAAGGTCGCCTTCACCGTCGCGGGAGGGATGGTAACGCGCTCGGTAACCTTAGGGTAACCGCGCGCCGCGGCGGGCCTCAAGTCCTTGGAAACAATGGCGCACCACTCTGGACAAAAGTGCTAACACTTATGTGATTGAAATATCAATGTAAATTATAAAGGTTAATTTGGCCGCTCGGTGCCTCTGAGCGGCAACTCGTCGATGCGCCCTATACCGGCTCAGATCAACCCTAGGACGGTGCGAAGGCCACCTCTAGATGACCGAAGTTGGCCGAGAGCGGAACGAACATGCCCTTCTTCGTCCGAGAGGCTCAGCAAGCTCCGCCCGCCCGCGCAAGCGCGGACGGGCGGCGAGGCGCGTTCAGCGAAGCGCTGCGACTCAGGCCGGGCCGCCGTGCCAGTGCATGTCCCAGCCGAGGTAGCGCGACGTCGCTTCGTGCACGGCCGCGGCCGAATTCGACAGGTTGGCGGCGAGATGGTGCTCGAAGCCGTTCTCGCAGATGTAGCGCAGCAGGCGCTGCAGATCGGGAATGGCGACGACGCCGATGCCGCCGAAGGTCTCCAGCGGATCGTTGGTGAAGGCGCCGCCGCCGACATAGCCGCGCATCTTGCCCGTGACGTCGTCGGTCGAGAAGCGCGCGAAGCTCATCGCGCTCGCCTTCACCCGGCCGACCAGCGTGCCGTAGGTCTTCTCTTTGCCGACCGTGCCGGCGAGGATCTCCTGGTAGTCCATCCGCGCCGTGTCGAAGAAGGCCTTGGGCAGGTTGCTGCAATGGAAGCAGACGGCCTTGTTGGGGTCGTCGCCGTAGTTGTTGTTCCAGTCGAGCAGCGCGCTCGGCGTCTGCGACGCCGCGGCCAGCGCGTGCATGGCGATCACGCCGCAGATATCGACCTCGCAGGCGCTCGACATCAGATTGTCGCTCATCATGCTCATCACCGTGCAGGGCACGACGCCGAAATACTCCTCGACCGCCGTCCAGCATTGCACGGCGCTGATCCTGACGTCCGTCTCGCGCATCCAGTCCTCGATGACGAAGCCGAGCTTGGCCATCTTGATCAGCGCGGCTTCGGGAATGCCCTTGGTCGGCGCATAGGCGCGGATCTGCTCGAGCTTGCCCTTCACGCCGGAATGGTCGTCGGCGAGCTTGCCGATGCGGCCGATGATTTCGGACAGGTCGACGGTCTCGATCGAAATTCCGCTCGCCTCGAGGATCTTCTCGCTGAAGCGGACGGTGTTGAAGGCGGCCGGCCGCGCGCCGATCGAGCCGACGCGCAGGTTCCTCAGGCTGCCGACGACGCGGCAGGTGGCGGCGAATTGGTCGAGATCGGTGGCGAATTCCGGCGAGACGAGGCTCTCGGTGTGCAGCTTGGTCAGCGTGTAGGGAATGCCGTACTGGCGCAGGTTGTTGCAGGCCGACATCTTGCCGCAGAAGCTGTCGCGGCGGTGCTGGATCGTCATTTGGCCGGCCGCATCGGGGGTCGCCTGGACCAGCACGGGAACGTTGAGACCGGCAAAGCGCAGCGTGTTGGCGATCGCGCGCTCGTCGCCGAAGTTCGGCAAGGTGACGATCACCCCGTCAATGCGGTCGCGATTGGCCTTGAACAGCGCGGCGCATTTTCTGGCGTCCTCGAGCGTCTCGACCACGCCGAAGCGCGTGTCCTCCGGCGTCAGCACGACTGAGTCGTAGCCCTTGTCGGCGAGAAGCTTGATGATCTCCTCACGGCCCGATTTGGCCAGCAGGGCGGGGAAGAAATTGCGGTTGCCGACGATCACGCCCATCGTCATCTTGCGATCGGTCATTTTTGTTTTGCCTCCTTGTCGCGCGCCGGCTTGGCGGCGCGCCAAACGTGTGTCCTCGCTGCCGATACAACGACCGCGGGCGAGCCAGGCGATGATCTGGATTGGTAAGTATCTGGACTTTTACGTTCGGCTGCGCCCACATTCGAGTCTTGACCGGCGAACGCCGGACGAGGCTTGCTTCAATGCGACGCCCTGCATGGCGGCGGCATGAATCTCCCGCCGCCGGGTGTCGGATGAGACTAGGGTCGGGCTTCGCCCTCCCTGCGTCACATCCAACACCCGGCGAACTCTAACGAAAGCAACCCGGCGGAACGCCACTTATCATTCGCGGAAAGCTGTTCAGACAACCGGGGTCAGCGCTCTTACCTCGCGACCGTTCCATCCCACGTGCTGACTTTGGTGGGAGCCGACCGGCCCTTGAACCAGGTCGTAGTGACGTTCTTGCTTTCGGTGAAGAAAATGAAGCCGTCTCGTCCCATGCAATGCAGATCGCCGAAGAACGACTGTTTGTGCCCGGTGAAGCCGAAGATGCCGAGCGGCACCGGAATGCCGACGTTGACGCCGACCATGCCGCCGTCAGTCCGATAGGCGAATTCCCGCGCGTAGTGGCCGCTCTCGGTATAGATCACCGAACCGTTGGCGAACTGGTTCGCGTTCATGATCTCGAGACCCTGCTCGAAATCGTCGACGCGCTTGATGCACAACACCGGCCCAAAAATCTCCTCGCTGCCGATCGTCATCTCCTCGTTGACGCGGTCGAAGATCGTCGGTCCGATGTAGTAACCTTCCTCGCAGCCCGCGGGAACGCTCGGTTTGCGTCCATCAAGCACCAGGCGGGCGCCTTCGCGGACACCGGCTTCGATCCAGTTCAGAACAAAGTCCTTATGGCCCCGATTGACCACCGGACCCAAATCGGTCGCCTTATCATAGGCTTTGCCGAGCTTCAGTTTCGCGGCGGCGGAGACGATCCCGTCAACGAAGCGATCGGCGATCGCGTTTTCGACGACGACGCAGGGCAACGCCATGCAGCGCTCGCCAGCGCAGCCGCAGAATGAATTGAGGACACTCTGAATCGTGTTCTCGAGTTCGCAGTCTCTGAGCACCAGCGCGTGGTTCTTGGCTTCGGTCAGCGCCTGCACGCGCTTGCCGTTCGCCGCGGCGGTCGCATAGATGTGCTTGCCGACTTTGGTTGAGCCGACGAAAGTGACGCCACGGATGGCGGGATGCTTGAGAAGGAGCTCGGCCTCGCCGCGACTCGTCGTCACGACGTTGAGAACCCCGGGCGGTAGCCCCGCCTCGGCCCACAATTCGGTGATGCGCATCGCACATTGCGGCGCGAAGCTCGCGGCCTTCAACACCAGCGTGTTGCCGGTGACGATGCAGATCGGCGCCATCCAGCCCTGCGGGATCATCGCGGGGAAGTTCCACGGCGCGATGCCGGCGAACACGCCAAGCGGCTCGTTGAAGCGGACCGTGTCGTAGCCCGGCGAGACATTGGCGAGCGAATCGCCCTTCATGATGTGCGGCGCGCCAGTCGCGAACTCGACGACCTCGACGACCTTGAGGACGTCGCCCATCGCCTCGTCCCACTTCTTGCCGTTCTCCTGGGCGCACAGGAAGGTCAACTCTTCGAGATGCGCTTCGAGCAGCGCTTTCATACGGAACAGCACCTGGATTCGTTTTGTGATCGGCGTGCCGCGCCAGGCCGGATAAGCCTTGGCGGCGGCCTGGACGGCCTCTTCGACCTCTTCGGCCGTGCACTGCGGCGCGAGCGCGATCACGGCGCCCGTCGAAGGGTCGTAGCAGGGCATGACTTTATCGCTGCTCGACTCTTTGAACACGCCTCCTGCCGCGTACCTTAACGATTTCGGCAGTTCACCGCTGATGGGGTCTGGCTTTGCCCGAGGGTCGATCTTGAAATACCGTTCGCTCATCGCTTGCCCCTTGTTACTGGAAGATGCGCGTCCAGGCGGCAGGAATGCGCTAGGACCAGGTTCACGAATGACGTTCGACGACCACGCGTTCGGCTACAGACGCAGCCGAAGCTCCGAGGAATGAAGGCTTGATTGTTAGCCCCAGGCCTCCCGATAGAGCGTCTGAATGGCCTCCACGTCGGGCACGCGCGGGTTGTTGCCGGGCGAACCCGACTTGAGCGCCTGCTCGGCCATCAGCGGCAGCAGCGCGGTCCAGCGCGCTGCGTCGATGCCGTAGCTGCGCGGGGTCGGAACTTGGAGGTCGCGGTTGAGTTCGCGCAGCGCCGCGACAAGCCGATCGGCGGCCGCCGGGTCGCTCTCGCCTGCGGGCGAAAGCCCCATCGCCCGAGCGCAGCCTGCGTAGCGGCGCTCGGCGGCGGATTTTGACCACGCTGTGACGGCCGGTAGCAGCATGGCGTTCGAGAGACCATGCGCGACATGGAAATGCGCGCCGATCGGCCTGCTCATGCCGTGGACCAGCGCCACGGACGCATTTGAGAACGCGATCCCAGCCTGCAAGGAGCCAACCATCATCGCCTCGCGGGCTGCGCGGTCGCTCGGGACGTCCCAAACCCGACGAAGATTCGGCCAGATCGCGCGCATCGCGGCTAAAGCCATTCCGTCAGAGAAGGGATTGGAGAGGCGCGAGACATAAGCTTCGATCGCATGGGTTAATGCGTCGATACCCGTGTCAGCCGTTAGCCGCGGCGGCGCCGTCATCGTGAGTTCGAAGTCCACAATTGCGAGCACCGGCAGATACGCCAGGCCAGCGCAAAGCATCTTCTCGCCACCGTCTTGATCGGTAATGATGGTGAAGCGGGTCGCCTCCGAGCCCGTGCCCGCGGTTGTTGGGATTGCGATGATCGGCAAACCGGGCCGGTTTTCCTGATGCGGAGATTTCAAGGCGCGGATCGAGCCGGGGCGCGCAGCCAGCACGGCGACCGCCTTCGCGGTGTCGATCGAACTGCCCCCACCGAAACCGATCACACAGTCGTGCCGGCCTTCAGAGACAAATGCGCAGGCGGCTTCCACCGAGGCGACAGTTGGATCTGGAATTGCCTGACTATAGGTGCGCACTTCCATGCCGGACCCAGAAAGCATAGCGACCAGGCGATCAACTGCGCCGCAGTGCGCCATGAAGCTGTCCGTAATCACCGCAGGAGCCCTTAGGGCCAATTGTGCAAGCGCTTCGGGAAGTTCAGTGAGGACGCCGGCTCCGATGCGCATCGCACGCGGAAGAAATACCGTCGACAAGGCGTAGCCTCCTGTTTTTTCTCGATTTATCCGGCATTCCTTTGACCGAACGTCGGGATGAATATCATTGACAAACTCCCACAAAAACGTGAGAGTGCGCCCTGTTTCTGTGCAGAAATGAACAGATGACGTTTCCGCCCTTCAACTGGAACGACCTCCGCTACTTCCTCGCCGTCGCCCGATCGCGCACCATCTCGCTGGCAGGCCGCCGAACTGGAACCGACCATGCGACAGTTGGCCGCCGGGTCAGTGCGCTTGAGGCGGCACTCGGCGTGAAGCTCTTTGAGCGCAATCCCCGCGGCTACAATTTGACTCAGCAGGGCGAGACGCTTCTCGCGATGGCGAGCGCCATCGAGGCCGACGCTCTGCGTCTCGAGGACGCGGCGACCGGCCGACAGCGGGGTCTGACGGGGGCGGTTCGAATCTCGACGCTCGAGGGCTTCGGCAACTTCTTCCTAGCGCCACGCATCGGAGCGCTCGCCGCGGCGCATCCAAACCTCGCAGTCGAACTCATCACCATCCAACAGATCGTCGCGCTTTCCCGCCGGGAGGCCGATATCGCAATAACCATTTCGCGTCCGCCGAGCGGCAACCTGGTCTTGGAGCATCTCACCGACTATCGGCTGTTCGTATACGGATCTCGCTCCTATCTCGCCTCCCGCCCCTCGATCCGCTCCCGCGAGGATCTCAGAGACGACCCATTCATCGGTTACGTCGATGACTTGATCTTCTCGCGGCCGCTCGATTACTTGCACGAGATCCTTCCAAATCTGCGGGCGCGGTTGCAGAACAGCAGCTTGCACGCGCAATTGCTTGCAACGATCTCAGGCTTCGGACTGTGCGTCTTACCGGCCTACGTTGCTCGCACATCGCCCGACCTTGTCGCGGTCCTGCCCAACGAATTGTCGCTTCGACGCTCCTACTGGATGGTCACAGCGCCCAACGTAGCTGATACAGCACTGGTGCGCCTGACTCAGCGGTTCCTGCGCGGTCTGGTCGCAGAGGCCGGCGACTTCTTCGACCAAGCTCCAGTGTCCTCTTGACATGACCTTAGCCAGATTGACGACCAAGTGTTCGATTGCGGACGTATAGAACGCTTAGAGGAGTCGGACAGGCGTAAGGGAGTCCGTTCCAACGTTGCGCTTGCCGTGGCGGTCGGTCGAACACGGTCGCCAGACGGCGCGGAGGCGCGATATGGCGCGCAGCGCAAGACGCGATCAGCGCAAGCCAAACGCGTCCGCGCCGTAGCTTCGCGGATCGTGGACCGTCAGAAGCCTGTGAGGACGATCTTGCCTCTGGCCTTGCCGCTTTCGATCACGGCATGCGCCTTCTTCAGATTGGCGGCGCTAATCGGGGTGATCACTTCGGTCAGCGTCGTGCGGATCGCGCCGGCGTCGATCAACTTCGCGACTTCGTTCAGAAGCTTGCCCTGCTCGTCTATGTCCGCGGTCTCGAACATCGAGCGCGTGAACATGAATTCCCAATGGGTCGACACCGACTTGCGTTTGAAGCCGGAGATGTCGACCCCGTCGGCGTCGTCGATTAGGCCGAAACGGCCCTGCGGAGCAATCAACTCGACGATCTCCTTCAGGTGACGACGCGTCTCGGTCGTCGAGAAAACGAACGCGGGCGCGCCGATTTCGAGAGCCGCCACTTGCTCGGCCAGCGGAACCGAATGGTCGATCACGTAATGGGCGCCGAGTTGCCGAACCCAGGCCTGCGTTTCGGGCCGCGAGGCGGTGGCGATTACGGAGTGGTCGGTCAGCGCACGGACGAGCTGGATGGCGATCGAGCCGACGCCGCCGGCGCCGCCGACGATCAGGATTGCAGGGGCGGCGCCGGGGACCGGCCGGCGGATGTCGAGCCGATCGAACAGCATCTCCCAGGCGGTGATGGCGGTCAGCGGCAGGGCGGCGGCCTCGGCGTCGGTGAGGCTCTTCGGCTTCAGACCGACGATGCGCTCGTCGACGAGGTGAAACTCGGCATTTGCGCCGGAGCGGGTCAGCGAACCGGCGTAGAACACTTCGTCGCCGACTCGGAAATTCTTGACCGTCTCGCCGACCGCGACGACGCGGCCGACGGCGTCCCAGCCGAGGACCTTCCAGGCCCCCGTTTCGGGCGAGACCTTGCGACGGGTCTTGGCGTCGACCGGATTGACCGAGATCGCGCGCACTTCGACAAGCAGATCGCGACCCGTTGCGGGGGGCGTCTCGAGGGTGACGTCGACGAGGGCGTCCTGACGTTCGAGGGGGCCCGCATTCTGATAGGCGATGGCTTTCATGACGGGAGCGTCCGGTTGGATTGCGATGACCGGATTATGCGCTTGGCGTCGGAAAAAATGCGCACAGAATTCGCCTGTGGCATCGAGAACGGCGCCGTTATGACCAAGATGCACTCCTCCCAGCGAACCCGAGATCCTGCGCCGCCCTCTGTAACGCTTTTGACACCACTGGCGGGGCCTGACTGCGGAGGCCCACGCCTGTCGCAGGATCACTCCGAGCCGCCGCCGAAGTTCGTCGGGTGAGCCGGACGGAATGACGCCGGATCCGGTGAAGCTTTTGCCTGCCAAAGTTCGCCGTCGGCTGGAGTGGGCCCCTCGGGCCGGACAGGCGTCAGGCTGCGGATTTGATCGTGGGCCGGGGGTTGCGATCCTCGAACTGTTGGAGTGGTCCCTGGAGCGGGCCCCTCGGACGCTCCACACGCTGGCCCAGAGTCTCCGCCGTTGGCAGCCAGCGCCGCACAGCCGTTCCGAAGAACGCCCCTGTTCCGAAGAACCCCCCTTGACTCCGCTTTTCGAACTTGCCATAAGCTTCGCTCGTGAATAAATATCATGCCGTGAAATATATTCACGCTCGGGGGCAGAGGCGATAGCGCCTTCGGAGGAGCGAACGTCGGGCAGAGTCGGAACGGCCGTCGGGCCGATGATCCGCATGCGCTCAAAGTGCGGAACAGCATCGGTCGCCCCAAGTTCGGGCTGTTGCAACCAGGAGGGAAGCACGTGAAAAAGGTCTTGATTTCCGCCCTAACCGTCTCCCTGCTCTCCGGCGCCGCGGCGTCGGTCCAAGCGCAGGAGACTTCGGCGTTCCGCTGCAAACCCGGCGAGACATACGTGATGAACGTCATGGTCTCGGGGGTCGAGTACTGGTTCCCCGTCTACGAGGGGTTCAAACAGGCCGCCCGCGAGATGGGCTGCAAGACGCAATACACCGGCACCCCGGAATACGACGTCACCAAGCAGGTCGCGAGTTTTGAGCAGGTCCTGGCTCAGCACCCCGCTGGCATCTTGGTTCATCCCATGAACCCAGACCCTTTCATCGAGCCGATCAATCGCGCCACCGAGGCGGGCACTGTGGTGGTCACGTTCGCCGCCGATTCCCCGAACAGCAAGCGGGTCGCCTTTGTCACCTCGGATAACTTCCGCGAAGGCCGGGTCGCGGCCGACACCGTCGCGCAGGCGATGGGCGGCGAGGGAGAGTACGCCGTCCTTGAGAATCCTGGACAGGATAATCACGATAGGCGCATTACGTCGTTCATCCAGGAGATGAAGGACAAATTCCCCAAGATGAAGCTGGTTGCTCGCGCCGCAAGCAACCAGGACCCCAACAAGGCTTATGCGGCCCTTCAAAGCATGGCTCAGGCAAATCCGAACCTGGGCGCCGTGTTCATGCCCGAGGCGAATTCCGCCCTTGGCGCCGCTCAGGCCGCCGTCGAACTCGGAGGCAAGATCAAGGTCATGACCTGCGACGTGAACGCCAAG
>Ga0326727_10022963_pt1 | contig 11981 bp, 11 predicted proteins | sample MB2enrmetagenome_FD_207643 | JGI IMG/M metagenome (GOLD analysis project Ga0326727, IMG submission 207643) | Lab enriched peat soil microbial communities from McLean, Ithaca, NY, United States - MB29MY | ecosystem: Environmental > Terrestrial > Soil > Wetlands > Peat | place: USA: New York... | reverse complement strand
CCAAAATGCGCCCCGGAGTCACTTCTTTTCCTTCGCCGCGTCCGCCGCGCACCAGAGAAACCACGCGGCGGTCGTCCGGTGCGGCCTCCATTTTTCGCCGAACGCGAGCAGCGCCTTCGGCTCCGGCAGCCCGCGTTTTTTGTAGGCGATGCGAAAACCGGAGCGCACGCCGAAATCGCCCGCCGGCAGGACATCGGGCCGGCCAAGCTGGAAAATCAGCAGCATCTCCACCGTCCAGCGCCCCACGCCGCGAACCTCCGTCAGCCGCGCGACGATTTCGTCATCGCTCAATTTCACAATCCGCCGTGACGACGGCACGACGCCGGACAGCGCTTTTTCCGCGATGTCGCGGATGGATTTGATCTTGGCGAACGAAAACCCGCACGCGCGGATTTGCGCGTCCGTCACCTTCGCCAAATCCTCCGGGCGCGGGAATTTCCGGCCGGGAAAAAGTTTTTTGAACCGGGTCAGAATCGTGTTTGCCGCCGTGCCATTGAGCTGCTGGTGTGCTACGGCCAGCACAAGCGACTGGAATGGCGGACGGCGCTTCTCCGGCACAAGGTCGCATGGCCCGTGCTCGCGGATGAGCCGCCGCATCACCGGGTCGCTTTTGGCCAGATGCCTGTGGGCGGCGGGCGTCATGTTATTTCATAAATCGGCACGGGGCTTACGATTCACGATTTACTGTCTTCGCGCCACAAAAAATTCACGGCCCCCGAAATTAAGGCAGGGATGTTTCAAGCCGGACTCAACAGCGTGATGTTTTTTGCGCAGTGCGGGCATTGGATTTTCTGTCCGACGGCATTTGCAGGAAATTCAATGTGGCCGCCGCATGAAACGCAGGATATTTTAAGAAATGTTGCCGCCTGCGCGGTCCGGCGTTCAAACCAAAGCATCGCGATGCTGCCGACGAGCAGATAGGCCGAAGCCACGCCAATTATCAGATCTGCAATACGCGGCGAAATGTTTAATCCATTAATCAATCCGGCCACCCAAGCGTAGGGATGAGGCCAGCCCATTGTCCACAAACCAATCCGATAGGCTGCAAGATTTGCAACCAGCCATGCCAGCAGGCCCAAGCTCAAGGTTCTTCTGTCCGTGAACAGGCATAAACTGGCGACGATCAACTCCGCCACCCCAACCAAAAGCACAAGATCACGGAATGGCATTGCAAAAATCGGATCCGTCATGTCCGGCACTTCCGGTCTTGCAAGTAAATCGAGCACTTTGACCATCCCGCCAAGCAGCAGGATTCCGCCAGCGGAGAGGAGAAACCATGACGACGGTCCTTTCGGATGTTTTGGAAGAAATTCCGAAACCGATTCCAATGAAGTTGCGGCTTGCATATCAATTATCAAATATAAGGTGCAACATCGCCCGGATGCGATCCCGTTGCGATTGTTTGGCAATGAATTCGTGGGGCGTTCCAGAATGGACGATATAATTCATCATCATGCCCGATTTCCACGCTTCCTCCTGAAAGCTTTCCAATCTCCGGTCACGTCCATCCTGGGTGCTGACCAGGATTTTCAACGGCTTCCAGCCGGCTTCCAAATCCGATGGTTTGGTCAACCCACCGGCGGGAACCAGACAGATGGCTCCCTTGTAAAGATTGGGGTGGTTGGTCAATACATTCATCAACGCGATGGATTGGGCTGAATTGCTGACCACGAAAATCCGGTTCTTGTCAAAGGTCAGTGTTTTTGTTGCAAACAAATTGGTGGTGATGTCGTTAATGTAACCTTCCCAACTCGTGAAACCCGCCGGGGTTCTAAAATTCCAAGGGCGATCAACAATCACGAAATACGCCCCCGCATTGGCCACCGCCTCCGCGTATTGGGACAAATACGGCTGCGCCCCTGCATATGAAATACTGGTGATTACCATCGGGTATTTTATGGAGTTGTGGCGGTCAAAGCCCGCTGGCGGATAAATAACGACACTCTCAGGCTTATCCTCTGAAAGTTTGATGCTAGTCATCTGCGGCGGGATATACTTCGAGTATTGCCAGGGTTTTTCCGACGCGGAAACAACGCCCCGCAGCTTCTTCGACTCAGCATCATATTCCCAAATATTTGCGCCGGGCTGGTCGTTGACGTCTCCCACCAAATAAAAATGCCTTCCATCCGGGGAGGCGGTGAAGTATTGAATGCTTTTCTGTGAAAAATGGGTCTCCGGTTCGGTGCCGGAAGCGCCCTGAACCACCAGACCCGCAGTGTTTCCCCACGACACAATATAGGCAAATCCCTTGCCGCCATTGATCCAGATGGAGTCGTTCCAAGTTTTGCTGTGGGTGCGCTTCATGGAAGCGATTTTCTTGAACTTTTGGGGGGCATCCAACGGCAACCGCCAAAGCGTGTCCGCCTTGTTATCCACGCAACTGATCAAAAACTGCCGTGTTTCTTTTGAGTAATTGAAGGAAGTGTAGGTTGTTTTAATGGTTTTGTCAGCAGGCAGTTCAATCAATTTTGCGACCGTTGCGGAAGTCACATCCATTGTCCAAATACAATTCCCCTGGAGCCATGCCACGGTATTGCTCGACACGGCGGCAAGACTGCAAAACTGGTCGTCGGTCCCATTCGTGCCTATCGTCGGTTTGGACAGTTGCTTCTGTAGCCACTGCCCATCTCTTTGCCTTTCAACCAGATAGAAATCCTGGCCGTTGGTGCCGGACGCGGAAACAAACGCGTCCTGGCTCAACCAGTCCAGTTCCGCTACTTGGCCGTAGGGAATGTTCAGCGTCGCCTCCTCCGTGCCGGTTTCTGCATTGTAAACGTTCAAAACCGTTTCATTGAGGCAATCGAAGTCACCGTTCCGGGCACCCGAACCCTGATGGCCATAGATGAACCGGCGATCATCCGGCGACCACGGATAAACCTTGAGCACCCCATGAGGCCCCTGTCCAAAGCAGATTTCCTTTTCCTCAAAAACCATTTTCTTCTGGCCGCTGGCAACATCGGCCAAGAAAACACCGACGCCTCTTTCGGATGATTGACAGAATAAGATTTTATCGCCGGCATGATTCAATTGCATTTTCCCATTTTTCCAGACTCCTTCGTTCTTGACCATGTAAGCAACATTCCCGAATTCTTCGGCAATGGCATCCAGATGAGCCGGATGATGCGCTTGCAGCCAAAGCAGCCGCAGCCCGACACAGGCAACGACCGCAACGGCCAGCCCCGCGCCGGAACGCAGCAACGCAGTCCGCCGCCAAAGTTTGGAGGCCAATTCAACAATGCTCTCTTTCATATTGAGACCTCTGAAATAGTGTAGCAGCGGACGTGAGTCCGCTCTAATTCCGCCCGAAAATCGAAGAAAAATGGAGCCGACTTACGTCGGCTGCTACTTACAATTGAGTTTTTTAGAGGTCTCATATTGTTATTTTGTGGCAGCCGGGGTGACAAGGCTCTCGCCAATTGCCGATTTCGGATTTCGGATTTCGGATTGGGGGACTTCGCTCCGCACTCCGCACTCCGCACTCCGAATTTGAGACAGCTCCAATAAAATCCAGAACACCGCTGCCGTTGCCAGCTTGAACAACCCCCCATCAAACCAAAACGCCACCAGCATCGCCAATGCCCCGGCGCGACAAGCCGTTTGAAGTGACGGGTGACAAGTGACGGGTGACATGCCAGCAATTCCATCTCCGCTCCCGGCGGGAGGGGAGAGGGTCAGGGTGAGGTGTGGGCGATTTCTCTTAAAGCAAAGCGCCACATACGCTACGAAACAAACCAATCCGGGCAACCCCAATTGCGTTCCCAACATCAAATAATCATTCGTGGTAATGGCCGCCGCGCCATTTTCAGGAGGTGAATAATTTTTCTCATAAACGGCTACTGCCTTGTTCCAGCCAACGCCAAACGGGTGATCACGCATGATTTCAAAGCCCGCTTTCCACGCCGCGACCCGATGCTGCGCCGATGCCCGGCTCAAATCCATCCGCTTCACGAACCACGGCGCAGAATCCGGTGTGCGACCCCAAATCAATAAAGCGCCCAGAGCCACAAGCCCCGCCCCTAGCACCACATACCGCCATTTGAACTTTCCATAAGCCTTGGCCAAATAGAGCAATCCAATGGCTGCCCCCACCCACGCCCCCCGACTGTAACTGAACAGCAATCCCACCCCCATCATCCCCGCCGCGATTAGAAGAAAGGCCACCAGCAATTTCTGCTTTCCGCTCTTGCCGCGCCGAAACAGAGTGAAGGCGGGTTCCGCTTCCCGGTTTTCAATTTCAACTTTCACCTTTTCAGATTTCAGATTTTGAGCGAGCAATCCGATTGCGAGCACGACGCCGACGGCCATTAAAAGTCCGTAATCATTCGGATTATCCCATAGCCCCATCCAGCGTGGTCCGTGATAATAATTGTTCGTCATGTCCAAATGCCACCACGACGCAAACGCCAGCAGCACGACCAAACCGATTAAAAAAATGCTGAATTCAGGAATGCTCTTCTGCATCTTTCCTTCTTCATTTAGCATTTCGCCTTTAGCTTTTAGCCTTAACAACACCCCTGCCCCTTTGCCTAACGTCATGCCAGCCAAAAGAATGATGGCATCCGCTGCCGGTGATGTCGCTGCGTAGCCAATGAAATATGCGGCTACGGCAATGATAAGCAAGCCAATCAGCGACAGGTCTTTAAGATTGAAAGTTAGAAAAATAAAAGAAGCGCACCAAACGACAATGCAAACCAGCAGCATCAATTGAACCGATAACAATGCCGCTTGGAAATCGCGAAAAACTCCACTTTCGGAATGGAAGGCGTATCCAAATATGCAGATAGACGCGATTGTGAACTGGAAGGTGATTATGGCGGCTCTTGTCAACATTTTGTGGAGAGCAGACACATTCACAATTTAGAACGGCGCGACATGTCATGTCGTTGAGAGTTTTGATGAGTCGCGCACTTCTCGACGTAGGCGCTTTGTGAAGAACGAATTTCTGCGTAAGCCGACATAATTTAATATAAAGTTCTCTGCACTGCGCTGCTGCAGAGGGTCACGTTAGAAAGGCAGCAATTGGCGCCCATCTCACTTGGTCCGCCTGCAGAGCGTTCAGGCACGGTCAATTCGGAATTTTTAAATTGAGGCGGACAGATTAGCCCCACCCTAACAATCTGTCGCCTGGCGGATTTCATATCAACGACCTCAATTCATGCGCCTATTTTTTGACTTTTCACGGTGCCGCCAGAGCCAGAACAAACTAGCATAGCTGCCGATGAGCAAGTATGCCAAAACAATTCTGATCCCGATGTCTGCGGTTTTAGGGGAAATATGTAAGTTGTCTGTAAGATACCCGAAACATCTACAGGGCCTTGTATAAGCAACCCACAAAAGACACAGTCGATACGCTAGGAAACATGTAGCCAACCACACTATAATTCCAACAGACCGATAATCATGCTTCGAATACAAACAAAAGATTGCAACCACAAATTCAAGCACTCCAGCGCTTATCAGTAAATGCTTTGAACTAATCAAGAAGATAGGATCAGGCAAATAGAGAATGCGTTCATAACCAAGGCTGCCGACAACTTTTGCGACCGATGTTATAAACAATATTATACAACAGGAAACAACGTAAAAACGAATAGCTCTGTGACTCATAACCAATCAAAAAGTAATTGCACACTCTTCAACGCCTTCCGCCTCGTCATAGTATAATTATGAAGCACCTTCACAATAGCGTAGCAACCTAAGCTAATGGCAAAATACTATAATCCACTTTTATTGGCTGCACTTGCTATATAAATCGGACACGAACCGCTTGGAGTGCAGTCTGGAGAGCCCGGTTCATCCCCAATGCATGTATACCATATTTGGACAGTTGCAAACGGTTGAATGAGCCATCCATTAACACAATGCGGTGTCCCATACACTATCGTTGACGCGTATTGGCTTTCATTATCAGCAACATCCTCACATGAGCCGTCGCTGGAAGCCTTTACTACAGTCCCACACGTTAACTTTACCTGCAAGACCCCGCCATTTGTGTAAGATATTGGACCAGAGCCGCAATCCATTGTCCCAATAGTGCAAGCATTGCACTCACCATCATCATGACATGTAGCCTGCGGTCCAGCGACGACACAAGTGATTTGCGCAAACCCCGATCTGGTGACAAGAACTATAGCGACTACTAGCAGATGCCATTTGAATATACTCATCATAGTTTTCATAGTTTATTTTTTATTTATGTTTGTTTGTTAACTTCCATACAAATACTAAGCTTGTAATTGAAAAGGCGATTAAGCACCAAAAAGCTATGCGACTAGGTCCCGACTGCGTTACAACTGACGGAGTGTTACGAATCGGCAACCTGTTGGTTCCGACTATTTGAATTTGCTCGTTTGATATAACCTCAAACATCCTTTGATATCCTGGCGCATAAATTTCATCAACCACTTTTTTTGGAGGATTGGCGGTTTCCTTACCATTAAGATATTTTGCAGTTATAATATCGTAAGCAAGAGCATGTTCGATTTGAATAGGATTCGACATGTAATATATAAAGCAATCCACGCTCTCTGGAAACAGCTCTTTTGAATTATGGTAAGTATAACAAATTAGTTGATAACTATTTGTGTCAGACGAGCTTACTTTTATGTCTAAACATGTTGCGCTATTTGAAATAACGTTAATTATGATATTCCCTCTAGTAGATTTCGCTATTGAATTACTTTCTGTAAGATTTATTGAACTGGAATCAATCTCTGGCAGGCATAGACGAACAATCATGTCTGCGATATCTTTATAAAGATGAAATATATTGGCTATCCACCCGCCTGACACGGATATGCCATTAGTTATTATGGTAAAAGAAAATTGCCGTCGCGGAACCCAGTAGTATATTTGTGAGCCGATTTTATTTCCATCTGAATTTGATAAAGTGTGTCGCCCGACCATGAATCCCATGTTAGTAACTGTTATGTCCTGATAATGTATCACATTGTTTGTTTCGATGGTTTCATCAAATAAAAACTCATTCCCTACGGTTGTCACTTCAGCTAGTGATTTTGTTCTTGGTAGTATATGAAGGCTCCCCTTTGGCATGGGTAAATCAGGACTTTGAATGTAGCGAATATCCATTTTAGCACCGCTTTCGATCTTTATTAAATGATTTGTTATGCTATATAACCGTTCTAATACTAAATCATTTGCCATTAATTTGCAACCATGCAAAGTGGCTGTGAAAACCATGAAATATAGATACAGCTTTACCTTGCCTCGATTTTTTCGCGCTAATTGGTTGAAAATTGAGAATTTGCAATTATCAGATCGGAATCCAAACAATGCCCGACGGATGCCAGTTAAAGTCCGGCACACCGACACTAGCGTGAACCACCGTGGACGAAATCCATCCTCTCGCTCCTTGTGCTTCCGCGCGTCTTGACAAATTCCAATTGCTCCATGCATATTCAGTTGAACTCCACTTCATCCCGCCACCGTATTGCTACGACATCGCTCCATTTGTTGGCTGTGTGCTCATAGTTGAGTGTTAAGAGTTGTAAACAGCTTTTCATCCCGGAATGGTGGCGCTCACCGGCTCGCTCCACGGGCCTTTGTCGCCGCGCGTGCTTACCCAGCGCAGCCAGTAGGTTGCCATTTGTCCAGCCTGGGCGGCGGTGTATTCCTCCAGTTGCGGCGTGCGGCTGGCGTTGCCCATAAATCAGTTGATGGTTGAGGATTGAAAGTTGGGAGTGGCAGAGAAGAAGTTGGGCAAAGTGCAAGAAGATGTTGGTTGAAGCCCGGCACGCCGCCGCCGGTGCGAACAATCGCGGGCAACACTCTTCCCATCGCTCCTTGTGCTTCCGCGCGTCTTGACAAATTCCAATTGCTCCATGCATATCCGTCAGATGCCACTCCCATCGGTCCCGCCACATGGCCTTGCCGATTGATGCCAGTAAATCATAAGCGCCTTTGAATAAGCAAACGTTTTTTTAACAATAAATGGGTTAGACATGGTTTAGACCATTTTAGCGGGAAAACAGCCCGTTTTCCCCTTGCTCTTGCCGCCCCAATGGTCTTGGATTTATCAAACGATTGGATCGGCGGGGCATGGAACATGCCTTTGCCAGATCGAATTTATCCGGATTCACCAATGGAAAACCTCTGAAGTCATGGGATCGCGCGTAATATTTGACGCTGCAGCGAATTCAGGCAGGCCATCGTCTGCACTGGTTCGGGCAAAATCCCCGGCAAGGCCATCAACGCCAGCGGCGGTTGCCGCGAAACTTGCGGGCCAGCGCCAGACGGCACCCTCCGGCCAGGCAATCCACATCGCGCTGGTGGATGATGATCCGAGCATTCATGCCGCCATGCGCCAGACTTTCAAGGTGCTGGCCGCCGATTGGACGTTGGACAGTTATCTGGACGGCAATCTGGCCATTGACTGCATCAAACAAGTCCCGCCCCGCGCCGTTTTGATGGATATTACCATGCCCGAAATGACGGGGATTGAATGCACCAAAAAAATCAAGGCATTGCTGCCTGACTTGCCGGTGGTGATGTTCTCGGCGCGAACGAACACCGACAGTTTCATTTCCTCCATGATAGCCGGCGCGTCGGGTTACGTGGTCAAGCCCAGTTCGCCTTCGGACACCATTTTGGCGGTCAAAAAGGCGTTGGAGGGCTTTCCAGCGCTATGCGCGCACTCGGAGAAAACGATCGTCCAATGGCTGCATACGCTTGGCGAAAACGTGTTCTCGTGGGGTTTAACCGCGCGGGAGCAGCAAGTCATGCTCCAGGTCTGCTCCAACCGCTGTGACAAGGACATAGCCTGCCTGCTTAAAATTTCCCCGGCCACCGTGCATATCCATCTTCATAACATTTATAAAAAGCTTGGCGTGGGAAACCGCAGTGAAGCGCGCCGAAAGTTCCTTAACTTGAATTTTTAGGCGGAAGTGGGGTTGTTCAAAGAGGCGGATTGAAAGACCGGCCATACACAACAGGCAAACCGGGTGGCCAGACTTAATCGCCACAAAAAGGCACACAAGAATGGCAAACCGAAAAACAGAAATCCGCGCAATCAGAGGTCAAAGCGCCCGCGTGTTTCATGTGTTTCGCATTTCCGGTCGGCACTGCGTTCGCGCCGATTTTGGCTGCGGGACGCCCTTTTTGCCCGCTTTCCCCAAAAAAAACGGAAATTGTGACATTGAGAGGCGAATCTCGATGACCGAGACGGGAATTCCCAAGGCAAAGACGGAAATCTCAATAACCGGGACGGTAATATCAGAGACGAAGATGGCAATCTCGTTGACCGAGACGGCAATATCAGAGTCCGAGACGGCAATCCCGATGATTGAGACGGGAATATCACAGACGGAGACGATAATCTCGTTGGCCGGGACGGTAATATCCGTGTCCAAGACGGCAAGAACTGCCTCAAAGACGGGAATATCAGAGGCGGATATTCCCGTATCAGAGGCACATATTACCGTCCCAGAGCCGGTTTTTTCCCGTAGACGGGAACAACCCCGGTCCCGCGCCCCAAAACAATTTGCACCGGCAAGTGGTTGGCAATAAATAAGTTATGCGCGTTTTATGTTTTAGATAAAGAATTACACCTATTTACAAATAATCTGGATTAGAACTTGGCATTCGGCTTGCTTTACGATGTGGTGTCACCCCGGGCCGGCGCGAAGCCGGATGGTTTCCTCCAGACGGCCTGGTGGCATTGAACAGGAGACCCTGGCAAAACGGTCGCAGCGTTGCCTGATGCATGCGCGCTGATGAATGGCTGGAAAACAACGACGGCTCAAGCCGCCGCTGCCAGACCACGCCGGCATTGCCGGGCCTCACAACCACAAACGAAAGTTGAAGGAAAATGAACACATCAAACACAAAAAACAACCGCGTCAGCCTGGGCTACAAAAAGATGCCGGCGTCCATGGTGGTGTCAATCATGGCCTGGATCATCAAATGCATGACGGGCAACGCGGCGTTCCCCAAACCGCCGGTGCCGCTGGCGCCGCCGGTGCCGCCCGATCCGACATTGCCCGTGGACATGACCACGCGCATGAATTCCCTGCAGGCGGCCATCGCAGCCGCCGTGGATGCCGGAACCCCGCAGACGGCGGAGAAAAACGCCGCGCTGGCGGTTGCGTTTGAAGGCCTGGACGCCAATGGTTTTTACGTCCAAACGGTCGCACGCACAAATTTGCCAATGTTGCTCTCCTCCGGCTACCAGGCGGCCAGCACCAACCGCGCGCAGTCGCCGCTGGACGCGCCGTCCATCACGGGCATAGACAACGACATCTCCACGCAACTGGATGTGCATCTGACGCCGATCACCAACGCGGTGGGTTACGAGGTGCAGGCTTGCACCGGCACCGGCGCATGGACAACGGCCATGTTTTCCACGCAGGCGCGCACCATCACGCTGGCGGGCCTGACCACCGGCACGGTGTATCAGGTGCGGGCGCGCGCGCTGGGCGGCAGCACCGGCCAAAGCGACTGGTCCATGCCCGGCTCCAAAATCGTGGACTGAGTCCTTGCGGACGGCCACCATGGCAAATGCTGAAATTCTGAAAGCTCAAATGGGATTCGGCAAATGAGGCCGGAACGGGAAACCGTTCCGGCCTTTTTTTGTTGCAGGGAACCAAACACAAGGAGTTCTATTCCAAATTCGGAATAAAAAAAAGAACGTGATAATCTGTGCCCACCGCTTAAACGCCCCCAGCTTTTGGTTCAGGCGAGCGATTTGACGATTTCCTCGATCTTGGCAATGCCTTCGCCGGCTTCCTGCGGCTTCAAATTCAGCGGCGGCAGCAGGCGGATCACCTGCGCGCCGGCGGGAATCACCAGCACGCCGGTCTGTTGCAGCCGGTTTGTCAGTTGAATTGACGCCGGTTTGTCGCCGACGGCAAACGCCGGGATTTTTTCCTTTTCCACCAGTTCAAGTCCGAGCATGAAGCCGAGGCCGCGCACGTTTTTGACAACACCGGGATAATTTTTCGCGAGCCGGTCCAATTCATTTTTCAGCCACTCGCCGAGCTTGCGGGCGTTATCATCCAGCCGCTCGCGCTCGACGACTTCAAAGATTTTCAGCGCGACGGCGCAGGCCAGCGGCGTGCCGCCGTAGGTCGTGCCGTGTGTGCCGGCGCTCAACAAATCCGCATACGGCGCGCGCACCCAAAACGCGCCGATGGGAAATCCGCCGCCGAGCGACTTGGCCATGGAAACGCCGTCGGGCAGAAATTCGGATTGCGGATTGGCAGTTTCGAGGATCCGCTGGAAGCTCTGGAATTTTCCCGTCCGGAAATAGCCGCACTGCACTTCGTCCATGAGCAGCAGCAGTTTTTTCTCGTCGCACAACCGCCGCAGGCCGAGCAAATACTCCGGCGTGGCGGGCGTGACGCCGCCTTCGCCCTGCACGCCTTCGATCAAAATGGCCACGGTCGCCGGCGAAATCGCCGCCCGCGCCGCCGCCAGATCGTTGAATGGAATGTGCCGGAAACCCGGTGTCGCCGGCTCAAACCCTTTCTTCACCTTATCCTGACCGGTGGCGGCGATGCCGGCCATCGTTCGGCCGTGAAAGGAATTTGTCGCCGTCAGGATTTCAAACCGGCCTTCGTCATGGCCGAATTTCCGAGCCAGCTTGAAAAGTCCCTCGTTCGCCTCCGCGCCGCTGTTGCAAAAGAAGACCTTGCCCGCGCCAGTGCGTTTGACGATTTCGGCGGCCAGCCGGCCCTGCGGCTCGGTGAAATACAGGTTCGAGACGTGGATGAGTTTCTTGGACTGTTCGGCGAGCGCCCCGGTGATGGCCGGATGCGCGTGGCCGAGACAGTTCACGGCGATGCCGCCACCGAGGTCGAGATAGCGTTTGCCGGCGACGTCAAAAACGTAGCTGCCTGCGCCGTGACTCAACACGAGTTCAAAGCGGCCGTAGCTCGGCACGACATTTTTCGCGAAGAGCTCGCGGATGGATTCGTAGTCATTCCGCACAATCGGCGGCGGCGTTGAAACAATGTTTTTCATTT
>Ga0326727_10022962_pt1 | contig 11981 bp, 14 predicted proteins | sample MB2enrmetagenome_FD_207643 | JGI IMG/M metagenome (GOLD analysis project Ga0326727, IMG submission 207643) | Lab enriched peat soil microbial communities from McLean, Ithaca, NY, United States - MB29MY | ecosystem: Environmental > Terrestrial > Soil > Wetlands > Peat | place: USA: New York... | reverse complement strand
CAATGGTGCCGATCCTCTTCATAGCATTAAGGCGAGGCCCTAAAGTAGGAATCGCAACTGGCATTGTTTTCGGCCTAGTCGCCCTTGTTCTAGATGCATTTGCATTCGTGGTTAACCCTATTCAGGTAATGCTGGACTATCCACTTGCCTTCGGTGCGTTAGGCCTCGCCGGATTCTTCCGCAAGGATCCTCTGGTCGGCGTTGTAGTGGGAATTACAGGGAGGTTCGTCTGCCATTTCTTTTCGGGGCTCCTATTTTTCGCAATGTACGCACCGCAAGGTGAATCTCCCGCGCTCTACTCGGCGATTTATAATGCAAGCTACTTGATTCCAGAGCTAGTGATGAGCGCGATCCTGATCTATATTCTGCAAAAACGAGGAATAATAGAGTTGTACAAGTGACGCAGTCTCACCTATTGAGCGAGCAGCGTTGAAATCTCAAACTCTAGGAAAGTTCAATCGCTTCACTCTCCACCGACTCATCTACTCGCACTTGGGAAGGAAGAAGAAGGAGATTCTTGTTGGCCCGAAATTCGGGGTAGACAATTCTATTCAAATGCTTAGTAACGGGAAGATTTTGATTGCGACCTGTGACCCGATATCGTTTATCCCTGAACTTGGCGCGCAGAACTCCGCTTGGCTTTCCGTAAATTTGTTAGCATCAGATTTGACTACCAGCGGAGTAATGCCGCAATATGGAATTTTCGATCTCAACCTGCCCCCTCAAATGAGTAACTCTGAATTTGAGCAGTATTGGTCATCGTTTGATGCGGAATGCAAAAAACTCGGAATCTCCATTATAGGGGGTCATACCGGCAGATACCAAGGTTGCGGCTATACTATAATCGGAGGCGGAGTATTGTATGCCGTTACAGAGGCAGACAAGTATCTGACTTCATCGATGGCCAGAAACGGAGATCAAATAATTTTAACAAAAGGCGCGGCAGTCGAAACCACCGCAGTCCTGACCAGAGTCTTCCCTAGGACAATAAAAAGAGCACTTGGGACCTCTCTCTTCGAAAGAGCCTGGGAATCTCTATCGCACGTATCCACCGTTAAGGATGCCATAGCGGCAGTTTCGGTCGGAATACATGGGAAAGGTGTTACAGCAATGCATGATGCGACAGAAGGAGGAGTCATATCAGCAGTCATGGAACTAGCTTACGCGTCTAATCTCGGGGCAGAGCTAACTCTCACAAACATTCGCATACCAGAAGAGACTGAGAAAATATGCAAATTATTCCGTATCGATCCATTGAGATCACTCAGCGAAGGCAGCCTCATATTGACATGCAATCCGGAACATACCCAGAGGCTACTTAATCGATTGTACCATGCAGGCGTAAATCCTCGAGTGATAGGAAATCTCACATCTAGGACACGTCAAGTCTACGCGCTTTCAAAAAATCGTAAACGGCTTCCCGTACGATATCCTCGTTTCGATCCTTACTGGAAGGCATACTTGCACGCGACTCGAGCAGGATGGAAATGAGCTCCTATCTGAATTTGGGGAATCCGACGGTCTTAGAGGCATCTGAATTCGGAGAATCCGACGTTTCCAATGCAATTTTTACACCAAAATTCGTTTCGCTCTGGTGAATACGCGGCGTATGCATCTATCACGACTTCGTTGCAATGCGCGCATCGCAGGAGGAACATCCGTTTCATATTATGAAACTTCAAAGTGCTTCTATGTTCTAGCCACGTTGAATCCCCGTATTCACATATCGTGTTGCATATCTCGCAGAAGAAGAAATTACCTACAACGGCTAATCCTCTTGACTCGAACGCTGCGGGATCAGTTGACATCCGGGGTCTATCCAAAACGGAACTGCTTCCAGCTTAACCTTAGATAGATATCCTTTTGGTTCAACTGTAACATGATTTATTGATGCCCCCAAACCGTGATCTTTGTTGGAATGATCCGAATCACCGGTCGATTGTGCAAACTCATCTGACGATATTGCCGATATTTTCTTTGTAGCAAGAATAAGGCGTGGTCATGCTCTTGTCCTGTCTGTAAGATTTTGGCTTTTCCATGAACGATCACATATCCTAATTTTCTCCAATCTTCATCATAACGGTCGACAATGAATGATATCTCAGGATTCTGAGTAATGTTCAGAACCCGCCGTAATTTCATCGCTTCGGCGCGCTTTGGTTTTTGGTCGATAACAGTATAAATGCACTTGCCATCGAATGCAAAGCAGATCGGGATAACGTGAGGTATTCCTCTTCTAGTCGACGTAGCCATATGCCCAACGCGAGCCTGTTGTACGAATCGAAGAACCACGGAATCTGACTTCATTATGGGCACATCATGTAAAGTTCTTATTGCATCAAAAAGAGAGGATAATCAGTTAACTTTGCCTGTCTTTTTTACGCCGCAGCAAGCGAATGCAGCCTTGCCCGAAGTCGAAGAAACAGTCAGACGAGTGATCAATATTAAACAAGCTACCGAAAACGCATCTGAAAATGAGATGACTGAGTCAATGTTGAAACTCGAACGGGAAATGCAGAAGCTTGAAGATCTTGGGTGTGTGCTGAAAGATCTGGGCCAAGGTTTGGTTGACTTCCCCGCCGTAAGACTTGGTTCTCGCGTCTGGCTATGTTGGAAACTTGGTGAGAAGTCGGTTACATTTTGGCACGGACTGAAGGATGGTTTTGCGGGGAGGCAAAGGGCCAAGGAAGATGACTTCTATACAGACGATGTAGCAATCAAATCTCTTGCGCGTGAGGTCCTACCTAAGCCTCAAGTCTAATACTTGGAGTTCTTCGAAGAACACTTGCCGCTTAGCAAGGACTTCAAAAGAAAATTCTGCATATTCACTAATGACTTCTGCAGGATTATTTAGAGAACTTAGCAGTAGCAACCCATGGCCCTTATCTTTCAATCGAGTGGGTAGGTCCTTTAGAAATTTTCGTGTTAAGGCTAGCCCATTATGTCCACCGTCTACGGCTCTGTCCAAAACTACTTCGCTGGGAAGATAGGGTGGATTGAATAGTGCGAGATCAAATTTTCCATTCACTTGTGCAAAGACGTCCGACAAAACCGGTTTAACTGTAACCCCCAATCGTTTTGCTGCAGCTAGTGTTTCATGTACTGCTATTTCGTTGGTATCTGTAACTGTAACCTCTGCTCCTCTGATGGCGCAGAAGAGTCCCAAAATTCCGGAACCTGTTCCAATATCGCATACAATCAGATCGTTCAATTCAATGTTGGATAGAGCTTGCAACATTAGAAAACTGTCTTCGCTCGGAGAGTATACTGTTTTTGACGGAGTACCGATCGCACGCAGGATTCGGTTAACAACATCCCTGTTTCTTAGCGTTGTAGCCCTGAGTAAGTTCACTATGGTTCCGCCATGAATTTCACAAATTCTTCAACTGAACGTTTTTTCAAAGTGTAATTATTGTTTCGTTCATATCCGATAGTCGATGAAGTTTTAGGGCCGTAATCGTGGCCAGGATAAATTTCAACGGCGTCGTCTAACTTCATGATTTTGTTGAAGAGACTACCATACATATCTCTAGCGTTCCCTCCTGGCAGGTCAGTTCTTCCGCATTCTCCAACAAACAAAGTATCGCCCGTCAGGAGCTTTCCATCAATTAACAGACAAACATGATCGGCGCAGTGTCCGGGAGTATGGATCACCTTTGCTCTCAATGATGATATTTCAATAACGTCGCCATCTTTTACCGATACATCCTTTCGAACCGGACTGCTAACATGCGCTATAATTTTGGCTCCAGTCCTACTCACCAACTTATCGTTACCCTCAACATGGTCGTGATGAGAATGGGTGTTAATTCCAAACGAAACTTTCAGTCCGAGCTCGGAACATATCTGCAGTAGCCTGTCGACCTCCCATGCTGGGTCAACGATCGCTGCAATTCCTGTCTTTTCATCTCCAAGTACGTAAGCAAAGTTTTGAAATGTGCCAACTGGCACTTGTCTAAAGATCATTGAAGTGATAATTCATGAGGCAAGCTTTAATCGGTTTCGATAACTCCTCGAAGTGACAATCAATGGGTGTTCTAGTTTTTGACCCTGATCTGATATTCTCCTCGAAAGTGGAAGGCGCGGTAAAGCGGATCGGCTTGGATTGTAAGATAGTTAGCAGTCTGGACGATTTATCTTCTGCAACTCCTGCCAATTCGCAAGTGTTAATCCTCAATCTCGATGTCTTCGGGCAGAGTTACGAGTTACTCCATAAATTTTCTGAAAACGGTACATTGTTGCTTGGTTATTATTCGCATGTAAACGTAAAAGTGAATGAGCTAGCAAAGAGTCATGGCATTGTATCCTTCCCTAGAGGGGCGTTCATACCAAGGCTGGAAGATGTGTTGAGTGACACTTGATCAGTGAGCTAATTCTCTGACCTTTCGCATGTTGCCCAATTCATCTCTGCGTTCATCGATCGGTGTTTCGAGTATGAGGGGACGGTCTCGAACCAATTGATGTTTCAGAAACGATCTAAACCCAACTTCACCAATATATCCGAGCCCTATATGCTCATGCCTGTCCCGTCCAGACCCTAATTCACCTTTAGAGTCGTTTAGATGAATCACCTTCAATCGTTCTATACCTAGTATTTTGTCAAATTTTAGAAGAGTTTCATCGACGCTCTCGGGTGTTCTCAGATCATAGCCTGCGGCAAACGCGTGCGCTGTATCGAAACACAATCCAATCCTCTTGCTCTGTTCAATTCCATCCAAAATTCTCTTGACGTCCTCAAATGATGAGCCCATACTATTCTTGGTTCCAGCGGTATTTTCAAGAAGCACCATTACATTACTCGAGCCATTTTGCGAGATCGCCGAATTTATTGCTGAAGTAATATTCGTCAACCCAATATCGGCGCCTTCCCCAAGGTGGCTACCTAAGTGTGTAACGACATACGGGATCCCTAGCTCAGCGCATCTGCTTATTTCCGCGGCGAGGGACTTCACCGACTTATTGTAAATTGCTTTCCGGGGACTCGAAAGATTGGGCAGATATGGCATGTGAGTTACGATAGGTGTGAGCGCATATGACGACGCCTTTTGTCGAAATTGTGTGACTTCTTCGGAATTGAGCTTGTTGAATTTCCAACCTCTTGGATTTCGCGTGAACATTTGAAACGTGTCACAGCCAAGTTCCTTCGCCCGGTCTGGAGCCTGATCGACTTTTCCAGAGATCGACACGTGCATCCCAACTCTGACCAAGAAATCTTCTCCAGCGAGAGCGAAGGCGTGGTTCGATAGAAAAGACATTCTGTGATGGATCTTGGAAAGGTTGATATGAGATGATATTGCACCCTGGCACAGATGGCCGCCGTAACGTAGAGGAGTCGTAACCTCCGCGAAACTTGGTAGCGTACAGACTCAAAAGAGGTACAAGGCTGTGGACCCTGGAGGCGGGGTTCAAAACGTCACATACCTGACGTGAAAATCCCCGCGGCGGCCCTCACCTACAACGTTTTCAAATCTCGCGTTCATACCGGTATCCGTGAAGATGCAGTATCATGATCGACCGTATGTTTCGGACCTCCAAGAAAGGACTATGCGAGTTATGTGAGAAACGAATTGCTGCGCATAAAGCTAAGTTTACGACACAATTCGTCGAATCAGTCGCGTCACCGCCGTTCGATGAAGAAAAACTCTCCTCAGCGGACCTTCAGAAGAAGATTTGTGAAGAATGCGCTAAAGAACTTAGCAATTCTAAGAACATCACGAACCTAGTAGTTGAACCGCTCTGAGTTCAAGTGTACTGTCGACAGGGTTAAAGGTCTGACTCAATTCGTTTAGTGAAAGTGGGCCGGTAGTTCAGCCTGGTATGCCACCTTGTTTATGGGCCAAAGAACGTCCGGTTTGCAAGCTTAGCCAAACGTCCGGAAGGCCGCGGGTTCAAATCCCGCCCGGTCCACCAAAACACGCGCCGGCTGATCTGAATAACAAGACACAGGCCGCAACCGGCGAACCTCGTTACTTAAGGAAACCGTTTAGGAAAGCGAAGAAATCGACGATGAAACGATGGAAATGCACAAATCCAACCGTTACAACCACGACCCATGGCTTATACCATAGACATGCTGGTGTGTAACCAGTAGCACTTATGTGACCAAGATTATCAGTCTGATCTCCTGAAAGCAAATTATCGATTTTTGTGTCAAAGCCCTCTGCATGACTCTTGTTCACTAATAACCGACGCGCCAGATTGCTTCTTCTGGTAGCCATCTTTGCGAGCCTGTCAATGTCGTCAATCATGCCTCTAGCCCATGCAAGTGGGAGAGCATTGAAAGCAGGCGACATGTGGACTCTGTCCGTTTCGTACAATCATTATGCCGTCGGATGGGGCTCAGACTTGGGTAACTACAACGAAACAGGACATTATCAGGACACCTTTACCGTGGACAGCAATAGCCAGGGTCTTCTGGTACTGTCGGAAATCAAAACCGTGACATGGACGAGTGTCGGTTTCGGGTTCTTCGGTGAGGGCCAGAATGGTACCAACACATTCGACTATCGTTACGTTATCAATGCCACAACACTGAACGTTATTTCCGAGACGGGAAGCAATAGTTCGACTGGTCACCCCGCTTGGATGTTAATTGACCCTTCCACTCTTGTCCAAGGAGCGACTGTGGCTAGAACTTGGTGGGCGCCGAGCTTTGGCAGCACAACCTTTTCATCTCCATATACGGTTCCAAATGTTGTTTCTACCGTTCCAGATGTCGTTTCGGGTAACGAAACGATATCGTTCAGAGGCGAGAGTCTCAATGTTTGGAATCTTGTCTATACAGGAAACGGCATCGGCATGTCAGCTATCGTGGCGGGCACTGGAGTTGTTTATTCAACTGGCAAAGAAACTGATACAACCCGATTCGATCACACGTACGGTATCCTAGTAGGACTGACAATTGTCGGCACATACTCAGGTTCTTATGGTACAGGTGGTTGGACTGACAGCAAATCTTACTCAGGACAGATTACTGCATCAAATCTGAGCTTTGGCAGTTCTTACTCGTATCCATGATTCTCCCATCTTCCCGTAATAGCAGAGCCTCTGAACCTGGCCGCATTTGCTGCATTCACGAAAGAATGCAGTATGAATCCAATTCCCCTTATCGACCCAAACTGGACGACACCTTCGCTTAACGGCTTCAAGTTCGTCTTCCCAAAGACGGTGCCACCTGTGGAAGCAGAAATTCATTCTCCAACCTGCTAATTCGATATCGACCCTGATCGAATCGAATATGCAGATACTCTTTAGATTGTCTTAATAGCTGTTAATCGAGCGTTGCCAGGAATTCCATCCGTGCCTAATTGATGGAAACTCGTCAGAACTCTAGCAGTCAGATAAAACCCGGAATGAAAGAAAAACGGGGTTTGATATATTCAGAGAACCGCCGGCGGAGGAGCCGAATACATCAGAGGAACCGGAAAGCTGTATGTCGCCGGTCTGAGTGGAGCGTAGACTAGTGGAAATGGAGTTGTAGACGGATAGGTAGGCGGAGAGAAGAGCGGAGTTACGAAGTTAGGAGGCGGAGGGACGAGCGGAACGAGCGGAGTTACGAAGTAAAGAAAGCTCATTTTGATTCAACAAACTTCTTACCAGCGTTCAGCTGTCATAAGTGTTTCGTGAGGGTAGTTAGTTTTCATAGGTAGGATAACTTGCATTTCTCCGAATAAATCGACACCATGATGTCAACGAGTATTGACTCGCAGATGCATGGTTAATGCAAGCTCAGAGGACCGAAACATCCATTCTATACGGTTTCTCCCGTACATACTGGTGTGACAACGGTTATGTGATCCGTAGGTAGTCGTTTAGTGTTAGTTGAGGGTCAAAAATGGGAAATGGAGTTGTCATACGCCCACCCGAAGTCGGTTCGGCTCATGATACCGCCATCATAGGATGGATAATCACTTTTCTTTTCTCAATTCCATGGCTAATCATTACATTCATCATAGGAGGAGTAGGATTCTTCGCTTCACCTGCATGTGTGTATCTCGGCTACTGCGTAACTCTACCACTCAGCACGACTGTGCCTGTCCTCCAAGGCTTCATAGTATTCCTGGAAGCCTTCTTAGCAAATTCATGGGCTATGTACTTCGCGGTGGGAGGCGGAGGGTTGCTCATCGCTCTCTTAATCCTCGCCTGGATCTACTCAGGTACCGTTCGAGCCATAAACAAAGGCCGTTATGAGAAAGCGCGTAATGCCACTTTGTTCTGGGGAGTTCTGTTCACTCTTCCAGTTTTCACGATACCTTTCTCACCAACGTTGCTGTTCGGATTAGTAATTGCGTTGGTCCCAGCGTTCTTCTTCCTCTTGACCTATGGTCGATTAGGTGAAGTGATAGCGAAGTACGGACCAGTGGCCGTTATGGGCGAAGCTATCCCCGGCTCCGCCGGGCCTCTCGCTGTTCCGATAATTCCAGGTCCAGAAATGATGCCGGGTCCAGGTCCAGGGATGATGCCCGGAATGCCTGGTGTTGGAGGACCGCCTCCAGGAATAATGCCTGGAATGCCTCTGCCTGGTGCCGGAGGACCACCTCCAGGAATGATGCCTGGCCCTATGCCGGGTATGGGAGGACCACCTATGCAACCCTCAGCACCTGAGGTACCTAGGCATCCACTATGTCCCACTTGCGGCAGAGAACTATACTATTCCGGTAATCACAGACGTTGGTACTGCATGACCTGTGACAATCCCGGTCATAGGTAGGCAGTTAACCAAACGCCCTCAATTCGCGCACGTGTCCTAGGTAGGTTCCGTCAAGTAGATGTATCTCCGCGTTCTCTAAATCGACTGCGCCAGATCTCACTATAGGACCCAGACCTTCGCCTGCATGTGTTTCTTCAATTCTCTTAGAATTTACAGGCCTACCGCCGAGGAAGTCGTTGAACGGTGGGACGAAGACGCATCTTCGAACTGATGGTTTTACGTGAAATTTCTCATCCAGAATTTGCAGAGGAGTGCCTGTCTTCACAGCAACGTTAGCTGCTTTTAGAACTCCGGGAATGAGCTTTCGCACATCACATGGCGTAATGATCCACACTGGTTTCGTTAGCCTGTACCCCATGGCGTCTCGTAAAGTGATGGCGGGGTGGAGATGTCCGAGAATCAATGTTTCACATTCGAGTAGTTGTGGTGCGGGCCAGGCGTGACCATGTATGAGGCCGAATTTTTTCCATAATTCGATTCCTGTTGATGGAATTAGTTGCACGCTCGAGGGGGTCAATGGTTCGAGGTTACCGTCGTGGTTACCAAGAACTACTTGGATACATGGGACGAGTTTTGTGAGTCCCTCGAAAAATTCTGGAACATCGCGCCATTCTTCAAGCTCTGCACCGCTAACGCTGTGTTTGACGTCGCCCAACATAATCAGGCGTGTTGGTTTTTCATTTCGAATTATCTCCTTGAGCCTAGAGAGCATCTTGGAGGTTTGCGAGGGTACGTGGATTCCTTGACGGGATAATGTTACTTCCCAGCCAATGTGCAGATCCCCCACGACTATGATCCTTTCTTTTCCTCGTCGTAGCAGTAGTGCGGGTTCCGATCCGATCTGCTTTAGCGAGTTCATGGAGTGTGCCTTAGTTATGAAGCATGGATCGTGCGAGGTTAATTCACAGACTAATAGTTAGCGATGTCAGTGTAGAAACAAAAGGTTAGATAGTGCCGGATTATTTTTTGACAAATTGTAGCCCGGTGGTGTAGCGGACAGCTGAACCCGCAGAAGCAAGGGCTTGCCCCTTCAATAGCGGGCTTTGGACCCGCCGACGGGAGTTCGAATGACTGCTCGATGGTGTCCGAATGTCTCCCCCGGGCTACCAATTTTTCAGCTAGTGACTAACGTTTCAGGTATTTTCTGTTTTTGTCACGCGAGAATCGACAACTTTCTTGTCCTGTTCTGGTAATTCGTACCATTTTGCTTTCTCCCCTACTCTTGCTCTAAGTTTCCACCGCATCGATTTCGGAGCGTTCTCGAATCGATTTTGCAAATCATCGAGGCGTTTGCGCACTAGTTCATCATCTTTTGTTTCAAGCTTGTAGCGAGGTAAAGCCGAAAGTATGTTCGAAATGTTAATTGAGAATGTCTTGTAAATTCCCCAATCGTCACCAGTTAGCTGGGCCAGGTATGTGCCGTTTATCGAATCGGGTGAATCGCCGTCGGTGATTTCGTGATCATGAACTAAGGCGATGATGTCCCGGTATTCACGTTCCGTGATCTCTACGACCTGCAACTTTGTAGCAAGCAGATCAGCTATCGGCAGAGTGGTTTTATCCTTTACCAGACGATCTTTGAAGTCGAATCGGTGACACATCTCGAAGACGTCTAGGAAGATGTCGATTCGTCTTTCATTTTCTAAATCGTTAAAGATTAATCGCTTGTCTCCTTGAAGGGCGTTGAATATTTCTCGCGGAGTATACCCAAGGTCGTTTTGGAAGAGCAGCTTGATTTGTTTTGACTGTTTCTTCAATCCCATTAAGTCAATATCTGCGTATTTGCGTTCTAGGTTTCGGTGCGTAGCACTGGGGCAACGAAATCTCACCGCCATTCCACCGAACAGTCGGAGCACTATGTTACGTTTCTCAGCGGTATCGAGGATCCTTTGGGTCTCTTTTAGAATATCTGCTTCGGGCGTAGTGGACTCACCGTCAAGAGATTATTATTCTGTAAATTTATCTCTCATGAGCATAAAAAGCATCGCATTCCTATGTCTTCATTTTTAGTTCAATGCCTACCGTACGCTTGATAAGTTGAGCTAATGCGTCCACTTCGGCTTTCTGGGCGCCTCTAGCCGGTATCGAGACGACCAATGGGAACTCCTTGCGTGTTCTCTCAAGAATCGGTTGGATCCACTTGAACACTGGTTCGGTTACCATGACGAGTGAGATTGTTTCGTCGGAGTGTACCCGCCTGAATACCTTCTCAGCATCGTCACGGTTCTTAACTGCGAAGCTGTTCCTGATTCCGCTCACTTTGAAGTATGTGGAAGTTGAACGGTCACCGATTAAGGCAATTTTCCCCAACTTTGAATTGAGTCTCCGTTTCGTGGATGCCGTTAAAACTGTTTAAGGATATCCTCTCGCTCCATTATGTGCCCACAGAAGTAGCATCGCAAACGAGCAGGTTGACGTTGTTCGACTCCGAATTGCGCTTGTATTGGTTCTCTTGAGTTAGATATGCAGGATGGGTTGTCGCATTTCATCATCCCTCGAATTGTGGGAGGTAGCTCGACAGCCTTCTTAGAAACTACGCCGTAATTTCGAATTATGTTAATTGTTGCGTTTGGTGCAATTAAGGCGATTTTGTCAACTTCGGATGGTTTCAATTCTCGGTTCTGGATTTTGACGATGTCTTTATGGTGTTGCCGCTCGCTTTCAACATTGATCGCCGCGCTTACCACTTCCCCGTCCTTTCCGTTTATCCCCAGTATCATTAGAACTTCTAATGCGAAACCTGGCGTAATGTGATCGATGACAGTACCGTCCTTGATCTTCTTAACGTAAAGTTCCTGGCTCGTCTCCAAGTCGATTCTGGATGTATCCTTTCTGAGGGTTATATAACCCTGAAATCTTGTGAAAGATTCATCTCGGACTCAAAAATCCATCCTCTGACCACTCGTATTGCACTGGGTTACGTAAAGATGGCTTAACTCTCGACTTGTGGCTGGATACCAGTGGCAACAACCATCGATTGAGGATTCTTTATTCTTGAAGGCCATTAACTCAGTATCAACTGCGATTATTACTATCATAATATTGTCTTCGGTAATCAGTATGGGATACGCTGCTCCCACCGAACGCGGAATTACAATTCACGCGGCTGATAGTCAAGGTGTGCAAGTCTGGTTTGATGCTCCTCCTCTTCTAACTACGCTATACCCGCCAGCATACATGTTTAACGTAGCCGCGAAAACATCCAGCGGTCTTTGGATAGTGAGCTTGCATTGGGATTTTGGAGATGGTTCAACCTTGGACGTACCATTCT
>Ga0326727_10022960_pt1 | contig 11982 bp, 6 predicted proteins | sample MB2enrmetagenome_FD_207643 | JGI IMG/M metagenome (GOLD analysis project Ga0326727, IMG submission 207643) | Lab enriched peat soil microbial communities from McLean, Ithaca, NY, United States - MB29MY | ecosystem: Environmental > Terrestrial > Soil > Wetlands > Peat | place: USA: New York... | reverse complement strand
ATCGTAAAGAACAAGTAGCGCCGGCCTCCCGGCCGGCTGTCGCGTGGACCTCCCGGTCCACGCCGCACTCTGCACAAATAGAGAAAGTGCTTTAGCCCCTGCGGAATTATTTCTTCGCTTGCCGCGTGCCTTATCGATTGCCTCTAAAGTCATGCCCTTTCGCGACGCCATTCGTTCGATGCTCACTGCCGCTGTGTTTGTGCTGCTTTCGGCTGCCACCATTGCCCACGCCGCCTCCAGCGATGCGCCGCGATCGTTTTCACTCTCGACCACGCGCACCTTTGCGCCGGGCGACAGCGTCAAGATCCAGCTTCTCGCGCGCAACGTGCCGGAGCTGGAGTTTCGCGTGTACAAGGTGCGCAATGCGGAGCAGTTCTTCGCCGGGCTCAGGGATGCGCACAGCTTCGGCGTGAAGAACTACTCCCCGAGCGAGCAGATCGATCAGGAGACGTGGCTGGAGCGGATTCACGATTTCAAAACGCATCTCTGGTGGCTGATCCGAAGCTTTTTCCGCGGGCAGTTTACCGACGAGGCACGGGACAGTTTTCGTGAGGGGCAGGGCAAGCTGGGCAAACGCAGCCAGGTGGTGGGGGCGACGCAGTTTGCGCGGGTTCCCCTGCTGAACGAAAGCCAACTGGTGGCGCGATGGAAGCTGGTGGTGCCGCCGGCCATTGTGAGCGAGACGCAGCAGTTGCCTATAGACGGACTGGACGCGGGCGTGTACCTGATTGAGGCCACGGATGGCACGTACAAGGCGTACACCGTGGCGATTGTGACCAAGATTGCGATTGTGGAACGGACGTTGGACGGGAAGGCCTTCCTCTACGTCGCCGACCGCAAGACCGGCGCACCGGTGGACCAGGCAGATGTGGTGTTGTGGGGCGATCAAAGGCTGCAGTCGTCGGGCAAGACGGGCAGCGACGGCCTGGCACAGCTCACCTATACGGTGCGCGGCGGAGTGCAGGGAGCGGAGCCGGAGAATGTGTGGATCCTGGCGCACCATGGAGCCGACGCCGCGGTGGTGACGCCGTTCGGTTACGGATTCGGCGCGCAGAATCAGCAGCAGGAGCGCAACTACATTTATACGGACCGGCCGGTCTACCGGCCCGGCCATACCGTGCACATCAAAGCGATCGTGCGCAAGGAAGTGAACGACAATCTTGTGCTTCCCGATGAACACACGCTCACGATGCGCGTGACCGGACCCGACGACAAGGTGGTGCTCAACAAGGAGCTGCCGGTTTCGGTGCACGGAACGGTGGCAGCGGACTTCGATCTTGCCTCCGATGCGGCGCTGGGTTACTACAGCATCGCTTTCAAAGGCAAAGCCGATTCGAACGACGATGAATACGAGGGCGAGGGCGGCGAAGGCAGTTTTTACGTTGAAGAGTACAAGAAGCCCGAGTACCAGGTGACGGTAAAACCCGCAGCGCCACGCGTGCTCCAGGGCAACACCATACAGGCCACGATTGAGGCGAAGTATTTCTTTGGCGAACCGGTTGCGGGGGCCAAGGTGATCTACGTGGTGCACACTTCGCAGCATTATTGGTGGGATGAAGACGAGGCAGATGAAAACGGCGAGGGCGACGCGTCCGCCGATACAAACGATGAGGACGAAAGCGATTCCGGGTATGGCGAGACCGAGCAGCAGGAGCACCAGGGTGTGCTGGACGCGAATGGCCAACTTACGGTGACGCTGCCCACAGCGGTCGACGGCAAGCACAGCGACCAGGACTATCGCATTGAAGCGCGCGTGACTGACGCGGCGAATCGCGAGGTGAGCGGCCACTCCACGGTGCTGGCAACGTATGGTTCATTCCGCGTGAGCGTGGAGCCGACCAGCTACGTGGTCGAAAACGGAAAACCGGCGCGCGTGAAGGTGACGGCGCAGGATTACGACGGCAAGCCGGTGAGGACGCCGGTGCATGTGGGCGCGGCGCTGGAGAAATGGGATTCCGTGACCCACCAACGCACCGAGACGGCGGTGGCGACGAGCGATGCCGCGACTGGCGCCGATGGAACGGTGCTGGTGGATCTGCCCATCAGCGGCAGCGGCGACTTCGAGATCACGGCCAGCGCGCAGACGCCGGAAAATCGCACGGTGCAGGGCCAGACGTGGGTGTGGATCTGGAACGGCGCGGGCGCGTACTACGAGCCCAACGCGCAGGCGCAAATCGTAGCGGACAAAAAGACCTACCAGGTGGGCGACACTGCGCACCTGCTGCTCGTCAGCGGTCTGGATGAATCGTGGGCGGTGGTCACGACCGAGGGCGACAGCGTGCAATCGCAGCGCGTGATGCACGCGACGGGCGCCAGCCTGGCTTTCGATGTACCGATCACGCAACAGGCACAGCCGAACCTGGTGGTGACCGCCATCATCGTTCACAACGACCAGTTGATTACGGCGCAAAAGAGCCTGAAGGTTCCGCTGACAGAACGAACGCTCACGATTACCGCGACGCCGGCGAAAACTCAATACGAACCCGAAGACAAAGCTAGCTTCGACGTGAAGGCCGTGGATTCCGCGGGCAAACCCGTGCAGGCAGATTTGAGTTTCGGCGTGGTGAACGAGGCGCTTTACTCGGTGCGACCAGATACGACGCGCGACATCGTGGCGTCGTTCTACCCCCAGCGCGAGGTGTATCTCGATCCGCAAACCTCATTCGAGTTTTATTTCGAAGGCGAAGCGGGCACCAAGAGCCCCATGCTGGCAGGCTTGTCCGGTCTCTACCATCCGCGCATGGCGCAGGTGAAACCGGGATCGGACCTGGTGGTGCCGAAGGTGCGCAAGGCGTTTCCCGACACGGCCTATTGGAACGCTGATGTGCGTACCGGGGCGGACGGACACGCGCGTGTGGAATTCAACTTCCCCGATGCGCTGACCACGTGGCGCACTACGATCCGCGCCATGACGGACGACGGCAAGGCCGGCGGAGCGGTGACGCGGGTGCTGGTGCGCAAGAACCTGATCGTAAGGTTGGCTGCGCCGCGCTTCTTCCGCCAGGGCGACGAGACGGTGATGCGCGTGATCGCGCACAACTACCTGGAGACATCGAAGGACGTGACCTTCGCGCTCGACGTGAGCGGAGTGGACGTCCTGAGCGGGCAAACGCAGAAGGTGACCATTCCCGCCAAGGGCGAAAGCTACGTGGACTGGCGCGTAAAGGCCCAAAAAACGGGCACAGCAACGTTCACGGCCAAGGCGCTGACCAACGAGGAATCGGACGCGCTGCAAATGACTCTGCCGGTTCTGCCCTACGGCGTGAAGCAGCGGGCTGCCGGCGCGGGCGAGGTCTTTTCCGGCGCGGGGCAGAACCAATGGCAGTACAGCTACCCCACTGGATCCGACGTGAACTCGCGGGGATTGACGATCTCCGTCGCGCCGTCGCTGGCGGGCACCGTGTTTGACGCGCTCGATTACCTCACCAGTTACCCGTGGGGCTGCACCGAGCAGACCATGTCGAGCTTCCTGCCCGACCTGATCGTGGCGCAGGCAGTGGACAAGCTGCATCTCAAATCGCCCATCGATCGCAAGACGCTGGACGACGAGGTGCAGGCGGGGCTGGAGCGGCTCTACAGCTTCCAGCACGACGATGGCGGCTGGGGCTGGTGGCCCGACGACCAGAGCATGGTGTTCATGACGGCATACGTGGTGAGCGGATTGGGGCAGGCCAAAGCTGCCGGCTACACGGTCGACGATCAGCGGCTGGGCAAAGCCGAGATGTGGCTCATCAAGACGCTCAACGCGCATCCCGACATGATTCCCGACCTGCGCGCGTATGCAACCTATGCCATCGCCACGACCACAGGCGTGCCGAAGGACGCGCTCGACAAGGCGTGGGACAATCGCGATAAGTTGAGCGACGAGGGACTCGCCCTGACGGGGCTGGCGCTGGCGGCGGCGGGCGATGGCCGCGCGAAACAGGCCGCGGACCTGCTGGAAAAGAAGGCGCACGCAACCGACGTGGACGCGAACTGGGTAGGCACATACGATGGCCTGCTCGATTTCTGGGACGATACCTCGCCGGAGACCACGGCCTTCGCGCTGAAGTTGCTGCTCGTCGAGGATCGCTCGAGCGGGCTGATGCCGAAAGCGGCGCGCTGGCTCGCCGAACATCGCGACGGCGACTACTGGTACTCGACCAAGCAGACGTCGATGGTGATCCAGGGGCTGACCGACTACCTCGCGCTGAGCGGCGAGCTTGCCAACACGTCCGACGTGGAGGTGCTGGTGAACGGCGCGAGCGTAGGCAAGCGGCATTTCGGTCCCGAGGACGCGTTTGCCGCGCCCTGGCAAATCAAGGTGCCCGCGGCGCAGTCTGGCAATGGCGGGCAGGTCACGATCCGCAAGAGCGGCAACGGGATCACGTATTGGTCCACCGAAAACAGTTGGTACTCTGCCGACCGCAAGAATTTCCAGCAGGGCCAACTGGCGCTCAACATCACGCGCGACTACTACCTGCTGCAAAAACGGCAGGACAAGCCAACCGATCCCATCACCTACGACCTGGTTCCACTGAAAGGCCCAGTGCACGTGGGCGACATGATCGCGGTGCGGCTGGCGCTGGGCGGGACGAGTTGGAAATACCTGCTGGCCGAAGATCCCATTCCTGCGGGCACAGAGTTCCTGCCGGAGAGCGGACTTTACACAATCAACCACAAGCCGGATTGGTGGGCCGACTTCTTCACGCGCAAGGAGTTCCACGACGACCGCGCGGCCTTCTTCAACACCGACTTTTCTGTCCACCGCGAGTATGTTTACCTGCTGAAGGTGGACAATCCCGGCAAATTCCAGATCAGCCCGGCCGATGCCGGACCCATGTACCAGCCAAACATTGAGACCACCACCGATCCCGCTACCTTGGAGGTGCAGCCATGACCACATTGAATGACTTGTTACGCCGCCTGCGCACGAGCGTAGCGTGGGTCGCGGCCCAGTTCTGGGCCACGCTCCTGATCGTGTTGGTAGGAGTGGGGTGGACGCGCGTACCTGAAAGGCACGTGTGGCAGGTGGGGCTGACGCTGCTCCTTCCGCTATTGATGCTGGCCGCGATGCTCGTGCTCGAGGCCGGAACCATGCGGAGTTTTTTCCATCGAGACGAACGCCGCGTGCGATTCGAGTGGGGCGCCCTCACGCTGCTGGTCTGGATCGCGGTGGTCTGGATTGCGTGGTTCATCCTGGACTGGTGCGACGATCAGATTCCCCTTTGGGCGAGTTATCTGAATTCGCGCGCCTCGGCCCACGCAAGGGCGAGGCTCTTCACCTACGAGCACCTTCAGCTTTGGCTCACGATTCTCGTCTGGATCTTCCGCTGGATTGTGGTGCCGGCGAAGGTGATTCCGCACGCGCTGGCTTCAGCGCAGTGGGGAGGTCGGCTGCCTTGGCGAAAACTGTGGCGCATGTTGCTGAACTGGCAGTGGTGGATCGGCGCAGTGATTGCGGCCCTGGTGGGCGTCCTGCTGCCCAGCTATTTCTTCAACGGCGAGCCGCATGGAACCGTGACACACCAGGTGTGGGCCGTGAGCCTGAAACTGGCCGGAGCGTATCTGCTGGCCGTGGCAAGCTGGGTTCTGCTGCTGGCGTGGGCGGCGGTGCTGCTGGTGCGCGATGAGCCCGGTCCTAAAGAGCCGGGCGACGATGCGCTGGTTGCGGCGCCTGTCGGTTCCGGCCCGCTTCGGGAAGACTCCGTCAAGCTACCGCTGCCCGAGAGCGGCAACGACGCTGGCGGGAACATCTGAGCGCAACCAATCCAGCACCTGCGCGCGGCCGTAGCGGGTGAGGAGCTGTGTGGCGTACCACGCGGCGGCGCGATGCGCGGCTTCTGACTCGGCTTCGCTTGCGGGATGCGCGAGAGCGGCGCTTGCTCCGTCGATCGTGAGCGTGGGCTTGCCCGAAGGTGACTTTGCCGGGGCGGCTTCGCTCCACGCTTCCACCAATCCTTCGCGCAGCCAGAGTGGAGCTTTCGGCCCCGCCTCGCGCTCCACCAGCGCGTGCAGAAATTCGTGGCGCATGGTTCCTTCGAGAAGTTGCCGAGCGGCGAGCGTGCGCAAGGGCTGCGTGCCGATCCAATCGCCCTCGGTGAAGGCCGCGATCCAGCCTGGCTCAAGCGTGGCCTTGCGAAAAGCCGGCGTGGACGGGAAGGCGCGCACAGTCAACGGAGCGGAGGCCTGCAGGCCGGATCGCTCGGACGCCTCGGCGCGAGCGCGATTCAACTCCGGCAAAAACGCGGCGTCGCTCGCGGCGAGCGATTCCAGGACAAACCCATCGCCGGCGAAGCCTTGCCACGCGCGTCCCGTCGCTTCGTCTGCGGCCTCTGCGCCGGGAAAATACTGCGCGAGAATTTCGCGCGTGGTGTGCCCCTGCGCAGCCATTGCCGCCGCGCCTTTTTGGCAAAGACCCACGCCATGCCCCCAGCCGCGCCCATGAAAGGCGAACCTATCTCCCTGGCGGCTCACTTCAAACCATGTGCTTGGAATCCGGTTCCATCCCAGCGACTCACCCACGGCGAGTTGGAATTCCTCGGCGGAAATTTCGGCGTGGTCGAGCTGCAAGGTGACAGCACGCCCCGATGCGCCGCGTCGCGCGACGGTTAGATTCTGCCAGCCGGGCTTCGCGAGGCCATGCGCGGCGAGGGCCGCAGTCAAATCGGAATGCGTAATCTCCGAAGCCCACTCGCGCGCGCCCTGCCGCGTGCAGAATGGATCGGGCTGCGAAGGCAGGTAGGGAAGTGATTTTGCGCGCGGCCAGATCTCGTCGGGAGAAGCCGTGCGCCCGCCGCAATCCTTGCCGAAGTAAGCGAGGGCGCGTTGCCCATGGAACCACAGAGTCTCGCCGGCAGTGGCCAACGTGGCCGCATGCGCGGCGATTCTGCGTTCGCCGTTGCCGCTCCAGTGCAGAAGCTGGCAGTGCGTGGAATCGCACAGATCGTATTCGGCGTGCCCGTGCGCCTCATGCAAGGCAAAGCTGCGCACAACGATGGCGAGCGCCTTCAGCGACTCAAGACTGTCGCCGGGGCCGCTCTCGCTTGCGACGACGCGCTCCACATAGCTCTCGACGGGCAGCGTGACCACGATGACCAGCGAGCCCGCATGCGCGGTGAGGTCGACAGGATCGTGCAAAGTCACAGTTTCACCGTGAGCAGTTAGAGTGACAGCGCCACTGAGCCAGACGCCGACCAGATGGACTGTTTTGCCAGCGTTCGTGAAGGTGACGGTGTCGCCCTCGGCGCGAATGATCGCCGGAGTGCGCAAGGCTGCCTCGGCGCAGCGTTCGCAAGTGCGGAAGAGCGGGGATGCATCGGCAGCAGCGGGAGTGAGCGTAACTTCGCGGTCGTGCCAGAGCGTCCACATGCCCACGCGGAGTGTGGCTCGCGGCGTTGTTGGCGCAGCAGCGGCGACAACCGGAATTGGAGCCGGCTTGAGGAAACAGAAGAGCAACGCCGCGACGAGGACGCTCGTCAGAAGACGATAGAAATTCGTGCGATCCCGGGTCGCAAAATCGAGACCGGGGGCACCCGCTTTTCGTGGTGAATTGAAAGAGCTGTGTTGAGGATCGTGCTGTCCCACCCTTTCGCAAAAAGCGCGAAAGGATGGGGCATGGAGTGTTTTGCTGGACCGGATGACGCTCACGGCCGCTTCCGATCTGCGTTGATGGGCGCGTTGACCAGCAACTCGCCGGCTACATGCGCGGCATCGGCGCCACGGCCAGCGGGCAAGAAAACCACAATCACCACCTGAGGATTTTCCGCGGGCGCGAGGCCCACAAACCAGCCGTGAGTGCGGGGTGAAGAGGCGCCTTCGGCGGTTCCCGTCTTGCCCAGCACAGCAACGCCGCCCAGGCTGGCCTGGCCCGCCATGCCAATGCTGGCCGAGTCCTCTAATCCCGCGCGCACCACCTGCGCTGCTTCGGAATCGGGATGCGCCGCAAGCTCGAGCGCGAGCCAGCGATAGGCCGCGGCCAGTTCGAGAGGGGTGATGCGCACTCCGTCGACGCCAAGCAAGGTCAACTGCTCGGCGTCCGCGGAGTTGGGCTCGCGAAATTCGGCCACGGCCTCCTGACGCGCAAGGCCGGTGAGGCCAAGCAGCCCGGTGGGCCGCAGGAGACGGCCTAATTCACCGGGCTGGAGGCTGCGCGCCACGGCGGCGAAATAACTGTTGCACGACCATGTGAGCGCCTCTTGCGCGTTGAAGGGCGGTGCGGCCGGGTGAGTGCATGCCAGGCGATGGCCGGCGACGGCGAGTTGGCGGTTGCAGGCCACGCGGTCTGCGGGATTCCAACGGCCGGCGCGGATCAGGGAATATAAAACCAGAGGCTTCAGCGTGGAGCCGGGTGCAGCGAGGGTGCGGGCGGCGTCGGCAAGCTGATGCGACGCCAGCAGACGGCCGCTTGAAATATCAAGCACAACGACGCGCGCTTCGGGCGACTGGCGCACCGCGCGGTCGACGGCAGATTGCCAGGCGGACGCAGGCGTTTGGCAGCAAGCGCTGAGAGCGCTGGACACCGCGACAACAGCAAGCGAACGCAGAATTCCGTGCACACCAGAAGTATGACCGATTTGCGCCCAAGTTTTCAGTGTGTCGAACCGCGTATAATCGGCGGCGACGGACGAGCGCTCCCGACTTTCATCAAAAAGGACCTGCGATGCCCATGCTTCCGATCAGAAATCTCCGTTTTGTTCTGCTTCCGGTTTTGGCCGTGGCGCTGACTCCCGCTTTCTTCCGGGCGCAAAATACCACGCCGCAGAGGCCACAAATCACAGGCGTCTCGCATGTGGGTTATTTCGTGACGGATCTGCCGAAGACCATCGCGTTCTGGCACGACCTGCTGGGCTTCGACAAGTACACGACGCTGAACAAGCCGGGAACGGACCAGATCCGCATCGCCTTCATCAAGATCAACGATCACCAGCACATCGAGCTGTTTACCGATGCGCCGCCATCGCCGCCCAGCATGATGAGCCACTACTGCTTCAGCGTGAGCAACGTGGAACAGATGCGGACTTATCTTCGCTCGAAGGGTTTCGATGTGAAGCCGGGCAACGGCGGCAAGACTCGCACCGGCGACTACGCCTTCGAAATCAAGGATCCCGACGGCACGCTGGTGGAATTTGTCCAGAGCCTGCCCACGGGAATCGAAATGCAGAGTGCGGGAAGGTTCATGCCGCCCACGCGCATCGCAGACGCCATTTATCACGTTGGCTTTCTCGTCGGCAATCTCGACAAGTCGCTGGCCTTTTACGAGGGCGTTCTCGGCTTTACGGAGACTTGGCGCGGTAGTAGCGATGGAAAACAGCTGAGCTGGGTGAATCTGCGCGTTCCTGATGGCAAGGATTACATCGAGCTGATGCTTTACTCGAAGACCCCGTCGGGCTTCGGGACGAAGAACCATGTGTCGCTGGTGGCTGCGGATGTGCAGAAGGCAGTTGCGGAGATCGAATCCCGGCCCGCATACAAAGATTACCTGACCCATGCGAAGCCGCTCACGGTGCAGGTGGGGAAGAACGGCAAGCGCCAGGTGAATCTCTACGATCCGGACGGAACGCGCGTGGAATTGATGGAAGCGCAGACTGTCGATGGCAAGCCGGTGCCACCCTCCACCGCGCCGCCACCGGCCCCGGCGCACGATTAGCGCCGCGACTCAAGCAATGCAGAATCTCTAACCGACAGGCCCCGCAGCTAACGACTCGGCGCAAAGACAACGTTGATGGTGGTCTCGACTTCGACGGGCGCGCCGTTCAGCAGGTAGGGCCGGTAGGTCCACTGCCGAACAGCGTCCAGCGCGGCTTGCTGCAGCGTTGCGGGTCCGCTGATCACGCGGAGTGCTTCCACATTGCCCCTGGTACTAATAGTGGCCTGAAGAACGACCGTTCCGGAAACATGATTCTTGATTGCCGCAGCTGGATAGATGGGATCGATCCTGTTTTTGATCATGCCCGCGGCTACGCCAGCAGAAACCACGACTTTCCGCGGCGGTGGGAAAGCGCAGTATGAGAGCTGGAGTCCGGCGGTTTGACCTTCTCGCCGCTCAATGAACGCGGTTATCGTTCGCTGTACCTCAACTCCAATGGGAGGGCCCTCATCCCATATCTGATGGGTTCGGAGGCACGCGCTCATTGCACTTTCGACATATTGCTTTGCATCCGTCACTGGTCGACCCGTCCGGTCGGTGTTTGGTGTCTTATCAAATGCAGAGAGATATTGATCGCGAGTTGCCCAGTTTTCCCTTAATCCTCGCTTCAAGACAAAGATGGCTCGATCCAATTCCAGCACAAATGGCGTGGTATTTGGTTCGACTGCCTCGCCTGGAGGATTATGAAGAACCGGTCCTGGACCTTGAAATGTTCCAGTCTGACTGGCTAAGAAACTGGCAGGGAGAACAATGAAGTTCGCCAGAAGCAAGTTCCGACGCAGCATCTCTACCTCCATTCCAGATAGCGGAGCCATTGCACAATCATCACTCTGGTGGCCAGGGAATTCGGCGCGAGGCCCTTACCAGGGACGGGGGAGACTTCTTACTCTTAGACACCGAAGATGTCGAAAAAGTGCCGAGGACTCCGGCTCCGAGGATGATTCACTGCCTTTCCGGTCGGGTGACTGGCCGCTCGACCGCACATATCGATACAACCGATAGGGTGCCTGGGCGAGGATTCGCTGCGGCGGCGACCCCTCGCCGAAGCTGCGCAAATTTGTGCAAAAACGTGCAAAAAGCGTGCCCTGAACGCCGTTTTAGTGGCACTTTTTCACTTTTTCGTGTGCTTCTATGCGGTCATTTTGCGCAAATTATGTCCGCTTATAAGCGGGCAATCTCTGCAATGTTGATTTCTCCGCTCGGAATGTCCTGCTATAAGCGGCCCCAAAAGTTTCGATTTGTCGCCTTATAGGTGGACTTCTTGCGGTCCACCTTCCCTGTTATTCTCGCAATCACGCATGGAGAAATCTCTGCACGCTTCGAAGGATGGTTCTGGCGATGGCTCTCCGCTCGGCCTGCCGCGCGTTCTGGGCGCGGGCGAGGCCATCGCGATCGTGATCGGGACCGTGATCGGCAGCGGGATTTTTCTTATTCCCAGCGAGATGATGCGCGATACCGGGTCATCGCTGCTGGTGTATCTGGCGTGGATCGTGGGCGGATTGCTGTCGCTGTTCGGAGCCATGACCTACGCCGAACTGAGCACCATGATGCCGTATGCGGGCGGCGAATATGTGTACCTGCGCGGCGCCTACGGGGACACGGCGGGCTTTCTCTACATGTGGACCTGGTTCACGGTGGCCAAGCCGGGGTCGATCGCGACTGTCGCTCTGGGCCTGGCGCGCACGCTCGAGTTCTTCCCTGCATTTTCCCACCTGGCCGATCCGGTTCCCGGCTTGCCCTTTACCCTCCACTGGTCGCAGGTGTTCGCCATCGCCGTCACGTGGCTGATGACCGGGCTGAACTACCTGGGCATCAAGAAGGCCGGAGATTTTCAGTTGGTGTTTACGGTATTGAAGGCGGTTTTAATTCTGGTTGTGGTGGCGCTGTGCTTTTTTGCCCCAAGCGGATCATGGAGTCATTTCCTCTCGACACTTCCGCACGCGGTGGGTGGCTGGAACGGTTTTATGCTGGCGCTCATTGCCACGCTGTGGGCCTATGACGGCTGGAGCGATCTGAGCATGGTGGCGGGAGAAGTGCGGCGTCCGGGGCGCAATCTTCCCCTGGCTTTGATTGGAGGCCTGCTGGGGGTCGCCGCGCTCTACATGGCCACCAACGCGGCGATTCAATACGTTCTTCCGGCCCAGGCGATTGCCGATTCAGAATGGCCGGCCGTGGCGGCGCTCAGGATGGTGGCGGGCACGCACGGGGCAGGAATCGTGGCAGCGGCCATGGCTCTCAGCATCCTCGTGGCCTTGAATGGAACGGTGATGTCGGGTGCGCGGGTGCCTTATGCCGCCAGTCTCGATGGGCTGTTTTTCCGCCGGTTTGGGCGCGTGCATCCGCATTTTCGTTCG
>Ga0326727_10022959_pt1 | contig 11983 bp, 8 predicted proteins | sample MB2enrmetagenome_FD_207643 | JGI IMG/M metagenome (GOLD analysis project Ga0326727, IMG submission 207643) | Lab enriched peat soil microbial communities from McLean, Ithaca, NY, United States - MB29MY | ecosystem: Environmental > Terrestrial > Soil > Wetlands > Peat | place: USA: New York... | reverse complement strand
TGGAACGAAGACCTTTATCCCTACCGCATGCTGCACCGGCAGATGCCGTTCATCATGGTCGCCCATGCCGGTTACCCGGCAGTCACCCGCAGCGTAACGCCGGCATCGTTGTCGCCGAAGTGGATGCAGGACATTCTGCGCAAAAAGATAGGGTTCCGCGGCCTAATCGTTTCCGACGACCTGGAAATGGGAGCGGTACAAGCTGCCATGCCAATTGGGGATTCGGCCGTCCAGGTTATTCAAGCAAATGCTGATATTTTCCTTGTATGTCATTATGAACGTTCGGTTTGGCAAACCTACGATGCTATATTTCGTACTGCTGAACGAGATCCGCGTTTTGCCCTCCGCGTAGCGGAAGCAGCGCGCCGCACGCTGGCGTTCAAGAAGAAGCGTTCGGAATTGAAGCATCGCCGCCCGGCGCCGACACAGGTGACGGTAGACAAGCTGCGCCGTGCCATCTGGGAACTGGGCGAGGAAATCAGACTGGACAGCATCCGGTGATCGGGTGATCCGGTGATCCGGTGATCGAAGGTCACTCTTTGTCCTCGTCGCCGAGGTCACAGCGCTACAGCGGGAAACGGGCAACAGGAAACGAAAAACGGCTTTCTGGCCGAGAGCCGAAGACCGAGAGCGCGTTATTGAGAGCGGGGTTATTGTGATTGTTGCTGGCGTAATGAGCGGCACATCGGCGGATGGAATTGATGTGGCTTTGGTGCGCCTGCTGGGGCGCGGTTTTCGCACCCGGCTGGAGCTGCTCAGGCACGAGCATTATCCCTTTCCCGCTCCCGTGCGCCGAACCATTCTGGAGGTTATGAACGCCACGGCTGCAGTTTCCGACCTGGCCCGCCTGAACTTTCTTCTGGGCGAGCTCTACGCCGCGGCAATTCGACGAACCCGGCAACGGGCCAGGGTGGCACCCGATCTCATCGGTTGCCATGGCCAGACCATCTACCATCAAGGAGAGCCGAAGCTGTATCTTGGCCGCCGCCTCGCGGCGACCTGGCAAACGGGAGAAGGAGCTGTAATTGCGGCCCGCTGCGGGGTGCCGGTGGTGAGCGATTTTCGCCCCGCCGACATGGCGCGCGGCGGCCAAGGTGCTCCCCTGGTGCCGTTTGCCGACTACCTGCTTTACCGTCACGCCCGGCACGGGCGCCTGGTGCAGAACCTGGGCGGGATCGCCAATTTGACCGCTATTCCTGCCGGCGCCACCCCGGAGAGCGTGGTCGCGTTCGACACCGGGCCCGGCAACATGGTCATCGACGCGGTTACCGAGCGGCTCTTCGGCCAGCACTACGATCGCGATGGCCGTATTGCTCGCCGCGGCGCCCCCCTGGAAAACGTAGTTTCCGAACTACTGCGGCTTCCATTCTTTCGCCGCAAGCCACCCCGCACCGCCGGCCGCGAAGAGTTTGGCCGGCAATTCGTGGGCGATTTTCTGCGGCGTTGCGGGCGCGCCCGTCACGAAGACATAGTCGCCACGGCGACTCTGCTTACGGCGCGGAGTATCGGCAGCGCCCTAAAGCTCTTGCTTGCCGGCCGGTCAGGGTCCGGCGCCTTCCGGGAAATGATCGCCTCCGGCGGCGGCACCCGGAATCGCATGCTGATGGCGATGATCACGACAGAATTGGCGCCGTTCGGCGCGCAACTTCGCACCTCCGACGAGTTTGGGCTGCCTTCGGAGGCAAAAGAAGCGGTGGCCTTTGCCGTACTCGCCTATCAAACCTGGCAGCGCCAACCGGCCAACCTGCCTTCCGCAACCGGCGCTCAAGGTCCGGCTATACTGGGGAAGATTTCTCTGCCATAGCTTTGTGAAAACACCTACCACAGAGACACAGAGACACAGAGATGCCTTTGGGCCGCGTCGCTTGTGGCTTGCGGCTTGTGGCTTGTGGCTTATCGCTTGTGGCTTGTTGCTCCTTGCGCTGCTTTCCTGCTCGCACCCCCCGGCCCCCGATACGCTGGTGATGATCATCGAGAGCAGCCCGGCGAACCTCGATCCGCGGGTGGGAACCGACGCCCAATCGGAACGCATCGACAAGCTGCTGTTCGATTCTCTGCTGCGCCGGGACGAACACTTCGATCTGCATCCCTGGCTGGCGGAACGTTGGGACGTTCCCGACCCGCTAACCTACGTTTTTCACCTGCGTCCCGGGGTGCGCTTTCACGACGGCCGGCCGTTAACGGCACGCGACGTGAAATGGACCTTCGATTCCCTGCTCAATGGCAGTATCCGCTCGCCCAAGGCCAGCACGTATCGCGTGGTGGACCACATCGATGCGCCGGACGGCGCCACCGTGATCTTTCATCTGAAAGAACCCACTGCGACACTGCTCTGGAACCTGTGTGATGGCGCGATCGGCATTGTGCCCTACGGCAGCGGCGAGGATTTCAACCGGCATCCCATCGGCTCCGGGCCGTTCCGCTTCGTGAGCCTGGAGCAGGACAAAGAGGTTCTGGTCGCCCGCAACGATCAGTACTGGGGCGCCTTGCCGCACGTTGCCCGCGTGCGTTTTGCCGTGGTGCCCGACGCCACCACGCGGCTGCTGGAGTTGCGCAAGGGCAGTGGCGACATCGCGGTCAACGCCCTGACGGCCGATATGATCGCGGCTTTGCGCGGCGACCACGACCTGCGTATACAAACGGCGCCGGGCACGATCTATAACTATCTGGCCTTCAATCTGCGCGATCCGATCTTGCGCGATGTGCGCGTGCGCCACGCCCTTGCCTACGCCATCAATCGCGAGCCAATGATTCACTATCTCTGGCGGGAGCTGGTCCGCCCGGCGGACAGCATTCTTCCGCCCCAGCATTGGGCTTATAACCGCCATGTCCCGACTTACGAGTACAACCCCCAGCGCGCCCGCGAATTGCTGGATGCCGCCGGTTATCCGGAACGGAACGGCATCCGCTTCCATCTGACTATGAAAACCTCTACCGAGGAGTCGACGCGGCTGCTCGCCGCCGTCCTACAGCAGCAATTTAAGGACGTGGGAATTGCGCTGGATATTCGCAGCTTCGAGTTCGCTACGTTTTATGCCGACGTCACGCGCGGAGCCTTTCAGATGTACGCCCTGGGCTGGGTCGGAGGCAACGAGGATCCCGACATTTTCGAAAATATTTTTTACTCCGCCAGCATCCCGCCGCACCGGGCCAATCGCGACTACTATAGCAACCCGCGGGTGGACCAGTTGATCGACGAAGCCCGCCAAACCATGGATCGGGAACAACGCCGCCGGCTTTATGGTGAGATCCAGGCAATTGTGGCCACCGATTTGCCTTACATCAGCCTGTGGTATTCCGATGTTGTGCTGGTGCACACCGCGCGCGTCCACCATCTGACTCTGAGTCCGTCGGCAAACTACGATTTCCTGCTCTCCGCCCAGTTGGCGCGCTGAGAAAATTCGGGATTCTGGATTTCGGATTTGGGATCTTGTCGGCTATCGCCGGTACCAGGGGCACACTGACGCTTTTCAAATCCCAAATCCGAAATCCAGAATCCCAAATTTCTCCCCTCCATCTGTTAGCATCGAAGGTTGGTCAGGAGTGGCACGTGCGCATTTTGTTCGTGGGTGATATTTTTGGCCGGCCGGGCCGGAACATCGTACGCGAGCGGCTCCCCCGGTTGGTAAAAGAGCGCGGCGTGGAATTGGTGATTGCCAACGGCGAAAATGCCGCCGCCGGCTTTGGCATCACGCCGCAGATCGCCGAGGAACTGTTCGAAATGGATATCGATGTGATTACCACCGGGAATCACATCTGGGACAAACGCGAAATTATCGAGTTTTTCAATCTGGCGAACGGTGACCCGTACAGTCCCGGCCGCCGCCTGCTGCGTCCGGCAAACTATCCCCAAGGCAGTCCCGGCCGGGGCCTATATGAAGGCAAGACCCGTGGCGGCACGCCGTACGCGGTGCTGAACCTCCAGGGTCGGGTGTTTATGACCACCATCGACGACCCGTTTCGGACGGCAGACCAGATTCTGGAGAAGTTGCAAGCCCGGGTGGTGCTCGTAGATATGCACGCGGAGGCGACCTCGGAAAAGATTGCCCTGGGCTGGTATCTGGATGGACGGGTAACGGCGGTGCTCGGCACTCACACCCACGTCCCTACCGCGGACGAGCGTATTTTGCCCAGCGGCACCGCCTATCAAACCGACGTGGGCATGACCGGGCCTTACGACAGCGTAATCGGCGTGGAGAAAGAAACGATCCTGCAGCGTTTTCTGACGCAAATGCCGGCGCGCTTCGAGCCCGCGCGCGGCAATGTACGGCTGTGCGCCACCCTGATCGGTTGCGATCCCCAGACGGGACGCGCGCAGTCGATCGAGCGCATCTCGTTGCCAGCAGCGGAGCCGGAATGACCGTGAACGCATCTCCCAAGCCTGCCTGGGCCACAGCCGACGCCTATCTGTTCGATATTGATGGGACGCTGGTCAACGTGCGCGACGGCATTCACTACCACGCCTTCCATAACGCGGTGCAGAAAATCTTCGGCGTGGACTCCAACATCGACGGCGTACCCGTACACGGCAGCACCGACGTTGCCATTCTGCGCGCCGTGTTGCGCCGGGAGGGATTGAGCGACTTCGATTTCGAGGCCCGGCTGCCGGCCGCAATCGCCCATATGAGCGCGGAAGTGCGCGCCGGGGCTGGCCGCCTTCGTCCTGAGCTATGCCCGGCCATCGGCGAGATCCTGGAAACCTTGCGCGCCCGGGGCAAGCTCCTGGGCGTGGTTTCCGGCAATCTGGAAGCGATCGGCTGGATCAAACTGGAGGTTGCGGGCCTGCGTTCCCGGTTCCAGTTCGGCTGTTTTTCCGACCGTCACGAGCTCCGGGAAGATATTTTCCGCCAGGGTATCGCGGAGGTAAAGCAACGGCTAGGTTTGGCGGCAACCGTCTGTGCCGTCGGCGACACGCCCTCCGATATCCGGGCCGCGCAGGCGGTGGGCATACCCGTGATCGCTTTGGCGACCGGCGTCTTCCCTGTCGAACAACTGCGCGACCTGCAGCCGGATGGTTGCTTTGCGTGCGGCGCCGACCTGTTGCCGCTTTTATAGTTCCGCCTGGGTGTCCTTTTCTGCCCCGAATCCCGCTGGAGCTCGTCTAAAATCGTAACTATGCGTGTGCTGCTGGCCGTTGCGGCGGGTTTGTTCCTTTCCCTGTCTGGGGCATGGGCCCAGGCCGGCGCCCCCGCGGCCCCACTCCACCCACAAGCCAATCCGGCGCACGAATTGTGTCAGGGTAAGAACGCCGCGGAGTGCGGGGTCTCGCCGCAAGACTTCAAACGAGCTCGCGAGATTTTCCGCCATGCACTCAAACTGAAGGTCTCCCACCCCGAGCAGGCGCTGAGCGGTTTCGAAGAGGCGGCCCGCCTGGTTCCACGTGACATCCAGTACATTACCGCCCGCGAGTTAATGCGCCAGCACCTGGTGTATGAAGACATCCAGCGGGGAAAGGAATTGGCGTCGCAAGGGCGTACCGTGGAAAGTGCCACGGCATTTCGCAAGGCTTTAGAACTCGATCCGGGAAATCAATTTGCGACACAAAAATTGCGCGAAATTGTGAATGCCAGCTTCCCGCCGGCGCCTACCTTCATTGAAACCAGTCCGGAAGAGGCGGATACGCAGTTGGGACCACGGCCGGGGCAGCAAACTTTGCATTTGATCGCAGACACGCGAGGGGCCTATTCCCAGATCGGCGCGGCCTTCGGCATCAAAGTCACTTTCGACGATTCCACACTCAGCCGCCCTGTCCGCTTGAACCTCGACAAGGTTGACTTTGCGCAGGCCATGAATGCGGTCGCCCTGGTCACGCATACCTTCTGGACGCCGGTTACTTCCAGTGAGGTTATGGCGGCGGCGGACACGGCCGCCAAGCGCAAGGAACTGGATCGCTGGTTGTTGCGGACCTTCTACCTGCCCCAGGTCAACACGCCCCAGGAATTGACTGACATCGTCAACCTGCTGCGCACGCTGTTCGAGCTGCGCTTTGTGACGCAGGCGCCCGCCAACTTCACCATCACGGTGCGCGGTCCGGCGCCCGTGGTGCAAGCGGCCACCCAATTTCTGCAAACTCTCTGGGCGCGGCGGCCCCAGGTCATGCTGGATTTTGAGGTTTACCAGGTTACCAAGCAGATGATGCGGGCCATAGGCGTCGACCTGCCGTTGCAATTCAACGTATTCAATATTCCACAAGCGGTGGTCTCGGCTTTGAACAGCGGCTCGCTGTCGCAGTTGCTCAATCAGTTGAATGCCGCGGGAGGGCAGGCCAACAGTTCGGCGATCGCCGCCCTGATCGCCCAACTCGGGCTACCCGCAAGCACGCAGAGCGAATTGACCGCGCTCCTGCAGAATCCGGTGGCTACTTTTGGCGGAGGGATTACCCTGTTTGGCGTTCCGGTGCCGCCGGCCACGATAAATTTTTCCCAGACGGACTCGCTTGTAACCGTGCTGGACAAGGCCACTCTGCATGCGGCACAAGGCAATGCCGCCACCTTCCGCCTGGGCACGCGCTATCCGGTACTGAACGCCTCTTATTCCGCTTTCGCCACCATTCCCGGCCTCACGGGATCCGTCAGCACTTTTCCTTCCTTTACCTACGAGGATCTGGGCCTCACGATCAAAGCGAAACCGTCCATTCACGCCGATAGCGTAACCCTGGAATTAGAAATGGCGGTCAAGTCGCTGGGTTCACAGGTGCTCAACGGCATTCCCCTCATCAACAATCGCAGCTTCAAGGGCGTGATCACCGTCAAGGACAACGAACCCGCCGTCGTCGCGGGCGCCTTATCACGCAACGAGCAGAAAACGCTGAAGGGTATTCCGGGAATCTATTACTTGCCGATAATCGGACAAGCCACCACCAATCGGACCAAGGAGATCGACTCAGACGAACTTCTCATCCTGATCCGTCCTCATGTGCTGAGCGGTCCGCCAGAGAATTCGGCGCCTATCGTCATTCCGGCAGGGTACTAACACAGCACTTAGCATTCAGCACTCAGCATTCAGCCAAACAGAGCCAGCTACAAGCGGCAGGCAAGCAACAGGTCAAGACTTCTTGCCCGGTGCTTGTTGCTTGTGGCTTGTTGCTGGTTTTGTCTGGCTGATTGCTGAATGCTGAGTGCTGAATGCTTATTTCGGCGTTCCCTCCACTAGCTTTTTCAACACCTCGTAGGGTACGCCGGAGACATTCTGAATGCGCCGTCCGTTCACGAAGAGCGTTGGAGTACCGGTGACATCCACGGTTTTCCCCAGCGCCAGCGATTCGCGGATGCGGGCGGTAGTTTGGGGTTGCGCGGTACAGGCGGCAATCTTATCCGCGTTGGCGCCCACGGCCGTCGCCAACCCTTTCATCTTCTGATCTACATTCTCGGGGGTTACGCTTTCCTGGTTCTCGTAGGCCAAATCCACAAATTTCCAGAAAGCATCGGGTTTGTCTTGCGCCACGCATTCCGCGTACTGCGCAGCCTTGAACGCCCAAGGGTGGATCTGCTCCAGAGGGAAGTTTTCAAAAATAAAGTGCGCGTTGGGGAAATCGGAAAGCAAACGATTGATGATAGGTTGGGTAGCCTTACAGGCCGGGCATTCCAGATCGCTGAATTCGACGACGGTAACTTCGGCATTGGCCGGACCGCGCGCCGGACCGTGCGCGCCAGCCTGCAACTGCCGCCGGATAGCGGCAAAGGGGTCGGCGCCAAAAGGCATCAGTTCGCCGGCGATGGCAAATTTCTGATCGGGCATGACGTACAAACGCATAGCCTGCTGTTGTCCCCCGGCGCCTTGCAGCAGGACGGTTACCTCGGCCACATGGGCGGATTCTGCCGGATGGATGGACAAGATTTTCCATTGGATACTGGGATCGTAGCCGAACATATGCTTTAAGAAGGACTCGACCGTAGCTTCGCTCGGCAATTCGCCGCCAGGCTCCGCCTTGGCCTTTTCGGCAGGGGCGGTCTTGGGGGAGGCAGCAGGTTTCTCGGCAGTTTGCGCGCCGGCCAACGCGGCGCACAGAGCTGCCAGGCAGACCAGGGAAATCAGACGGGACATCGGTCTTCGCTCAACTTTCACACTTCGTGTTTGGCGGCAATGGGAAAACGCCGCCCTACGCCGAACGCCTTCTGGGTAATCTTCAAGCCTGGAGCGGCTTGCTGCCGCTTGTACTCGGCCTTTTCCACCAGACGGATGGCCGCCCGCACCAGCCCCAGGTCGTAGTTGTGCGCGGCGGCAATCTGTTCTGCCGTCCGGTACCCTTCCACGTAATCGTACAGGACCGTATCCAACATCTCGTACGGCGGCAGCGTGTCCTGGTCTTTCTGGTCGGGGCGCAATTCGGCGGAAGGAGGCTTGTCGATCGTGGCCTGGGGGATGAGCGGGCGGCGGGAGTTCACGTACTTGGCAATGCGGTAAACCATGGTTTTGGGAACATCGGAGATAACCGCCAACCCGCCTGCCATGTCGCCGTAGAGCGTGCAATAACCTACCCCAACTTCCGATTTGTTACCGGTGCTCAACAGCAGCGCGCCGAACTTGTTGGACATGGCCATCAGGATGTTCCCGCGAATGCGCGCCTGGATGTTCTCTTCCGCCACGTCCGGTTCGCGGCCGGCAAATACCGGCTGCAGTACCCGCAAATACGACTGAAAGATATCGCCGATGGGAACCAGTTCGAAATGAATCCCCAGGTTGGACGCTACGGCGCGGGCATCTTCGATGCTTCCGGTGGAGGAGAACGGTCCCGGCATGCCTACGCCGGTAACATTTTCCCGGCCAACCGCTTCCGCGGCAATCGTGGCGGTAAGCGCGGAGTCGATGCCCCCGCTCAGGCCGACCAGCACCCGCTGGAACCCGCATTTGCGCACATAATCGCGGGTACCCAGCACCAGGGCCGCGTAGGCGCTGGCTTCCTCGCCCCCCACCTGATCGTGCATATCCCCGGTCAGGCTCTCGGTGTCCAGATAGATCACGTCCTCTTCGAAGGAGCGGGCTTGCGCAATCACTTTCCCGTCGGCATCCAGAGCAATGCTGGAACCGTCGAAAACCAGGCTGTCGTTGCCCCCGACCTGGTTACACATCACTACCGGAACCCGATGGTGCCGCGCCAGAGCAGCCAGCATATCGCGCCGCAGCTCACGCTTGCCCAGATAGAACGGCGAGGCTGAGATATTCAACAGAAAATTACCGCCGGTGGAAACCAGATCCTCGACCGGATCAATAGGATAGAGACGCCGGTCCCAGAACGACTTGTCGTTCCAAGCGTCTTCGCAAATAGTTACGGCCAGCTGCTTGCCGCACAGCGAAAACAGGCGTTGCCGGTCGGCCGGAGCAAAATTGCGGTATTCGTCAAACACATCGTAGGTGGGAAGCAGCCGCTTCGACTGGACCATGGCCACTTGGCCGTCCCGCAGCACGGCGGCCGAGTTCATCACGGATTTGCCGGTCTCCGCATGCGCCCGGCTGACAAAACCGCAAACCACCGTGATCCCCGAGGTCGCCTGGGCGATCTGCTGCACCACCTCTTCATTGCGCGCCACAAACGCGGGTTTTTCCACTAAATCGCGCGGCGGGTACCCGCACACCGACAATTCCGGAAACAACACCAGGCCGGCCCCGGCAGCCATCGCTTGCTGCGCGGTGGCGACGATTTTAGCGGCGTTGCCGGTAAAGTCGCCAACTGTGGGATTGATCTGGCCGATCGCAATCTTCACGGAATTTAGTGTAAACGCTGGGACCGAGGGACGCCAACTCGGCCCGAAGGCTTTTCACCGCAGACCCAAAAACCTACCACAGAGGCACAGAGGACACAGAGATACGCTGAGAAAAACAGCTTTTTCTATTTAAAAACTCGCTTTCCTCTGTGTACCTCTGTGTTCTCTGTGTCTCTGTGGTGAAAGATCCTCGCTTGGTCTTGCCCGGTTACCGACTCGTTCCATCAGGCTCTTCGCCGGGCCGGCGTAAGCTCGGCGGTTTAGCCGGCGTCGCAGGCTGCACGGAAGGCTCGTTTTCGGCGGCTGTGGGTTTTGCCTCCACCTCTCTCTCGGTGCGCACAATCTTTTGCCCATCGACCCCCATAATCTCAAGCCGCACCACCTCGTCCCCTTGAAAGCGGACAAATTCCACGTCCTGGGGTGGCGTACCGTACAGCCATTCTTCGTATTCCTTGCCGGCCTCATCCTTTTCCCGGATCTTTTTGTTGGGCCGGCCCTTCGCGTATTCCACCATCTCGCGATTCATGCCCACCAGAACCTGATGACTCTGGATGGCCTGCTTGACCTTGGGAGAAACACTCTCCAGGTAGGCTTCGGCGGCGGACTTGGCGCTGAAGTCCAAGACCGGCGCCAGCAACTGGCGGACCTGATCGCCCGTCATCTCAGGCACGAACGGGGTGGCGAATTCCAGTGTGATCAATGCGCCGTGCGGATTGCTGCTGGTGTCTTCCGGAACCTGTGCGATTCCGCCCACTCCCGATACGGAGATATGCTGATACCACTTCGTCTTCTTCTTGGGACCGCCGTTGATCTCGACGATGATCTTGTTTTCCTGGAGGCGAACGGCGCTGATCTGGGCGCGATCTCCGGGTTTCGCCGCCGGACCGAAGGTGGCCACGCTGCGCGCCAGCTCGTCTTCGCCAGGAGCCAGAATCTGGCCGTCTTTGAGCCTGATCCCCGCAGGGCCTTGGGGCAGCAGATGGCGCACAAAAACTGTTTCCGCAGTCAAACTGCGAATCACCAACATGCGCGTCTGCGCAGACATCGGTTGCGGCGGCGTGGGAGCAGGGCGGGATTTTGGCGGAGATGGCGAGTCGGAGGCGGCGGCCACGCCCAGGCAGAGCGCAATCGCCAACAGCACGATCGTCCGAACACCTACCACAGAGACACAGAGACACAGAGGAGATTGGGGACTAGGAGTTTCGGATTTAGGATTTCCCGCGCTGCCCTCCGGCGACATTTCGCCGGTGTGCCAAATGAGTCCGACGATTCCAGGTTTTCTCTGTGTCTCTGTGTCTCTGTGGTAGGTGTTCATACCAAGAAGTTGGATGCGGGTTCATCCGGTGCTGGGATTGTCGGGATTCCGGGGAACACTTGATTCCGGGGACGCAGACGATGCCTCTCGGGTCGGTCTTTCCCCGCGCAGCGGTAGCTGCAATTGGGAGCCATTCCCAGAGACAAGTTCGGCCGGACCATACATAACCGGAGTAGATATCTCCGGCACTTCCGACATGCCCCGGGAGGGCACAAACAGGAGCAGCAGCCCGATGCCCAGAAGAATGGCCGCCGCGCCTACCAGGCTCGCTTCAATTCCATAACTGCCCCCTGTAAGCCAGAGTGGTCCTTCTGCGTGCCCCCGGGCAATGACGGAGAACTCCGTTAATCCGCTCACCGGCAAGCCAAATACCAGGCCGAGAGTGGCATTCCAGGCAAAGTGAATGGCAATGGGCATCCACAAAGAACGGGTGCGCAGATACGCCAGGGCCAGCAGTACGCCCACCAGCACAGTATTCAGAAACCCCCATAAAGAGGCATGAGGATTAAGCAGGTGTACGGCTCCGAACAGTGCCGATAACACCACCACGGCGAGGCGCGCGCCGATGGCTTCGATCAGTCGTTGAAAGGGATAGCCGCGAAAGCTTACCTCTTCCGCCGCTGCGCCGGTGACGAGAACCACGATTACGGCCAAGGCAAGCTGTACGGTACGCGCCGTGAGCGCCACCCGGATGGTTAGCGTGCCGAAAATGGCGACCACCGCCACCGCCAGCGCCACCGTTCCGGAACCCAGCAGCGCGCCAACCCACAGGTCGCGCAGCCAGGGTGGACGCCGGGCCAAGCCCATGGCGGCCAGCGGGTTCCCGGCAACACGATCCAGCTGAAGAACGAGGACGCTGAAGCCGGCCAGCAGAAACACCAGCAACAAAGGGCGATAGAACAAATCGAAGCGGCGGAGCGAATCGCTCTGCGGCGTCAACGCTCCCGCCAGAAAATTAGCCGCGAAA
>Ga0326727_10022958_pt1 | contig 11983 bp, 9 predicted proteins | sample MB2enrmetagenome_FD_207643 | JGI IMG/M metagenome (GOLD analysis project Ga0326727, IMG submission 207643) | Lab enriched peat soil microbial communities from McLean, Ithaca, NY, United States - MB29MY | ecosystem: Environmental > Terrestrial > Soil > Wetlands > Peat | place: USA: New York... | reverse complement strand
ACGCTCGACAAAGCTCAGATTGCCGCAACCCCGCTGGCCACCGGCAGCTTCACCCAACTGGCCATTCTTGCCCCTGGCGTCACCTCGCAATTCATCGCCGGTGTCGGCACCAACCAGGGACTGGGCAACCAGAACATCTGGGCCAACGGCCAGCGCGCCACGTCGAACACCATGACCGTAAACGGCGTTGACGTAACCAATCTCTTCAACGGCAATACCGCCAGCGAGCAAGCCTCGCAGCGCTATCAATTCAACATCGGCGAGGGCAACTCCACCGGCGGTCAGTACCAGGACAATATTGCCGTCTACGGCTCCAACGGCAACGCCCTGGCTTCGCCCCCGCCCGAGTTCCTGCAGGAAGTGAGCGTGACCACCTCGATGTATGACGCGCAACAGGGCCAGACCAGCGGCGCGCACATCGGCCTGATCACCCAAAGCGGTACGAATAAACTTCACGGGCAGGCTTACGGCATGCGCGGCACCAACTTCATGAACGCCGATCCTTTCTTCTATAAGCAGGATGTATTGCTGGGCACGATTGCTCCGCAATATGAAAACCCGCAGTTGCACAAGTGGGTCGCGGGCGGTACGGTGGGCGGACCCCTCATCAAGAACAGGCTCTTCTTCTTCCTCGGATATAACCACCTCTACACCACCGACCAATATGGCGCTCTGGCGCAGGTCCAGGTCCCCTCCGGCCTCACTGACGACCGCAGCCTCAGCGGTATCGCCAGCGCCTGCGCGACTACCGGATCGACGTGTAGCGCAAACACCAATCTTTGGAGTGGCGCTGCGGTCGATATCCTGCAAGCGAAACTGCCCAACGGCCAGTACCTCATCCCTTCGGCGGATTCCAATGCCGCGGCTCAGCTCGCCAGTAAAGAAACCGATGCCGCGCAGGTGGGCACATCGCTCTTCAAAGGCGATCAGGCAACTGCCTCCCTGGACTACAACATCTCCAACGCCGACCATATCTCGGCCAAGTATTTCTACCAGCACATGCCCACCACCAGCCCCTACGCGAGCAGTAACTACACGGGGTTTCCCGAATTTGAAGACAACGGAGCTCAGGTAGCCTCGCTCAGCAACGCGGTAAACCTGGGCTCGCACACCAATTGGACGCAGTTGCTCGGTTTTTCGCGGCAGAAGGTCTATAGCAACTTCAGCGAGGCATTTACTGCGTCCAGTCTGGGCATCACGATGCCTGTAGGCAACAGCTTCCCCGGTATCGAGTTGTACAACTTTGCTCAGAATAATTCCAACTCCATTACTTCTTATGTCGGACCGCATACCGCGTTTGTCGACGATGGTTACTTTGAAAACCGCATCTCGCCCTCTTCGGACCTGATCTGGTCGCACGGCAAGCACACCGTCACCGTTGGCGCCAACTTTAGCTACGATCAATTGAATATCCGCAATCTCGATGAAGGCCACGCGGAGCTGGAAACAAAAACCTTCGCCAACTTCGTGGAGGGCAACCTCTACAGCGGCACCATCCTTGCCGGAAATTCCAACCGTTATTACCGTTCTCACGACATCGGCGCCTATGCGATGGACAAATGGCAGGTCCTGCCTAATCTCAGCATCTCCGCTGGCGTGCGCTACGATTTCGACGGTCCGCTTAGCGAAAAGCACGGCAATCTTTTCAACTTCGATCCCTCGCTCTACTCGGCAACAGCCAGCGCGGTCACCAACTCCGGTTTCATCGTCGCCGGCAACAACAAGCTATATGGCACTCCTGGGGTCAGCGATTCCACATTGAAGGGCCGGCAATGGGGCATCGGTCCGCGCATCGGCGTGGCCTGGGCGCCCAAGTTCAACAACGGAAAGGTAGTGTGGCGCGCGGGTGCTGGCATGTACTACGATCGCGGCCAATACTTCCAATACCTTTCCCCGCCGGCCGGCGCGGGCATCAGCGGTCCCTTCGGCGTCACCGAGGAAGCTCCTTTTGCCGCCTACACCAGCGTAAACGGCAGCGTGAGCGGAACCTCGCTGAGCAACCCGTTTCCGAGTGGAACGGTTGCTCCAACGACTCCGGCGAACATTGCAAGCTTCATGCCCACAATCAACACTATCGAGAATGCTTGCACGACCTACAACATCGACCACAGCTTGACGGGCCTCAACTACGACTATGACTGTCTCGACGGCACTCCCGATGGTCCCCTGGTTATCGGCAACTACAACGTCAACAACAAGCTCCCCTACACCGAGGATTGGATCCTCGATATGCAATTTCAGCCCAGAAGCGACATTATGTTCGACATCGGCTACGTCGGCAACCGGGGCAAGCATCAGGTACTGCCCTTGCCCTTCAATGAGCCTGCCCTATGCACGCCGGACAACTATCAGGGCATTCCTGCCTGCTCCAACTCCGGCCAGCAATACTCTTACGGATTGCAGGTCATCAGCAATGCCACCACCAAAAGCTACGGCTCCAAGTCAACCCCGTATCACATGGCCAATGAGCCCTACGATACGTTTAGCGGCGGCAACATCGATCTTCGCGTCCCCTACGTCGGCTACGACCCGAACTCTACTTCCTTCAGCGCTGTGGGCGTGTCCTCGTACGATGCGCTGCAAGCTCACCTGGAAAAACAGATGTCGCATAACATCCAGGCAGGAGTCTCCTACACCTGGTCGCATACGCTGGACGAACAGTCCGACGTCGGTCTCTTCTTCACCGGCGACAATCCCAGCGACCTGCGCAGCTCCTACGCCGATGCTGACTTCGACGAAACGCAAAACCTGACCTTCAATTTCATCGCCAAGGTCCCCAATGCCATCAAGAGCCATGGCAACTGGTTGAGTTACGTGACCAACGACTGGTCGTTTCTCGGCATCGTTGTGCTCGAGAGCGGGCAGCCGTACAGCATCTACGACTACTCAGGTTCGGTCGGAGGCCAGTACTTTGGCACCAACGTCGAACTCTTGAATCCCGTGCTCCCGCTCCAGCCTGGCATCAGCCCTTCACAGGCGAAAACCGGAGTGTCCGGAGCGTACACCAGGCTGTCTGCCTCCGGCGGCGCCGTCTATGCTCCTGCCCTCAACGCCAACGACTTCTACATTCCCTTATTGAGTCCCGGGCAAAACGGCGTTCCGCCTTGCGATACCACGACCGATGGCGGAAATGCCGGCCCCGGCGGGGGCCCGCTCTGCGACGTCTATGAGACAACGTTCGTTCCCGGCCAGCGCAATATCTTCCGCCAGTGGCCGCAGCGCCGCGCCGACATCACACTGCAAAAGAACTTCACAGTCAAGGAACGCTATAACCTGAACTACCAGTTCGAGGTCTTCAACATCACCAATACCCCGAGCTTCGATGTCCCGAACAACGAAATCACCCTCAACCCCGGGTACAGCGAATTAGGGAATAGAAAAGGCGTGCCAACCCTCGAGTACACCAACGGGCATGAGGTCCAGCCGGTGCCCGTCAGCACGGTGACAACACCTGCCGGTACCAACCAAACCTGTTCGGGCAGTTCCCCCAACTGTGCCTATGAACTCTACACCGTGCCCGGCGCCTCAAGCAATAAGCTCGGAGTGGTCACCAACACCATCGGCAGCGGCCGCGTCGTCGAGATGTCGATGCACCTCACCTTCTGAACCAACTTCGCTTCAACCGAAGGGCTGGCTCTATGCCAGCCCTTCCTTTTTTCTTGAGGCCCGCGGAGCTGCCGTCCAATCGCCTATCCGCTTCATTTCCTTTGACTTCTGGCCCCGAAAACAACGTATTTGTATCATCAAAAAAGATTTTCCATATGTAAATATGATTATCGCTTTCGTCTAAAATTCAGTTTTGTTCCTGTTGAAAACTGTGTTGCAATCCCGTTAAATTGAATCATTCCATCAGATTCATTTTTGGGGCTCCGTCCCTTTCGGATGTCCTGAGGTGTCGCCATGGTTTGCCCAAAGTGCCAATCTGCCGCCGTCTCCCTTATCCCGGCAGAGGTTAGGCTTTATCGCAATAGTCCCCGAACGTTAAGTCATCCTCCCATGACACCCTCGCCAGACATCCGGGTCTGCCTGGATTGTGGCTGGTCTGAGTTCGTGATTCCGCGTGCCTGGCTCTCTGCCGGCTGGTTGCGATCCCTGCGTCCACAAACCGTCGTCGGTGAGACAGGAATCGCGTCCGCAAGCGTACCCGCCACAGTCATGTAGCGCGGAGACAATCCGGCTCTAGCGGCCTGCATCAACGCCGAGCGCTCGGCGCGTGTGTGCGCGCCGTTCAAAAGAGCATTTGCTGCGCAAAAAGGCCCCCAGCCGAAGCTGGAGGCCTTTTGCGTATAAATAGATCTGATCATGGGCCAGTGCCCGGCCAGCAACCTACAAGGGCACCCTCTCAAGCGGTGCAATAAACCCGATGCCAGGCACATTGAGCTTGTGCAGATCGGTGTCGTTGGTGATGAACAGGTCCACTCCAAAATGCGCCGCGCACGCCAGTTGAATCGCGTCTGCGTTGCGCAGCTTGTGGGTCGCGCGCAACGAAGCGTAGCGCCAGGCCACCGAGGCATCGAAACTCACGACTTGGGTAGTGGAGCGAATTGCCCGGTCGTACTGTTCAATCAGTGAGGTTTGCCCGAGTTTGGTGGGTCTGACCAAAACTTCGCCAAGCGTCATTGCCGAGGTGACGATGCGGTCTCCGCGGTCCAGCATGCGCTTGCGAATTGCCAACGTGCGGCTGCGATTCGGTTCCAGACCCTCGAACATGTAGATAAACAAATTCGTGTCGAAGAATACCTTGCTCAAATGTCCTCCCTCCGCAAATTCTCAACGTATTCGTCAGCATGCTCATCGGCCCAGATATGCTTTCCGGAGCCGATGAGGCGGATTAACGGATCGTCTTCCCATGGAGCTGCGACGCCGCCAGAGGAGGACGGAGTGGAAGCAGCAGGTGTTGGCGAATCGGGGGACGCGTTCCAAGTGGCATACCAATCTAGTAATCGCCAATACTTGGCTGGAATCTCTTCACGGCGCGGAGTTGTCTTAGATGGCTTGCGTCGCTGAATCCGCGCAGGGTGCGTTAGGTCGCCAGGACGAAATAGCCGAAGGTACTTTTCAGGCTCTGTTTCGAATAGCATTCGATACTTCCCTGAAGATGGCGGCACATTTGCAACACAGTGCTCCTTGAGATGGGCATTAATCGACCCCTCTTTTACGCCTTCCAGTAGTCCTTCCTCAGCGAGTTTTTGCCTGATTTCGTCTTTCGTGAAATCACTTCGCAAAGGATGCTGTTGATGTAACAAAGCAGTTGCGACCCATATTCGGTCCGCAATGAGCATTTCAACAAGCATTGTGGATTCCATTGGAATTACTCCTTAGTTTAAGTATACCATATATTCCAATAATATCATTCCTCTAGAAACAAAAAGGCCCCCAGCCAAAGCTGGAGGCCTTCTAGGTTTTCAGGTTTCAGGTGTCAGGCTTGAGTTCGAAGTTTCCAGCTCCAACAGTGATCGGCGCTAGTCTGTGCTTGCTGTTCCCTGGTCCCTTAGTCCCTCAGTCCCTGCTCTTAGTACATTCCGTCCATGCCACCGCCGTGGCCGCCGCCCGGCATCGGGGTCTTGGGCTCTGGAATCTCGCAGACCAGAGCTTCGGTGGTCAGCAGCAGGGCCGCGATTGAGGCCGCATTCTGCAGCGCCGTCCGCGTCACCTTGGTGGGATCGATGACGCCGGCCTTCACCAGGTCCTCGAACTTGCCCGTCAGGGCGTTGTAGCCGTAGTTGGGCTCCTTTGACTCGGCCACTTTGTCCACCACGACCGCGCCCTCCTCGCCGGCGTTGTTCACGATTTGCCGCATCGGCTCTTCCAGCGCACGCAGCACGATCTGAGCGCCGGTCTTCTCGTCGCCGGAGAGCGTCTTGATGAGCGCTTCCACCGCCGGCATAACGCGAATCAGCGCCACGCCGCCACCGGGAACGATGCCTTCCTCGACTGCCGCGCGTGTCGCATGCAGAGCGTCCTCAACGCGAGCCTTCTTCTCCTTCAGCTCCGTCTCGGTAGCCGCGCCAACCTTGATGATGGCAACACCGCCCACCAGCTTGGCCAGCCGCTCCTGCAGCTTCTCCTTGTCGTAGTCCGAGGTGGTTTTCTCGATCTGCGACCGGATCTCTTTCACGCGGCCCTCGATGTCGGACTGCTTGCCTGAGCCGTCTACGATCGTGGTGTTGTCCTTGTCGATGGTGATGCGCTTAGCCTTGCCCAGGTCCTCGATCTTCACGCCTTCCAGCTTGATGCCCAGGTCTTCGGTGATGGCCTTGCCGCCGGTCAGGATGGCGATGTCGCCCAGGATCGCCTTGCGGCGGTCGCCGAAGCCCGGCGCCTTCACGGCAGCCACGTTCAGGGTGCCGCGTAGCTTGTTCACCACCAAAGTAGCCAGCGCCTCGCCCTCAACATCCTCGGCGATGATCAGCAGCGGCTTGCCGCCGCGCGCAACCTGCTCCAGCAAGGGCAGCAGGTCCTTCATGGCGCTGATCTTCTTCTCGTAGATCAGAATGTAGGGCTCGTCCAGAACCGCTTCCAGCCGCTCCGCGTCGGTGACGAAATAGGGACTCAGGTAGCCGCGATCGAACTGCATGCCGTCCACTGTCTCCAGTCCGGTATGCATTGTCTTCGACTCTTCGATGGTGATCACGCCGTCCTTGCCCACCACCTTCACCGCCTCGGCGATGATGGCGCCGATCTCCTCGTCGCCGTTGGCTGAAATGGCGCCCACCTGGGCCACCGATCCCTCGTTCACCGGCTTCGACAGCTTGCCCAGCGCGCCGTCCTGGTTCCACTTGCCGTCCTTGTCGCGCGTGCCGTTGATCACCGTCACGGCCTTCTCGATTCCGCGCTTCAGGGCCGTCGGGTTGGCCCCTGCCGCCACCGTCTTCACGCCTTCGCGGAAGATGGACTGCGCCAATACAGTTGCGGTTGTCGTGCCGTCGCCGGCAACGTCGGAGGTCTTCGAGGCAACCTCGCGCACCAGTTGCGCGCCCACGTTCTCCAGCGGGTCCTTCAGCTCAATCTCTTTAGCCACCGTCACGCCGTCCTTGGTGATGGTGGGCGAACCGAACTTCTTCTCGATCACAACGTTCCGGCCCTTGGGCCCGAGCGTCGCCTTCACAGCGTCTGCCAGCACGTTTACGCCGCGCAGAATCGCCTGACGGGAATCCTCACCATGCAGAATTTGCTTTGCCATTTCTTCAAATCTCCTAAAAGCAGCTCTTAGCTGCTAACTTCTAGCCTCTGGCTGGGCTTGCCCGGCCGAGGCTGTTTGCTCAAATCTCTGTCGAGTGCCTTCGGCTAAAAGCTAGAAGCTTGTAGCTAGAGGCTTTTTCTCGACTACTTCTTCAGAATGCCGAGAACTTCTTCTTCGCGCATGATCAAAAACTCTTCGCCATCGATCTTGATCTCGGTGCCGGAGTACTTGCCGAACAGCACGCGATCGCCCGCTTTCACGTCCAGCGGAAAGACTTTGCCTTCGTCGTTCGACTTGCCTTTGCCCACGGAGATAACTTCTCCCTCCTGGGGTTTTTCCTTCGCGCTGTCGGGGATGATGATGCCCCCACGAATCGTCTCGCCCTCTTCCACCCGCCGGACCAGAATGCGGTCGTGGAGCGGAGTGAACGTCGTTGTCTTTGCTGCCGTTGCTGCCATTGCTTCGCTTCTCCTTGCTGCGCACCGGTTTGCGCCCGGAACGCGGCTCTTGGTGATTGGGTAAAATTAAGAGATTCAGGAGGCTGCGTGCTTACCTCTGAGGAATCCAGACAGTGAGCGCTCTCACCAGCCGGTTGCTAGCACTCTCGCCTTCCAATTGCTAAAGATAGTAGATCGACCCAGGCTTGTCAAGTGTCTCTATTGTAAAATTTGAGTGACTTTGACTCATATAATGTCGGCTCAACAGAAAAATCGCTGTCATCGGGCCCAAAACCACCTCTCCAGCACGATCAGCTCGCCCAATATGAAAAGCGCCCCAAACACTGTCTTGTTGTGCCGTGCCAGCCAAAGTGGAAGGTAGATATCGAAGTCCGGGGTTCTGTCTGCCGTGTACTTCTCAACCAGATCTGTCAATGGACAGCGCCAGCGATTGACCGCGAGCACACAACATTCCATCAGAATCACCGCGGTAAGGACCGTAGCCAGACGGAACCGCTCCAGCCATGCTGCAGCCGGAAGAGCCACAATGCAGCCGGCAAAGAAGGCCCAGATCGCGGTGTGCAGAACCTTGATCGCCACCAGCCTGCGCCTTTGGCCCTCAGCTCCTTTGACTTCCGCGCTCGTCATCGCCCCATTTTTCACGTTTTCTGCAATTCAAGTCTAGCCGATCAGCTGAATCCCACTTCGTCTCAGGAGTCGGAACACGGTAAAATGACTTTCATGCGTCACCGTTCGCACCTTCGTTTTTGCGCTCTCGTGGCAAGCCTCGGCTTGGCTTGTGGTTCCATTGCCCTCCACGCTCAGGACGACAACAACTACCGCGGGCGCAAATACAAGGCGCCGCCGCCCTCCGCGCGTATTGAGGTTACCGTCCTGCGCGATTCGAGCGGCAAGCCGATTCAAGACGCTCACGTCATCTTTCATCCCGTCGAGGGCGACAAAGACAAGGGATCGCTTGAGCTGAAAACCAACGAGGACGGCAAGGCCGTCATCGATGTCATCCCCATCGGCGATACAGTCCGCTTGCAAATCATCGCCAACGGATTCCAGACCTACGGTGCGGATTACAAGGTCGACAAGCCGGAGATGTCGATGGAGATCCGGATGAAGCGGCCCGGAGCACAATATTCCACTTACAGGAACAATGGCACAGGCTCGGGATCGGGCAGTGGCTCGGGCCCAGGCTCTGGAAGTGACAAGCCTGCTAACCCTCCGAGTTCCGCTCCGCCCGCCTCCGGCGCCAAACCCTCCGACCCCAACAGCCAGCCCGACGCTCAACCTCAGCCCCAGCCCAAGTAAGCTGCAGGGTGTAGATCATTGGATCAGGAGAACCGCCATCTTCATGCATCCCATGTCATGAATGGCTCTCGCTATGGCATCTGAATGTCTCTCTGGCAAATCGGTATTGGTTACCGGGGGCGCGCGGCGCATGGGCCGCGCCATCGCCCTCTCCCTGGCGCACGCAGGCGCAGATGTTGCCGTCTCCTGGCGCACCTCCCAGCTCGAGGCCGAGCAGACATCTGCCGCAATTGCCGCCCTCGGCCGCCGCGCCTTCGCCATCCAGTGCGACGTCCGCTCCGAACCCTCCGTCCGCGCGGCCATCGCCTCAGTCATTGCCACATTCGGTCACCTCGACGTGCTCGTCAACAACGCCGCAGTATTCGCCTCCGCTGCCCTCGAAAGCCTCACCCTCGATCAATGGGACGCGGTCTTTGAAACCAATGCGCGCGGCCCGTTCCTCGTCGCCCGCGAAGCATTGCCCCATCTGCGTACCGCCCGCGGCCGCATCGTCAACATCGGCTCGCTGGGCGCCTCACACGCCTGGGCCGGCCACGCGCACTACTGCGCCTCAAAGGCCGCGCTGCACATGCTCACGCAAGCTATGGCCAAGGCATTCGCGCCAGAAGTCAGCGTCAACTGCGTCGCTCCTGGCTGGATTGAATTTCCAGCTTCGCCTGAGTTTTCTGAATCATCCGCCGCCGAGCGCGAGGCCGCACGCTTTGCCGCCAAAACCCCCATGGGACGCAACGGCGCCGCCAACGACGTAGCCCAGGCCGTACTCTTTTTCGCCTCCGGCCCGCACTTCATCACCGGCCAGACCCTCGCCGTCGATGGCGGTTTGGGCCTCTCCTAGAAACTCCTGGTTTTCTTTGTGATTGCTTCGTTGTTTATCGCCCCAACAACCGGCTCCAGAACCCGCTCGGCTTCGGCTTCTCCACCGTGCGCCCGCCCGCAAACTTCACCGGTTCGTTCTCCCACAGCCCTTTCGGCTCCGGCTGCTCCGGCCACGTGGCACCCTCAATCACCGCCCGTGGATTCCTCACGCACAGCCGTTCAGCCGTCTCCTGGCCCACCCGGTTCGCCACATACTCATAGGCATACTTCAAGTGTGGTGGCCGCCACACCGGCCCGTGCGCATCGGTGGCCAGAAAGTGAATCCAGTTGCGCTCCAGCAGATCGTTGGCAAACGCCTCTTCCGCCTTGCCGAAGCGCCCATAGAGCGATCCTGCGGTCACCTGCATCAGGCATCCCGCCCGCATCCACTCACTCACCAGCTCCGGCTGCCGCAGCACCGCCGGATAGCGCTCCGGATGCGTCACGATCAGCTTGTAGCCCGCCGACTGCAGCCTGAACAGCGCCTCCGGCATCCCCGGAGGAATCACCACCATGGGGAATTCGATCAGCAGATATCCCTTCCCTCCGACCGAGTAGCGCAGCGGATGCGCAACTGCATCCATGATGTTGTCCGCCAGCAGGTGGAAGTCGCATCCCAGGCTCAACTCCACCACACCCTGCAGCTTTTCCTTGAGCTCGGCAAACCGCTCCTCGATCACCGCGGCGCGGTACGGATACTCATCGCTCGAGTGCGGCGTGCAAACAATGTGCGTGATGCCGTCGCTCGCCGCCTCGTGCGCCATCTCCAGCGAAGTCTCCAGATCGGGCGATCCGTCGTCGACTCCGTAAATCAGATGTTCATGAATATCGATCATTACCCTACGTCTCTATCAATCGGCCCCACGCAGTACGATCTTCAACGCGCCGCCATCGCTTCCATCATCGACGCGAAAATTCTCCATCCGTCCGCCGACCCCAGCAGCGCCTCGCTCGAGCGGTCCGGATGCGGCATCATGCCAAGCACATTTCTTTTTTCGTTCAAGATCCCGGCAATGTTGCTCAGCGACCCGTTGGGATTCGCTTCCCGTGTAATTTCGCCCGCGGGCGTCGCGTACCGGAAGGCGATGCGATCTTCTGCCTCCAGCCTCTTCAGCTCATCAGGCTCGCAGAAGTAATTCCCTTCCATGTGCCCGATGGGAATCTTCAGTACTTCGCCCTTCTTCAGTTGATTGGTGAAGGAGCTAGCCGCCGTCTCCACGCGCAGGTGAACCTGCTTGCAGATGTATTTGAGGCCGGCGTTGCGCATCAACGCACCCGGCAGCAATCCCGCCTCGGTTAAAATCTGGAATCCATTGCAGATGCCCAGCACCAGCCCGCCGCCGGCCGCAAAACGTTTCACCGCCTGCATCACCGGCGAGAAGCGCGCAATCGCGCCCGTGCGCAGGTAGTCGCCGTAGGCAAACCCGCCCGGAACCAGCACTGCGTCAACACTCTCGAGCTCCTCGCTGTCATGCCAGAGGAAGGTTACCGGCTGATGCGCGACCTCGGCAATCACGTTGTAGGTATCGTGATCGCAATTCGAGCCAGGAAAAACCAGCACCCCGAATTTCATGTTTTCAGAGTATCAGCCTTCCGCAACCGGGAGCGGGCACGCACCCTTGCTGCGCGATTCAACTTGATGCAAATGTTGGTCTTAGTGGTCTGCGGAACCGGTCAAATGTTCGCTTAGAAGGTTGCACTTGCCCCGCAAACGTTCGCCTGGGAGGGTGCGATTCTTCGAGACAAATACCGAGAAATTTCCCTTCTAATTCAAATCAAAACCGAGAATAGTTGCGAATAAGAGCGAGTGACACCCTAGAACTTCCCAAAAGTACGTTTAAACAGGCCTTAGCGGTCCCAAATGCGCACTTTTGCTCCAATTTGCGCATGTTTTCGCGTGTCTTCGGTGTCTGTGGGGTGGAGAGAGGTCAGGGATCAGAAAGACAGGGACCGAGGGAACGAGGGAACAGGGAACAGCGAATCCGAGGCTGGGCGCGCCAACTTTGCGAGCTCATTGCGAAAGTGCGGAACACCCCGATCCCTGCCCCCTTAAACCGGAGGCCTGTCTTTTCAGAACACTGGACAATACTTCAGCAAGAACTGCTTCGCCATTCCGCCACTTACCACGTCGTACATGCGATTGAAGCGCCTCTCCCGGTCCGTCTGATCCTTGAGCCGGCCCCGCTCC